>Ga0316188_10001403_pt1 | contig 11387 bp, 10 predicted proteins | sample Phiworburrow1_MG_FD_204933 | JGI IMG/M metagenome (GOLD analysis project Ga0316188, IMG submission 204933) | Coastal sediment microbial communities from Maine, United States - Phippsburg worm burrow 1 | ecosystem: Environmental > Aquatic > Marine > Coastal > Sediment | place: USA: Maine... | reverse complement strand
ATGGCCGGGCGGACGACGCTGATCATCGCTCACCGGACCTCGACCCTTGCATTGGCGGACCTCGTGGTCTTCCTGGAGGACGGCGCGATCGTTGCGGTTGGTACCCACGACGAGTTGATGGCGACGATCCCGAGATACGGCGAGGTCCTGGCCTACGACGAGGACCGGACCGCCGGTGGTCTGCGATGAGATACATGCAGCAAGCCGGTGGCTACGAGGTCGAGGATCGACGCCGTCTGCTCGTTCGGGCGGCCCGCCTTGGTCGTTCCTTGTGGCTCCCCGCGGGCGGGGCCTTTGTTGCCGCAACGTTCGGGACGATTGCCCGCCTTGCCGGTCCGTTGACGGTCCGCGCGGGTATCGATCGAGGCATCGCCGAAGGAGACAAGGTCGCGGTATCCCGTGCAGCCATTGTGTTCATCGTTCTGCTCCTCGCGCAGTACGTGTTTGTGATGATCTCCCGATACGGAATCGCCTGGGTGGGGGAGCAGTACCTGTTGAAGTTGCGCGGCGTCGTCTTCGGGCACCTCATTCACTCTGATACCGCTTTCTTCTCCCGTTCGAAGAGCGGTGTGCTGGTGAGTCGCATGACGTCGGACATCGAGTCCCTCCAGGAGTTCGCCAGCGACGGCGCGGTGATGGCCTTGTCGAATGGATTGACGGTGATCGGCGTCGCTGTGGCCATGGTTCTCGTTGACTTGCAGATGGCACTTGCGACGTTCGCCGTCATCGGCGTGCTCGTCGGCGTGTCGGTCGTCTTCCAGCGGCAGGCCTCCAAGGCCTACAAGCGGGTACGTGAACGGATCGGGCACGTCCTTGCCGAACTCCAGGAAGGGATCGCCGGCGTTCGCGTCGTTCAGGCGTTCACGCAGGAGCAGGTTCAGGCGACGTCCTTCGGACGGGTCAACGAATCCCACTATCGGGCGAACATGTCAGCGGCTGCGGCGATCTCGTGGTACTTCCCCACGGTCGGTCTTCTTCGAATCGTGGCGCTCGGCGCCGTGCTGGCCATCGGCGGAATTCGCGTGATGGACGGGTCGTTGACGTTCGGGACCCTCGTCGTCTTCCTGCTGTACCTCGACTGGTTCTTCCAACCGATCGTGAACCTGGCGAATGTCTACAACCTCCTCCAGGCAGCGATCGCCGCCCTTGCAAAACTCTTCAATCTCCTCGACGTGAGGGCCCACGTCATCGAGCGTCCATCTGCACACGACCTCGAGACGCCGGTCTCTGGAACGATCACGTTGAAGAACGTTACGTTCGGCTACGACGACGAAACCATGGTGCTCCGTCAGATCAATCTCGAGATTCCGGCCGGACAGCGCCTCGCTGTGGTCGGCGAGACCGGCGCCGGGAAGTCGACGATCGCGAAATTGGTGCTCCGCTTCTACGACCCGCAGCAGGGACACGTCGAGATTGACGGCTCCAATCTGCGCGATCTCACGATGAACTCCCGAACCGACGCCATCGCTCTCATTCCGCAGGACGGCTTCTTGTTCAACGGAACGCTGAGAGACAACCTGACGTACGGGGCCCCGGATGCCGCGGACATCGACGTATGGAACGTGCTGCGTGCAATGGGAATCGACGGCTGGGTTCGCAGTTTGCCGGAAGGTCTCGATACCGAAGTCCGTGAGCGTGGAAGCCGTTTCTCTGCCGGGGAGAGGCAACTGGTCGCTCTCGGTCGGGCGTTTCTGGACGACCCGTCGGTCATCGTCCTCGACGAGGCGACCTCGAATCTCGATCCCGAGACGGAATTGGAAATCGAGGGAGCGCTCCGTGTTCTCCTCGCCGGTCGGACCGCCATCGTGATCGCACACCGCCTCCGTTCGGCCGAGCGGGCCGATCGTGTCATCATGATCGACGACGGCCGGATCATTGCCGACGGCCATCACAAGGATCTCATCACGTCGAGTCCGGAGTTCGGTCGTCTCGTCAAAGTGTGGGAGAGGGGATTGACGTGAATCAGGAGTACCTGGCCCAGTTCGATGAGCAGGACGGCTACCTCAACTTTGCTTCGGTTGGTCCTGCGTCGAAGTCGGCCAGGAAGGCCAGTGCCGACCTGCTCGACGGGGTTGCTGCAGGCGACCGACCGGCCACCCAGATCGTCGGCCCGGCCTACGACCAGTCATGTAGGACGATCGCTGGTGCTCTCGGTGTCGCAGAAGGGTACGCCACCTCCGTTCCGTCGACCGGAGCCGGCATCATGCAGATCGCCTTCGGGCTCGTCGGCTCGGGTGGAAATGTCGTGGTCCCTGCCCATGAATTCCCGGCCAATCGCTACCCGTGGCTGCGTGCCGAGGCTGTTGGCGGACCCGAGGTGCGCGCCGTCGAGATCACCGACCGTCGGGTCGACGCAGCTGCGCTCGGCGCAGCTATCGACGGCGACACTCGCCTCGTGGCCGTGAGCCTCGTCGACTACATGACTGGGTTCCGTGTCGACATCGATGCGATTGTGGAGGCGGCAGGCGATGCGCTCGTGCTCGTCGATGGAATCCAAGGTCTCGGTGCGATTGAGGCCGGCCTCGGGAACGCCGACGTGTTCGTCGCTGGGGGGCAGAAGTGGCTGCGGGCAGGCTTCTCCGCCGGCGTGATGGCGGTCTCTCCGCGGGTGTTCGATCGGCTCGCGCCGACGCTCACCGGGTGGTGGAGCGTCGAAGACAGTTTTGCCTTCGAGGCACCGCCTCCCCATCCGGCACTGCGGACGGCGAATCGGTTCCTCGAGAGTTCGCCGAACCTACCCGGCGCCGTCGCGGCAGCCACGGCGTTGCAGGTGCTCGGGTCCGGCGGCATCGCGGACATCGAGGCAGCGGTGCTCGAGAGATCGGGCGCTGTCCTCGACCTGGTCCGGTCGGTCGGTGCTGAGGTGATCGCACCGTGGCGATCGGACGGCGAGCGGGCCGGAATCGTCACGTTCAGGATTCCGGGCGTCCCGGCTGCTGATGCGGTCGAAGCTCTGGCAGCATCAGGATTCGTGGTCTCTGAGCGGAACGGATGGATCCGGGTATCTCCCCACGCAACGACACCGATGCGTGTCATCGACGCGTTCGGAGTGGCGCTGCGGGATCAGGTTCGGAAGGCCTGACCGGCGGCCACGAAACCGCCACCGGATCGCCAGACCTCGTCCATCTCCCAACGGGTTGCCTCGAGGATCTCGACGGTTGGCTGGTTGAGTCTGCATCCACCAGACACTCTTCCCCACATCGGATTGATGCGATCCTGCCAGCGCGCAGTTCGCGCGATTGGTGAGCGGATGTGCTCGAGGAAACGGAGCATTCCGCCGGGTCGGACCACACGGTGAGCTTCGTCGAGCGCCCGCACCGGTTGGGGGATTGTGCACAGGGCAAACGTGATGATCGCGGCGTCGAAGACACCGTCGGAGAACGGCAGATCGTGGGCGTCTCCCCGGTAGAGGAACAGGGGAACGGGAGCATCGCGGGCCCTTCTCTTGAGCCGCTCCACCATATGCTGATCGCGTTCGAGGGCGTGGATCTCATCTGCCGTCGTCGGGTAGAGGGGGACGTTGAGTCCTGTGCCTGCGCCGATCTCGACGATCCTTCCTGTCAGTCCGTCCATCAGTCGTCGGCGCTGATCGCGCACGCCCATGCGCTCGGTCGGTGCGAGCACGGTGTCGTAGATCTTGGCGAGCAGGTGGTAGTTCATGCATCTGGGCGATCGCGTGAACCGAGCCGCAGAGGAAGGACCTTGGAGTTGCATTGAGTCGCCACCCAACCAGCATATTGCAGATCCGAGATGCTCGATGAGCCATCCACTCGAGTAGCTACAGTGACGATCCAGGAGGTGGGGTCCCGGGTAGCGGTACGATCGGACCGACCAAGCAAGAGAACGAGGAGATATGGGACTCGGAGACATGTTCGACAAGGCAAAGGACCTGGCCGGCGATCATGCCGACGCGGCCAAGGACGTAGTCGACAAGGGCGCGAAGTTGGCCGACTCAGCGACCGGTGGCAAGGCAACCGATCAGATCGAGACTGGTGCCGACAAGGCGAAAGACTTCATCGACGATCAGAAGGACTGATCTCCAGTTGACGCTGTCGGAGCATCGGCTGGACGGCCGGCGCTTCGACGCGACGCGGTTCGCGTCCGTGAGTACCGAGCCCGTCGTGACTCCCCGATCGTGGTGTGCGCCTTCCTAGGATGGCTCCATGACCGAACCATCCACCGAGCGCACGCGGGTCCAACGGGCACGAGAGAAGGCACGGTATGACCGAGAGATCGTGGATGAGATCTTCGATGAGGCCTTGATCTGCCATGTCGGATTCGTCGCAGACGGCTCGGCGTTCGTGATTCCCACGATCCACGCCAGGGTCGGTGACACCCTCTACTTCCATGGCTCTCCTGCGAGTCGTATGCTGCATGTGATGAAGAAGGGTGCCGACGTCACCGTGACGGCGACGCTTCTCGACGGGATCGTCGCCGCGCGGTCGGTCTTCCACCATTCGATGCACTACCGGTCGGCCATGGTGTTCGGCACGGCGCGATTCGTCGACTCACCGGAAGAACGAATGATTGCGTTGAAGGCCATCACCAACGCCGCTCTCCCGGGCCGGTGGTCCGAAGCGAGGCCTCCCTCGCGCAGCGAGGACAAGGGAACGCTTGTTGTTGCCGTCCCGATCGAGGAGTACTCGGCAAAGATCAGCGAGAACGACGTCGGTGACGAACCCGAGGACTACGACCTCCCCATCTGGGCCGGCGTCATCCCCCTGACCCTCACGCCGGGCGTCCCGGAACCGGACCGCCACAACCTTGACGGCGTCGGCATCCCACCGTCCGTACGACGGTTCGTGGGAGAGGTAGCCGAGTAGCGGAGTAGCGGAGGCACACGTCGTGGTGCCTCCGGGGCTCGTGCACGATCGTTCGACGCTGGTCCATTGTTGACCACCGAGCTACTCGGCTACTCCGCTACTCGGCTACTCCGCTACACCATCCCATTCACCGAATCCCGCCACTTCAGCCACGCCTTCGCCGGCTCCAGATCCAGATCCGGACCCGTGAAGCCGAGGGTGAATTCGGTGATACCCAAAGCGAGGTAGTCGTCGGCTCGATCCAAGTTCGCTGCCTGCATGCCGATCGAGCGCTCGACTTCTGACGGATCTCTGTCGACCCTATTGCACCATTCGTTCAGCACCTTCGACTTGTGGGCGACCGTCTCGAGGTCCCCGAAGGTGTGCCACACGTCTGCGTATTCGGCGACGATTCGTAGCGTTACCTTCTCTCCACCGCCACCGATCAGGATCGGAATGTGACGGGTCGGCGGGGGATCGAGCCGCTCGAGCCGGTCCCTGATCCGAGGCATGGCAGCATCGAGATCGCGGAGCCGGCTTCCCTTCGTTCCGAAGTCGTAGCCGTATTCGTCGTAGTCCTTCTCGAACCAACCGGACCCGATCCCGAGGATCAACCGACCATCGGAAATGTGATCGACGGTTCTGGCCATGTCGGCGAGGAGTTCGGGATTGCGATACGAATTGCACGTGACGAGCGCACCGAACTGGATCCGACTGGTCTGCTCTGCCCAGGCCCCGAGCATCGTCCAGCACTCGAAGTGCTTCCCCACATTGGGATCCGGATCACCGCCGTAGAGCGGGTAGAAGTGATCCCAGTTGTAGACAACGTCAACACCCATGTCCTCGGCCTGCATGACGGTGTCACGAATACCGGTGTAGTCGGTGTGCTGCGGATGAATCTGGACGGCGATCCTCACCGGTCCCATGGCTCTGCCTCCCGGGTGCGAACGCTGTGGATCGTATCGCCATCGGTGAGGCTCCGCGATCGCCGGTAGTCTCGGCCCATCATGGAGATCACAACCCGCCCCATTCGCGAAGACGAAGCGTTGACCTTCCGGGCCGCCGTGTCGGCAGGCTTCGGTGACGACTTCGACGGAACGATCATGCCGGAGGAATGGTTCTTCGAAATGTTCCCGCGAGATCGAACGGTTGCAGCCTTCGACGGTGACGCGATGGTGGGAACGCTCGGCGCCTTCCCCTTCGACGTGACGGTCCCCAGTGGCGGGAGTGTTCCGATGGCAGGAACGACGGTCGTCACCGTGGCTCCGACCCACCGGCGCCGCGGCGTGCTCACGGCGATGATGCGAGATCACCTGATGGACACGATCGCGCGAAACGAGCCACTCGCCGGACTGTGGGCATCTGAAAGCATCATCTACGGCAGGTATGGGTTCGGAGTTGCGACGGAGAACGAAGAAGTCGACATGGAACAGGGACGCGCCGCCGTCGAGGGTTCCGCCGGGACGATCCGTTTGGTGGATGTGGAAGAGGCGCGCGGTGTACTCCCTGCCCTCTACGACGAGATGCGGGTCCGGATCCCCGGGATGTTGACCCGCAACGCGGCGGCGTGGAAGATCGACGTGTTCTTCGATCCGGAGAAGCGCAGGCCGGGCGGTTTCTCTTCCCGCCGATACCTCCTCCACGAGACCGACGGCATCCCCGATGGCTACGCGATCTATCGGCAGAAAGGCGATTGGTCCGGCGCCTTCCCGGATGGGAAGATCAGAATCCGTGAGATCATCACCGCGTCATCTGCCGCTCACACCGGCATTTGGCGATTTCTCATGAACATCGACCTGTTTCCCAACGTGCACTACTGGAACATGCCGGTCGGTGACCCCCTTCGATGGAAGGTGCCCGACCATCGAAGGATCACGCGGAAGCGCTTGGATGCGCTGTATCTCCGAATCCTCGACGTGCCGACCGCCCTCGGGGCACGAGGCTACGCAGCGGATGGGACGCTCCATCTCGCTATCGAGGATGAGTTCTTGCCGGAGTGCGGAGGATCGTTCGCCCTCGGCGTGACCGAGGGCATCGGAACGTGCCGGCGCACCGATCAACAGGCGATCGACCTCACGCTTGGTGCGGCCGAGCTGGCAGCGCTGTATCTCGGCGGCGGTGACGCGTACGCTATGGCCGAGGCGGGCCTCGTGCGCGGGGATCAGGATTCGGTGACCCTGCTCGGCCGCATGTTTCGCGGCGACGTCGCACCGTGGTGCGAGGACATGTTCTGATCCCGCAAGGGAACGAACGGCGCTGCGAGAGCGTTGAGTGTATGAGCGGCGGTTCGCCGGGGCGGTTCGGTTTTCCCCACTCCCACTCGTTCCTGCCCCGGCGAAGCCGCTCGCTCGAATCTCCGTCCCCTTCGTCCAACGGGCACCGTACAATGACACTACGCCCATAGTGCAAATCCGGGGAGTACAGCATCATGACCACCGTTGATCTCGATCTCGGCTCCTACCAACTGGGTTGGTCCGACGAAGAAGACTACGTCTACAAGCCCGAGAGGGGTCTGAGCGAGCAGATCATTCGTGACATGTCGCGAATGAAGAAGGAACCCGAGTGGATGCTCGAGTTCCGACTCAAGTCGTACCGGAGATTCCTGCGCAAGCCGTTGCCTCAGTGGGTCGGCGACGGGGCGCTCAACGAGATCGACTTCGACAACATCTACTACTACATCAAACCGACCGAGGGTCAGGTTCAGGACTGGGACATGGTCCCGGACTCGATCAAGGAGACCTACGAGAAACTCGGCATCCCCGAAGCCGAGAGAAAGTACCTCGCCGGCGTAACTGCGCAGTATGAAAGTGAAGTGGTGTACCACCGGAACCGTGAGGATCTCGCGGAACTCGGGGTGCTGTTCACCGACATGGACACCGCCGTTCGCGAGTACCCGGACATCGTTCGGGAATACTTCGGCACCATCATCCCGCCGAACGACAACAAGTTCGCGGCACTCAATTCCGCGGTCTGGTCTGGTGGGTCTTTCATCTACATCCCCCCCGGCGTGCATCTCGACGAGCCGCTCCAGGCCTACTTCCGCATCAACGCGGAGAACATGGGTCAGTTCGAACGAACGTTGATCATCGTTGATGAAGGCGCGTTCGTTCACTACGTTGAGGGCTGCTCGGCCCCGGTGTACTCGTCCGACTCACTTCACTCCGCCGTGGTCGAGATCGTGGTCAAGGAAGGCGGCCGTGCCCGCTACTCGACGATCCAGAACTGGTCGAACAACGTCTTCAATCTTGTTACGAAGCGCGCCGTCGCATACAAGAACGCGACCATGGAGTGGGTCGACGGCAATCTCGGTTCGAAGTTCACCGCCAAGTATCCGGCGGTGTGGCTGATGGGTGAGGGTGCCCACGGAGAGATCCTCTCGATCGCGATGGCCGGGGCCGGGCAGCACCTGGACGCGGGTGCGAAGATCGTCCACGTTGCCCCGAACACGACATCGCTCATCACCTCCAAATCGATCTCGATCCACGGTGGCCGTGCGGGGTACCGGGGACTTGTCCGTGTCGAACCGGGGGCGACGAACGCCCGTTCCTTCGTCCGGTGTGACGCTCTGATTCTCGACGAGGACTCTCGGTCCGACACGTATCCGTACATGGAGATCGAAGAGTCGAATGTCGACATCGGTCACGAAGCGACGGTGTCGAAGGTGGGGGAGGACCAACTCTTCTACCTGATGTCGCGAGGTCTTACCGAGGAACAAGCGACGGCGATGGTCGTGGCCGGATTCATCGAGCCGATCGTCAAGGAGTTGCCGATGGAGTACGCCGTCGAGCTGAATCGGCTCGTCGAGCTTCAGATGGAGGGCTCGGTCGGCTGACGCCGGCTGCAGGTCGGGAGGGCGAGGGCCGGTCTCGCCGGGACGTCCTGGCCCGAAGCGGCCGGACCGCGGGTACGCTTTCGATTCATGCGCATCGTCGTTGCAGACTGCACCGTGAACTACGCAGGTCGCCTTGCTGCGCACCTGCCACGTGCCACCAGGCTGATCATCATCAAGGCCGACGGATCGCTTCTTGTCCATGCCGAAGCCGGCGCCTACAAGCCGCTCAACTGGATGAACGCACCCAACCACCTCGTCGAAGAAGGTGGACGCTGGTTCCTCACCAACGGCAAAGGGGAGCAGCTCACGATCGATCTTCACGAGATCCACATGGACACAACCGTCGAATTGGGAGAGGATCCCGGCCTTCAGAAGGACGGCGTTGAGCTCGAACTCCAGCGGCTGCTTGCCGAGCAGCCGGAAGCGATCGAGGAGGGGATGACGCTGATCCGCAGGGAGTACCCGACGCCGATAGGACCGGTTGATCTGCTCTGCCGAGACGCCTCAGGAGAGACGGTTGCCATCGAGATCAAGCGCCGTGGCGAGTTGGACGGTGTCGAGCAACTCACGAGGTATCTCGAGTTCCTCAACCGGGACGAGCGTCTCGCCCCGGTGCGTGGAATCTTCGTGGCTCAAGCGGTGAAGCCTCAGGCCAGGACGCTCGCAACTGATCGAGGAATAACCTGGACGGAGGTCGACTACGAGACGTTGAAAGGGGCCGACTCGGACGTACTCCGGTTGTTCTAGTTCGTAGCTGAGGAGCGGAGTAGCTGGGTAGCTGAGTAGCTGAGTAGCTGAGTGCGAATCACGGACCGGGGACAACCCAGGCGGCCTACAGCAGCGATCTCAGGTCGTAGAGGGCGCTTGGGTGCCGGAGTTTTCCGAGCGCTCGGTTCTCGATCTGCCGCACGCGTTCTCGTGTGATTCCGAGTTCGGCGCCAACGCTGGAGAGCGTCCGTGGCGGGTTCCCGCCGATTCCGAATCGCATGATGAGCACCGTACACTCCCGCTCCTCGAGCACGCCAAGCGCCTTGGACACTTCTTCGGAACGCGCGATCTCGGCGACGACGGTGAACGGATCGGGGGTCGCCTCGTCCTCGACGAAGTCGCCGAGTTGAGCATCGCCTTCTTCGCCGACCGGTCGGTCGAGCGAGATCGTGTCGCCTGGTGTAGTCCGTGCCATCTCGATCCGGTCTTCGTCGAGGCCGCTCACTTCGGCAATCTCTGAGACGGTTGGCGCTCTGCGAAGCTGCTCCTGCAGGCTCAGTTCAGCCTCCTGCACGGTGCGAACGACGTCCACCATGTGCACCGGCAACCGGATCGTTCTGCCCTGATTTCCCAGGCCGCGGGTGATGGATTGGCGAATCCACCAGGTGGCGTAGGTGGAGAACTTGAAGCCCTTGCGCCAGTCGAACTTCTCGACCGCGCGAATGAGCCCGAGGTTGCCTTCCTGGACAAGGTCGAGCAGGTCGAGGCCGCGTCCGGTGTAGCGTTTTGCGATCGAGACGACGAGCCGGAGATTCGAGCGGATGAAGATGTCCTTCGCTTCATCTGCCATCTCGACCATTCGATACAGCGAAGCTCGTTCGGCTGCCTCGACAGGATCGCCCGACTCGAGTCGTCGTTGCGCCTTCTTGCCCGACTCCATGGTTCGGGCGAGACGAATCTCGTCCTCGGCATCGAGCAGGCCGTGATCCGATACCTGTCCGAGGTACCGGCCGACGGCGTCCGCTGCTGCGGTCACCCGTCCACGCTCAGCCATGTGCTCCTCTTCCCCCCTCTTTTCGGAGAGAGCTGTCTGAACATATCACGCGTGCGCGTCATCGGCAACGGTTCATTACGCTTTCCTGGCCTACCGGCAACCATGATCCGAATCACGCGCTACTTCGCTCTTGCGATGACCCTCCTCTCCATCGCTGCGGCCGGCTGTACCAGCCCGGCTCCGCTCGACGCGTCCTCACTTCGCCCACCAGAGGTCGGACCGCCGACCATCGAAGTCGTGGTCCTTGCCGGCGACGATCTGAGCGTGCTCGATGCCGACATCGCCGTTGAGGGGGCTTCCGTGTTCGAGACCGGCGAAGGGGTACCCGCCTTTGTCTGGTCCCAGGACTCGACGACCATCGAGGTGTCTGCCCCGGGATTTGAACCGCAGAGCGAGATCGTCGACGATCAGCCCAGAGAGGATCGCATCGAATTCCGTCTCGAGCCGGTCGTGCTTTCGGGCCGGGTATCGACCAATCGGGGTGTCGCACTGCCTGGGGTTGCAGTTACGCTCGGCGCAGGCCGCGAAGTGACGAACGACGACGGCCTGTTCGAAATCGTCCGGGCAATACCGGGGGAACTCTCCCTCACGCGCTCGACGTGGCAGGACGCGAGCGTGCCGTGGGACGGCTCGACGAGCGAGATCGACACGACGATGGAGCCCATCGTCGTGCACGGCGTGCGTGTCAGCGGATCCGCCGCAGGGGATTCCGAGCACTGGCAGCGGCTCCTTGCCATGGCCGACTCGACCGGTATCAATGCGTTCGTCGTGGACGTCAAGGACGAGTTCGGCACGGTGTTTCACGACACCACGGTCGAGGGCGCCCACCAGGCTTCTGCCGTGACGCTCCAGTACGACTTGTCGGAGATCATTGCAGACATGGATGACCACGATCTGTACAAGATCGCCCGGATCGTCGCATTCCAGGACACACCGATGGCGTTGGCCGAGCCCGATCATGCAGTGCTGGAGGAGGGGACCTCGGACTTGT
>Ga0316188_10001399_pt1 | contig 11390 bp, 11 predicted proteins | sample Phiworburrow1_MG_FD_204933 | JGI IMG/M metagenome (GOLD analysis project Ga0316188, IMG submission 204933) | Coastal sediment microbial communities from Maine, United States - Phippsburg worm burrow 1 | ecosystem: Environmental > Aquatic > Marine > Coastal > Sediment | place: USA: Maine... | reverse complement strand
GGACCCACTGCGCATCGTCCCGATGCACCGTGTCGGCGTCGATCAGCGGCGGCGGCGTGTCGGTGTCCAAGAACACAGCGAACTCGTCCCAGGCGGCGCGGATCACCTGATCGACTGTCAGGTAAGTGATCCGGCCGTGCCCTTCGCTGAAGCGGTTGATCTTCGCGGGCCGGCGATCCATCCATCCCTACTCGACCGCCTTGTTGAACAGGTGCGACAACACGGCCAGTTCGCGGTTGATCGTGCTGGGCTTCGCGTTGGTCATCTTGTCGGCGGCCCGCACGATGGTCTTGCCGCGCGGCCGTACTGACACGGGTTCCTTCTGGCGCTGGTGCTTGTACCGCTCGATATCGAAGCCGCTGATCTTGTTTAACGGGTGGTCACCGAAGAACGGCACAAGGTGCAGGTCAAGCCGCTGGCGCTTCATCTTCAGGTCCGTGCCGCCTTCGACTTTCAGGCAATCAAGATACTTCGAGGCGGCTTCGCGCATGGCGAGTGCAACCTTGCGACCCTTCGGCAGGGCAAGGCGATCATTCTTCGCGTCGCTGCGCACCTTCTCAACGAAGGCTTCGGCTTGCGTGCGCGTGGTGCCGTCCGATTCGCGGCCGACAACGCGGTGAATGCGCTGGCCGTCCACCCTGACGTTGACGGTGGCCGACGTCACGAAGCTGAAGGGTTACGACAAAGCCAAAGACCGCCCGCTGCCGCCTATCAACGACGCTGTCCTTAATCCACATATCCGGCGGCCCGAAGGCGCCCTACGGCAGACCATCACTTCGCCGCCAGTGGCCGCCAGCTATAGATGCCCGCGTCGGCCATCAGCGACAGGTGCAGCTGGCCGTCGCGCAGCAGATAGCCGCGCACGTACCCCAAGTCGCGCAGCAGCTTCTCGTCCAGCGAGGGCGGCGGGCACAGCGCGCGCGTCCCGGCGAGCGTGCCGAAGACCAAGCTGCCGGACACCCCATCGGCGGCCGGCGTCGCCTGCCATGAGCCGGTCGCGCGGTTGCAGTTCAGGCGCAGCGACGCCCGGCCGTCGGTACCGAAGTTAATGGTGTACCGTGCGGGGTCGGTGACACGCGTCGTGCCCTGTGCATCGTCCATCGACTGGAACTGCACGAGTTCCCAGGATGTGCCGGCCAGCGACCGTGTCGGAGCCCGGTCAGCGGCGCAGGCCGTAATCGCCAGCACTGCGAACAGACCGCACAGGCGGGCTATGGCTTGGCGACGCGGGGCGTGAGTAAAGCGTTTGCAGGTGGTCATGCCTCTATGCCGTTCCCTTGGTGCCTGATTTCGGGCCTGCACACGGTGTATGCGTTGTCGTCAGCGCAAATAGCAAGCAGATGACAATCTTCACGTCGAAGCCGAGCAGTCAACGCGTCGACGCCGGCGGCGGCACCTCCGTCGCACCCCTCGCCTGCATTGAGGCATTGATGCTTTCCAACGCGATGCTGCGCAGGGCGGTCGGGTCGAGCAACGTGACCTGGCCGTATCGCCATTCGATCAGTCCGGCCTCACTCAGCTCGCGCACCAGCGAAGTTGCCCACTGGCGCGACAGCCCGATCATCTCCGCCATCCGCTCCTGCGGAAGCCGCATGCCGACGACGACGGAGCCGTCGGTGGCCTGGGCTCCGCCTTGTGCCAGGCCCAGCAGCGCGGCAGCTATGCGCACGCGCGGGGCGTCGAACAGGAACTGCATCATCTGCTCGGCATAGCGGCGCGCGCGCTGGACGGCCGCTTCGCACAGCGTCTGCCACAGCGTGGGTGCCAGCGCCAGTTCGTCGCGGATCGCGGCAAATGGGATGGCCAGCGTCGTGGTCGGTTCGATGGCGATCAAGTCGTTCGGCATCGCGCGCCCATCGAGCAGCGGCAGCAGCCCATGCACGCTCGCACCTCGGAAGATCTCGAAGATGACACGCCGCCCCCCTGCGGCAGCAACGCTGGCCTGCACAACGCCGTCGACCACGAGCGTGGCGGCGGCAATCTCTGCGCCACCGGCATGGATGAGATCGCCACGTGCGTGGGCCGACAGGCTCGCCCCGCCGATCAGCCGTTCCAATGCGGATTCGGGCCAGGCGGCGAAGGGCAAAGTCGCCGCGAGCACCTGCAGATGCTGCCCGCGCGCCGGCGCCACGCGCTCGTCGCTCAGGAGCCCCGGCTTGCCATCGAAGGGCAGGCGCGATGCTTCGCTCACCTGCAGCGGGACGGCTTGCCGATGCGGCATCAGTCGCTCTCTCGACGGCCGGTCTGAACGGCCCTGAGCAGTGCTGACTCTTCGACTTTCATCGTGCGGTGTGCGCTGAGGTTTCACCCAGAGCCGGCAGGTTGGCATCGAGGAGTTTGCTGCCTCGATACCCGACGCAACTAGCAAGTGGTTTACAGATCCGGCCAGCACGTCGCGCAGCGGTCCGAAGCGCTACGGCCTTGGTGACAAGCCTCCCGTGTGGCGCGTCGCCTCTACATGCCCTTCGGCCGTGACCTGGATACGCACGACGAGGCCCGATGCGCAGAACACGCGGTAGTCCAGACGGTCGTCGAGAGAAAAGTCGAGCACCTTGCCGCAGGGCACGCCCTTGGCGGCGATGATGCTGGCGAGTTCGCCACGCACGATCTCTTCGTGCGGCACCGGCGGCTGGCCGGTCGCGCAGGCCGCCACACCCAGCAGCGGCAGCAGGGTCTTCGCCGGGTGCAACACAGCCTTCCGCAAGAACGTCACCAGGACCTCTTCGTGAAGCGGTCGCTGTCGATGAGGTCGAGCCAGATTGCTTCCCAGGCATTGCACAGTTGCCCATGCAACAACTGGTCCTTGTGCTGCAGATGGGCCGCGATGCGCATCAACAGTAGGTCGTACTGCTGCTGCAACTGGGCCGGCGTGTAGTGCCTCGCCCCGGCGTGATAGGCCTTGAGGCGAGCGATCAGGTCGTCGATCGACGACCGGAGCCGCAGCTTCTCCATCAGCCCGACCGCATTCGACCTCTTCAGCCCGTCGGCCAGCAGTTCCAGGTCGACAATCTCCTCCTCGACCGTGGGGCAGGCCTGCAGCGCCGCGATCTTGGCGGCGCCATCGGCCGCACCGGCATGCGGCGTCGCGAACCCCAGCCCCAGAGCCAGCACGACCACGGCGCAGCGCGCAGACGTCGCCGGCAGGCGCCCCGCGGCGGGCCGCAGCAGGCGCCTGCCAGCCATGAGAACCGAGGTCGACCAGAGCATGCGAGGCCCTTCGTGCAACGACTGGTGTGCGGCTGACGCTGCAACCACCGCCAGCGGCCGTCGGCACGACTGCCAAGCGCTTGACAGTCTGCTTCGATCAAGTGGCGGGGACATGCCGCGCCCAGCCCAGGCCAGGAGACTGCGGATAATCTGCGGGCGCCGTGCGGCAACAGTACGCGCATCACCCACGGACATGACGACACCCCCACCGCCGCCCCCATCGAAAAGCCCAGAGCGCCTGGCGCGGGCGATCGGCGGATTTGCGCCGTTCAAGACCTGGCCGCTGCCGGTACTGGAGCGGCTGGCACGTGCCGGGACGCTCAGCAGCCATCCGCCTGGGGCGATCCTCATCCACTATGAACGGCCGCAGCAGTTGCTGACCTTCGTGCTGGAAGGCACCACTCAAGTGTCGATCACCGATGCGGGCGGCCGGCGCGTCACCTTCATGTACAACGCCTCGACCATGGTCTACGGTCTGGCGCCACTGCTCGACGGGGAACCCATGCTGCATGACCTGCTGGCGGTGGACGGGGTCCGCGTCCTGCGCGTCCCGATTGCCGCCGTGCGTGCGGAACTGTCCGCGGCGCCCGCGCTGTGGGAATCGGTCGGCATCGAGATGTGCACACGCTATAGGCGCAGCGCGCAACAGATGACGCGCTTTGTGTTCGATGCGCCGCGCGTGCATATGGCAGCGCTGCTGGTCGGTCTGGCGGTCAAGGCGGCGGGCGGCAACGGCGGCAATGGGCCGATCGTCATCGACATGCGGCTGTCGCAAGAAAAGCTCGCCGAGATGCTGGCGATCTCGCGCCAGTGGGCCACCCAATTGATCCAGGAGATCGTCACGGATGGCATGGTGCAGTGGCGCTACGGCCGCGTGACGGTGCTCGACCTGCTGCGGCTGCGCGCCGTGGCCGGCCAGAGCATCAGTCAGACCTGAAGCAGCGCCGCGATCGCCGGGCGGCTTGTCTGCCGCAGGCACAGGGGGCGGCTCAGCCGCCGTTGACGACGGCATCCGGGATCTCGTAGCACTCGTTGCCGATCTGCACTGTCGTCAAATCGCGCCGGCGCGACGACTTGAAGGGGCACGATGCCGTGGGCTGCCCATCACCCATCGAACAGGGGACATTGCCGATGGCGTGGAAGCCGATGCCGGTCACCTGACATTGCCGATGGCGTGGAAGCCGATGCCGGTCACCTTGACGTCGGTCGACGGCAGCGCGGCTGCGCTCGGCGCAGCGGAGATAATGAATTCGAGCCCGTAGTCGGCGACCTCGTTGCGGCGCGCCGCCGACCGCAGCATGTAGACGCGGATCCGGTCGTCGCTGCTTTCGGGCAACGCCCCTTCGAACGGGTTCTCGCTGGTCGAACCATTGAAAAACACCGCTTCGGTTTGCCTGGGTGCCATGCTGTGGAAGCAGGTGGCGCTGTGGCGGATGCCCAGGCTGATGTTGGCGACCTGGCCCTTGCGCGCCGAACAGGTAGTCGACCGCCTCGTAACCCTTGATCCGGCCCTGCACCCTCGCGCTGCCGGCGCCCTTGGCGAGTGGGATGCGCTGGGTTCTGATCTCCTCGGCCGCAACCGTGCCGTGGCCCAGCGTCAGCGCCATGACTGCAACCAGCGATCGGCGGATGGAATTCATGTTCGTAGAAGCAGAACGAGAAGAGCTCAACACCGAGCGGCGAGGCATGGCCGCTCGCCGGTTTCTGCGCAGCATTCTGGGCCGAGTCCATAGCGGCGAATAGCAAGCGCTTGACACTCGCACGACGGGCTCTTCAACGCGTCCACGTGCCTAAAATCCAGGCTTTGCGCTTGGCCGTCGCTTTGCCGCTGGCATGTGCCTCGGCCCAGCTCCTGACAGCCCGGCGCCGCAGCGCCGAATTCCTATGTTCCCCAACCTCTACCGCCTGTTTCGGCGTACGGCGCTGCCCGCCCCGGTGGCCCTCGGCATCTTGCTCGCAGGCATCGGTCCGGCGCGGGCGGACGATGGCTGCGCGCCTTTGCGTGCTGCTCCCCGTGCTGCGGCCGAGACCGTGAATGCGCCATTCGCCAAGGCGGTCGCGCTGCGCGCCTGCCGGAATGCAGGCCTGCAGCAGGGCCTGCAGGCACTGGTGCACGCGCAAGGCCTGGAAACGGCCGTCGATGCTGGCCGCCTGGCGCTGGTGCTGCTGGACCTCACGCCGGGCCAGGCGCCAAGGCTGGCCATGCTCAACGGCGATCGCATCATGTATGCCGCGAGCCTGCCGAAGATCGCCATCCTGCTCGGCGCGCTGGCCGAGGCCGATGCCGGCCGGCTGTCGCTGGACGACACACGCATCGCCGCCCTCCACGGCATGATCCGGCAATCGAGCAACACCGACGCCACCCGCGTGCTGGATTGGGTCGGTGGTGAACGGCTGCTGCAGATCCTGGAGTCACCGCGCTATCGGCTGTACGACCGCGACAGCGGCGGCGGACTTTGGGTCGGCAAGGCCTACGGCAATGCGCCGGCGTTCCGGCGCGACCCGGTGGCCAACCTGTCGCATGCGGCCACGGCCTTCCAGGTGGCGCGGCTGTACAGCCTGCTGGCGCAGGACGCGCTGTTCGAGCATCCGCAGTTCAATGACCTGATGCTGCAGGCGCTTTCGCGCCCAGGCATCCGCCACAAGTTCGTCGCCGGCCTGGCCGAGCGGCCGGGCGCGGTTCTGTGGCGCAAGTCCGGTACCTGGCAGGACACGCATGCCGACAGCGCACTGGTCGAATCGGGCGCGCACCGCTTCGTTATGGTGGCTATCGCGCAGAGCCCCGAAGGTGGCGAATGGCTGCGCCGCCTGGCGGCGCCGATGCACGACTTGATCGTCACGCCGCCGGCCGTGACCGCCGCCGTCACCGGCCGCTGAGGCATCTGTAGGCTATGCCGGCGTGCAGACGGCGCCTGGCCCGGCCAACGGCTGCAGACCGAAGTCGAGCCCGCCGGCGGTGAAGCGCAGGAACGGCTGCCAGTCGTCGCGGGCGGCGTCGGCCACGGCGATGGCCAGCAGACGGCCTGAGGCGTCGCTGATCGTCAGCAGGCCCGCGTCCTGGTGATGAAGCCACACCAAGGCCGCGCCCCAGGGCGCGCCGGTGCAGCGATAGGCCTCGGCCTCACCGGCCGTGGTGGCGGCCAGCCGCCAGGCCTCGAGCACGGCGGCGCGCTCAGTGTAGGCGGCGTGCAGGCAGGCCGAGTGCCGCTCGGAGAAGGCGCAGCGGCTACGCCGGCGAAACCACACGTCCTGCGTCTCGAGCCACGCCGACGCCTGCTGCGCCGTACTGCTGGCGACCAATGCGAGCCAGACGTCGCGCCCCTGCTGGTCCAGCGCAAGCAGTGCCGGCTCGCTGCAGACCCGCTGGTCGCTGGCATATGTGGGCCGTTCGCAGTCGGCCGCGATCTGCAGCGGAGGCGGCGGCACGGCGCCACTGCTGCCGGCAGCCAGCAGCAGCGCGGCCGTCGCGAGGCGCCACGTGCGCTCAGCGCCCGCCACCGGCCAGTAACTGCTGGATGCGCGTGGCCAGCGCCTGGTGCTCGGCGGCCGAGTTCTTGCGCAGGATGTTGGTCACCAGCGTGCTCATGTAGTAGACCTTGCGCCCCTGCGCCGGGTATTCGACGATGGTCGCCGAGTTCATGTAGTTCTTGACGTTGCCGGCGTACGGCTTGCACGTGAAGCCCTTCTCCGGCGCGCATTCGAACAACGAGCCCGACTTGAAGTACACCGCGGCCTCGGCCAGCGCCGGCGACGACGCGTAGCGGATTCGCCGCTCGGTGACGTAGATCAGCCGCTTGATCTCGCGGCTGGAGAATTCGTCGACCAGCCGGCCCTGCTCCATGCGCAACAGGTAGCGCATCAGCTCGCGCGCGGTGCCGTAGCTGTCGCCGGCGCCCGGCACCCGCTTCTTGCCTTCGGCGGTGAACCAGCTGCCCTGGCGAAACTGCGCCGGGTCCAGCCCGTTGCGCCTGAGCGGCTCGACGAAGGTCTTCTCGTAGAGTGCCGTCAGCTCGGCCCTGGGCGTGTCCTTGAAGAAGCGCTGGATCTCGGCTTCGCTCGGCGGATAGGCCTTGCCGAAGTGGCGCAACAGCATGGCCTCGCGCATCACCATGCCGGCGGCGCCGTTGGAGCTGGGCGACAGCATCCAGTCGAGCCACTCGTACAGCATCGCCCGGTCGCCGACCTGGATCGAGCGCCGCGTGAGCTTGCGCGTGTCGACGTCGTAGATGCGCACCGTGTGGCTGTCGCGCTGCGAGAACGCATCGGCCGTGACCACCGTGGTGTTCAGTAATCGCTCTCGGGCCGCCAGGTCGTCGGGGTAGGCGTCGGCCAGCGCCTGCATCAGCGCCAGCACCACCACCAGCTTGCCGACGCTGCCGACGTTCTGCTTCGTGTCGGCGCGGTGCTCGGCATAGCGCGGCTTGGCCGGGTCGCTCAGGTCCAGCACCGCCAGGCCGTAGTCGTCCATGCTGCCAGTGAGCACGCCCTGCAGCTGGCGCGTGAAAGCTTCGTCCACCGGCGGCAGGTCGAAGCTCTGGCCGAGCAGTCGCAGGTCCACCTCGGTGCGCTTCAGGTGCGCGCCGGGCGGCTGCTTGACGTCGGCCAATCTGCCCTCGTCGGCCAGGCGGCTGGCTTCGAGGCGGCGGATGCCGGTGTCGGGGTAGCCATCCAGCGGGTAGGCGGCCACCGGTGCCAGCTGCAATGCGCCCAGCGCCAGCAGCGCCGCAGCAACCATCGTTCTCATTGCACGGCTCCCTTCAGGTCGATGCGCCGGTCGAGCCGGCTTGCGAGCTGGCGGTCCATCTCGAGCAGGGTCTGCGCGCTGCGCGCCGCGCGGCTTTCGTTGAAGGGCCGGATCTGCAGCAGCCACAGCTTGCCGCCGACGAAGGCGAACTCCACGTCCGCCGCCACCTCCTTGCCGTCGGCGCCGTGCTGCGGGAACTTGCGCGGGATCTCGGCGGCGAAGTCGATCAGCTGCCGCACGTCGCCCGGGCCGAGCAGCGTGTCGCGGCCCGAGGTCGGCTGCCTGGCAATGCCGCCTGCGGGCAGCGGCACCAGCTTGGTCGGCGCGGTGGCCACCGCCAGCAACTGCACCTGGCCGTTGGTGCGATCGATGCGCACCGACTCGGCCGCCTGGCCGTCGACTGCGCCGGCGACGCCTTCGTTCACCGCCACGCTCAAGCGCCCGGCATCGCCCGTGTCCACGTCCTGTGTGACCATGACACCGGAGATGTCGCTCGAGACGGTCCTGAGCAGCAGCACGGCAGGGTACACGTGCTCGGGGCCTTTCATGTGCGACTGCCGCCAGCCCCAGGCGCGCGGCGTGTAGGGAGAGGCCCAGACCTCGTTGATGCCCTTGACGATGTTGTCGAAGCCAGCGATGTTGAACAGCGTCAGGTTCAGCCCAGCGCCGGTGAAGCCCGGCAGGTCCTCGACATTGGTGTCGGAACGGATGAACACGCCGCCGTTGAAGCCGGCGCCGAACTGACGCGCCATAGCGTCGCGCAGGCGGCGGCGGAACTCCGGCCCGGGGTCGGTGTTGCGGATCGTCGCGTAGATCTCGGCACGCAGCGCCTCGCCGTAGGCCTGCGCCTCGGCCGAGCCCGCCGGCATCGCCTCGAGCTTGCGGAAGCTCGCCACCATCCACTGGTACACCGTCTGCGGCCCGCCCTTGTACGGCTTGTCGAGCACGGTCGCGCGGTACAGGCCGAAGGGGATGCCGACACCCGGCGCGACGCGCTCGGGGAAGTGTGACCTGAGTTCGCCGAGCTTGGCCGCCTTCGGCCCGACGGTGCGGCCGGAATCGGCGGCGCGCAGCTTGTCGAGGCTGACGAAGTCGCGCTGGTTCAGGTCCAGCTTGCTCAGGTCGGCCTCGAACACGACGTTCTGCGCGGCCGCCGGGTTGGCGCCGAAGACCGCGTCCCAGCGCGTTCCGTCGGCGTCGATCTCGACCAGCCCTCCGGCGCTGACCGCCATCACGATGCGCTGGCCGTCGGCGCGTTGCAGCGCCGGCAGCAGCGCTTCGTCGACCGCGACGTTGGGAATGCCGAGGTTGCGCGCCAGCAGCTGCACGTGCGACAGCGGGTTGCCGGCGCCTGCGGTCAGGATGCCGGCCAACGGCGGCAGGTCGGCGATGGTCTCAGGCACGACGTAGATGCCGTCGGGTTTGAAGGCATCGAGCCGCGTCATGTCGGGCCGGGCGTGCAGCACGCCGCGCGCCAGCCCCGGGTTCAGCGCGTGGAAGCCACTGCCGATCTCCTGCCCCAGCAGCTTGTGCGGCACGCCGGCCGCGCGGTTGGCGTCGCGCGACAGCGAATCAAGCGTGCGTGAATACGCCAGCAGCGGGCTGCCGCGCAACTGGTCCTGCACGAAGAGTTCGGCCTTCGGTTCGACCTCGGCCAGCTTGGCCATCGCGTCGCCGAACTGCATCTTCAGCGTCTGCGTCCCCCAGCCGGGCAGCAGCCCGGCGCTGCGCAGCACAGGCAGGTACTCTGCCAGCGTCATCGACTCGGCGTTGTTCAGGCGCGAGAGCTGGCCGTCCAGCTCCAGGACCTGGCGCCGGCCGATCAGCCCGGTGCCGTAGGCGGCATTGTGGCCGGCACGCAGACGATCGACCAACTGGCGGCGCGTGGGCGTGCCGGGCGCAGCCTGCAGTTCGCCGGCGGCGTTGAAGTGCTCGAGTTCCACCGCCAGCGACAGGTCGACGATCGCCAGCCGCTGTGCCGGCGTGGCCTGCGCCAGTCCGTCGCGCAACTGCATCAGCAGCTGTGCCGACAGCGCGAGGCGGCGTTCGGGTGAAGGCGCCGCGGCATAGGCACGCTGGGCATCGTCCAGCGCCGCCGGCAGCTGCCCCGGCGGCTTGCCCAACGAGCGCGACGTGGCAGCCAGCCGCTGCGCCATCGGCATGCCGGCATGCACGCGGTCGATCTCGGCGGCCAGCGCCAGCGCCTCGTCGCGCTGCGCCGCATGGGCAGGCTGCTCGGCCCAGGCGCGCACGGCCTTGGCGTCGCTGGCATCCGGGCTGCCGTGGATTTTGACGCGCAGCGGCTGGAAGGCGGCATTGCGATCGGCCAGTGCGGCGGCCAGGCTGCGTACCTTGGCGGCCGAGGCGTCGTCGGCGCCGTGCGGCAGCAGCCGCGCACCGGTGCGATAGGCGGCGTAGCGCCAGCCCACCCACTCGTCGCGCGCGGCCATCGCCAGCAGGAGCGCGCGTGCGCCTTCGCGCTCGTCCTCCTCCTGGATCGCGCCGCGATAGAACTGGGCCTTGCGAAGGATCCAGCCCTCGTCGCTGGCGACCAGGAAGCGCTCGACCAGCAACTGGCCGAACATGTCCGTGAAGTCCGGCGCGGCCACGGCCTTGGGCGCTTCGATGCCGGCGAGCAGCGTGGCCACGCGCCAGCCCTGCGCGCGCAGCTCGCGGGTCTGGGAGCTCCACTGGCCGTGCTGCCAGCCGGTGCCCTTCTTCGCGCAGCTGTAGTCCTGCGGTGGCAGCACGCGGCCGTCCTTGCAGAACCAGCGGATGCCGTCGAAGGGGCCGCGCGGCGCGGTCTTCATCTGCTCGATCCAGCCGCGGTAGCGCGCCTGATCGGCCTCGGTCGCCGCCAGCGTGGTGCCGGCGCCGAGCGCCAGCACTGCCGCGCCGATGGCGCGCCCGATCGCCCGCCGCCAACGTGTCTTCTTCACTTCGATTCTCCTTGTCTTCCCCAGCCCAGCACATCGTCGAGGATCGACCAGCGTCGCGCCTTCGATTCCGTGCCGCGACCCAACACCCAGTACTCGCGAGCGCGCCGCAGGGCGCCGGTGCTGCGCGCGATGACCAGCCAATCGTCGATGTAGTCGGCCAGGTCCCGATCGCCGCGCCGCAGCGCGATGCCCACCGGCAGCTCGACCGGGTTGGGTTGCGGCACGACCGCCGAGAAGGCCGGATACAGGATCGACCAGGCGGCGCCGGCCTCGGCCAGCATCGCCATCGCATCGACGTGCGGAAACTTGCCTTCGAGGAAGTCCTTGATGGTCGGGATGTTCACGAAGCTCAAGTTCACGCCCGGCATCGATCGCCGCAGCAGCGCATCCACGCCGCTGGACTCGACCATCACGCCGATCGTCACGTGCTCGCGCGCGCGGAGCGACTCCACCGACGCGAAGGCATCGCGATCGGCGTCGCGCACCACCAGACCCAGGGT
>Ga0316188_10001397_pt1 | contig 11392 bp, 10 predicted proteins | sample Phiworburrow1_MG_FD_204933 | JGI IMG/M metagenome (GOLD analysis project Ga0316188, IMG submission 204933) | Coastal sediment microbial communities from Maine, United States - Phippsburg worm burrow 1 | ecosystem: Environmental > Aquatic > Marine > Coastal > Sediment | place: USA: Maine... | reverse complement strand
TCCCCTGCGCCGATCTCAATCAGTTCGGCGGTGCCCCAGCTGGTACCAGTAAAACGGTTGCTCCAGACGTTATAAACGACACCATCAGATTGGACCCATACCACGATGGCATTGCCGCTGCCATCAAACGCAACTTGAGGAGCGTTTGCATTCCCTGCGTCGGTCTCAATCAGTTCGGCGGTGCTCCAGCTGGTGCCATTAAAGCGGTTGCCCCAGACGTTATAAACGATACCATCAGATTGCTCCCACACCGCGAGGACATTGCCGCTGCCATCAACCGCGACTTGAGGACTAAATGCATCCCCTGAGCCGGTCTCAATCAGTTCGGCGATACCCCAGTTGGTGCCATTAAAGCGGTTGGCCATGATGTTAGTAACAGCACCGGTGCCATCGTATTGGACCCACACCGCGATGGCATTGCCTTGGTCATCAAACGCGACTTGAGGAGCTGTTGCATTCCCTGCGCCGGTCTCAATCAGTTGGGCGGTGCCCCAGCTGGTACCATTAAAGCGGTTGGCCATGATGTTATAAACGGCATCGGTACCATCGTATTGGACCCACACTACGAGGGCATTGCCGTGGTCATCAAACGCGACTTGAGGAGAACCTGCAAACCCTGCGCCGGTTTCAATCAGTTCGGCGGTGCCCCAGCTGGTACCATTAAAGCGGTTGGCCCAGATGTTATTAACGGCACCATCGTCTTGCCACCACACCGCGAGGGCATTGCCGCTGCCATCAAACGCGACTTGAGGAGAACCTGCAAACCCTGCGCCGGTCTCAATCAGTTCGGCGGTGCCCCAGGCACCATCAGCAGTGACGAAAGACCAGCTGTGATCTGCCGCAAGGGGATTACCTCTCAGATCAGTGATCGCTGTGCTCAACGTGGCAGTGTAAGTTGCGTGAATAGACAGGCCGCTGCTCGGGGTGAAAGTTGCCACATTAGTGACGCCGTCGAAGGTGACCGTGCCATTGATACTGCCTGACTTGGCAAGCGTAAAGCTAGAAGCATCCACCGTGATGGCAAAGATGTCTTCATCAAAGGTGGCGGTTATGGTGCTGTTGCGCGCCACGGAATTGGCTGATGCCGCAGGCGTTGTACTGCTGACGGTTGGCGCAGTCGTGTCGACTACACTTTCTCCTGATGAACCGCCACCACAGGCAACTAGCCCTGAAGCAAAAGCACAGAGAATTAAAGAGGGAGTAAGTGTTTTGAATTTATTTGAATTCATCTAGCATACCTTTATTCATAGTTTTTTAGATACCCGGTAATGTCTATGTCACAAGCTGACCAGGTATATCTTTAATTGGTTAGTCGTACGACTTTAAGATACGCGCAATCTGAATATGCATTTTTTGAATCTGTCTGGTCGTAATATACTAATTTCCAAGACTCAGTTAATTGCTCCAAATGACGCTGTCATCCGGGTCTGTTACTTTAATCATAAAGTAATCGCCCAATACTCGAGAAGCATTGATAATTGCATCTGCCTTATTATCGTAAGAACCCAAGGTAGACCATGGTTGAGCATCTTTATTCGGTATGTAGTGAACTTGCCACATTTTCTTATCCTTAATCATTTTGGTACTTGTGAATTGGCTAAGTAAATCGATATCCTGTGCGGATTCCGCCAATGCACTATAGTTAAATAAATACTTTGACATAGTAGTAAAAAATACCTATGACAAATGCCCATACAACCATCTCTAAAATTATGTTATTTCGCTGATTATCTTTATTGCGCTCCATTATTGAGACCTCCTTCTGAGTAATACAATAATGCTCAGGTGTAATATTCTGTAATTGGATAGTATTTTTAAGATTAGATGGCAAACTTAATAAGCATGTAACAAACATCTATAACAATTACCGACAAAGCTATCGCCATAATAAGAATTTCAGTATGGATATCTTTGTCGTATTTCACTGCTACCATCTCTTACATTTATGACTTCAATTGAGTAAATGCAAAACACATGCCAGAAAAATAATCTAGTTACTGTAATTAAATAAAGCTGCTGTTTATAACCGGACAGGTGCACAAATGCACTATATATCGCGATTTCGGAGTTTTTTAACGATAGTTTGATATTGTTGATTTTTGAGAGTGTTAATGAACAGCTGATAAAAGTGTCATATTTCAGTCATAAGTCGTTACCAGAGTGTCAATCATTTTCCATAGTGTGCTCTAGAATGCGAACGAATAGAGGCGGTTAATGACCGTTGAGCAAGTCAGCAGCACCAGGACAATACTATGGTCACTAACCGGCCATGAGTGGACAGTCAGCACAAATAAAAACGGCAGCCAAAAAGACTGCCCCAATCCTGCGACGAGTTAGCTTATTGAATTATCGCTTACGATGATATAGTTGTTAATAAATAGACCCACACGACGACCACGACAACAATCGGAACTAAGTATGTCAATGAGCAAAAGCCAGGTAGGTTACCACATGATTTATGTAACCCACATTTCTCACAAATCTTTTCTTTTATTTTCATACTTTTTACAAAGTGTTGTTACAAAAATGTTAAAAATGACTGCTTCAGGAATAAACACTTCTAATACCCAATATCAAAGTATAATCATCACATAAACGAAGTCAACAGGGCCAATCATATGTGCTTACGCTCCCTTAATAAGCAGCATTAAATATTAGTTACAGCCTTTTTAAGGAATTACTGAAATAATATTGCGGGTCTTATCTGGGTCGATAGCAATTTGTTAACAGCACCAATATCAGGAATTGCTAAAGGTTCGTTATGTATATGGACTCCTCCTATTTAGCAAGTTTCACCAATAACAAATTAAGACGCGTACGTATATTCGGTTTTTAAGTGGAGACGCTAACTCCCGGCCCACCATGTATTAGCGATTACTAACAGTCCGCTCTGGGTCGACAACGCCCTTTCACCTCAGTATCTCGACCTCGAATACGCAGCCATTAACTTATATTCATCACGACCATGTAAAGCTGGCCATGAGCACGAATAAAGTTTAGTAATAGCATTACCTAGCGATTCGTTTGCACACGGTGCATGATTAAATTAACCAGGTCCTGTACTACCTCAGTACGATCCGTGTCTATGTGTCGGCCCTCTGTCCAGATCACCTCATAAGGTTGAGATGCAGAACGATGCAATGCGAGTACACTAGTTAGAGGCATTGCTTCATCATCTTTGGCATTGATGAAGACGAGCTTTCGCGGGCTAATGCGCCATAGCCAGTTTTCTGGCCGCAAAGACTCTACCGCAAGCAAGCGTGCGCTAGTCCATGCTACTAACTTGCGCAACAAAGCGGTCTTGATTCGGCCCTTCAACTTATGCTCGATGACCTTTTCCGGCTCACCCGCACCGTGTACCAGCCAGGTACGGGTCACACGCTGATCTAACGCCGCCGGTATGCTGACAAAAAATGCCCCCAGGCTGACACCTACCAGTTCGACCTGTTGCTTGGCGACAGACTCTTGCGCAAGCAAATAATCCAGAGCCAGTAAAACTGCCGGTACCGTATCACGTTCTGTTTGCTGATACTGCCTCACATCAAAGCGTTTCACCCCTTCTAGCACCCACTCATCGTGGTTGGGGTAAGATATTGCAGCGATAAATACGGGCAGTTGCTGCGAGACTTGATGTACCGCATCACGACCAGTGCGCTCACCGCCGAGAATGAGTACAAGCGGGTGACCTTTTTCAGCGCGCTCTTGTGGGGATCGCGTAGTCATTTTAACCTTCAGACCACTAGTCGAATGTAAAGTAACATGTCTGAAGATTGAGTTGCCATCTTGCCATTCACTTTCGACATCGATCGATCGTAACACCCCCTTACGCTGATAAAACTCATTGCTCGGGTCAGATAGGTCTGGCAGAAGCAACCAGACCAGATAAGATGGTACGATGACACATAATCCCACAGCACACCATAGCACAATGCGAAGCCAGCTGAAGCCAGACGACCTATTCCCTCTAGAACTCATTCAATACACTCAATCTATTTCGTACCGCTGTTCTGTGACAATTCGTCACGAAATAAAGCCCTCAGCGGGAAGTACAGGAAGTACAAAAGCCTTTTTACTAAAAAATCTAATTAAAATTACCACAGCAAGACGCAAAACAGTCCTTCATCAGCATCATCTAACAGGCGGTTCTGGGCCAGTTGACGACCTTCGATGATGCCTTTGACAGCGAAACAATACAGTGATGTCTTCTGTCCAGAAGCTGACATTCATTGAATAATATAAATACGGCTCCCAAAGGAGCCGTTATTGTCGATAGCTTAGCTTTCGTCATTCCGAACAGTTCCAGCAGGCTGGAGACTTATAACAGTAATGCCGTTAAGACATGATGCGAATTACAAATATTATTTCGCTGGTGTGTACGCGTATTTCTGACCACCCAGTGTTGCCTGGTACATCAAGCCACCTTTACCCATGGTGAAAACGATCATACCCTTATGATATTTGGTTTCAGACTGGGTTGCATTGGCACTGGCTGAGGTGCCTTCACTGCCCGCCGATGCACTGGCACTGCTGGTAATGGCGATAGCCTCAGCCTGCGCACCAAACTCAAAATTACCACTGGTGAATTCATCAAAGGCTCGTTTATCTTCAAAGTAGATCACCTGGCGATAGGCTTGACCACCCAACTGTAAGCCAATACTCAACTGTGTCATCGATACATCGCCCATCTTTTTATCGCCTATATAGACCCGGCCATTTCCATAAGCACCACCAATACCAATACCACCTTTCCCAATCGATGGGAAAATCGCATAAGCATATGCAGAGTTATGAATATCGCTGACAACATCGGAAACCATAAAAGCTTTAAGTGCGTTCTTATCATCCAGTGCATCGCTATCGCTGTCGGCAAAGACAGAAGATGAACACGCTAAAAAAACTAAAAAGCTCATGAGCATCGTTCTGATTAACATATGAATTACTCCTCAATTAGGTAAGACGCGGTATTTTATACCATAAATAACTATTATCGACCAAAAAGCAGTCGTTCAGTAGCAAGTCAAAATATACAACTGTAACTTTTTAGACGTAAAACATAATATATGATTGTTCTATAAAGAAATACTATTCTCTTTTCACTTTAATCTTGGCATATACCCTCAATATCTTTGAAAAATATAATATAATTTTGACACCTGCTGATGATGATATTCCGGAGAAAATGACTATGTCAGATAAACCAGATGAGAGTAGTAAAGAGCCCTTAGTTACATCTAAAACAGCCACATCAGAAAATGAGGCTGACAAAAAACCTGCAGATGATGAAAGTCCGGAGAAAATGACGATGTCAGATAAACCAGATGAGAGTAACAAAGAGCCCTTAGTTACATCTAAAACAGCCGCAACAGAAAGTGAGGCTGACAAAGAACCTGTATCGGATAAAGTTGAAGCTAAACCAGAAGCAGCAGCAAAAAAGAAAGCTCGAAAAAAATCCGCAGCTAATAAAGTTAAAACAAAACCGACCACAGCATCAAATAAAGAAGATCATAATAAACCTGCAGACGATATAGCTGAAACAAAAGGTCCTGTTATAAAGAATAAACGGATGGGTGGTGCAGCCGGGCGTCGTACCGACGATAAGGTAATGCCTGGACTATTACAGAATCTGCAAGGTGTCTTCGATAAAATTTACCATGATAACCGTGATCATGACCGAGCACGTGACATCATGACACGTGATTTCAACGTTCACCTGCAGCGAACTTTCAAGAGCATGCACGAAGAGCTGGAAGAACGCGAGAAGATCCTCGATCGAAAACTGAAAAGCATTGACAGTTCACACAGTTATGAAATCAAACGTGTCAAGCTGATGTCTGTTCCAATAATGTTTCTTACACTGGTTGCAATTATCTACCTGTTTTACGTAGTACGTGTAATGGAAACCGCGATGAGCAGCATGTCTCAGGACATGAAACATATGACCGACTATATGGCGATGATCACCAAAGATACTCGTGACCTATCGATAAATACTGGATCCATGGTTACAAGTGTGAATGAAATGAACGCTGAAATCGGGGCAATGAATGACAACGTCAGTAATTTAAACACCACGGTGAATAATATGATGGTGGATGTGCATCATATGACTCGTACAGTAGCTCCGGCAATGCAGGGAATAAATCGTTTTTTACCTTAAGCACCGATACTTGGAATATAGTATCTACGAAAAACAGCTTTAGAGATTATCTTGATGCATTTTTACGTTTTTTTATTCAAATATTTGGTCAATTTGTGGGCAGTATGCTCAAAATCCCTGCGCCACTATTTGCACTAGCAAAACCTTTGACTGCTTCAAAATAAATTTGCGAGCGTAAAGAAAAAGCCGATAAGACTCACGCTTAGTTGGAGATTTTCAAATGCCCGCTTTGTGTCAGTTGACGACCATGCTGATAACAAATATCAGGAAGAGAGTAGATAAAATATACTCTCAAAATCGCAAAAAAACAGTAATACTAATGCTAATAGTTATTATTATAAATTAAATACAACGGTGAATCAGCGCTTTGGCACGGTTACCGACCTTTTAGAAAGCCATCAAATAACAAAAAATTCTAACCGTGGCTTAGCAGCCAGAAGTAAGCATTCAGCCTATATAACAGAAATAATTTTAAACATCCTGGTTCATAATTATATAGAAACACTGTGTTTTTCATAAAACAGGCTATATAAGAGTTTCACACCTAAATGTCCCAAATCCCCTTTGTTCAAATTACTGGCGGGATTTATCATGCGATTCTTAACTATTTTGGCGCTATTCATATTGCCAATGACTTTTGCACAGACATATTCTACTGATTCTTATGCACTAACAGGCAAGACTACTCAGCAAGAGATTTTATTTGATAAAACGCCGTTACCCAATGGACATGGCTCAAATATTAGAGTTTATGTTGATAAAGAGATTCATTCGAAAAAAAGTTCTGAGACACAAGCTGAAAATGAGCAGGCAAAAATCAATATTGCCCCACCTTTAAAAACAAAAAAAATCAGATTAGTGGAAGGCACAAGAAATTCCAAAGGAATGCAGTTATTAAGTTTTTTGCTCCTGTTAAAAGACAAGAACAAATAAATAGCTAGTGACGGGTTATGTGACCTTTTAAACTTATATCTGTTTTATCAGGTTAAATAATGATAGGGCCAGATCAGTCTACAAAAGTTGAAGCATCATCACCTGTTCTCCCTGCTGTGCTTCAATGCCTGCCAGACAGACCTGACGTCAACATGTTCATGCTGGATCAACAAAGTGATAGCAATTTCCTCAAAGGCTGCATAAAGACAGAACAAGGCGGCCAACCTGAATGGCCAGTCGAACATTCCGGTGTACAGTAAAATATAGCCGACAACCGTGATCACCACCGCCAATTTTACGCTCCAGGTGTGATAACTGGTGAATTTATGAAATTTGATAAATCCGGTCAGTGCGGGCAAAGTGAAACTCAGGACGATAATAATAAAATACAGGAGCTCTCTTTGTGAAATCTCAGGCCAGAGTATCCAGGCACAGACAGCCATCGTCGAATAGATGATAAAATCACCCCAGCTATCGAGGTGAGAACCCATCTCTGTCATCTGGTTTAACACTCTGGCCAGAAAACCGTCGAGCACATCAGTAAATTCAGCAAATAACAGCACTCCTATAAACCAGGCTGGCTGCTGTGTCAGCGCCAGATAAATCAGCACCGGCGCCATCAATATCCTTATAAGGCTAACCGTATTAGGCAGATTGACTATGTCTTTTCTTGTATAACTCATATGTAGTTACCTGAAAATTTCAATAAGGTCGTTTGCGTATTCCCCATTTATAAAGAGTATGTGATAAAAATATATCGATGATTATAAAGATCAATACCAGTAGTATCACTGATGAAAGCTCGAGATCAAAGGCCCCTCTCATCATTAACGCCGGGAACAATGACTCAGGCATCTGGTCGAGCAGTGGCGCCCTACTGCTCGGCTCCATCGCCAGTCGACGTTTGATAAAGCTGGATGTCAGGTCGCCAAGGACCGCATAAACAGCAACTAAAAACCCCGTTTCCGGTAATTGACCTAACCACCAGGCAGCGGCTGGTGTTGCAACAAACGCCGCAAATATTCCGCGCCATGTCTTCGAAGAACCAAAGATGCGCCGATCATCTGGCAATGAAATACCAAAATCGACCGCCAGGCTAAAACCATCATTTAATAGCACACGGATCAATATCGGAGCGCCATTTGCGATTATAATTAACAACAGAAGCTGTAAAAGTTGAACGGCCATAATACGACTCAGTCACTGACATGCATACAGTCTATAGGCTACCCGGAAAATTGAAAACACATTAATCAGCAAAAGCTATGTCCAACACTTCCATAAAAGTCCTGACTTATAATATTCACAAGGGATTCAGCACCAGTAATCTCCGCTTTATCCTGCATGACATTAAAGATTCATTACGCCTGATCGATGCCGATGTGGTTTTTCTGCAGGAAATCCAGGGTGAGCGCACCATCTCCAAAAACCGTTTTGATGACTGGCCGACTAACAGCCAGTTTGAGTTTCTTGCTGACCAGGTCTGGCAACATCAAGCTTATGGCAAGAATGCCATATACAAATCCGGACACCATGGTAACGCTATCTTAAGCAAGTACCCTTTCATCGAATGGGAAAATTTTGATGTTTCCATCATGCGCTCGGCCAGTCGCAGTCTTCTCCATGGCACCATACAAATACCCAGCATCGGACAGAAAATCCATATCATCTGTGTTCATCTTGGCCTGTTCGAACGGGAAAGAGAGAATCAGTTTGCAACGTTATCGAAGCGGATCAACTCCCATGTGCCATCTGATGAACCGCTGATCATAGCAGGCGACTTCAATGACTGGCGCGGCCGTGCGGAGCGCCATCTGCACGACGACCTCGACGTTACCGAGGTTTTTAAAAAAACACACGGCTCTTATGCGCGCACCTTCCCTGCCTGGTTTCCGCTATTATCGATGGATCGTATTTATTATCGAGGGCTCGAGGTGGTCGATTGCAGCTGTTTACATGGCCAGCCATGGCGCCGCCTGTCTGACCATGCGCCGTTATTAGCAGAATTCAGATTGATCTAGTGGGTTATTCTTTTTTAATTCAACCGCCCAACATATTCTTTACAATGCGAATGCCAGTCCTAGTAGAAACATGTCGCCACCGAGATGGGCATTGCTGATATTGAATTCAGAAAAACTGCCGTCGACATCATAGTGGCGCAGATACTGGCGTATCAAATTCACCATGGGCTCCAAATAATTCAACATCGAGAGCCAGATAGTGATAATTATTTAGCGTGGCGCTCAATCCCAGACCTAATGCATATTCGGCACGTATGCCGACAAACTGAGGCTCACTGGCAGAGTCCAGCCAGCCTGCATATATGTTCGCTATCCAGCCACCGGGTTTGAAAAAAATATCCGCCGAGTCAATTGTATCGATAGCGGCTTTTCCATCTTCCTGTGCTGTTAAGTTGCTAGCGTAAAGTGCCGCCAGCAATAAGATGATGAGTCGTTTGAACATTTCTTACTCTTCCAGTGCCGGAAATAACAATCATGCTGTATAAGCACTCTTTAAAGATCAGATAGTGAGTTGCAAGACAGCTCGCTTGAATTGCATCAGCGAGTAAACAAGAACGCTTATTCAATGCAGAGTAATTTTTGTAACGCCTCTCCCGGCATCGGTTTATAGTAAAAAAAGCCCTGCATTCCATACACACCTTTTTCTTTAAAATAATCCGCATGCACCTGAAGTTCAACGCCCTCGACAATACATTTGATACCAAGCTGTTCTGTTATCACCATAATAGCATTGACTATCGCCTGCTTGTTTTCATGCTGCAGATGAAAATCAGTGATAAAAGATTTATCTATCTTCAGCAGCCATATAGGCAACTTGTAAAGATACGATAATGAAGAATAACCTGTACCAAAATCATCAAGCAAAAAATCGATGTTATTTTTTTTGAATCTCCCCATTTTCTCGCTTATTGACTCGAGATTGTCGAGCAGGACGTTTTCAGTAAATTCCAGCTTGATAAATTTATTAGGCACAGCGCAGGAATCGATGATTGCAGTCGTCGTTTCGACAAAATCCTTCTGAAGAAACTGACGGGGACTGATATTGATACTGATGTAACTGAAGCTGGAAGACGCCGGCAGCTGCTTGTAAAGGTTTGCAGCATAGGTACAGACGTGTTCAGTAATCCATCTACTCAGACTTAGTATCAGGTTACTCTCTTCCGCAATACCAATGAAATTAACCGGCGAAACTCTACCTAGAGTCGGGTTATTCCACCTGACCAGCGATTCCGCGCCAATAATAACGCCATCGGTATCGACGATAGGCTGGTACTCCATACTCAACTCATTATTTGTGATCGCCTTACGCAGATGGTCTTCGATAATCAACCGTCTGCTGGCTTCGACATGCATCTCAGGATTGAAAAACGCATAACAGTTTCTGCCTTGTTCTTTTGCCCGGTACATCGCGGTATCCGCGTGCCTGAGCACATGTTCGCTGTCATTGCCGCCTTCATCATAATCATCGGGGAAAATGGTGATACCGATGCTCGGGGTTATATGCAAGCTAAACTCACCCATATCGACAGGTTCATCCAGCGCTTCGATGATACGGCTAGCGACCGTCTGTGAGGTATGGATAGCATCCCCTTCTGTTTCACCGATATTGCTGAGGATGTAGACAAATTCATCACCACCTATCCTGAAAACAGTATCGCCACTACGTGCCTGCAACATCAGTTTCTGTGCGACCTGTGTCAGCAGCATATCCCCTATCGAATGGCCCAGTGAATCGTTGACGTTTTTGAAGTTATCGAGGTCGATATACATCAATGCACTGAAGTAACCATAGCGCTGTGAATTAGAGATCTCTCTGGACAGAGAATAGCGAAATTCACGACGATTCGGCAGCTTGGTCAGCGGGTCCTGCTTTGCCTGCAGCTCATAACTGCGCTGGGCTTCCATGTTGACCTTAACTTCGTTATTTAGACGTTTCTGTTGCTCACAGAGGTGATAATACTCTGCGAGCCGGTGAATGACTGGCACCAGTATATCTTTGAGCGGCGCCTGAAACGCACCTTTTTTATTTTCTACTAATAAGACACCCGATGTGCCAAAGGCCAGTGCCAGGACTTCGTTACCATCGAGAAATTCTGAGAAATACGCGTTGACTTCAGCACTGTCAAAACGTTGCAGCATCACACTAATTGCCGGGATATTATTGAGCTCGGATTTATTGTCAGGTAATGACAGATAACGATTCAAGGCGGTGTTATCAGGCTGAGATTCATCGATTAGATAGAGATGAATACTATTCAGGCCAAGTTTTGACATTGCGGTC
>Ga0316188_10001396_pt1 | contig 11394 bp, 10 predicted proteins | sample Phiworburrow1_MG_FD_204933 | JGI IMG/M metagenome (GOLD analysis project Ga0316188, IMG submission 204933) | Coastal sediment microbial communities from Maine, United States - Phippsburg worm burrow 1 | ecosystem: Environmental > Aquatic > Marine > Coastal > Sediment | place: USA: Maine... | reverse complement strand
TCGTGTGCGCGCAATGCCTCCTGCATGCAGCGGCCCACCAGACGCAAGGCCCGGTCGCCGGCGCCATGACCGAGCCGGTCGTTGATGAGCTTGAAGTGGTCGACGTCGAACAGCAGCAGCACGGGTGGCGCCTCTGCGGGGGCGCTCAGCAGCCGGGCCGCCAGCTCGTGGAAGTTGCGCCGGTTCGGCACGCCCGTCAGCGGGTCGGTGTTGGCCAACACGCGCAGCCGGCGACGCGAGTCGCGCAATTCACGCACCGTGCGCTCCGTCATCAGGCCCAGCACGATGAAGGTCATCACCGCCAGGCCGAAGGCACTGGCCAGGCCGCGCACGGTCAGCACCTCGGCCAAGGGTGCCGCGCCGGCCATCCAATCGATGGCGCTGGGCAGCAGGGCCACCGCAGCGATCACGCCGGCCAGGACCCGCAAGGCGCCCGCGTCTTCGGTGCTGCGGCTGCTGCCGATCACGGCGGCGACGTAGAGGTGAGCCAGCCACGACGCCGCGCCGGACATCAGCAAGGCCGGCACGCTACCCGCGCTCGACGCGCTGGCCGCAATCGCTGCCAAGGCACACAGCACCAGCACAAGCCAGTCGACCCGTTCGTGACCCGGTAGACCGAGCCGGCCATGGAAGCGGCGCATGCCGATCAAGGCCAGCACGGGCCAGGCCAGCAGCAGCAACTGAGCGGCCGAGGCGGGCCCGACGGCGGTGGATCCGAAGGCGACCAGCACCAAGGCCAGCGCGCCCGTCGCCAGCGCGGCCACCCACCAGGGCCAGCCGCGGAAGCGGTGCTGGCGCCAACTCGCGCGCACCAGGGCCAGCGCCCCCAGCGCGAGGCCGGTGGCGGCCACGATGAGCGCCGGGGGTGAATGGTCCATGATGGTTCAGCGCCATTTTCCCGGGTCGCCCGCCAAGACGTGCAACCGTTTGCTACAGCACGGCAGGGGCTTCGGTACCATGCAGCCACGAGGTCTTGTGCGATCGAGCTGGAGCAAGTCATGGCGATGGATGTGCTGGACTACGAGATCAGCGGCGCCGAAATGCAGTTCGTCGAGGTGGAGCTCGACCCCGGCGAGGCGGCGGTGGGCGAGGCCGGCAGCATGATGTTCATGGACGCGTCCATCGACATGGACACCGTCTTTGGCGACGGCTCGGCGCAGCAGGCGGGGCTGTTCGGCAAGTTGCTGGGCGCGGGCAAGCGACTGGTCACGGGCGAATCGCTGTTCACTACCGTTTACACGAACCGGGGCCGGACCAAACAGCGCGTTGCATTTGCGGCACCGTACCCGGGCAAGATCCTGCCCATGGATTTGCGCGTGCTGGGCGGCACGCTGATCTGCCAGAAGGACGCTTTCCTGTGCGCCGCCAAGGGCGTGGCGCTGGGCATCGCGCTGCAACAGCGGCTGGGCGCGGGCTTCTTCGGCGGCGAAGGCTTCATCATGCAAAGACTCGACGGCGACGGGCTGGCCTTCATTCATGCCGGCGGCACGCTGCTCCAGCGCGACCTGGGTCCCGGACAGACGCTGCTGGTCGACACGGGCTGCGTGGTCGCGTACACGCCCAGCGTGAGCTTCGAGATCCAGTACGTGGGCAAGGTCAAGACCGCCTTGTTCGGTGGCGAGGGACTGTTCCTCGCCAAGATGACCGGCCCGGGCCCGGTGTGGCTGCAGAGCCTGCCATTCTCCCGCCTGGCGTCGCGCGTGTTCGCCGCGGCGCCCCAGGGCGGGGGCCGCAAGGTCGGCGAAGGCTCGGTGCTGGGCGGCTTTGCGGGCGGTGGCCTGCTGGGTGGCGTCCTCGGTGGCGTGCTGGGCGGCGACGATGAATAGCTCGGGCGCCAGCCATGGCCGCCCATGGCGGCACAGCGGGTGGCGGGCGTCGTGCCGGGGGGTGGTGGGCTGGGTGCTCGCGCTCGGCTGTTCGATGCAGGCGCTGGCTGCGCCGACGGACATGGAGTCGCTGACCTCGACGGAACTGCGCGCACGGATCGCTGCCGGCACGCACACCGTGCTGCTGCCGATCGGCGGCACCGAGCAAAACGGCGCCCACCTCGTGCTGGGCAAGCACAACGCCCGTGTGCACCTGATGGCCACGCGCATCGCCGAGCGCCTGGGCGATGCCGTCGTTGCGCCCGTGCTGCCCTACGTGCCGGAGGGCGAGATCTCGCCGCCGACTGGCCACATGCGCTGGACCGGCACGATCTCGGTGCCGGCGGCGGCCTTCGAGGCCCTGCTGGAAGGGGCGGCGGCCAGCCTGTGCCACCACGGCCTGAGCGAGGTCGTGCTGCTGGGCGACCACGAGGGCTACCAGAAGCAACTCGTCGCGGTGGCGACCCGCATGGCGGCGCGGCCGGGCGGGGCGTGCCATGTGATCGCCCTGACCGAGTACTACCGGGCCATGGCGTCGGGGTTCGACGCCATGCTCGCCCAGCGCGGCTACAGGGCGGACGAGATCGGCACCCATGCCGGTCTGGCCGACACGGCCCTGTCACTGGCGGTCGACCCTTCGCTGGTGAGGCCGCAAGCGCAGGCCCAGGGCGCGTCGATGGGTGTCAACGGCGACCCGAGGCGGGCCACGGCCGAACTCGGCCAGCTGGGGTTGGCGCAGGCCGTGGACGCCAGTGTGGCGGCCATCGAACAGCGCCGGCGGCGCTGATCCTTGGCCAGCGCACAATCCTGGCCTTCAATCGTCGGGGCAAGTCGAATGGGATGGAAATGGGCATTGGGGCTCGTGGCGCTCGCCGGCATGGCGGGGCTGGGGGTCATGGCCGCGACCGAAGGTGCCGCGTCGTCGGCCCCGGCGCGTGTCAACGTCTATGGCGGGATCAGCGCCGATCGCCTGTCGCCGACGGTGCAGGCGGACCTGGCACGCGTGTACGTGCCCAACCTGCGCTCCAACGACGTCGTCGTGGTCGACCCGGCGACGCTCAAGGTGGTGAACCGGTTCAAGGTGGGCATCGGGCCGCAGCACATCGTGCCCGCGTGGGACCTGCGCACGCTGTGGGTCACCAACAATGCCGAAGGCATGACGACAGGCAGCCTGACGCCGATCGACCCACGCACCGGGCTGCCCGGCGCCAGCGTGCCGGTGGACGACCCGTACAACATGTATTTCACGCCCGACGGCAAGTCGGCGATCGTGGTCGCCGAGGCGCGCAAGCGACTGGACTTTCGCGATCCACGAACGATGGCGCTGCAATACGCCATCGACGTGCCCGGCTGCCCGGGTGTCAACCACGCCGACTTCTCGGCCGACCTGAGCTACGCCATCTTCACCTGCGAGTTTTCCGGCACGCTGGTCAAGATCGACCTGGCCTCGCGCAAGGTGCTGGGCTACCTGAAGCTGACGCTGCCGCAGACCCGCTACAAGGCCGAGCCGGTGCGTCCGGGCAAGGTCTGGGAGCCGGGGCCGACCGAACTGTGCACGGTGAGCAAGGGCATGCCGCAGGACATCCGCATTTCGCCCGACGGCAGCAAGTTCTATGTGGCCGACATGCACGCCGACGGGGTGCACGTGGTCGATGGTGCGACGTTCACCAAGATCGGCTTCATCGCCACCGGCGTCGGCACCCACGGCTTGTACCCCAGCCGGGACGGACGCCGGCTGTATGTGGCCAACCGCGGGTCGCACCAGATCCACGGGCCGCGCAACGGCAGCGGCAGCGTGGCCGTGATCGATTTCGCCACCGACAAGGTGGTCGCCCACTGGGGCGTGCCCGGTGGCGGCAGCCCGGACATGGGCAACGTCAGTGCAGACGGCAACTACCTGTGGCTGGCCGCCCGCTTCGACGACGTCATCTACCGGTTCGACACGCGCAGCGGCGCGGTCGACCAGGTCGCGGTGGGCGCCGAGCCGCACGGCCTGACCGTGTGGCCGCAGCCGGGCCGCTTCTCGCTCGGCCACACCGGCAACCTGCGCTGACATGAGGCTGCGGACGCGCCGAGACGACGCCGGGGCCAGCCCGGCATGAAGTCGCTGGTCGATGCCTTCTGGCGTGCGGCCGCGTACTGCCTGCACCCGAAGCTGATCCTGGGGTCGCTGGCGCCGGTGCTGATCGCCGGCGGCGCGGTCTTCGGCCTGGGATGGCTGTACTGGGAGCCGGCGGTCGATGCCGTGCGGCAGGTGCTGGACCAGTGGACGCTGGCCGACGCGGCCTTTGGCGTGGTGGAGAAGACGCTCGGGCTGGAGGGCGTGCGCGCGTTCATCGCCCCGGCCGTCGTCGTCTCGCTCGGTGTCCCGCTGGTGGTGGTGCTGTCGCTGCTGCTGGTGGCCATGCTGATGATGCCGGTCATCATCGAGATGGTCGCGAAGCGGCGCTTCCCGAACATGGAGCGCAAGCACGGCGCCGGGTGGTTCCAGACCACCATGTGGTCGCTGCTTTGCACCATCGGCGCGACGCTGACCTTGGTCGTGACGCTGCCGCTGTGGCTGGTGCCGCCGCTGGCCCTCGTGCTGCCGCCGCTGATCTGGGGCTGGCTGACCTACCGCGTTTTCACGTTCGAAGTCCTGGCCGGCCACGCCAGCACCGAGGAGCGGCGCGAGTTGATGCGCCGCCATCGCGGCGAACTGTTCGCCATGGGCATCGTCTCTGGCTACATGGGCGCCGCACCGACGCTGGTCTGGGCCTTCAGCGCCTTCACGCTGGTCTTTGCGCCGCTGCTGCTGGTGGTGTCCGTGTGGCTGTACACGCTGGTGTTCGCCTTCGCCGCGGCCTGGTTCGCGCACTACGCGCTGGCCGCGTTGCAGCGGCTGCGCGCCGACAATGCCGTGCCGACGGCGGCGACGACCCCGGTCGAGCTCTTGCCTGCGGCCGCGCCACAGGATGCGGTGGTCTTGCCGCCACCGAGGGAATCGCCATGAACATCGGCCTGATCATCATCGGCGACGAGATCCTGTCCGGAAAGCGGCAGGACAAGCACCTGCCCAAGGTGATCGAGTTGCTCTCGGCGCGTGGGCTGCGTCTGTCCTGGGCGCGCTACCTGGGCGACGAGCGCGACGAGATCGCGGCCGTGCTGTCGCAGGCCATGGCCGGCGGCGACCTGGTCTTTTCGTGCGGCGGCATCGGCGCGACACCCGACGACCATACGCGGCAGGCTGCTGCGGCTGCCAGCGGCCGGCCGCTGGAACTGCACCCCGAAGCGCGCGAGCTGATCACGCAGCGCATGCGCGACGTGGCTGCCGAGCAGGGTCAGTCGTTCGACCCCGACCGCGCCGACAACGTGCACCGCCTCAACATGGGCGTGTTCCCGCAAGGGGCCTCCATCATCCCGAACCCGTATAACAAGATTCCGGGCTTCAGCATCGGCCACGTGCACTTCGTGCCGGGGTTCCCCGTGATGGCCTGGCCGATGATCGAGTGGGTGCTGGACACCCTGTACCCGGGGCTGCGGCAGGGCGCGCCCCAGAGCGAGCGATCGGTGATCGTGTTCGGTGCGATGGAGGCGACCTTGACGCCGCTGATGGAGCAGGTGCAGGCTCGCCACGCCGCCGTGCGCGTGTTCAGCCTGCCCAGCGTGGACCATCCCGAATGGGGCCGTCACATCGAACTCGGCGTCAAGGGTCCGGTGTCCTTGCTGGACGATGCGTTCGAGACCCTGAAGATCGGGCTGCGAGCTCACCAGGTCCAGCTCGGTCCCGAAATGGTGCGCTAACATATCGCGCCATGCCCGGCATGGTGCGGTGAGATGCACCAATGGGGTGCGGCGCATGATTTGACAGCGCAGGTGCCTGGGCATAGTTTCTGCTAGCCCATCACCCGATGTCCCGGCGCCGAGGCCCAGCGTGCCTCGGGCCTTCAACAATCTCAATCTTTCCAACGAGTCCGCTAGGAGATCCTGATGGCGAAAACAGTGGCCGACGTGCTGAAGATGGTGAAGGAGAACGAAGTCAAGTTCGTCGACTTCCGCTTCACCGACACCCGCGGCAAAGAACAACACGTGTCGGTGCCGGTCTCGGCCTTCGACGAATCCAAGTTCACCGACGGCCACGCGTTCGACGGCTCGTCGATCGCGGGATGGAAGGGCATCGAAGCGTCGGACATGCTGCTGATGCCGGACCCCAACACCGCCAACATCGACCCGTTCTACGAAGAGCCCACGCTGTTCATGAGCTGCGACGTGCTGGAGCCGGGCGACGGCAAGCCGTACGAGCGCGACCCGCGTTCCCTGGCCAAGCGGGCCGAGGCCTACATGAAGTCCTCCGGCCTGGGCGACGCGGCCTATTTCGGCCCCGAGCCCGAATTCTTCATCTTCGACCAGGTGCGCTGGCAGGTCGACATGTCGGGCTGCTTCGTCAAGATCGACTCGGAAGAAGCCTCCTGGAGCACCGGCAAGGACTTCGAAGGCGGCAACCTGGGCCACCGCCCAGCCGTCAAGGGCGGCTACTTCCCGGTGCCGCCGGTCGACAGCATGCAGGACATGCGCTCCGAGATGTGCCTGCTGCTCGAGCAGATGGGCATTCCGGTGGAAGTGCACCACCACGAGGTGGCCGGTTCCGGCCAGAACGAACTGGGCACCAAGTTCAGCACGCTGGTGCAGCGCGCCGACTGGTCGCAGTTGCAGAAGTACATCATCCACAACGTGGCCCATGCCTACGGCAAGACGGCGACCTTCATGCCCAAGCCGGTGGTGGGCGACAACGGCAGCGGCATGCACGTTCACCAGTCGGTGTGGAAGGGCGGCAAGAACCTGTTCGCCGGCGACGGCTACGGCGGCCTGAGCGAGTTCGCGCTGTTCTACATCGGCGGCATCATCAAGCACGCGCGCGCGCTCAACGCGCTGACGAATCCGACCACCAACAGCTACAAGCGGCTGGTGCCGGGCTTCGAGGCGCCGGTGAAGCTGGCCTACTCGGCCAAGAACCGCTCGGCGTCGATCCGCATTCCCTACGTGTCCAATCCGAAGGGGCGCCGCATCGAGGCGCGCTTCCCTGATCCCATGATGAACCCCTACCTGGGTTTTGCGGCGCTGCTGATGGCCGGCCTGGACGGGGTGGAGAACAAGATCCACCCGGGCGAAGCGGCCACCAAGGACCTCTATCATCTGCCACCGGAAGAGGACGCCAAGATCCCGACCGTCTGCCACAGCCTGGACCAGGCCCTGGACTGCCTGGACGCGGACCGCAGCTTCCTGACCAAGGGCGGCGTGTTCACCGACAGCTACCTCGACGCCTACATCGACCTGAAGATGCAGGAGGTCACGCGCTTCCGCATGACCACGCACCCGGTCGAGTTCGACATGTACTACTCGCTTTGATCCGCTGAATTGGACGGTTTCAAGGGGACGGCGGCGCCGTCCCCTTGCCCGTTTTTGGAGCCACAATTCCGGCATGAACACGTTCAGCATCCGACGCATCGACCGCAGAACGGCCTCCTGGCTCTGCGCGCTGGTTGCGCTGGGCCAGTTTCCTGCCGCGCTGGCGCAGCAGGGGGCGCCCAACGCCGTCGTCTACCGCTGCCCGGGCACGCCGGTGCTGTACACGGACGCCCTCAGCGCCGACGAGGCGAAGTCGCGCGGCTGCAAGGCGATCGAGAGCGCCCCGGTCACCGTGCTGCAAGGCAGCCAGCCGCGGGCCTCGGCGCCCGCGCCGGCGGCGCCTGCACGAACGGCGCAGCAACGGGTCGATCCGGCCGACCAGCGTGCGCGCGACGGCGACGCCCGCCGCATCCTGAACGACGAACTCCAGCGCGAGCAGGCGGCCCTGGCCGAACTGCAGCGCGAATACAACGGCGGCCAGCCTGATCGGCGCGGCGACGAGCGCAATTACCAGAAGTACCTCGACCGCGTGGCCGAGTTGAAGGCCGCGGTGGACCGCAAGGAGGCCGACGTCGCAGCCATCAAGCGCGAGCTCGGCAAGCTGCCGCCGTGACCGAAGGGCGGCGCGACGACGGTCCGCCGCCCGGGCTGGACGCGTTCGACCAGTTGTCCACGATGGTGGCGCTGGTGCGCCCGGATGGGCACTGCGTCTGGGTCAACGCCGCGCTGGAGGACGTCACGGGGCACTCCCGGCGAGCGTTGCTGCGCGGGCGCGTGCAGGACTGGCTGGTCGACCCGATGCCGCTGGCCGAAGCGCTTCGCATGGTCCATGCCAACGAGGTCGCCAGCGGCCGCCTCGACGCCATGATGCAGAGGGTGCCGGCCATCGGGGCCCACGCGCCGGACCTGCCGGTGCACGTGATCGTGGCGCAGACCGACTGGCCGGACTGCGTGCTGGTGGAGCTGATCGAGATCGAACAGCAGACCCGGCTCGACCGCGAGGAGCGCACCTTCGAGCAGGCCCAGGCCAACAAGGAACTGGTGCGCAACCTGGCGCACGAGATCAAGAACCCGCTCGGCGGCATCCGTGGGGCCGCCCAGTTGCTGGCGTTGGAGGTCGAATCGCGCGAGCTGACCGAGTACACCCAGGTCATCATCCACGAAGCCGACCGGCTGCAGCTGCTGGTGGATCGCCTGCTTGCCCCGCACCGGCGCCCGCGGCTGGTGGGCGACGTCAACATCCACGAGATCTGCGAGCGCGTGCGGGCGCTGATCGTGGCCGAGTTCCCGCGCGGTCTGCGCGTGCGCCGCGACTACGACACCTCGATTCCCGAGTTCAGGGGCGACCGCGAGCAACTGATCCAGGCGGTGCTGAACATCGCGCACAACGCCACCCAGGCCGTGGCGGACCGCATGGCGGCAGGCGACGCGGAGATCGTCTTTCGAACGCGCGTGGCGCGCCAGGTGACTTTCGGGCGTCAGCGCTTTCGACTGGCACTGGAATTGCATGTCCAGGACAACGGGCCCGGCGTGCCCGAGGACCTGCGGGACCGCATCTTCCAGCCTCTGGTGTCGGGGCGGGACGGGGGTTCGGGGCTCGGGTTGACGCTGGCGCAGACCTTCGTGCAGCAGCACCACGGCACGATCGAGTGCGACAGCGTTCCCGGGCGTACCCTGTTCAAGATCTTCTTCCCGCTGCCCTGACGCCTTCCACCGATCGAGCGCCTGCCTGCATGAAACCTATCTGGATCGTTGACGACGACCAATCCATCCGCTTCGTGCTCGAGAAGGCGCTGCAGCGCGAGCAGTTGCCGGTGCGCAGTTTCTCCAACGGGCGCGACCTGCTGGCGGCGCTGGACGAAGGCGACGAACCCCAGGTGCTGGTCAGCGACATCCGCATGCCCGGCCTGTCGGGCATCGACCTGCTGGCGCGCGTGAAGGCGCGGCTTCCGGGCCTGCCGGTCATCGTGATGACGGCCTACTCCGACCTCGACAGTGCGGTGTCGGCGTTCCAGGGTGGTGCCTTCGAGTACCTGCCCAAGCCGTTCGACATCGGCAAGGCGGTCGAGCTGATCCGCCGCGCGGTGGACGAGGGCCTGCGCGAGGAGGTGCGCGACGCCAGCGTGGCCGAAGTGCCCGAGATGATGGGCCAGGCACCGGCGATGCAGGACGTGTTCCGCGCCATCGGCCGGCTCAGCCAGAGCAACGTGACCGTGCTCATCACCGGCGAAAGCGGCACCGGCAAGGAACTCGTGGCGCGGGCGCTGCACAGGCACAGCCCGCGAGGCGACCTGGGCAACAAGGGGCCCTTCATCGCCATCAACACGGCGGCGATCCCGAAGGACCTGCTGGAGTCCGAACTGTTCGGCCACGAGCGCGGCGCCTTCACCGGCGCGCAGACCACGCGGCGCGGGCGCTTCGAGCAGGCCGACGGCGGCACGCTGTTCCTGGACGAAATCGGCGACATGCCGTTTGACTTGCAGACCCGGCTGCTGCGCGTGCTGTCGGACGGCCATTTCTACCGCGTCGGCGGCCACCAGCCCCTGCGCGCCAACGTGCGCGTGATCGCGGCGACGCACCAGAACCTGGACCAGCGTGTGCGTGAAGGGGCGTTCCGCGAGGACCTGTACCACCGGCTGAACGTGATCCGGCTGCGCCTGCCGGCCCTGCGCGAGCGCCGCGAGGACATCCCCATGCTGGCGCGCTACTTTCTGTCCAAGAGCGCCAAGGACCTGGGCGTCGACGCCAAGCGGATCAGCGACGACGCATTGGCGCGCCTGGCCGCGTTCGACTTCCCCGGCAACGTGCGGCAGTTGGAGAATATCTGCCACTGGTTGACGGTGATGGCGCCGGCGCAGATGGTCCAGCCCAAGGACCTGCCGCCCGAATTGCAGCGAGAGGCCCCGGGGCCGGAACCGGTTCAGGCGACCGCGGCGATCGAACACGAGGTGCAGGCAGCCCGCGGAGAAACCCCGGCACCGGGTGCAACGTCAGCCGTTGCGCCGCCGCAGCCGGCCGGCGCTGGCGACGCGCCAGCGGACTGGCTCGGCGACCTGCAGCTGGAGGCGCGCCGATTGCTGGAAAGCGGTTGCCCGGACGTGTGGGACACGCTTTCGCGCCAGTTCGAAGGCCAACTCATCCACACCGCGCTTGATCTCACGCGCGGCCGGCGGATCGAGGCGGCGCAGAAGCTGGGCATCGGTCGCAACACCATCACGCGCAAGATCCAGGAGCTGAAGCTGGACGCGTGAACGGCGCGCGCGGGCTCAGTCCAGCGTCAGCACGACTGGCGCGTGGTCGCTGGGTCGCTCGTTCTTGCGCGGCAGCTTGTCGATGACGCACGCCGAGCTGCGCGCCCGCAGCGCAGGGCTGACCAGGACGTGATCGATGCGCAGGCCCTGGTTCCTGCGGAAAGCCAGGTTCCTGTAGTCCCACCAGGACCAGGACTTCGGCGGCTGGTCGAACAGGCGAAACGCATCCACCAGCCCCAGGTTGAGCAGGGCCGCGAACTGGGCCCGTTCCTCGGGCGTGCAATGGATCTGGCCGGCCCAGGCGACCGGGTCATACACGTCCCGGTCTTCCGGCGCGACATTGAAGTCCCCCATCAGCACCAATTCGGGGTGCCTTGCCATCTCTTCACGCACCCAATCGTGCAGCGCCTGCATCCAGCGCATCTTGTAGGTGAACTTCTCGCTGTCCGGTGCCTGCCCGTTCGGAAAGTACGCGCCTATCGTGCGCACGCCGGCCACCGTGCCCGCGATGACGCGAGCCTGTGCGTCGTCGAAGCCGGGGATGTTGCGCACCACGTCCTGCGCCGGGGCGCGCGACAGCAACGCCACGCCGTTGTAGGTCTTCTGGCCAAACCAATGCGACTGCCATCCGGCAGCAGCGATATCGGCGGCGGGAAACTTGTCGTCGGTGAGCTTGGTCTCCTGCAGCACCAGCACATCGACAGGGTTGTCTGCCAGCCAGGCCAGCACCTGTGGCAGCCGCACGGCGAGCGAATTGACGTTCCAGGTGGCGAGTTTCAAAGTAGTCCTAACCCGGAAATTTCACCGTACCCCCGTGAAAGCGAGGACGGCATTGCCCGTGGAATGCCCGTTTATCGAGGTGTCGAATCTTGATGGACGGGCGGGCAATGCCG
>Ga0316188_10001395_pt1 | contig 11399 bp, 10 predicted proteins | sample Phiworburrow1_MG_FD_204933 | JGI IMG/M metagenome (GOLD analysis project Ga0316188, IMG submission 204933) | Coastal sediment microbial communities from Maine, United States - Phippsburg worm burrow 1 | ecosystem: Environmental > Aquatic > Marine > Coastal > Sediment | place: USA: Maine... | reverse complement strand
AGACCAATACCGCCGCCACGCCGCCCAATGCGGCAAAGCCCATGATCCCGACGTTGAGCAAGCCGGCATAGCCCCACTGAATGTTGACGCCCAGCGCCATGATCGCCGAGATCAGGCACAGGTTGAGGATGGTCAGCGACAGCGTCCAGCTCTGGAAGAAGCCGACGAACAGCAGCAGCGCCGCCATGATGGCGAACAGGGAAACGTTGCGGATGTTGATGGTCATACCGACTGCCCCTTGAAGATGCCGGTGGGCCTGACCATCAGCACGATGACCAGAATGGCGAACGAGACGGCGAATTTGTACTCGGTCGACAGGAACTGGACGAGGCCGTCCGGCGCCAGCGCCTCGGGCAGCAGGTAGGTGAGGAACTGCTTGTAGGCGAAGGTCAGGAACACTTCCGAATAGGCGACGATGAACCCGCCGGCGATGGCACCGAGCGGATTGCCGAGGCCGCCGACAATGGCAGCGGCAAAGATCGGCAGCAGCAGCTGCAGGTAGGTGAACGGCTTGAAGCTCTTGTCGAGGCCATACAGCGTGCCGGCAATGGTGGCGAGCGCGGCGGTCAGCACCCAGGCCACCATCACCACCCGGTCCGGGTTGATGCCGGACAGCAGCGCCAGATCGCGATTGTCGGAATAGGCGCGCATCGATTTGCCGGTGCGCGTCTTGTTGAGAAACCAGAACAGTGCGGCCACGCACACCACCGTCACCACGATGGTGATGGCCTGGGTCATCTTGATGACCATGACCTGCTGCAGGCCGGTGGCATCGCGGAACTGGGCGGCGGAGAGCAGGAACCGCTCACCATCGGTGAAGATGCGGTCATCCGGGCCGATCACGAAGCGCACGATGCCGTTGTAGAAAAACATCACACCCAGCGAAGCGATCAGGAAAATGACCGGGGTCGACTTCTTGGTGCGATGGAACCTGTAGACCAGCCGGTCGGTTGCCAGCAGCAACACGATGGCCACGGCGATGCCCACCGGCAAGGCCAGCAGCGCGGTGGGCAGCGGACCGAACGAGATGCCCCAGCTCTGCAGCAACCAGGTGAACAGGATGCAGGCCATGGTGCCGATGGCCATGGTCTCGCCGTGGGCAAAATTCGAAAACCGCAAGATGCCGTAAATCAGCGTTACGCCGAGGGCACCGAGCGCCAGCTGACAGCCATAGGCCGTTCCCGGGACGACAACGAAGTTGCCCATCAGGGCCATGGCGTTGAAAAAGTCTGTCACATCAGCCCCCCAGGAATGCCCGGCGTACTTCCGGGTCCGCCAGCAAGGCCTGGCCTGTGTCGGTATAGCGGTTGGCGCCCTGCACCAGCACATAGCCCTTGTCGGCGATCTCGAGCGCGTGGCGGGCGTTCTGCTCGACCATCAGGATGGCGATGCCGGTACGGGCGATCTCGATGATCCGGTCGAACAGTTCGTCCATCACGATGGGAGACACGCCGGCCGTGGGTTCGTCGAGCATCAGCACCTTCGGCCTGGTCATCAGGGCGCGGCCCACGGCCACCTGCTGACGCTGACCGCCCGACAACTCGCCAGCGGGTTGACGGCGCTTTTCCTTGAGTACCGGAAACAGGTCGAACACCTGCGCCATGGTGCCAGAGATGTCGTCATCGCGGATGAACGCCCCCATCTCCAGGTTTTCCTCCACCGACATGGAAGTGAAAACGTTGCTGGTCTGCGGCACGAAGCCCATGCCCTTGTGCACGCGCGCCTGGGGGGCAAGGCCGGTAATGTCCTCGCCATCCATCACGACGCGGCCCAAGCGCAGGTTCAGCATGCCGAAAATGGCTTTCATGGCGGTCGACTTGCCCGCGCCGTTGGGGCCAACGACCACGGCGATTTCGCCTTTCTCCACGCCAATCGTGCAGTCGTTGAGGATATCGGCCCCGCCATATCCACCTGTCATGTGTTCGCCGGTCAGGAAAGCCATGGTCAGGCGATCTCCTTGACCGGCTTGTTCTTGAGGCCGGTGCCGAGATAGGCCTCGATGACGTCCTCGTTGTTTTTCACCTCTTCTGCGGTTCCTTGCGCCAGCACCTTGCCCTCGGCCATGCAGATGACCGGGTTGCACAGCCGGCCGATGAAATCCATGTCGTGCTCAATCATGCAGAAGGTGTAGCCGCGCTCCTTGTTGAGGCGGATGATGGCGTCGCCGATTGTATTCAGCAGCGTGCGGTTAACGCCGGCCCCAACTTCATCGAGAAACACGATCCTGGCGTCCACCATCATGGTGCGGCCAAGTTCCAGCAGTTTCTTCTGGCCGCCGGAAAGGTTGCCGGCCAGTTCATCGGCGACGTGCGATATCTGCAGGAAGTCCAGCACCTCGTCCGCCCTGGCGCGGATCTCCTCTTCCTGCTGGCGGACGCGGGCCGGATGCAGCCAGGCATGAATGAGGCTTTCACCAGCCTGGTTGGCCGGCACCATCATCAGGTTGTCCCGGACAGTCAGCGTCGAAAACTCATGAGCGATCTGGAAGGTACGCAGCACGCCCTTGGCAAACAGTTCGTGCGGGGTAAGGCCGGTGATGTCCTCGCCGTCCAGCAGCACCCGGCCGGATGTGGGTTTGTAAAGACCGGCGATAACGTTGAACAACGTCGTCTTGCCGGCGCCATTCGGCCCGATGAGGCCGGTAATGCTGCCGGTTTCAATGGTCAGCGATGCGCCGTCAACAGCCCTCAGTCCGCCGAAATGCTTGTGCACGTTTTCGACGGCGATCTTGGCGGAATTGCCCATCGGCCAAGCCCCATCCCCATTTCGATCAACAGTCAAAAAAGAACCCGGGCCAATTTGCTGAGCCCGGGTTCTTCGGCTTGTTCAACCGCTCAGCGGTACTTCACGACGGAGATCTCTCCATCCTTGATCTCGATCTCGCGATAGTTGCCGGCGCTTTCGCCCGCACCGACCAGCTCGACCGCAGACGCGCCGACATAGTCGATGTCACCACCGTCCTTGAGAATCTTCAGCCCCTTGGCCAGCTCGCCCGGGAAGATCTTCTCGCCCGGTGCGTTTGCAACGTCCATCACCTTGTCCTTCAGCTTGGCGCTGTCGGTGGAGCCGGCTGCCTGCATGGCGAGCAGGATAAGCGCGGCGGCATCGTAGGATTCAGCCGCGAAGGCAGAGGTGCCGTCAAAGCCGGCTGCCTTGGCCATTTCGGCAAAGGTTGCGGCTCCCGGGCTGTCGGTGCCGGGGTTGGCGCCGTAGGAGCCGTTCAGGCCCGCGCCGATTGCTGCCGGCAGGGCAGAGCCCACCATGCCGTCAGGCAGGTAGAAAGTGCTGAAGGCGCCGGTGTCGAGAGCGCCCTGGATGATACCCTTGCCGCCCTGGTCCAGATAACCGGCAACGACGAGAACTTCGCCCCCTGCCTGCGCCAGCGCGCCGACTTCGGCAGAGTAGTCACCCTTGCCGTCTTCGTGAGGAGCAGAGATTGTGACCGTGCCGCCAGCGGCTTCGAAGTTCTTCTGGATCGATTCAGCCAGACCCTTGCCATAGTCGTTGTTGGTGTAGGTCATGGCTATGGTCTTGACACCCTTTTCCATCAGGATGTCGCGAACGATCTCACCCTGCCGGGCGTCGGACGGTGCGGTGCGGAAGAACAGTCCGTCATCCTCGGCCGTTGACAGGCCCGGCGAGGTGGCGGACGGGGAAATCATCACGATGCCGTTGGGACGGGCGACGTTCTGCAGCGTTGCGCCGGTGACACCGGAGCAGTCGCCGCCGACGATGGCCTTCACCTTGTCGGTGGTAACCAGGCGTTCGGCAGTTGCAGTTGCGGCAGCGGCATCCACGCAAGTGGTGTCGCCGCGCACCGCCTCAACCTTGACGCCGTCGAGAAGCGCACCGCTGTCGGAGACTTCCTTGATGGCCATTTCAGCGGCAGGCGCCATGTTGGCGACGATCGATTCAAGCGGGCCGGTAAGACCCAGGAACACACCAACCTTGATGTCTTCCGCCAGTGCGGCCGACGACAACATGGTCGATGCGGCCAATGCGAGAACGAGCTTCTTCATGCAAATCTCCCTTGGAAGCTGGCTTCGAATATCATCATCAAAGCACTATTGATTGCCGGAGTCACCTACCCCCGAAGCCTAAATTTCATACAGGTTCAAGGAGATTGATCCTTGATCCGCGAGCGGTTCACCCGAAGCTTCAACCAGGCCGCAACCGCTGTGAGCAGGGGCCAAGATGTCTGTTTCATGTCCGGCTTTTCTGCTATCTGGTGGCCATGACACAGACCCGATCCCTGACCATTGTCCGCCCCGACGACTGGCACCTGCACCTGCGCGATGGCGCCATGCTCGAGGCCGTGCTGCCACATTCGGCCGCGCATTTCGCCCGCGCCATCGTGATGCCGAACCTGGTGCCGCCGGTGGTCACGGGCGAGCACGCGGCCACCTATCGCCAGCGCATCCTTGCCGCAATCCCTGATGGCATGACGTTCGAGCCGCTGATGACGCTATACCTGACGGAGGCGACCGACCCGGACGACGTGGCCGCCGCGCATGCTTCGGGACTGGTCAAGGCGGTGAAGCTCTATCCGGCGGGCGCAACCACCAATTCGCAGTCGGGCGTGCGCGATTTCACCAAGGTGCAAGGCGTGCTGGAGCGGATGGCGGAAATCGGCCTGCCGCTGTGCGTCCACGGCGAAGTGACCGACGCCGACATCGACATCTTCGACCGCGAGGCTGTCTTCATCGACCGCGTGCTCGACCCGGTGCGCCGCCACGTGCCCGGCCTGAAGGTGGTGATGGAGCACGTCACGACCGAAGACGCCGTGAACTATGTGAGCGCGGACACATCGGGCCGTCTGGGCGCCACCATCACCACGCACCACCTCATCATCAACCGTAACCACATTCTCGCCGGCGGTATCCGGCCACACTACTATTGCCTGCCGGTGGCCAAGCGCGAGAAGCACCGGCTGGCGCTGCGGGCAGCCGCAACCGGCGGCGACAAGCGGTTCTTCCTGGGCACCGATTCAGCACCGCATACCGATGCAGCCAAGCTGCTACCGTGCGGTTGCGCCGGCTGCTTCACCGCCCCCAACACCATGAGCCTGCTGGCGCACGTGTTCGAGCAGGAAGGCGCACTCGACCGGCTGGAGGGGTTTGCTTCGCTCAACGGGCCGGCATTCTACGGGCTGCCGGCAAACGCGGAAAAGATGACGCTCATCAAGCAGGATGAGCCGGTCAGTTTTCCCGGCCACATTGATACCGGCGTGGGCCCGGTGACCGTTTTCGATCCCGGTTTCCCGGTGTTCTGGCAGGTACAGGCCTGACACTCGTGAAGCTGCTTTTTGTATCCCATTGCTTTCCGCTCCAGGACGAGCCGATGAGCAAGATCGGCGGCATGCAGCGCGTCGGCATCGACCTGTTGCAACACCTCAAGGAACGCGACGGACTTGAGGTCAGCGAGCTGCTGCTGCGTACGCCCGCAGGCAAGGAAGCGTGGTACCTGGTGCCGTTCCTGATGCGGAGCTACTTCGAAATCCGCCGGCGGATGGCAGCAGGCGAGGTTGACGCAGTGCTGTTCTCGGCCATGCCGTCGGCGGTGCTGGCCAGCGTTCTCGCCGGACCCGCCCGGCGCGCGGGCGTGGCGCTGATGGCGATCAGCCACGGACATGACGTGATCGCCGATTTTGCCCCCTACCAGTGGCTGGTGCGCCGGGTCATGGCGCGGCTGGACGCAATGCTGCCGGTGAGCCGCTCCACCGGCCAGCAGTGCATCGACAGGGGGCTCGATCAGGCACGGCTGTTCGTGACGCCCAACGGCATCGATCCGGACCGGTTCGGGACAACGTTTCCCGGCGTACTTACCCGGCGGCCGGCGCGGCGCAGGCTGCTTGAGCAGCATTTTCCCCAGCTGGCGGCAGTGACGGACGAAACGGACCTGCTACTGTGTTCCGTCGGGCGGCAGGTGAAGCGCAAGGGCCATGCCTGGTTCATCCGCGAGATCATGCCGGGTACGCCTGCGAACGTGCACCTGATACTGGGCGGCACCGGACCGGAAGCAGCAACCATCGCCGAGGCTGCGCGCAAGGCCGGTGTGGCCGGGCGGGTTCATGCGCTTGGCGTGGTGCCTGAGGAAAAGCTGGCGCCGCTGTACTCATCCTGCGACCTTTTCGTGATGCCCAACATCCCGCTGGCCGGCGACATGGAGGGCTTCGGCGTGGTGATGCTGGAGGCCGGCTTATGCGGCATGCCGTCCATTGGCACGCGTATCGAAGGCATTGCCGACGTGATCAGCGACGGCAAGAACGGCTTCGGCATGGAACCACTTGATGCGGACGGTTTCATCAACACCATCAGACGGTTTGCCGCCAAGCGGTCACGGCTCGACGCGCTGAGCGTCAGCGCCCGCACCCATACCCTGAGCACCTTCACGTGGAGCGGGATCGCCGGACGGGTGGCGGAGACCATCAGGCTGGTGGTGGAGCGCAAGCGGCGAGGCTAGCCGACCGGCCGGTCCTTCCACTGGACACGATGGCCGGAGCGCCTGCGCACGAACGCCACCCACTGCAGGCCAACCAGCACGGCAACGCCGAGCGGATGCAGCAACGCGCCAAGCCAGGACAGCCGGAAGCGCAGCGCCATGACGAAGCGGGTCAACCACGGCAGGACCGCGGCGGCAACGGCAAGGTGCAGCATGGTTCCGGTGATGCCCGCGCTCCACGCCCACAGGGCCAGCAAGGGTGGAATGACGTGACCGCCCAGCAGCAGCACGGTCCATACCGGCAGCCCCACCGGCGTAGCCATGCCTTCATGGGCGTTCTTCATCAGGCCGTTGAATACCTGCGGGCCTGTTTCGTACATGCGGGTCGCCGAGATGCCGGTAATGTCGGCCAGATCGGTTCGGTGACCCGCGGCGCGAAAGAACCGGGGCAGCATGACGCCGTCGTGCACCGAGTGCTTGATGCGCTCATGGCCGCCTACGTCGAAATAGGCGGGCAGTTGCACCGCAATGAGCTGGCCGCACGCCGTAGCGAAGGCGGGCGAGTTGGTGAACTTGACGCCGATGAACGGCAGGTAGCCCAGCAACACCGTGTGAATGAGCGGGATGAGCAGCTTTTCCCAGAAACTGCCGGTGATCTGGCGCGGAAAGCCGGACAACAGCTTGAGTTCCGGCCGGCGGGCAAATTCCGAGGCGATGCGAGCCAGCGCGTCAGGCTCCAGCGTCACGTCGGCATCAAGAAACACGGCGTGTTCATGGCGGGCCTGCTTTGCGAGAAAGAAGCAGGCATGGTTCTTGCCCATCCATCCTGCGGGCAGGGCCGGCGTGGTGACCAGTCGCAGACGGCTGTTCTTTGCCGCGAAGGCCTGAACGATTTCGGCGGTGCGGTCGGTGGAGCTGTCGTCGGCGACAACGACCTCGAAGTCCACGCCGCGGCTGGCCAGCACCGACGTGAGCACCGGGGTAATGCGGGCTTCCTCGTTGCGGGCAGGGATCAACACCGACACGGCCGGCATGTCCGGCTCCTGCTTGCGGCTCAACGGCCAGTACAGCGTCAGGTTCACGACGCCCATCACGGGCGTCACCATGGCAATCACGAATATGATCTGAACCAGCAGTTCGGCCATGCTTGTCTCAATCCCTGTTTCTGCTGCGTCTGGCAGTGCCGTGAGCAGCCGAGAAGCGTTCCCCCCGCAGCATTGCCTTTACGTATCGCCATCCGTCGTAGATGTAGTTCACACCCGTCGTGCCGTCGATGAACGTGGTAAAGCGGTCAGGATCGCGAGACCTTGCGGCTTCAGCCAGTTCATCCTGGACGGTGGTCAACGCCTGTTCAAGATGGCGGTTCCATTCATCCACGTCGCGGCTGACGGTGGAGGTATCGATCGGATCACCGAAATGAATCAGCAACTCGGGCCTCGCCTCGTTCCAGAACACCAGCTCGATCGCCATGGGGATGGCAATGGCGCCGCTGTCCCGCGCCAGCCGGGCAAGACCGCCCTGGAACCTGACCGGACGGGTGCGGACGTCGGCGAACTCGCCTTGCGGGGTCATCCAGATGCCATTGCCGGGCTTTGCCAGCAGTCCACGCGAGACCTGCAGGAACCGGGCAGCACCGCGCACGGATTCCTGCTCGACGCCGAATATGCCGATCTTCTGCATGAAGGCATATTTCTTCAGGGCGTCGGCGTCCATCGGCCCGAACGCCGTATGGGAGGGAAACATCGCCCTCGACGTCACGAAGAAGATAAGCGGGTCGTACCAGCTCGAATGGTTGGAAAACACGACCATCCCCCGCTCGCGGGGAATGCCGGACGGCGCTTCTCCGAGAATGCGGAACGCCGTGAAGCGTTTGGCAATCAGCCGCTGGCAGTACAGCTCAAAGACACGGCTGACGCGCGCTGAATGGCGGGCAATGACCTCGTCTGCAGCTTTGGTGTCGCGTCCGCTCAAGGTCAGCCTTGCCTCACAGCCGTCAGACGGCGATGTCCTGATTGAGCAGTTCGCTGGTGATGCGTGCCGACTCGAAGATAACCGGCAAACCGGAACCGGGGTGAGTGCCGCCGCCAACGAGGTACACCCGCTCCAGGTCCTCGAACCGGTTGTGCGGACGGAAACACAGCATCTGGTCCAGCGTATGGCTCATGTTGAAGGTTGCGCCCTTGTAGATGTGCATGTCGGCTTCCCAGTCGTCCGGCGTCACCATCTTCTCGTAGCGGATTCGGTTCCGGATATCGGGAATACCCATCAGCGACAACCGGTCCAGCGTCTTCTCGCGGAAGCCGGCGGCCTCCTTCTTCCAGTCGACATTCGGTGTCCGGTGCGGCACCGGCACCAGAACATACAGTGTCGAATGTCCCTTGGGCGCCAGCGTCTCGTCGGTGATGCAGCCATTCTGCACGTAGAAGGACGGCGACTTCGGCAGCACCTTCTTCGTCTGGATTTCATCGATATTGCCGTCGAAGTCTTCCGACAGCACGATGGTGTGGTGAGGAACGTTGTCCAGTTTGCCCTCAAGCCCCAGGTACAGCATGAAAGTCGAGCACGAGAATTCCCGCTTGGCGATCTTGCGGTCGTTCCAGGTCTTGCGCATCTCGTTGGGCACCAGCTTGGGCAGTACGTGAGCGAAGTCGGCGTTCATCACCAGGCCGTCAAGCTCGTAGGTGTCCTTGTCGGTGGTGATTGACTTGGCGCGCTTGCCGTCAAACCCGATCGATTTGACCTCTTCTTCAAGCTTCAGGTGCACGCCCATCTCGACGGCGATCTCGCCCATGCGCTGCATGACGGCGGTGCAGCCGCCGACCGGATGCCAGATGCCGTATTCATGTTCGAGGAAGGCGAGGATGGTGAACAGCGACGGGCACTTGAACGGCGACATGCCCAGATACTTGGCCTGGAACGAGAAGGCGCGGCGCACGCGCGGATCCTTGAAGTAGCGCTCCAGGTCCTGTTCGAGCGATCGCTGCGGATTGATCCACGGCAGCGCCTTGAGCACGTCAGGCCGCAGGAAGTCGGCCATGCTGGCAAACGGCTTTTCCAGTACAGTCCGGAATTTCTCCAGCTTCTTGCGGTTGTCGCGCATGTAGCGTTCGAGGTTTTCTGCATCGGCGGGTGACAGCTTGGCAATTTCAGCCTTCATGGCCTCTTCGCCGCTCACCACGTCCAGGTGCCCGCCTTGCTCGTGCACCACCCGGTACATGGGCTCGACGCGCTTGATCGGCACCTCGCGCCAGAGGTCATAGCCGCAATAGGTGAAAATCTCGGACAGGATGCGAGGATATAGGAAAAACGTGGGACCTATGTCGAAGGTGTAGCCTTCGGCCTCGATGGCGCCGGTGCGGCCGCCAACCCGGGACTGACGCTCGATCAGGGTGACGTCATAGCCGCGGCGCTTGAGGATCATGGCCGAAGCAAGGCCGCCCGGTCCGGCGCCGACGATAACGATACGCGGTGTAGAGGAAGACATGTGTTCTTGTTTCTTCAGCAGTTCAAAAAGGGAAGCCGGTAATGGCTGGTCCATGCAGGCCCGCCCAACGTGCCTGGAAAACCGATCGGTTCTTATAATGCCTGGCGGCTAATTTAGAACCCCTGTCAGCCTACGACCATTTGCCGCTTGTAAATTATCCCCAACGGTTTTGGTTCCCGGCCCCGCAACATTTGCATGGCGGGTTTCCTTTTGCAGCCAAAACGGCTAGTTACAAGTCCGGTCAAAGACATTTCAAGCACCCGTTGCGCAACCAGCCAGAGGCCCCGCGCCACATGCCGGTCATCTCGGTATCAGAGCTCACCAAATCCTATCCGGGCCGCAAGGCAGTCAATGGCATCTCTTTCGAGGTGCTGAAGGGTGAAACATTTGCCCTGCTGGGGCCGAACGGCGCCGGAAAGACCACCACCATCGAGATACTGGAAGGCTACCGGCTTGCGGATAGCGGAACCGTCAAGGTGCTCGGCCTGGACCCGCAATCCGATCGCATGGAACTGAAGCAGCGCACCGGCCTGGTGCTGCAAACGACCGCCCTTGAACCGGAACTGACGGTCGGCGAAACCATCGCTGCGTTTGCCCGTCTCTACGTCAAGCCCGAACCTGCAGGCAAGATACTCGAGGCTGTCAACCTAGCCCACCTCACGGGAAACCGGGTTGGCAACCTGTCTGGCGGCCAGAAAAGAAGGCTAGAAATCGCCCTGGGCATCATCGGCGGGCCCGAACTGCTGTTCCTGGACGAGCCGACGACGGGGCTTGATCCCGAGGCACGCCGGAAGATCTGGACGCTGATCCGGCGGCTCAACGACGAGGGCTGCACCATCCTGCTGTCCTCGCACTACATGGACGAGGTCAAGGCCCTGGCAGACCGGATGGCCATCATGGTCGACGGCAGCATTGCTGCAGAAGGCCGGCCCGAAGAGCTGCAGACGCTGCATGCCACCCATGCCACCATCCGCTTCGATACGTTCGGACGGCCGCTACCCGACCTGCCTGCCGCCCTTGCCGGAAAAGTGCGGGTCGAGCATGGCGTGGCACATATCGATACGCCGGACCCGGTTCCGGTGTTGCACGAGCTGACCAGCTGGGCCATCCAGCAGAAGGTCGATCTCGCCTCGCTTTCTGTGACCCGGCAAAGCCTTGAAGACATCTACCTGAAGCTCGCCGGCAGGCGCGACGCCGCGCCAGTCAAGGAGGCAGCCGAATGACCATGCTGTTCCAGGAAGCGCTGCACCAGCTGAAGCTGTTCGCGCGCCGGCCGGTGGCGATGTTCTTCGTCATCGCCATGCCACTGATGCTGCTGCTGGTCCTCACCCAGCTTTTCGGCAATGAGCGCATCGAGGGCCTGGGGCTCAATACCGCGCAGTTCTATACACCGGCGCTGGCTGTCTTCGGGGTGGTGATGGCCTGCTATACCTACCTCGCCGTGTCGACCGCAACGGCGCGGGACCTCGGCATT
>Ga0316188_10001393_pt1 | contig 11403 bp, 9 predicted proteins | sample Phiworburrow1_MG_FD_204933 | JGI IMG/M metagenome (GOLD analysis project Ga0316188, IMG submission 204933) | Coastal sediment microbial communities from Maine, United States - Phippsburg worm burrow 1 | ecosystem: Environmental > Aquatic > Marine > Coastal > Sediment | place: USA: Maine... | reverse complement strand
ATCTGCCACCTCGCGTCACCCTGGGATCGCACCCCGGATGGCATGCTACGGTGGCGGTCATGGATGAAACGATTTGCGGCCCTGCCCAATGCGGTGATGAAAATATCCGGGTTGAGCATGTACACCAAGCGGTGGGATGAGCAGGAGTTCCTCAGGTGGGCAGGGGAAGCGCTGGAGGTTTTCGGTGCGCAACGCTGTATGCTCGGTTCCAATTTTCCTGTCGATCGCCTTTACGTGAGTTACGACAAGCTATTCGCTGCCTGGCAAAAGCTTGTTGCGTCGTGCGATCCCCAGGAGGCCGTCCACCTGGCCGGGCGCAGTGCAGAGAAGTTTTACCGGCTTTAATTGCGCAGGTACCAATCGCGTAAAGCCGTGTTGACATCAGCGGGTCTTTCAAGCATCGAAAAATGACCGCACGCATCCAGCATCAGCAGATCGCTGTTTTCAATCATTTGCGCCATGCGCGTTTGCATCAGCGGCGGGCATAACTGGTCTTGCAGCGCTCCGAGGATAAGTGTCGGGCAACGGATGGATTTCAACGTGGCGCCGGAGTCCGGTCGGGTTGCGTGCGCCCTGATCTGGGCCGCAAAACAAGCAGGGCCGAGTTCGCAGGCCATGTCGATAATCAGCTTTTCGGCACTGGCCGAGGGCCGGTGGAGGTAGCGGTCGAGGTAGTGCTGCCTGATGACGGCCTCCATACCCCCGATTCTGGCTTGCGCAAGGTGCCGGCGTCTTGCGGCCTGGTTGCCGGCGCTGTCCGCCTGGTAGTTGCTGTTGAGCAGGGCCAGCTTACCGATCAGTTGCGGTGCTTTGCGGGCCATTTCCATGGCAACCATGCCGCCCATGGAAAAGCCGATGACAGCGGCGGCGCCATGGGCGCGAATGCTTTCAATGGCCGTGTCCGCCATTTTGGAGATACTGTCTTCAAGCGTGAATCGAACCAGCTCAACGTGCGGCGCGATCGCCGCAAGTTCTCCGGCCTGGAGTTTAAAAACATCAGGCGTGCACAGTGTGCCCGGTATCAACAGGACCGGCAGATCAGCCACTCAGCTGCGCGCGGATGAGCCGGTGATCAGGGTCCCGGACAGGACGCGTTTTTCCGGCGGTACGTCGGGACGCTCGATCCGCTCCATGAGAATGCCGACCGCTGCCCTGGCCATCTGGTTGACGGGCTGACGGATCGTGGTCAGTTCATAGCCGCTCCAGAATGCGGCGTGGATGCCGTCGAAACCGACGACGGAAAGCTGTTCCGGGATGCTGATACCCTGTCCGCCGCGGGCTTCATCGATACAGCCGATCGCCATGGTGTCATTGCTACAGATCACCGCGTCCGGTGCCGCGTTATCTTTCATCCACTCCGCAAACAGATCCTTGCCGGACTGATATGAAAAGTCGCCATATAAAACAGGCACATCCTCAAAGCCGTGCCTGGCCAGGTTCTGCAGGGCGATGTTGCGTCGCTCGTTGGCCACATCGGAGCGGGTGGGCCCTGAAAGCACCAGGAAACTTTTATGCCCGCCATCGATCAGCAGATCAACCAGTTGCCTGATGCCCTGCTCATGATCAACGCATACGGTATTGACGGGATAGTCAGCCACCTGGCGGTTATACAGCACGACCGGGATGTGGTGTTCCTCGAACTGGGCGATATCGCGATAATCAAAGTGCGCTGCCAGCGCGATGACCCCATCCACCTGGTAGGCCCAGACCTGTTCCATCAGTTCTTCAAGCTGCTCGGAAGCATCGAGGGTAAACAACAACACCTTGACGCTGTGCTCGGACAACTGCTCGGTAATACGTGAAAGTAACTCGGGGTAGACCAGGGTAGAAATGGAGGAAATGATGACCGCCACCATACCCGAACGCTGTGTGATCAGCATTCGGGCGATGGCGTTGGGTTTGTAACCCAGTTTTTTTGCCGCTTTCATGACCTTGTCTTTGGTCTTTTTTGAAACGCTCAAACCCGGTCGAAAGGCCCTCGAGACAGCCGATTGGGAAACCCCGGCGACCTGTGCGACATCGTAGGATGTCACACGTTTTTTTCTGATGTTATTGCTCATATCTTCTGAGACGGATGTCCGCTTGCTCCTTGTGGCCGGCAAATCCCTCGAGGGCGCAGAGACGTGAACAATAGTTCCCCACGACTATGGACGCTTCGACGGTTGCCTTCTGATAAGTGCAGGTTTTAATAAATTTCCCCACCCACAGGCCACCAGTATAACGGGCGGATTTCAGGGTCGGCAACGTATGATTGGTGCCGATGCATTTATCGCCGTAGGAAACGTTGGTTTCCGGCCCCAAAAACAGCGCGCCAAAGTTGCTCATATTGTCCTTGAAATAGTCCGGGTCCTTCGTCATCACCTGGACATGTTCAAATGCGAGTTCATCGGCGACCTTGACCATCTCTTCGTAAGTATCGCAGACAATTACCTGTCCGTATTCCGCCCAGGCAACGCCGGCGATATCGGCGGTTGGCAGGATCGTCAATTGACGCTCGACCTCGGCCATGGTTTCCCTTGCCAGTGCTTCGCTATTGGTCAACAGGATCGCCGGTGAATTGGTGCCGTGCTCCGCCTGCCCGAGCAGGTCTGCTGCACACAGTTCCCCGTCGACTGTTTCATCGGCGATCACCAGGGTTTCGGTAGGCCCGGCAAAAAGATCGATACCGACGCGCCCGAAGAGTTGCCGTTTGGCTTCCGCAACATAGGCGTTACCGGGGCCGACGATCATGTCCACGCCCTTGATGCTTTCGGTGCCAAGGGCCATCGCCGCAACCGCCTGGACACCGCCAAAACAGTAGATTTCATCCGCACCGGCCATATCCATGGCGACCACGATGGCCGGGGCGGGTTTGCCGTTAAACGGCGGGGCCGCGGCGATCACGCGCTTGACGCCGGCCACCTTGGCGGTGAGAACGCTCATATGGGCAGAGGCGAGCAGGGGGTATTTGCCCCCGGGCACGTAGCAGCCGACACTGTTAACCGGTATGTGCTTGTGACCGAGTGTTACGCCGGGCAAGGTTTCAACTTCGACGTCCAGCATGGAATCCTTCTGGATTTGTGCAAAGTTCCTGATCTGTGTCTGGGCCCAGCGGATATCGTTTTGCGCCTGTTCATCGACCTGGTCATAGCAGGCTTGAATATCCGATTTTGAAAGCTTAAATGACTTCGGAGTCCATTTGTCGAATTTTGATGAATAATCCCTGATGGCGGTATCGCCGCGTGACTCGATATCGGCGAGGATATCTTCTACAGTTTTCTTAATTTGCTGATTAGAAAGCTTTAATTCTTCCTGAGTTTTGCCTTTCTTTAAATAACGAATCATTTTTCGGCCGCTCCAAATGAAATGTTTGAGTTGAATGTATTAATAAAAAAACACCTTGAATTAGTATAAATCATAGTCAATAATGACTTCGAATACAATTTCTGTGTGAGACAAAATGAACTTCAGTAACACAATGCTTTCGGGAAAACGCATCCTGGTTACCGGTGCTGCGAGAGGAATCGGCAGAAGTTGCGCGATCAGCTGTGCAGGTCATGGTGCTGAAGTGATCGCCGTAGACCTGTCCGAACATGAGTTATCCGCCCTGGTCAACGAATCGCCGGGACATATAGAACCCTGGGTTGGGGACGTGACCTCCCTGGGTCTCGCCGAACGCATCAGCCAACTCGATCGTCTTGACGGACTGATCAACAATGCCGGTACCAACCGGGTTGGGCCAATGGAAACCCAGAGCCAGGAGAATATCGACCTGGTTATCAACCTGAATATTCGGGCCCTTTACCGTGTCTCCCAGGCCGCCATTCCCGCTCTGAAAAGGGCGGGTGGCGGGTCGATCGTCAATATGTCTTCGCAGATGGGACACGTTGGTTCACCGAATCGGACCTTGTATTGCATGAGCAAGTTTGCCGCAGAAGGCCTGACCAAGGCGATGGCGGTGGAGTTGGCGGAACTTGGGATCAGGGTTAACACCGTTGCCCCCACTTTCGTATTAACACCGATGACAGAGCCGATGTTTGCCGACAAAAAATTCCACGATTTCGTGATGGATATGATCCCGATGAAAAAACTTGCCAGTGCGGAGGAAGTCGCCAACGCCTGTGTTTTCCTGCTCAGTGATCTGAGCGGCAGCACAACCGGCACCAGTCTCAGGGTCGATGGCGGATGGACGGCAGAATGAAACTCATCGAGCGGCTTGTAAGGTATAAGGAACTCAAGCCCTGTACCACGGCATTTATTGACACACGATCACCCGGCAGTGACAAGAAAGAAAACTTCACCATCATCGGACCGGGTGTGGCGGAAAACCCCGACCAGTACGTCCATATCCGGTTGCCGCATGGTTTCAATATCGGTGGTGCAAGACAGCCGCCTCACTGTCTGAATTCACAACATAGCCACCTGACCGCCGAGGTTTTCGTGGTGCACTCAGGTACCTGGGCGTTCCGCAGCGGTGTGGACGCCAGGGATGGTGAGATCATCCTGAATCCCGGCGATGTGATTTCCCTGCCAACGGACATTTTCCGGGGGTTTGAGAACATCGGCCAAGCCAGCGGCTTTCTGTATGCCGTGCTGGGCGGGGATGATCCAGGAAGGGTATTGTGGGCGCCCCAGGTTTTCGACCTTGCCGAGGATTATGGATTAGTCCTGATGGAAGATGGTTCCCTGGTTGATACACTGGCGAATTCAACACCACCCGAAGGTCTTGCCAGGATGCCGAGAACCACTCCGGAACAGGTCGCACGCCACCAGGTGGTTGATATCAATGGGCTGCAGAAAATTATAATCAGGAACCGCAACTTCCAGTGGTTAAAGGGCACCGCCCTTTCTGTCTTCGACGGTGTTGAGGAGGCCGCTTTACTGGGTCCGGCCAACGCGGCCGAATCAATACCGGAGGGTCAACTTAACTGGCCGCATGGCTTTGTGATGCGTGCGTTCAGAATAGCACCGGGCGCGCGCATACCCGCCCACACTAGGCATGAAGAAGAGGTGATATTCGTGCAGCAGGGTAGATTCAATATCGAGGTCGATGACCATATCCTGGAGTTGGGCCCGGGCGATACCTTTACCACGCCAATTGGATCAGCCCGTGCTTTTGTCAACCCGGGCCATGAGGTTTGCACCATCTATATCACCCGTCGTTTCGACCAACCGGCAGCACCGGAATTTTTATGAGCATATTCAGCAATCTCGATTGGACCATTGTCATTATTTACCTGGCCGCCAACCTTTACCTGGGCTACCTGTTGAGCAAAAAGGTCAGTACCGCGGAGGACTTTTACGTCGGCCGCAAAAGCACGCCCTGGTGGGCCATCGGGATTTCGGTTGTGGCCACTTATCTAAGCGCGTTGACCTTCATGGGTGCGCCAGCCTGGTCATACAAGCAAGGTCTTTCGGTGATGGCCATTCACCTGAACTACCCGCTGGTGATCGTGATTGTGATCACTTTTTTCCTGCCCTTTTTCTATAACAGTGGCGTGGCCTCGATTTACGAATATCAGGAGCGGCGTTTTGGGCCGAAAGCGCGTGCCCTGATCGGCACGATATTCCTGATCAGCCAGTCCGCCACTTCGGCCGCCATCCTGTATGCGACTTCCCTGGTGATTGAATTCATTACCGGCATCCCTGTGACCTATGCCATCCTGCTGGTATCCGTGGTCGCGCTGATCTATACCTCCCTGGGCGGCACCACAGCGGTAATCTGGACCGATGTTTTTCAGTCGTTCATATTGTTTGCGGGCGCTTTCGTTATCCTCTATGGCCTGATCGATCAATTGCCGGGCAGCCTCGGAGAAACCATGGTTGAGTTGAAATCGATTGGAAAACTCCAGGCGCTTGATTTTTCCGCCGGGCTGGACAAGGTAACCGGGGCCTGGGCCGGGATTATCGGTATGGCCATGTATCACACCACGGTGTACGGCAGCAACCAGATGATGGTACAACGCACGCTGGCCTCGAAAAACATTGGCGATGCCAAGAAGTCCTACTTGATGATGGGCTTTCTTGCACCGCTCATCTATCTCCTGTTCATTCTGATGGGTGTGCTGTTTTTTATTTACTACAAGGGCCAGGTTTTTGAAAACGACAACACCATCATCCTGAAATTCGCGGCCGATTATGGTTTGCCCGGTCTGATGGGCCTTATCGCCGCGGCGGTGATGGCGGCCTCGATGTCCAGCCTCAGCGCGGCATTCCACTCCTTGTCTACGATTTCTACACTGGACTTCTACCAGCGTTACTTCCGCAAGCAAGAGACACCGGAGCACTACCTGAAAGTGACCCGGTTATTCACCATTTTTTGGGCTTTCATGATCGTGTTGCCAGCCATTCTTTACTCCAAAAGTGGTGGTTCCATCCTTGAGGTGTTGAGTAAGGTGGGTTCTTTTTTTGTCGGCGCGCAACTTGGTATGTACGCGCTCGGATTCTTCTCCAAGCACGCCACCGAAAAAGGCCTGTTGATTGGAACGGCGTTTGGATTCGCGGTCGTCATCTACGTGGGTCTGCAAACCGACATTGCATGGCCCTGGTACTGCCTGATCGGCGCCACCTCCAATTTCGTTGTATCCACCATCGCCAGCCTGTTGATCGATGGCGTCCAGAAAACCTGGTCGCCTTACTCGATCAAGGGGCAACTTGAGAAATTCCGGGTCGAAGGTCTCGAAGAGAAAGACAATGGCTGGTACCTTGTGCCGGGCAAGGTGGATAAGATTTCCTACTTGTTGTTGGGATATTTCATCCTTGTCATCCTGTTTTTGATGTTTTTTGAGAACATGGTGTGATGCGCAAACGCCCGGCATGGCCCGATGGGAGACGCCGCCATTTCACTGACAATGATGGCGTTGACACTATTTGCCAGTTCGATTGCAGCCTTTCTGGCATGTTCGCATTGGGATTCTTTGCCAAAACTGCCACCAAAAGGGGTTTGTTGGTGGGCACGGCGGTTGAATTCATGATCTAAATCATAGAGCTTTTTGCGAACAACGTTTATCGTCTATAAATTATTCAAAAACGTGGAATTTTGAACGTTTTTGGCATCAGAAATATTCAGAAATCTACGCCGGTAAAACTCAGGATACAATCATGAATCTTATCTCCGATCGAACCTCTCTCATCGCCACCGAAAACGCGTTCAAGGTCGGGCCCTATATCGCGGCCCTGGAAAACGCCGGTCATAAAGTCATCAAGTGCAACCTGGGCGAACCGGACTTCCCGCTGCCTGCCCACGTGCGCGACGAGGTCAAGCGTCAGCTGGACCTGGACAACGTCCATTACACCGATCCGCAGGGCATACTTCCCCTCAGGAAAGCGGTTGCCAAATATATTGGCGAGGCGCGCGGTATCAAAATCGTACCCGAACAGGTCGTTGTATTTCCGGGTGGAAAACCGCCCATAGGTCTGTGTCAGCAGACCTACTGCAACCCGGGTGACGAGATCATTTACCCGAGTCCCGGTTTCCCCATTTACGAGTCCTTTATCAGGTACGTTGGCGCGGTGCCGGTGCCGCTGCACCTGCGCGAGGAACTGGGTTTCAGCTTCACCGGTGCGGACCTCGAGAAACTGATAACACCGAAAACCAAGCTGATCTACCTGAATTTCCCGTCGAACCCGACCGGCGGTGTGGCCTCGCGTGAGCAACTCGAGGAGATCGCCGAAGTCATCCTGCGCAGATGCGACCCGAATATCCGTATCTATTCCGATGAGATCTACGAGAACATCCTCTTTGACGGTGCCAAAAACTACAGCATCGCCTCCGTTAAAGGCATGCAAGAAAAAACCATCATCGCAACCGGCGCCTCCAAGTCCTATTCATGGACCGGTGGCCGTATTGGCTGGGTGGTTTTCCCGACCATAGAAGAAGCCCAGCTGTTCAAGAACCTGAACATCAATTACTTCTCATGTATCCCGCCCTACAACCAGGAAGGTGCGCGCGTGGCCATCGAGTCACCGCTTAGCAAGGCCAGCATTGCCGAGATGAACAAGGCTTTCCAGGAGCGCCGGGATTTCGTTGTCAACGCCCTGAATAATATGCCCGGTGTCGACTGCCAGTTACCCAAGGGTGCGTTTTACGTATTCCCGAACATCGCCGGCGTGGTTAAAAACCTGAAGATCGATGAGGCCTATGCGGCTCTGCCCAAAGAAATGCAGAGAAAAACCAGCCCATCCACCCTGTTCCAGATGTTCCTGCTGTGGGAGTATCACGTGGCCATGATGGACCGGAAATCATTCGGCCAGATCGGTGCCGAGAATATGCATTACTTGCGGCTTTCTATTGCAACCGGCCTGGCCGATTTGAAGATTGGCATGGAGCGTATGGCAAAAGCGGTCAATGACAAGGATGGATTAGCAAAGTTTATTCAAAAACAAGAACATTTTTCGTAAGGAGAAAGCAGATGTCATTCGAACTCAATTTGAAGGGCCGCGGTACCGAGTTCATTTCGCTTGACCCCGATGCCAAGCGCTCACTGCCCGCTAAAGACCGTGATAGCCTCGAGTTTTACGACCTGATTTACAGGACGTTGTGTGCTGTCATGTTTAACCACGCGTCTTCGGGCCATCCGGGCGGAAGTATATCCAGTGGCCGGATCGTCGAGTCACTCATCTTCAACCAGATGGACTATGATTTTTCCAACCCGATGGACCGGACGGCCGATATTATTTCCTATGCCGCAGGCCACAAGGCGCTGGGTCTGTACGCGATGTGGGCCCTGCGCAATGAAATCGTCCGGCAGACGCACTCCGAGCTATTGCCGGAGGTCCGTCAGCAACTCAGGCTCGAAGACCTGCTGGGGTTCAGAAAGAACCCGATTACCAGCACACCGCTGTTCCTGGAGTTTGGTGTCAAGCCGCTGGATGGACACCCGACACCCGAGACTCCGTTCGTCTGGTTATCGACCGGTCCGAGTGGTGTGGGCGTTGCAACCTCGACGGGCCTGGCGCTGACCCTGAAAGACATGCACGGCGATGACGCACCCAAGGTGCATATCATCGAGGGTGAGGGCGGCATGACACCGGGCCGGGTGGCCGAGGCCCTGGCCGCCGCGGCAAGCTCCGGGCTGGACAATCTCTTTTTCCACGTCGACTGGAACCAATCCGCCATCGATTCCGACGCGGTCACCCGCGAAGGTGACATGGCCGGTGAATATGTACAGTGGGATCCCTGTGATTTTCTGCTGGTGCACGGTTTTAACGTTATTTACGTACCGGATGGTTTTGATTTCGCCCAGGTTCGCGAGGCGCAAAAGAAAGCGCTGGCGCTGAAAAACGGACGGCCCACCGGTATCGTTTATCGTACCGTCAAGGGCTGGAAATACGGTATCGAGGGTAAGAAATCTCACGGTGGCGGTCATAAATTCTATAGCGATGAATACCTGCAGGCCCTGAAGCCTTTTGAGGATGTATTCGGGGTGAACTTCCCGCGCTTTGAAGGCGAGAAGACCGCGGCCAACATCGAGCAGGCCTATTACGACTCGCTGCTGATCATCCGGGAGGTGCTTGCCTCAAACGAGCAACTGACCGAACGCCTGGGCGACTGGATTGCCAAATGCAAGCAACGGCACGAAGCCTCACCGAGAACCCTGCGCAGCAATGCGCCCGATCTTAACAAGTTGTACGAGGCCAATGCCATTTCACCAACTGATCGCCCCGCAATATGCACCTATGAAACCGGCTCGGCACAAACCCTGAGGGGTTCGCTGGCCCACGGTCTTAACCACGTCAACAAACTGACCAATGGTGCGGTGCTTGCGGCGGCGGCCGACCTGTATGGCTCGACCAATATCTCCAGCATCGGCGCCGGTTTCGGCTCGGGTTTCTGGCATCCCACCAAAAACCCCGAGTCGCGCCTGTTCTCAGCGGGTGGTATTACCGAAGATGCCATGGGCGGCATCTGTTCGGGTATCTCGACCATGGGTTACCAGATGGGTGTCGGTTCTTCCTACGGCGCTTTCATCGCCCCGCTTAACACCATCTGCGCCAAGACCCACGGTATTGGTCAGCAGACGCTGCGACACCGTGCCCCCGATGAGCCCAACAGGACCTTCGTGATCGTCTGTGGCCACGCGGGCGTCAAGACCGGTGAAGACGGCCCGACCCACGCGGAACCGCAAGCCCTGCAGGTATTGCAGGAGAACTTCCCCGGTGATGTGATGATCAGTCTCACCCCGTGGGATCCGAACGACCTGTGGCCGCTGACCGCGGAATCCCTTCTGCAACGCCCGGCCGTGCTGGCGGCTTATGTGACCCGGCCTTCAGAGATCATGTTGGACCGCAAGGCGTTGGGCCTGGCGCCGGCGGAGGATTCTGTAAAAGGTGTGTACAAATTGCTGGCTGCCAATGGCAAAGCCGATGCCACCATCGTCTACCAGGGCAGTGAAGTGGCCTACGCTTTTGCCACGGGTGTGCTGCCGCGTCTGAAGGAAAAAGGTATTAACCTGGATGTTTACTACGTTGCCAGTGCGGAGCTTTTTGACCGCCTGGACGAACAGGAGCAAAGGGCGATTTACCCTTACTCGAGTGCAAGCTCGGCGATGATGTTCTCGGGTTTCACGGTTGCCACCACCTATCGCTGGATCATGTCCGAGCGAGGCAGGAAATTCACCATGTACCCGTGGAAGTCGGGTAATTTCCTCGGCAGCGGCCAGGGTGATGTCTGTCTCGAGCAGGCGGGTATGCATGCCGAGGCGCAGCTGGATTTGATTCAAAAATTTATTTCAGGTAAGTAGCCGGAATAGCTAACCATAAAAGTCAGCCGGAACCCCCTGGTTCCGGCCGTATTAGAGAGTTTCTAGTCTTTAAGCTCAATAAGCACGGCTTCCAATGGTTTATCGGTCAGGTTCTCCGGCAAATGCACTATTCCATCCTCCCACTGGGCAACGCCTGCATTTGTGAGCATGTCCTGGGATGTGCCGTCAGGAAATGTCATGCGCATGGCGCCTTCACTCAGCAGCACCGAAACATTGGGGCCATGTGAGTGCATTACGGATTTTTCACCCGGACCGTACTTGACACGGATAATACGCACCTTGTCGTTTTCAAATTCGACCGTGTAGTGTGCCGGGTCGGCTATAACGGCGTCTTCCGCCAGGATGGCCGTTGAAATAAAAGTTGCCGCCAGGAATGAAACACCCATCAGTATTTTTTTGAACATTTTTTTCTCCCTCGAGAGATATGCTCTGAGGTCAAGTTGACAATCAGTGTTTTCAGTATACGTTGGTCTGATTCAATCGGCCTTTCTCCCTTACCAGTGCAGCGTCAGGTTCGCAAACAGGAATTGCTCCAGTGGGTTGTAGTAGTACAGGTCTCCATGGGGTCTGCCAAACTTTACAGATTGCTTGATCCGCGCCTGGGTTAGAGCAATAGTAAGCAAGGTTGAAACAACAGAACGGAAAAAAATTGAACAGGGGT
>Ga0316188_10001392_pt1 | contig 11407 bp, 11 predicted proteins | sample Phiworburrow1_MG_FD_204933 | JGI IMG/M metagenome (GOLD analysis project Ga0316188, IMG submission 204933) | Coastal sediment microbial communities from Maine, United States - Phippsburg worm burrow 1 | ecosystem: Environmental > Aquatic > Marine > Coastal > Sediment | place: USA: Maine... | reverse complement strand
CACGTTCTTGCTGAAATGTACGCAAAAGGATTGCCGGTGCCACGCCCGGTCGCCGCGTTATGCCAGCACCACGGCATGATATCAACCGGTGCGATAATGACGCTTCGTATTCCATCCGCAAAAACCCTCGCCGATGTTCTGACCGGCGGTAACGCTGTTGAGGGTGTCTGGGCAAATGTCGGCAGGTGTATACGCAGGTTTCATGATGCAGGTGCCTGGCATGCAGACCTGAATGCACGCAATATATTGCTGGATGAAGAGAACCGGGTGTTTTTAATCGATTTTGACCGGGCGCGTTTTAACCCAGAAACGCCTGTCAATGGCGAGGGTAATTTGAGCCGTTTGAAAAGGTCGCTGTTAAAACTCTGGCCCAAGGCGGATATGTCTGCGATGGAGCCGGCGTGGATTGAACTGATGGCCGGATATGATGAGTGATTTCTCCAAGCTCCGTTCTTACCGGTTGATAAAATCGGAGCGTTTGCACCTGATCGCAGCAACACCCGAACTGATCGAGAAAGATATCGCCGGTCGTGAGTATCTGGGCGACGCGCTGGGTGTGAATATTCAGGCATCCTGGCCACCCGACCTGTACGGACCCAGGGCAATGCAGTTTGCACTCGAACAGCCGGCCAATGTCGTGGAGCAGGGCTGGTCATTCTGGTACCTGCTAAGTACCGATGAGCCATCCGAATTGCTAGGAATTTGCGGGTTTAAAGGACGGCCGGATCAATCGGGTTCGGTTGAAATCGGATACTCAATACTGGGCTGTTACCAGCGCCGGGGCTTTGCCTCTGAAGCCGTCGCGAGGCTGGTCGGCTGGGCGTTTTCGCACCATAATGTTAAAGAGGTTTGCGCAGAAACGCTACCACACCTCACCCAGTCCATCCGGGTGCTTGAAAAAAATGGCTTTAAGTATACCGGTGCCGGTTCAGAGACCGGTGTGATCCGCTACGCCATTAAACGCAGCACGCTGAATTAATCACAACCCCGTCGTGTTTGCTTATTGCGAGGTTCCGCCTTGTCCCGGCGCCTTTATCTGCTCATCCGTGCATAAAATGCTAAGCCGTAATTCCGATGTGTCACGCAATTGCAGGTAGCGATAGCGGTATTTCAGGGCTTCCTCATCGTGCACCGCGTACAACTCGGGGTTTGTCTGGTAGCTGCCGCAAAAGGAAAGCAAACGGGTTTTCATATGCGAGTAGAGCAATTCGTCAAAATCATTGATATTTAGCGCCTCATCCCAGTAATCGTTGACGTGGTCGGCCCAGTCGAAGGGTCGCTGCATTATCCAGTGGTCATTTTCCCACGCAAGTATGGCCGGTTTCCCCGGGATGACATCGTCTTCAAAAAGACTGCGGTAAAAGCGGAAGCCTTCGTAGTTTGCGACCAGGTCGGCATTTGAGTATGAGCCGGTGGTCATTTGCCCGAATATGGCCCTTTCGGTGTAGGCGGAATGCTCTGCTGCCTTGCGCTCATCACCCAGCTGAACCCAGCGCCGATAAAATTTACGCCCCTGGGACAGGAAGTGTCCCAACTTGTCAGTGCCCACCAGTACATCGTTGATCTTGAAAGTTGGACCGACACCGAAAAGACCGGCTACCCGTGTTGCGTACAGGGGGTGTCCGCTGTAAATCGAATCATGCGGAGGTGTGTCAAGAAGCTCCACTTCGCCGGAATCCATGGCAAACCTTTCCAGCTTGTCGACCCAGTGCTTGCCGCCAATTCTTTTATAGATCCCGTCGACTACTTTCATTGGGTCCGGCTCGCCACGGCGTCCCATGATGGTGCTTGCGATCGCCAGGGTGACCTGGTGATTCATGATTGAGGTCGAATCGCTGATGGCCTGCTGCCGGTTGTTGAATTGATCGGTTTCGTACGCCCCGACAAGTGCCGGGGCGGAGAATATCAAAAGCAGAATGAGTAAGAGCCTGGTGCTCATACCGGGATTTTAGAATCGTACGTTGAAATTAAACAGCGTGTGAGTGCGGCTTCCGAATCCAACCTCAAAACTCAGGTTGGCCCTGTCGGTGAAGGCATAACCGATACCGGTGGTATAATTCCAGTTGTCCTGCGTAACCAGTTCCACTTCAAATGGGACAGGACCGATATACGGCAAGTCAAAGTCGCCACTGTGCTTTTCATCGGTATCCAGGTACATGCCACCAACCCAGAATCGCCAGCTGTCCCTGAGCAACCCGATACGTGGCTGGACCGAGGTTGAATTTACCTTTGATTCGAGATCGCCGCTGGTACTGGTCTTGGTGAACGTAGTGGTAACAGAGGTAAACCATTTCTCCGTGCCATAAGCCAGTGTGAAGCCGCCGCCGTAGACCGTGCCGTTAAATGAAACAGGCAGGGTGCCAAGGGAGAACGGCAGTCCGGTTATTTCCACTTGGCTGAAATCAACCATCGTGTCAATCTCCACCCTGCCAAGAATTCCAAAGACATTCAGAAAAGGCAGCAACCAGACATCACCCTGAATATCGAAATGCTGGACCTTGTTGGTAACAGCGATATCTGACGGGTCACCCAGTGAGACACCGGGCAGCGCGAATTTCAGGCTCTTGATATCGTAATCCTGATCCATGGTGTAAAAATCTAGACCGATACCCCAGGGTCGGGGCAGGTTCGCATCGCCAGCCATGTCTTTCATGAAAGGCAGGCTGGAATCCGCCGATGCTGAAAAAGAAATTAAAGTTGCAAGTAAAAGTATCAGGCCCCGCATCTTGTTCTCCAGTTATTTTTAGGGAAACGCGATTATATCCCTTAGTCCATGCGCCCGGTCAACTTGTCATTGTGAACCGATATGACTTCAGGCCTATTGTGTTTTCATTAATGTGTATTAAAATGATATATAAATGATATCAAGGAGTGCTGCAGTGATTAAAGAAATTCAAAAGAAATATGCATCGGGTTACCTGGCACTGGTCATTCTGCCGGTATTGTTTATTGCCAATGGCTGGATGTTTGTCACAGCGCTCCAGTCATTTACGATCCCACTGATGATTTTTTGTGTCCTGGCTGCAATCGTATTGCTCATCTGCTTTGCGGGTTTCTTTATGGTGCACCCCAACCAGGCCAGGGTCTTGACCCTGTTCGGCACCTATGTTGGCAGTGCCCGGGACACCGGTTTGCGTTGGGCCAATCCTTTCTACGCCAAGAAGGCCGTGTCACTGAGGGTACGCAACGTACTAATATGATTGCGGGATTCTGATGGCTGGGAAAAAGGCTTTTCCGCTTCGCATCAGCGAGGATATCTGGCAGGCGGTACGGCGTTGGTCAGATGACGAATTGCGGAGTGTTAACGGCCAAATCGAATATGTTCTTCGCGACGCCCTGCGCAAGGCAGGGCGTTTGCCGAAGGAACCGCAGCGGGTCATGAAGACTTCCGGAAAGAAGTAATGCGATAAAGGTGATCTAAACGTGAGTCACCGCTTTCCTGTTGGTATCGTTGCCCAGGGCAGGCTCTCGACCGGTTGCCGGTCTCAGTTTCTCATATTTTTACGTCGGCAGGGCCGCTGGGGTGGGTAGTTACTTCCGGGACGCGCTCAAGCACGTCCCTTTTAGGCTCGAGCTCGACTCCTGTCAGGTAGGTTGTCATGTGCTGTGCATAATTGAACCAGTCGCTCCTGCGCATCCATGCGCCCGCGACATACCGTTCATCCTGAACATAACCCCAGCGTCCGGCAGACGCCGTGTCCTGAAGAAAGGTACCGCATGGCCCCGGCGCCCACACAGATAAAGAATCAACGTCACCGCCAAGCAACAAATACTGTGATGGATACCTATTTGAGCAAGTTCAGTGTGGTGAACACCTGATCGACATGTGAAAATACCGGTATTGTTTTGGTGTTCGGGCAAAAGCATGTACAAGGCGCGCCAGTTCCGAAACCCGACGGTCAAATACGGGAAACCCCGGGCCTGGCTGTTTACCTACCAACGGAGTGTAGCCATGATCAAAAAGTATGTTTTCTCGATAACCCTGATATTGATGTCACTGCCGCTGACCGCCTGGTCTGCCGGCAAGGATTGTTTTCCACCGGAAATGATTCCGGACAACATGTTTCCGATGGTCAAGCTCGAGACCAGCCTGGGCGATATCGTCGTTGAGTTGAACCGGATGCGCGCACCCATCAGTTCCAATAATTTTTTACGTTACGTACTGGAGGGTGAGTACGACGGCACCATTTTCCATCGCGTGATGCCGGGTTTCGTGGTGCAGGGGGGCGGTTACACGAAGGATATCGAAGAGAAAACGCTGCACGAAAACGTCTTCAATGAGTCCGGTAATGGTTTGAAGAATGTAACGGGGAGCATCGCGCTGGCCCGCTATGATGACCCGCATTCCGCCACACGGCAGTTCTATTTCAATATGAATGACAATACCAGCCTGGATCCGAATTCACGTAGTTGGGGTTACACGGTATTTGGTATGGTCGTGTCAGGTATGGAAGTGCTAGAGGCCATTGCAGCCGTGGAAACCGGCTATAGCGAAGCCCTCGATGCAGAGGATGTACCGTTGGTGCCGGTGCTGTTGATCCACGCCAGCGTGCAGGAATGATTTTCATGCCCGGAATGAAGACGTCTCCGGATTTAATTCCAGGGCTTTCTCATAATGGGCTGGGGTGAAACCTTTGCGTTGTCCAGTGCAATGGTCTGGGCGTTTGCCGTTATCCTGTTCCGCCGTTCCGGGGAGACATTGCCGGCGTTTGAACTAAATTTATTCAAGAATATGTTCGGCCTGCTGCTGCTGGTGCCAACGATATTGGTGGTTGATGGTCTCACGCTGCCCGACTACACATCCATCGAGCTGTTTTTGTTATTTCTTTCAGGCGTGCTCGGTATCGCGGTGGCGGATACCTGGTACCTGAAAGCGCTCAACATGATGGGTGCTGGCAGGACAGGTATTGTTTCGAGCCTGTTCAGCCCTTTTGTCATCTTATTGTCGGCTGTTTTCCTGGGTGAGCGCCTGGTTCCTTGGCAGTGGCTTGGGTTTGTCCTGGTAATGTCCGGTGTATTGATGGTCACCTGGCGCACACACCGGTCTGTTGTGGACACCGCCGAGGTTAAAAAGGGTGTGATATACGGGGTAGGTGCCGTTTTCACGATGGCCGCCGGCGTGGTCATGGTGAAGGAAATTCTGGAAACACGCTCATTTTTGTGGACCGTTGAGTTACGCATGGTCGGTGGTGCTGTGGGGATGTTGATCTACATGATCGTGGGCTCACATTGGCAAACGGTAAAGCGGAATTTCAGTCAGCCCCAACCCTGGGGCACGGTGATGTTCGCTTCATTTCTGGGGGCTTATTTTGCCTTGATTTTGTGGTTGGCGGGGTACAAGTTAATTGACGCTTCGGTTGCTTCGGTTCTTAATGAGACCAATGTGGCGTTTATCGTTTTTCTGGCCTGGCTGATGCTGGGTGAACCGATCAACCGGCGAAAAATGGCGGGCCTTGGCCTGACGCTTGGCGGGGTGATCGTCATCATGTTGGTTTGAACGGCGTATGGAAAGGAGCGACACGGGGCAGGATGGAGGCCGTATGCAAAATACAAAAAGCATCAATCGATGGTTATTCAGCCTGGTATTGCTTCTCGTGGCCGTACTCTCGATAACACCTTTTTTGGATCAACGTGCTGCTGCGGATTATGAACAACTTTTTCAGCGCGCCTTTGTTACCTTTGCCCTGGCCAGAACGATCAATGGTGTAATTTCCGTGGTGCAGGGCACCGAGGTTGCTCTGCAACCTGCCGGCGTTGGGGTCACTTTGACACCCGGTGAAATCCTCGATCCGGTAAACGACCTGGTGGAGCGATTTTCATGGATCATGATGGGGGCGACCATTTCACTGGGCGTGCAGAACGTGCTGTTGGACATCAGTGCGTGGTGGCTCATACAAGCGCTGGTTGCTGCCCTGGCGGCGGGGATGTTGATGCGTCTGTGGTATCCCGGGCAGGGGTCCAGAACCTTCAGGACCCTGCTGAAACGGGCTTTCCTGCTGCTGTTGTTCATCCGCTTTGCGGTTCCGGTCATGCTGATTGCCAACGACCTGTTGTATCAGCAGTTTCTTGAACAGCGTTACGAACAGAGTACCGAAATCATTACCGAGGCGGGTCAGGAACTGGAACAGATAAGGGCGGAGACGGGTGATGAAGAACCGCGGTCTGGTGACGAGGGTATGCTGGATTCATTTACCCGCGCATGGAGCAGCACGGTCGACTCGATAGACCTGTCCGGAAGGCTCAAGCGCATGCAGGCCCATGCAGCCGATGTCATCGAGAACCTTATTCAGTTAAGTGTGGTTTTTATTCTTCAGACAGCCCTGATGCCGGTCGCTTTTCTGTGGTTTTTTGGACAGGTCATCAAGCGGCTGTTCCGGCCGCTGGGCAAGAAAGCCGGTCTTGAGTAGCTGGAAACATCCAAAAAACTCTTCATCCTTGATCGAAATCCGGCTTACATTCTTTCGGGCAAACTTCTTACAAATTCAAAATTGACATGAATGGCAAAATATGACATATTTGTCTATAAGTGACATATATGGCAATAAATAATGTATGTTACCCGTTATAGAAAAGGGGGAACCCTGAGCGGCAAGTGAAGATGGTGGTCTGGTTGTGAGTTGAAGGGGGGATCAGCCGGGCAACAAGGGGAGTCTGAAGTTGCTTGTAGAGGGGGGGCAAAGCACCGGTTTTAAGACAGGCCGGGCTTTGTCTTGTGTGAATTTTTTAGAGATCTGTTACCCACGCCGTTTACAGACGAACAACGAAACGGAACAGGCATGGGTTTGAACCAGGGAATGAGGTTTTAAGAAACACGGAGAGTCGCATGGTCGCGCCCGGCAAGTCAGAGTTACGAGATGTCGCCATCCTCACTCGCGCTGTCGAAAGTGTATTCAGAAAGCTGATCCGTATGCTGATCGGAAAAATGTCTCTGAAAAAGCTTCAGGAAATGGTTCAAATCATTTTTATCGAAGAGGCTGAGGCAAAACTGAAACAGGAGTCACCCGGCAAGAACGTTGCATTGGGTGATATCGCATTGCAGACCGGTGTCGATACACGCACCATAAAAAGAATCAGAACCTACATCGCGACCAATAACCCCATTCACCAGGATGATGCGTTTCTCGATGGCTTTATGCCCATGTTCAAGGTGTTTGATCTGTGGATGAATGACGCCCGGTTTTTTGATACCGGCAGTGGAAAACCCCGGCGTCTGGAAATCGAGGGAGAGGGTGCAAGCTTTGCGGAACTGGTCAAACTGGCCATTCAATCCCGCGGATTGACCGCCCAGGCTGTTCTCAAGCGGCTTAAAGAGGTTGATGTCGTTGATGTGGACGCGTCAAACGGAACCGTTTTCCTGAAGCAGGAAGATAATGTTTTTATCAGTAAGGATGACCTGGACCTGCTGGAAGTCGGCCTGACCGCGATAGGGCATCTCGCGGGTACCATTGATCACAATATCCGGAACCATCTGAACGAAGAAGCGCGGTATTTTCAGAGGGGCAGCTGGAACTACCAGTTCAGTCCCCAGAATATCGACCATGTCCGCAAGTCGATTCACAGGTATCTGAGGAAAATGGACGCACAATCCCGGGATTTGATTACTTCCCTGGCCGAAGCTGAAAGCCAAAAGGGTCAGCTGACCGCCGGTATTAGCATGTTCTATTTCGAAGAGGATCCGCTCGCCTGAAAGATTCCGCAGGTAGTGCCGCTCCCGGCAAGCTCATACATCAAGCGCTTCAATTGTAATATTCACTTCCGTGCCTGCCGTCCCGGGCGCCGTATTGCCCATTGGCCAATGTCACCGGTGCTTTGATTCAGAAACTGCTCTCAGGAAGCCAGGTAATAATCCTACAATCACACTATTGACATTAATGGCAATATTAGCCAATAATGTCAATAAGCGCCATAAATGGCAATAAAAATGTTTATGTAAACAGGCAGGAGATCAGAAAATAGTGTAACAAGCGATCAGGACCGCGTTGGACAGCAGTAAGGGGGTGCATTTACAAATGCCAGAGGGGAATCTGAATCTGCTTGGTGGGGGGGAGACAAAGCTCCGGTCTTAAAACGCCCGGGCTTTGTCTTATGCGAAGGAAAGTCGATGTGTGACCCGGCAGTTCATCAGCGCTTGACCGGTGAGCGGCTGAGTTGGGTTTGAGACACGGAAAGCTTTAAAGAAACAACACGGAGAGAATATGAACACGTCCATCAAAGACGATTCAGGCGACGTCGCGATCCTCACACTGGCCGTTGAGATTGTTTTCAGAAAATTGATTCGCTTGCTGCTAGGGAAAATTTCACTGAAAAAACTTCAGGAAATGATCCAGGTTATTTTTGTAGAGGAAGCCGAAGCAAAATTAAAACAGGAAAATCCTGGTAAAAACGTGGCACTGTCGACCCTGGCGGTTGTCAGCGGTATTGATACCCGGACGCTGACCCGGATCAAGGGTGAAGAAAGCTACCTGAAGCCGTTTCACAAGGAGAAGCGCTTCCTGAGTGAAATTACCCCGGAGTGCAGTGTTCTGGATGTATGGGAAAGCAACAAGACCTACCAGGATCCGAACACGGGCAAGCCAAGGGTATTGAAGATAAACGGACCGAAACCCAGCTTTGAATCCCTCATCGCTGATTCGAATTCAACCCGGGGCGTGACCGTAAAATCGTTTCTGCAAAGGCTCAAGGTGAGCAAATCAATTGCCGTGGACAAGGCTGGCAATTCGGTGCGGATGATCGACAAGCGCTACACCCCGTTTGGATCAAAAGCCCAGACCGAAAACGCCAGGATTGGCATGGCTGCGGTCGGTAACCTGGTGGACACGATCGCGCATAATTTGATGGCACCCTCGGAAAACGGAGAGTCTTTTTACCAGCGTGGTTGCTGGACCCACCGGCTGGACAAAAACGATCGTAAAAAACTAAGGGAGTTACTTAGAAAATTCCTTGAAAAAACCGATGAAAAAGCGAGAAAAATTATAAAACCGTTCGAGCAGGATGTGGTCAGTGTTAACCAGGTCACTGCGGGCGTTAGCCTGTTCTATTTCGAAGAAAAGACCCGCGATTGATTCGGAACCTTCCAAGCAACGCAACCAATGGTTGCTGCCTGGTATCACTTGAGATTGGCGCAGGGCGGCCAATTAATCGTAAAATCCTTGTGCCAAGATAAAAACAGCGTTTTTATGTTTCGTAACAACGGAAAAACCCAATGAACCTCAATTATCCTCGTATGCTCTCCCTTGTTTTGATTATGGGCCTTTGCAGCATCGCCGCAGCTGAAAATGAACAACCCACAACCACCTTGCCCTACACGCCCAGCCTCGACATCAATGCCATGGACCGGAGTGCAGATCCCTGTGAAGACCTCTACCAGTTTGCCTGCGGTGGCTGGATAAAGAACAACCCGATCCCGGACGACCAGTCAGGCTGGAGCACCTATGGCAAGGCCTATGTCGATAATCAGCGCTACCTTTGGGGTATCCTGCAGGAGGATGCCAGCGAAGATCTGCAACGCAACGCAACACAGACCCTGATCGGTGATTATTTTTACTCTTGTATGAACGAGGAACGTATTGAAGAACTCGGCAGCACGCCGCTGCATGCCGACCTTCAGGCCATCACTGCGCTGGATGACAAAAAGCAGTTGGGTGCGTTAATTGGCCGGCTAATCAATCATACCGACTCCAGTGTGTTTTTTCTGGGCCTGGGTTCCGAACAGGATGCTGAAGATTCCAGCAAGATGATCGGCGCTATCCGTGCCGGTGGTTTGGGCTTGCCGGATCGTGACTACTATCTTGAAGTCAATGAAAACAAGGAAGCAACACGGCAGGCTTACCTGGCTCATGTCGCCGCCATGTTTGTCTTGCTGGGTGAGTCTGCGGATCAGGCCGGTGTTTCTGCAGCGACGGTCATGCGTATCGAAACTGCGCTTGCACGCGCCTCCCTCACGCGCGTGGAGCGCCGCGATCCGCACAAGGTATATCATCGCAAAACTCTGCAGGAAATCGAGCAGTTGGCACCGGCCCTGGAGTGGAAATCCCTGTTCAGTCAAACCAGACTCAATCCAGAGCCTTGGCTGAACCTGTCCCAGCCGGAGCTCCTAAAGGAAACCCAGGCCATTGTCGAACGTGAGTCGCTGCAAGACCTGAAAACCTACCTGCGTTGGGGTCTTGTAAATAGCCGGGCGGAACTGCTTTCCAGTCCTTATCGTGACCAGGATTTTGCATTTTTCAGTGTCCACTTGCGTGGTATCAAGGAGCAAAAACCACGCTGGCGCACCTGCGTCAGCCAGGTGGATAATCAACTGGGCGAAGCACTTGGCCGGGAATTTGTGGAACGTAGTTTTCCGCCCGAGCGACGCGAGGAAGCCAGGCGTATGAGTCTGCAGATTCAACAGGTCATGGCGGAACGAATCGACCAACTGGCATGGTTGAGCCCGGAAACCCGGGCGCAGGCTCACGACAAACTCAGCAAAATGCGTAATAAAATCGGCTATCCGGATCAATGGCGGGATTATTCTTCGATACGTATTGCCCGTGATGACTACTTCGGCAACGTTACGCGTGCGACCGAATTCGACCTGCAACGCCAGTTGTGGCAAATCGGAAAGCCGGTGGACCTGGATGAATGGTTCATGACACCGGCAATGGTGAATGCCTATTACAACCCATCGATGAATGACATTAATTTTCCTGCCGGTGTTTTAATGCCGCCGCTGTACGACTCGAAAATGGATGATGCGCCTAATTACGGCAATACCGGTGGTACCATCGGTCATGAGTTGATACATGGATTTGATGATGAGGGCCGGCAGTTTGATAGCGAGGGCAATTTGCGCGACTGGTGGACACCACAAGATGCTGAGGCTTTCGAGCAACGTGCAGACTGCATCCGTGAACAGTACGCCACTTACAACGTGATCGATGACATATTTATCAATTCAGAACTGACCTCGGGTGAAGACATAGCCGACCTGGGTGGGCTGATCCTGGCCTGGGAGGCGTGGAAAAAAGAAACCGCTGACCAGGAATTGCACTCGGTTGATGGGCTCTCGCCGGAGCAACGCTTCTTCGTTGGTTTCGCACAGTGGGCTTGCGCGGATGAACGTCCTGAGTCTTTACGCTTGCATGCCGCCACTGACCCGCATTCGCCGCCCAGATATCGTATCAATGGCGTGGTTGTGAACATGCCGGAATACGGCGAGGTGTTCAATTGCAAGGCCGATGCCGCGATGGTTAAACCTGCCGGGACGATTTGCCTGATCTGGTAATTGCCGGTCATTGAAATAGGGTTGTGATGCGCCATGGAACGATAGCGCCCCCTGCAGGTTTACGCATTCAATGGTCCGACGGGGTCTCTTGCCCGCCGTATAAGACTTTCGATCAGGTCGCGCTGGTCTGAGTACCCTCGTGGT
>Ga0316188_10001390_pt1 | contig 11408 bp, 10 predicted proteins | sample Phiworburrow1_MG_FD_204933 | JGI IMG/M metagenome (GOLD analysis project Ga0316188, IMG submission 204933) | Coastal sediment microbial communities from Maine, United States - Phippsburg worm burrow 1 | ecosystem: Environmental > Aquatic > Marine > Coastal > Sediment | place: USA: Maine... | reverse complement strand
AGCGCATCCGCCAGTCTGCGGGTGATTCGGCAGTCCGCATCGCTGGGCTCGGCCACCCCGGAAGGGTGATTATGCGCCAGTATTACTGCCGCCGCATCGCAGGCCAGCGCTTGCCTGACCACTTCCCGGGGATGAACGGTTGCGCCGTCTATGGTGCCCCGAAACAGTGGCTCATAGCATATGACCCTGTGACGGTTGTCCAGGAACAGGCAAACGAACAATTCATGCCCCAGATCCCGCAGGCTGGCCTGCAGGAATCCACCCGCCTCGGTAGGGTCGCTGAGCCCCGGACCTCGCTGAAGACGCTCCAGGTGATGCCGGCGGCTCAGTTCCAGGGCGGCTTGCAGATTGGCGTAGCGCGCCGGGCCCATGCCTGCAACCAGGCATACTTCCTGGCGGTTTGCGGACATCAGTGGGCGCAAACCTCCGAAATGCCCCAGCAGCTTGCGGCCCAGTCCCACCGCGCTGGTACCGTGGCAGCCGCTGCCCAGCAGTACCGCCAGCAGTTCGGCATCGGACAGGCCATGGCAGCCCTGCCTGAGCAGTTTTTCTCTTGGCCGTTCGTGTTCGGGCCAGTTCCTTATGGCCATCGCTGCCTGTTCCTTAGGTTTTACGACACATGCGTGACAGATACAGGAAGCTTAAAAACACAGCCCCAGGGGCCGCAACCGCTCTTTTTGGGTAATCGTTCGTGGTATGCTCCGGGGCCTCGGAGAGAGTGCCAATGAGCGCATTAATACATAAAAATATTTTGCTTGGCGTGACCGGCGGTATCGCTGCCTACAAGGCCCCGGACCTCGTTCGGAGGTTGCGTGAGCGAGGCGCCGAAGTACAGGTGGTAATGTCCCGGGGGGCGCAGCAGTTCATTACACCCATGACCTTCCAGGCGGTATCCGGAAGGCCGGTACGCACTGACCTGTGGGACGAGGCCGCAGAGGCTTCAATGGGGCATATCGAATTGGCGCGTTGGGCCGACCTGGTGCTGATTGCGCCCACCACGGCAGACACCCTGTCCAAACTGGCTGCGGGCCTGGCCGGAGACTTGCTAAGTACGGTCTGCCTGGCCACCGAGGCGCCCCTGGTGCTTGCCCCGGCCATGAACAGGCAAATGTGGGCCAATCCGGCCACTCAATCCAACCTGGAAATATTGCGTGCCCGCGGCGTGCAGATCCTGGGTCCCGGGGAGGGTGACCAGGCATGCGGCGAAACCGGTGCCGGGCGAATGCTCGAGCCCCTGGAGATTGCCGAGGCAGTCGCCGCCCTGGCAGGCACCGATGGGCCGTTAAGTGGTGTCGCATTAATGATTACCGCCGGACCCACCCGGGAGCCGGTGGATCCGGTGCGGTTCATCAGTAATCGCAGTTCGGGGAAAATGGGCTTCGCACTGGCTGAGCAAGCCGCGCGTATGGGCGCCCGGGTCATGCTGGTTAGCGGCCCGGTCAGCCTGGTGACTCCGCCCGGGGTGCAGCGGGTAGATGTGGAGACTGCCGAGCAGATGCACCAGGCGGTTCACGAAAATATTGCCGGGGTGGATATCTTTGTCGGGGCCGCAGCGGTCTCGGACTATCGGGTGGCGCAACCGGCCGACCACAAGATCAAGAAGACCGCCGAGCACCTGTCCCTTGAGCTGGTGCGCAACCCGGATATCCTGGCATCAGTGTCAAATCTCGAACCCGGAAAGCGACCGTTCACAGTGGGATTCGCGGCCGAGACCGAGAATCTGGAAGACTATGCGCGGGGCAAGCTTTCGGCCAAGTCCCTGGACCTGATCGCCGCCAACCTGGTGGGCGAGGGCAGGGTGTTTGACAAGGATACCAATGCACTGGTGGCCTATTGGCCGGAGGGCGCCGAGGACCTGGGCAGCGGTTCAAAAATTGAACTGGCCAGGCTGTTATTGAAGTTGATCGCCAGGCGTTTTCGAAATGAGGATGCCTGAACGGACGTTGTGACCAATCCAGGACTGATTTCCCATGCAAAGTATTCAGCTAAAGATTCTTGACCCCCGCCTGGGTGCGGACTTTCCGGTACCCGATTACGCCACCACCGGCTCCGCGGGAATGGATATGCGTGCCTGCCTGGACAAGACGCTGGTTCTTGAGCCAGGTCAGACTGAACTGATACCCACAGGCATGGCGATTCACATTGATGATCCGGGCCTGGCCGCAGTGTTGTTGCCCCGTTCGGGCCTGGGGCACAAGCATGGCATCGTGCTGGGAAATCTCACCGGCCTGATCGATTCGGATTACCAGGGCCAGGTGTTCGTTTCATGCTGGAATCGCAGCAGCCATCCGTTCACCATTGAGCCGGGCGACAGGATTGCCCAGATGGTGATCCTGCCGGTAGTGCAGGCCCGTTTCGAGGTCGTCGAGGAGTTTTCAGACAGCAAGCGCGGTACCGGCGGCTTCGGATCCACCGGTCAGCAGTAGCAGGGGCTGTCTAGTATTTGGACTTCAGTTCCTGGAAACGCTTGATATCGCGCTTGAAACTGGAAACCAGTTCTTCTCGCTGCTGGGTGCGCCGATTCAGCATATCCCGGTATTTTTCCACGTTTGCTGCAGTTTCCATCAGCTCGGTGGTCAGGTTATCGGGAACAGGGCGCTTGTCTGACAGGGGATCGTAGGGATAGTTGTACCGCTGGGCTTCGATTTCCAGGGCAGCCATGCGTTCTTCCAGGCTCCTCAGGTAATTCGCGGCGATCAGGTCCTGCTGCTTGAGATCAGCCAGGCGATTTTCGCGCAAGCGCTCAATGTCAGATACCCGCTCATAGGATTTGAGCAATTGTTGATCGTAATCGTCCAGTTCCTGTCGAATGCGCTCCTGCTCGGCACGGGCTGCGATTTGCTCCTTGCTGAGTTCTCCCTCTTCCACGCCGATGCGCACGCCGCCTTCATTAAAGCGTTCGTGACGCTCTTTGGCATACTCGGGCGGAATATGGTCGCCGTAATGGGTTACGCCGTTTTCATCCACCCACTTGTATAGCTCCGCGTGTGCCGGAGCGCTCAACAACAGGGTCGCCACGATACTGGCGCTTACTAGAATCTTTTTCACTTGTCTTTTATAGCACATGAATCCGGGGCGGTTCCCTTGGAAAATTTCCAAACTGTGTCCCAGTTCAAACAATGTCGGTTCTTGTCATAAGCCCAATTGGTTGAACTAGATTCCGTAATTCGCCCGATACGCGCTGACCGCCTCCAGATCCTGCGCCCGGGAGGGGTCTTGCTCCAGGTAGCCTACCAGGTCACTCAGACCCACAATCCGGGTGACAGCGAGGCCCAGGTCTGCTTCGGCTTCCTGCACGGCCGAGAGTTTGCCCTGGCCGCGTTCCTGGCGGTCCAGTGCGATGGCCACGCCGGCGGCGATTGCACCATTATCGCGAATAATTTCCACCGATTCACGAATTGCCGTACCTGCGGTGATCACATCATCCACAATCAATACCCGGCCTTTCAGGGGGGCACCCACCAGGTTTCCGCCTTCGCCGTGGGCCTTGGCTTCCTTGCGGTTGTACGCATAGCCAACATTGACGCCATGGTCACGGTACAGGGCTGCCGCGGTCAGTGCGGCAAGTGAAATGCCCTTGTAGGCCGGACCGAAAAGCATATCGAATTCCTGTCCGGAGTCGACGATGGCCTGGGCGTAGTACCGGCCAAGGCCATCCAGCGCCTGCCCGTTGCAAAACAGGCCTGCGTTGAAGAAATACGGGCTTTTCCTGCCTGATTTAAGCGTGAATTCGCCGAAGCGCAATACGCCGAGTTCCAGCGCCAGGTCGAGAAATTCTTTCTTGTATGCGTGCATGATGCGTCCTCCAGGCGGGCATTATCCATGAATCCCGGGTTTGGCAGAACCGCTATTTTTTTGCCCGCCCTCGGAGCCGGCCGGAAAACGCGGTAGGATACCGGGCTTTTGAGAGTGGGCCGTCCATGCGAGTAATTACCGCCAACGTAAATGGCATTCGCGCCGCAGAGCGCAAGGGGTTTTTTGACTGGCTTGCAGCGCAAGATGCGGACGTGGTTTGCATCCAGGAAACCAAGGCCCAGGAATTTCAACTGGAGGCGGACGCCTTCAGGCCCGACGGCTATCACTGTTATTACCTGGACGCAGAAAAGAAGGGCTATAGCGGCGTGGCGATATTCAGTCGCGTGAAGCCCACCAAAGTACTGCGGGGCCTGGGCTGGGATGAGTTTGACCGTGAAGCCCGATACATTGAAGCCCAGTTCCCCGGGTTGAGCGTAGTTTCCCTGTACCTTCCCTCGGGATCCTCCGGTGATTTGCGCCAGGAGGCCAAGTACCGTTTCCTCGACCAATTCCTGCCACATTTGCAGGCGCTTCGCCGCAAGCGGCGCGAGTACATCATCTGTGGAGACTGGAACATCGCCCACAAGGAAATTGACCTGAAGAACTGGAAGGGCAATAAAAAGAACTCAGGCTTCCTGCCCGAGGAACGTGCCTGGCTGGATACCCTGTTTGACGAGGTGGGCTTTGTGGATGCCTTCCGGCAGGTGAACCCGGAAGCGGATCAGTACACCTGGTGGTCTAACCGGGGACAGGCCCGGGCCAAGAACGTGGGGTGGCGCATCGATTACCAGATAGTTACCCCTGGCCTGGCGGGCAAGGTGCTCTCGGCCAGCGTCTTCAAGGACGAGTGGTTTTCTGACCACGCCCCGCTGATCATGGATTACGAGGGGGAGCTGGGCTGAGGTCCTTGATTCGCCTCTTTTTTGCCGTTCCAGGGCGCGACCCAGAACAGGAGTAGAAGACCCGGTATGGCCACCACGGTGCAAATCAGGAAGAACTGGTAATAACCCACGGATTCCACGATAAAGCCGGTGCTGGCATTGGCCAGGGTCCGGGGGACCGCGGTCAGGCTGGTCAGCAGGGCAAACTGGGTCGCGGTAAATCGAATATTTGTCTGCTTGGCCATGTAGGCGGTCAGCGCCACCGTGCCCAGGCCCACGCCGATGTACTCAAAACCCACCACGCCAAATAACAGGTAAATGTTTTGGCCCACCCGGGCCAGGGCGGCAAACCCCAGGATCGACACCACCTGAATCATGCCGAAGATCCACAAGGCCCGGTTGATGGACAGCCGGAGCATGGCCAGTCCGCCCAGTGCTGCGCCGGCGATTGATCCCCCCAGTCCGGCGAACTTCGCCACCGTTCCGATCTCGGTGCGACTGAATCCCAGGTCCAGGTAAAACGGGGTGGACAAGGCCGTTGCCATATTGTCACCCAGCTTGTACAGCAGCATGAAGCCCAGCACTGCCAGTGCGCTGCGGACGCCGTCGCGTTGAAAGAATTCATGGAAAGGCTCGATGACCGCATCCCTGAGGCTGGTCGGCGCCAGGGCCCTGGAGCCTGTCTCTGCAACCATGGCAGTGGTGGCGATGCCTACCAGCATAAAACCGGCGACGATCCAGTACACCGCCGACCAGGGCATGAAATCTGACAGTATTAGCGCGAGCGATCCGGGAACCAGGGAGGAAAGTCGGTAGGCGTTGATGAACAGCGAGTTGCCCGTACCCAGTTCGTCATCCGCCAGCAGTTCCCTTCGGTAGGCATCCAGCACGATGTCCTGGGTGGCGCTGAACAGGGCCACGGCGAACACCAGGTACATGGCGGCCTGCAGGTTGCTGCCCGGGTTCACGGTCCCGAGCATCCCGATGCTGCCCAGCAACAGTACCTGGCTCAGAAGGGTCCAGCCCCGACGGCGGCCCAGGAATGGCAACTGGTAGCGATCCAGTAAAGGCGCCCAGAGAAACTTCCATGTGTAAGGCAGCATGACCAGGTTGAACAGGCCGATGGTTGCCAGGTCTATGCCTTCGCTGCGTAGCCACGCCGGTACCAGCTGGATGAGCACGTAAAGGGGCATGCCCGAGGCAAGGCCCTGGAAGATGCATGTGATCATCCGGCGGTTCAGCAGGATTTCCTGCCAGGGCCGTTGCCCGGAAGTTGCTGGGGTGTCGTCCTGCATCAGTGTATCGAGACTCTCTTGGCGGGTTTGTTTGGAGGAGTTTCGGTCGAGGCGTGGTGCAGGCACATTCGCCAGCCGCCAGATTGCAGAAGATAGACGTTGGTGGCCAGCACCGGCATTGCGGGCCTGTTGGAATGGTTCCGGAAATGTTCGCGGACCACGTGAATGACATGCTCCTTCCGTGCCTGGCGGTATAGCACTTCAACCCTGAGCTCTGCGGCGCCCTGGGCGCTCAGGATGTGTTGCCAGCTCTTTAAAATGGTCTCGGGCTCTTGAAGCAGGGTGCCCCCGGGGTGAATGCAGGTAATGTCCTGTGGCGCCCAAACGTCTTTCATGGCGTTAAAATCGGCGGCAGCGAAGGCGCGGTAGAATGCCTGTTCGGCTTCTTGTGCTGTGGCAAATGCCATGGCGTTCTCCTGACTTTCGGGGGCTACCGGTTTGCAATACGTGCTTGAGCAACGATGAGTAGTGTAACCATTTGTGTGGGGAATCTCGCGGATTTGCCGGATCCAGGGTGCCGGGAATTCAGCTGGGGAGACTCAGTGGTGCCTCATCGAGGTTTTGTTGTGCGGCGTGGATGTGATCTCGTGGCCTACCTGAATCTTTGTCCTCACGCCCGTCGGCCCCTTAACTGGCATCCGGAAAAATTTCTGGACCAGGATAAGCGGGTGATCCTGTGTACCGGCCACGGGGCAGAGTTTGAGGTTGCTACGGGAGAGTGTTTGCGGGGTCCCTGCCGCGGCCAGTCACTTGCATCCCTGCCGGTTAGCGTTCTTGGAGGCGTGATTTACGTGGACACAGCCGAATGACTGCCGCGCATTTCAGGGCGCCAGGCGAGTGATGCGAGGTTAGGCCTCGCTATTCCGCTCGGTCAATGAACTCCAGCGGGTCCGACCAATCGGTAGGAAGAGGTCCGTCATCATTTTTACTAAAATCTTCTCTGCCTACGTCTACTGATCCGGACCAGTCTTCCGGAGCTGACGCTTTTTTGATCCACATTTCCTTCCAGTCGTCCGGATCCAGCTCTTCCAGGGTGCCGTCGAAATGTTGAATCTCGATGGCCCCATCCACTGGGTCCAGTGCCACGACCTCGAAAAGGGCGCCGTCCGGCATGCTGTACCACTGACCAATTACCGGGTAATTGACCTTCATGGTTGCGTGTCCTTGTGCTTTGTCGTTTCAAACCTCCGAAAGCCGCAAATTCCTCTGGCGGCAGTCATGATTCATTTAGAACCCAAATCCCGGTCGCTGCAAGTTTCGGCTCGGCCGCCTTCGCATGCAGTACCCAACTTACTGAAATTTGGCGTTCAGGACGGTCGTCTTCCCCGGCGTTTCCCGGCTGGGTCCGCGCAGCTCGCGGGCGTGAGTGTCAAAGCTCAAGAAGGGATTTTCCTGCGACACGGCATTGAAACAAGTCATGTTTGCTGAGCAAGGATCAATGCGCTTAATCCTGTTTTTCGGCCCATGCTGAATTGACGGATGAGGGTCGCCATTTTTAGATCTGGATTCATTCCATAGTTTAGTCCGAGCATTCTGCTTCAATGTGCTGAAAAATGGCGAAAAAACGCTTCTGATTAGGTTTTTATACCTATTCTTTTAGGGAGGGTTTTCTGTCCTAATTAGCAGGTGGTCTTAAGTGATTTTTTGGAAGCTGTCCAACATAGGCAGCTCTAAGGGCAAATTACGTAAGAAACTAGATTGAATGTTAATTAATCTGGGGAAACGCTTAGCACGCCCCCCGGGGGATAATCATGAAAGGTAGATGGACTATGTTACTGGCCGCCACGGCGCTGGCCAGTGTTTTATCATTGAGCGGTTGTATGAGCGACGGCGATGACGGCGCACCTGGCGCTACCGGTCCTGCCGGTGCTACGGGCCCTGCTGGCGCTGATGGCGTTGACGCAACGGCTGATCCGATCACCATGGCTAAAGCCGAATCTTGTAATGTGTGTCACGGTGGCGTGGGTGACATGCACCAGGCCGAATACAACAAGTACCAGGGCAGCGGTCATCCCAGTTCTCTGACTGTCGCATTTGATGACACTACTCTTGTCGTAGCGGCCGATATCACCGACCCGACGGTTTTTGACGTCACCGTAGACGTGGAAATCACCGAAAATGGCGCCCCCCTGGCTGCTATTACCGACTTGGGCCTGAACAACCGCTTCTATGTTATGCAGTGGGCTGGCGACGGCTACTACCTTTCCACTCAGCGCAGCACCATCACCGGCGCAGCTGGTGTGTTCACTGTGAACTGGAATAACCTCGCATTTGATCCCACCACCAACGCCGCTTTCGTCGCCTGGGTTGCTGACGAAGAAGTGGTGATCGGCGATGTGAACTATGCCGCTCACATGAAACTGTGGCAAAACGTTGCCAGCGACGGCTTCACCACGGCTGGCGCCGAGGTGTACGAATCTGCTGCCAACGCTACCGGTTGCGAGAAATGTCATGGTTCTCCCTACCTGAAGCATGGCGAGCGCCCGGCTTTAGCCGGCACCACCGGCGAATTTGTGGCTTGCAAGGCCTGTCATTACGACGATCGCACAGGTGGCCATGAAGACTGGCAGTACCTGCTTGACGATCCCTATGGCTATGCAACTGGTGCAGCACCGACTGGCGACTACGCCTACACTGCCAACGTGATGAACGATACGCACATGTCACACGCCATGGAATTCGCGTATCCGCAGTCAATGGCCAATTGCGCCACTTGCCACGAAGGCAAGCTCGATATGGTTCTGACTGACGATGCATTCACCATGGAAACCTGCAAGAGCTGCCATGCTGTTGAAGGTGTGGATTCATGGCCTGGTTACACGAATGCAGCCGGCATAGACGTTCCGGCAGGCCAGTACTACGACTCACACCGCGCTCCCGCGATGTCCTGGATTTGGGAATCCCGAGGTGTTGGTTTCCATAATGAAGGTCAGGATTGCCAGACCTGCCACACTGACGCGAACCCGGTTGCGGTTGCTCGCTTCGATGATTTGCACTCTGGTTATGACGGACGCATCACCAATCCTGCCACCGGTGTGAAATGGGCTGACACGCTTACCGCAACTGTTGACTCGGTTGAGGTGACTGGTGACGTTGTGACGGTAGAGTTCAGCGTTTCCGACGCCGACATGGTTCCGTACATTTACCTGTCATTCTACGGCTGGGACAGCAAGCAGATGATCCAGGCTTCCCATACCCGCGGTCTTGGTCCGATGTGTGGATCAAGAGCGTGCCGTTACGAAGCTGCGCCTGGTGATGACAACCCGCTGTTTGTGTTCACGCCGAACGCACTTGGTGCGGCTAGCTACACCGCCGTCATGGACTTGACAGTGTTCGAGCCTGAGATGACCAACGACATTCCGACCATGATTGCCGATGGCGTGATCAAGACCGGTATCATCACCATTGCTCCTCGCTACGAAACAGCAGACGGCGTGGATGTGGGTCTGGATGCAGTGATTTACAACTTTGACGTCTCTGACGGCGCCGAAGTTGCTGATTACTTCACCGGTACCAACGCGACTATCGACAACGCCAAGTGCGAATCCTGTCATGACAAGTTGGCTGTTACCTTCCATGGCGGAAGCGGACGCAGCACGGTAGAAGCCTGCCGTAACTGCCACGTGACCACCAGCGGCGGTAGCCACCTTGAAATGGCCTCTCGCTCGATTGACTCGTATGCGCACGCAATACATACGTTCCAGCCCTTCGATATCGGTGATGTTGACTTCACTGATCCGGTTGAAGCCATGCGCTATGAGCATCACGTAAATAGCACCTTCCCGAACTTCACGATCACCAACTGTGAAGCTTGCCATACCGCTGGTGTGTACAACGTGCCTGACCAGGCTGAATCCATGCCTGGCCTGCTTTCGAGCAGCGATAGCGTTGACGGAAGAGCCCTGTCAGTACCTGAGTACGTGACTGGTCCTGCTTCACGCGCTTGCGGTGGTTGCCATAGAGCCGAGCTCATCAATCATGAAGAGTTTGGTGCCCTGGCTGCCTTCAACGCGCACACCCAGATGGGTGGCACGCTGGAAGAAAATGACGACGACGACGTAGTCCTCTACGGCATCATCGACAAGATCATGTCTATGTTCCAGTAGGACAGTGAGTACGGGGTGGACCTTCGGGTCCACCTTCTCTCATGAAGAACAAGAGGCGGGCCTTCGGGTCCGCCTTTTTATTTGGGGGGGGTAATAACCGGAGCGCAGGGCATACAGACTAGTAGAGTACGTGCAATCTGCGACTATCAAGAAATAAGTACGTATGTTTATCCACGTTAATATCTGTCCTAATAACACCATAGTCTTAGAACATTTCTGGCTTCTATCTAGATTGATGGGGCTGAGACTAAATCATCCAAGTAATTAGATTGGTTCTTAATAATCTGGGGAAACGCTTAGCACGCCCCCCGGGGGATAAAAATGAAAGGTAGATGGACTAGGTTACTGGCAGCGGCAGCGCTGGCCAGTGTTTTATCACTGAGCGGTTGTGGAAGCGACGGTTCTGACGGCGCAACTGGCGCAGCTGGCCCAGCCGGTCCTGCCGGCCCTGCCGGCACTGATGGCGTTGACGCCACGGCTGATCCGATCACCATGGCGAAAGCCGAATCTTGTAATGTGTGTCACGGTGGCTCTGGTGATATGCACCAATCCGCATATGACCGGTACGCAGACGGCTCCAACCTGGCGCTGGATATTACTGACCTGACCAGTGTTCCTGGTGCTACAGGCTTTGATGTCACATTGACCTTCGGCATTACTGTTGATGGTCAGCCGCTTATCGATGCGGTTGGTGATGAGCCTTCAGTGGACACCCGTGGTTTCTACGTCGCACAACGTGACGCAGGCGGCGAATGGATCAACTCGGGCGGCGGTTTTTATGCGGCATTCCCTGGTACCCCCGCAAGTAACGGTGACGGTACCTACACGACCGCAACGAACTTGTCATATGATCCTTTAGCATTCGTTGGTGGCGCCATTATCGGCAAGATTGCCACGGACAGGGTTGACATCGCTGATGTCAATACCGGTGCTCGTGTCGCTTTGTACGATAACCTGGCGCACGACGTTTTCGATATTGGTAACATTGCCACGTTCGAATCCACTGCCAATGTCGAGGCATGCGAAGCTTGTCATGGCGCCCCGTATAACAAGCACGGCAATATTGCTGCCGCGGTTGAAGGTGCTCCGGACTTCACGCAATGCCATGCTTGCCATGTTGACGACACCAACGGTGGTCATGAAGACTGGCAGTACCTGCTTGACGATCCCTATGGCTATGCAACTGGTGCAGCGCCGACCGCTGACTACACTTACACCAGAAGCCTGATGAACGATACGCACATGTCACACGCCATGGAATTCGCGTATCCGCAGTCAATGGCCAATTGCGCCACTTGCCACGAAGGCAAGCTCGATATGGTTCTGACTGA
>Ga0316188_10001389_pt1 | contig 11417 bp, 10 predicted proteins | sample Phiworburrow1_MG_FD_204933 | JGI IMG/M metagenome (GOLD analysis project Ga0316188, IMG submission 204933) | Coastal sediment microbial communities from Maine, United States - Phippsburg worm burrow 1 | ecosystem: Environmental > Aquatic > Marine > Coastal > Sediment | place: USA: Maine... | reverse complement strand
GTTACCGCGGGATTGATGTCTTTGCCAAAGTGTTACCAAAATACACATGCGCACTCTTTGCCGATATGAACAAATAGGTTTCATTGAAAAGAGGCTGGATTTCAGTTTAAAGTCCCAACCTCGGTTTACCGGCACCAGATTTGTAACTATAAACTCTGGACTATACTTGCAGTATCGAGCCTGAATTTACAGTCTTAAACGCTTCTTTAGATTATTCGTTAGATTATAGGAAATACGATTCCCATGACTATGCATCGATTGAAAAATGTCCTGATCGCTGCGCTGGTGGCTGCAGGTACCCTGTCGGGTGCGGTAGCTGCGGTGCACGCCGACGCCCTCGGCTCCGTCCTCAAGGTTGGAGAAGACAAGAACAACGCGGCCCGTCAGTCCCAGGCGAAAGTCGACAAGCTGGCCGATGAGACCCGGAGCCTGCTCTCCGATTACAAGACGGTGACCAAGCAGATCGACGGCCTCAAGGTCTACAACACCCGGCTGCAAAGCCAGATCGACAACCAGGCGGTGCGCATAGGCGAGATCGATGAGTCCATAGACCAGGTCACGGTGATTTCCCGCCAGATTACCCCGCTCGCGATCCGCATGATCGACGGGCTGGAAACCTTTGTGCAGCTCGATGTGCCGTTTCACCTGGACGAGCGTATGCAGCGCATCGCCTTCCTGCGCGCAAACCTCGACCGGTCTGACGTGTCGGTGGCGGAGAAATTCCGCCAGGTTCTGGAGGCCTACAAGATCGAGAACGAGTATGGTCGGAAGATTGATTCCTACAAGGGCAGTATCGAGATCGACGGTGTAGAGCGCGATGTGAACTTCCTCAGGGTCGGCCGCATTTCCTTTGTTTACCAGACCACCGATACCGAAATCTCGGGAGCCTGGGACCAGGCCAGTCGCAGCTGGGTGCCCCTGTCCCCCGGGGAATACCGCGCCGCCATCATGAAGGGGCTGCGCATCGCCCGCAAAGAAGCCTCAATCGACCTGATGAACATGCCAGTAGCTGCACCGGAGGCTAACTAATGAGCGCCAAATTTATCAAAGCCGCCGTAATAGCCATGGCGAGCACCTTCGCCCTGACCGCTGCCCTGGCCAATGCCCAGGACGAAAAGCCGCGTTCACTGGATCAGCTGCTTGAATTCGTAAAGCAGGGCCAGGTGACCGAAGCCAGGGAGAACCAGGCCCGCGAGCAGGCTTTCGCCAAAGACAAGGCCAACCAGGCCGCCGAACTGCAAAGGGCCAAGGACGAGCGTTCCCGGCAGGAGGCCCTTAGTGCCCAGCTGGAAGACAAGTTCGAGGCAAATGAGTTGCTGGTGGCTGCCAAGCAGGCCCAGCTCAAGGAGAAACTGGGTACCCTGGCGGAGTTGTTCGGCCACCTGACCTCGACTGCGGGTGACCTGTCCTCGACCCTGGAGTTCTCCCTGACCAGCGCCCAGTATCCCGGCCGCCAGGAGTTCCTGGACAAGTTGATCGCCAAGATGAGCGGCAGCGACCAGCTTCCGAGTATCGAGGAGATCGAAAAGGTCTGGTATGAACTCAACCGTGAGATGGTGGAGACCGGTAAAGTGGTTTCCTTCGACGCCGAGGTTTCCGAGCCCAACGGCAACAAGAATAACGAGCGGGTGGTCCGCGTTGGCGCGTTCAACGTGATTTCCGAAAGCGGCCTGTATCTCCAGTACGAACCAACCAAGGGTTCTCTCGAGACGCTCGCGCGCCAGCCCAGCGGGCCTTATTCAGGCTGGGCCAAGGAATTGGCAGCCTCTACCGAGGGTCTGCAACGCTTTGGTGTTGACCCGACCGGTCCCAGCGGTGGTTCATTCCTGGCGGCGTTGATTAACAGCCCCAACCTGGAAGAGCGCTGGCACCAGGGCGGTACCGTGGGCTATGCCATTACCGTACTGGGCGCTTTCGGCCTGATCCTCGCCGTGATCCGCCTCGTCATGCTGTCCCTGGTCAGTGCCAAGGTCAATGCCCAGCTCAAGAGTGACAAGGCAAATACCAACAACCCGCTGGGCCGGGTACTCAAGATCCACGAGGACAACCCGTCCATGGACACCGAGACGCTGGAACTCAAATTGTCCGAGGGCATCCTCAAGGAAACCCCCAAGCTCGAGTACGGCCTCAACCTGCTCAAGATTATCGCCACCCTGGCGCCGCTGATGGGTCTGCTGGGTACGGTGACCGGTATGATCGTGACCTTCCAGGCGATCACCATCTTCGGTGCCGGCGATCCCAAGGCAATGGCGGGTGGTATTTCCCAGGCGCTTGTGACCACGGTTGAGGGTCTGGTGGTGGCCATCCCCATCGTGCTGCTGTTCACCATCGTCAACGGTCGCGCCCAGCGCATCATCCACATACTCAACGAGCAGACCACGGGCATCATTGCGGAGCACACCGAAGCCAACCTGAGGAAGTGATATGTATTGGTTAGATAGTGCTTACGAGGCTGTCGCCCGTTTCATGGATATGGGCGGCAACGTCCTCTGGGGAATTGCGCTGCTGCTGTTCGTGATGTGGACACTGATCTTTGAACGCGTCTGGTATTTCCAGACCGGCTGGAAGTCCGATGTGGGCAAGGTCATCGCCATCTGGGAGGCGCGCGCTGAGCGCAAGTCCTGGGCCGCCAAGCAGGTCAGGGAAAAACTGATCTCACAGGCGAGCATGCAGATTCGACAGCACCTGCCGGTCATCAAGACACTGGTTGCCCTGTGCCCGCTGCTGGGCCTGCTGGGGACGGTAACGGGAATGATTGAAGTCTTTAATATTATGGCGGTCACCGGCGGGGGTGACGCCAAGTTGATGGCAGGCGGTGTATCGCGCTCGACAATCCCCACCATGGCGGGGATGGTCGCGGCAATATCCGGGGTTATCGCCAACACCTATATTACCCGAAATGCAGCACGTCAGAGTCAGTTCCTCGAAGACAACCTGACCACCGATCACTAAGAGAGCAATCGCAATGCGCAGGACTACCAAAGCAGCTGTAGAGGATGAAGCCCAGATTGATTTGACGCCCATGCTGGACGTCGTTTTCATCATGCTTATTTTCTTCATCGTCACCGCGTCCTTTATCAAGGAGGCGGGGATCGAGGTGAACCGGCCGGAAGCATCGACTTCCCAGCCCAAAGAGAATGTAAACATCCTGGTAGCTATCAGTGCCACCAATGAAATCTGGATGGACAAGCGTCGTGTGGACGTTCGCTCCGTGCGCGCCAATATCGAGCGCCTTCATGCCGAGAACCCCAAGGGGGCCGTAGTAATCCAGGCTGACAATCTGTCCAATACCGAGACGGTTGCCGCGGTACTGGATGCCGCTCGCGAAGCGGGTGTGTACGACGTGTCCCTGGCCACCCAAGATAAGTAGTCGACTATGAATCGCAACTCATTCAGGCTCTTGATCGGTGCGCTCCTGGCGTTGCCGGTTGCGGGCGGTCTGTTTTTCATCATGCAATACCTCATTGCTACGGCTAATCCCAAAATAGACGACAGCAAGAGAACAAAACTGGCTGATATTCTTATGCCAGAGCGTGAAATTGAAACCAATCTCAAAGATCAGAAACCCGACAAGGTGGAGGATCCTGAGGAGCCCCCACCCGATCTCGATTCACCCGATGTCGATATGGACATGGACGTGGAAGTGGTCAATATCGCGCCGAAAGCCCAGGTAGATGTGTCGATTTCGACTTCGGGTATGGCCTCAGGTGACGGCGAGTACCTGCCCATCGTGAAGGTTGCACCTATCTATCCCCGCCGGGCGCAAAGCCGGGGGATCAGCGGTTACTGTATTGTCGAGTATACGGTGACCACGTCAGGTGCCATACGCGATCCCAAGGCCGTGGATTGCCAGCCCAGTGGTGTATTTGAGGAGGCCTCGGTGAAGGCCTCGCTGAAGTTCAAGTACAAGCCCAGGGTGGTCGATGGTGTGCCCATAGAAGTCGGCGGTGTACAGAACAAGTTCACCTATGAGTTGGAAAATTGAAACGGTTAATGCGTTATGAAATTGTTTAAGCCCCGGACATGGATACAGGCCACACTGCTGGCTGTTCCGGTTGTTGCTGCCCAGGTGACACTGTCCCAACTGCAGGCCGGGCTGGGTTTGCACCCCCTGTCAGCGGCAGTGGCGCAGGAAAAAAAGGGTCCTGACACCCGGGAAACCCGTCGCACACCAGCCCTGCGAAACAATGTCTACGAAAAACTGGCGAAGGCACAGGAAGCGGCCGAGGCCAAGGACATGAGCGGTGCCGCGAGCATCCTCGATGAGATGATCTCATCCGGTGGCAAGGGCGCGCTCAACAGTTACGAGCTGGCCAACGTATACAATCTGTACGCTTTCATTTACTACTCGCGGGAAGACTATGCCAAGGCCCTGAAGGCCTATGAAGAGGTGATCTCCCAGCCCGACATCCCGCTGGCAATGGAGATCAATACCAAGTACACGATTGCCCAGCTGTATTTTGTCCAGGAGCAGTGGCAAAAAGGCATCGACGCCCTGCTGAGCTGGTTCAAGTTAACGGACAAGCCAAACGCCAACGCTTATGTACTCCTGGCCCAGGGCTATTACCAGGTCCAGGATTACGACAAGGCCCTCCAGAACGTGGAAAAGGCCATCAATATGTACAAGGCCGAGGATAAACTGCCGAAAGAACAGTGGTATAACCTGGCCCGCTTCCTGTACTTCGAGAAGGGCGATATCAACAAGACTGTCGACACGCTGGAAGAGCTGCTCAAGTACTACCCGAAGAAGGACTACTGGGTACAGGTATCCCACATGTACGGCGAGCAGAAAAAGGACAAGCTCCAGCTGGCTGCGATGGACACCGCGTATGTGCAGAATATGCTGGATAAGGGTACGGAGCAGGTGACGATGGCCTACCTCTACCTCAACGGCGACATCCCCTACAGGGCCGGCAAGGTCATGGAGAAGGGCCTGAAAAATGGCTCCATAGAGGGGACTTCAAAGAACTATGAAATCGCGGCCAGTGCCTGGCGCCAGGCCCAGGACCTGGACAAGGCCATTGCCAACATGGAGCAGGCTGCAGCCAAGGCCGATGACGGCGAACTGTACTCGCGCCTGGGCAACATCTACCTGGATAGCGACCAGTTTGACAAGGCTATCACTGCAATCAACAAGGGTTTGTCCCGGGGTGGGGTAAAGCGCCCCGATACAGCCCGGCTCGTACTCGGGATGGCCTATTTCAACACCAAGCAATATGACAAGGCGCGAGAGGCCTTCAAAGCGGCAGGACGTGACGAGCGTTCGGCCAAGTATGCCGAGCAGTGGCTGCAATACCTGGATTCAGAACTCGATCGGCAGGCCAAACTGCGGGACGGCTGAGGGCGCGGGCGCTATATTCCCGGCGGGGAAGGAAAAAAGGAGCTCATATGAGCTCCTTTTTTATTGTCTCTTACCTTTGCGGGTATTAGAGGGGGACGACATTCTCTGCTTGAGGGCCTTTCTGGCCATCAGTGACAGTGAACTGGACTTTTTGGCCGTCTGACAGAGTCTTGAAGCCTTCGCCCTTGATGGAGCTGAAATGGACAAAGACGTCAGGGCCATCTTCGCGCTCGATGAAGCCGAAACCCTTGGTCTCGTTAAACCATTTAACAGTGCCGGTTGTTGTAGACATATCTATTACCTGTATTGCTTGCGGTGCCATGTCCAGGCACCTTTTCATTTAGTAATTATTTATGGTTAACGTACCGATGATCTTGATGGAACTTCGACCGTGAGCATAAATACCGCTGAAACCCCTCAGCTCCCTGAAGTGTATCACCAAATTTGCCGGTTTGGCGTCAAGGTTTTTCAAGAATTTTGGGAATATTGCCTTCTTTTCGCAGGTAGGTCCGGCCAGGTTTCAAGCTGCGGGTTGAGGGTATAAGCTTGGTGGCGCCAGACGGGGGGTATGGATCCGGTGCGGATATTATTGGTTGAAGACGATTCCCAGCTGGGAGAGTCCCTGGAGGCCGCCCTCAGGCTGGAGCAGTACGCCGTCGACTGGCTGCGCACCGGCGAGCCGGTAAAGGCCGCGTTGGGCTCTACTCCTTACGACCTGCTGATCATCGACCTCGGCCTGCCCGGGGTGCCGGGTATGCAGGTGCTGCGGCAGCTGCGCGCGGACAAGCACAGGCTGCCCGTTCTCGTCCTGACTGCCCGCAATACAATAGCGGACCGCGTCGACGGACTCGATTCCGGGGCTGACGATTACCTCAGCAAGCCCTTTGATATAGCCGAATTATTCGCCAGGGTGCGGGCCCTGCTGCGCCGCAAGGGTGAGCAGCGCTCCACCCAGCTGCAGGCAGTCGGGATCTCCCTCGACCCGGCAGACCGGCTGGTGAGCTTCCAGGGTCAGGCCGTCGACCTCACGGCCAGGGAGTTCGCCATCCTGGAAATATTGATGCGCAACGCGGGTCGTTATGTCTCCAGGGCGCGGCTGGAGGAAGGCATTTACAGCTGGGGTGAGGAAGTCGAGTCCAATACCGTGGAGGTCTATATCTCGCGTCTGCGCAAACGCTTTGGCAGCAGTGCCATTGAAACCATGCGCGGTGTCGGTTACCGGGTCCCGGCGTGATGGCCTCGTTAAGAACCCGGATCGTCTGGATCCTGCTGGCCCTTATCCTGGTCGCCTGGGTGGCCTCTGCGCTGGTCACTTTTGTCTTTACCAGTCGCGTGATGCTGGATCAGGTCGACCGGCAACTGGAGCAGTATGCCGACCTCGTGAACTACATCACCGCGGTTTTCGCGCGCCAGGTGGACGAGGGGGTGCCTCTCTCCGAGCCCTGGCTGAGCGGCAAGTTCGAGACCGCTCACCTGCAACCGATTGTTATCAACACACCCACCGGGGAAAAACTGAATCCCGCCCTCAATATCTGGCTGGGTCAAAACCTGATTGCCGTGATGGCCGACTCGCCTAGGTTTGACAGGCCGTCCAGGGAAGGGCTCGCCTATGGCGGACCCATTGGCGATGAGCGCAAGTGGCGCATACTCACTCGCCACGACCCGGTCACAGGCCTGTGGCTGCAGGTGGGGATTGAGATGGGTGGCGCTCGCCGGGCGATGCTGGGCATGCTCGGCCGCGCCCTGCTGCCGCTGCTCCTTGTGCTGCCGCTGACTGTTGCCCTGTTGTATTTTGGGGTGTCCCGGGGGCTCAAGCCCCTGAAAACCCTCGCGAACCAGATTGCGTTGCGCAACCCGACCCTGCTCGATCCGGTAAACCCCGCAGGGGTCCCCGCTGAAATGCAGGGTGTGGTTTCCTCGTTGAACCAGCTGTTACAACGCCTGGCGCTGGCGCTGGAAGGGGAGCAGCGTTTTACCGCCAACGCAGCGCACGAGCTGCTCACTCCGCTGGCGGCGATAAAGACCGAAGTCCAGCTCTGCCAGCTGCAGCTTGGCGATGAACGCGGCGCAGCCATGCTGGATCGCATCGCCAAGCGGGTTGATCGCGCCAGCCATACTGTTGCGCAACTGTTAACCCTGGCGCGACTGGATCCGGAGCAGCCGCTGATCGGCGAGCGCGTGCGCCTGGATTCGCTGTTGTCCGATGTGATGGCGGACACAGTTCACCTGGCCGATGAGCGCGGACTGAAGGTGGCGATGTATGTCCAGGAGGAAGTGTATATTTCGGGCAGTGAGGATTCGCTGGCGATTTTGCTCTGCAATCTGCTGATCAATGCCTTTCGCTATGCCAGCGAGGGGTCGACGGTCTCGGTCCACCTGCGCTCCGGTGAGGCTGTGGAACTGGAAATCGACAATCAGTGTCCCCCCCTGTCGGGGCAGGAATTTGATCGTATCTGCGAGCGTTTCTACCGGGCACCGGGCGCGTCGGGCCAGGGTGCGGGGCTGGGTTTATCGATTGTGGCGCGCATTGCCGACCAGCATGGCGCCCGCATGAGCGTCGGGCCGGGTGATGGCCAGACAGGGTTCCGGGTTACCCTGGAGTTCCCCGCACCGCTCGCGGACGCCTGAGCCCGGGTTTGTCCCGGACCTCAGCGCAGCGGTGCGTAGGCCGCCCCGATCAAGCCGGGCTGGTCAGTGGTGATCACGTATACAGGCACCCCGGCGAGGGTCTCGCGCATGACACCTTTCCCGGTCATCCGACGGTGAAAGGCGGTGCCCGGCATAAAGTCGATCAGTCGTGGCACGATGCCCCCGGCCAGGTAGAGTCCGCCGTAGGACCCGTTGGCCAGCAGGAAGTCACCGCAGACCGAGCCGAGCAGGGCACAGAAGGTCTCCAGCGCAAGCACGCAGAGCCGGTCCTCCCCCGCAAGGGCGAGGCGGGAAACATCTGCGGGGGCCAGGTCAGTGGTGGGCTCCCCCCTGATCTCGCCCAGCACCTGGTAGAGCCGCGCCAGCCCCGGGCCGCTCACCAGCAGTTCGGCATGGATATTGCCGTGGCGCGGCAGCAGCAGCCGGAATATCTCAAGCTCCAGCTCATTGCCCGGCGCCAGCCCCATATGCCCGGGTTCGCAGGGGAAGCTGTGTGCCGTGCCGTCGAACCAGTCCAGGAATGCCCCGCCCAGGCCGGTGCCCGGCCCCACAGTTGCCAGCCTTTCGGCCTGGTGTTTTTTTCCCTGGTAAAGCTGCCTGCGGTCGCTGTCTGCCAGGTGGGGTAGGGCATAGGCGTTGGCCTCGAAGTCGTTGAGTCTGCACAGTTTGCGAAAACCAAACCTCGATGCCAGTTCCCTGCAGGAAAAGGACCAGTCTATATTGGACATCACCACGCGGTCTCCCGAAGGCGGGGCGGCCACGGCAATACAACATACTTCCGGCACGGCTTCCGCCGTGGTCGCCAGCCACTGGGAGATAATATCCTCCAGCTGCGCAAAGTCGCGGTTGGTGTAGGTGAAAAGCGAGCGAAATCCAGCCGCGCCGGGGTCAAACAGCGCTATTCGTGTATTCGTGCCACCGACATCCGCTACCAGGCGTGCTGCTCGTGAAGGCGTTGTTGTCACTAGATGACCGGCAGGATTTTCATAATGTTGGTGGAGCCGGCCCTTCCCAGGACCTCGCCCTTGGTCAGCAGGATCGAGTCGCTCTTCTGCAGGTAACCACCGTCCAGCAGGAACTCGATGGCCCTGGCTTCAACGCTGTCATTGTCAAATGCAGTGGCGTCGAAGAACAGCGGAATTACGCCCCGGCACAGGCACAGCTTCTGCAGGGTTTGGCTGTGGTGGCTGAGCGCGAAGATTGGCAGGCCTGAACTCAGCCGGGACATCAGCAGGGGAGTGGTCCCGGATTCCGTTAGGCAGGCGATGCCCCGCACATTGGCGTAGTGGTTGGCGGCATAAATAGCGGCCATGGCAATGGTCTCCTGGGCATTGCTGAACTGCCGCTCGAGCCGATAACGCGAAGTCCTCGTGATAGCCTGCCGCTCGGCCCCCAGGGCCGCGTCGGCCATCGCGGCGACCACCTCCACGGGGTATTTACCCACGGCCGTCTCCGCCGACAACATCACCGCATCTGTACCGTCCAGCACAGCGTTGGCCACATCGAAAACCTCCGCCCGTGTCGGCATGGAATTGCTGATCATCGACTCCATCATCTGGGTCGCGGTGATTACAACCCGGTCCATTTTGCGCGCCCTGGAGATCAGTTCCTTCTGGATACCGATCAGTTGTGCGTCGCCGACCTCGACCCCCAGGTCACCCCGGGCCACCATCACCCCCGCACAGGCTGTGATTATGCTGTTGAGGGTATCGTCATCGGCTACCACCTCAGCCCGCTCGATCTTGGCGATAATGGAAGGTTGCAAGCCGTGCTCCGCCAGCAGTTCCCGGGTCTGGAATATGTCGGCGGCACTGGAGACAAACGAGACTGCGACGAAATCGGGATTGACCTGCGCCAGGCTGTTGATATCGGTGAGGTCCTTGGCGGTCAGCGCCGGTGCGGCCAGCCCTCCCCCGAGGCGATTTATGCCCTTGCGCGAGCCGAGCTTGCCGCCTACCAGGACGGTACAGTCAACCGCGGCAGTGTCGACATCGTCTACCCGCAGGCGTATGCGGCCATCGTCCAGCAGCAGGATATCGCCGCGGAACACGCTGCTGCAAAGCTCCGGGTAGTCCAGGCCGACCCCCCGGGCATCGCCTCCATCCTCGCCGATGGCGAGGTCCAGCCGGAAGCGGTCGCCGTTGCTGAGCTCAACTGAATCCTGGCGGAAACTGCTGATGCGGATCTTCGGACCCTGCAGGTCGGCGAGTATGCCTACATACCTGTCGGCAATGGCGGCCTGTTTGCGAATGCGCTGTGCAACCAGGGCGTGTTGCTCCGCGGTGCCGTGGCTGAAGTTGAGGCGGAATACATTGACGCCGGCGCCAATGAGCCTGGCTATCATATCTGCCGATTCACTCGCCGGGCCTATGGTGGCCACAATCTTGGTTCGTCTGTTTATTTTCGGTATCACTTGTTCGGCCATGTATTAGCGGGCTACATCATAACCCTATCGTGGAGTACTTCCAGTATCGGACAGCGTCCGGAGGTACTGGCAAACGATGTCGGGGAAGTCGGTAAACACCCCATCGACACCTGCCTGCCTGAAGAAGATATCGAGCAGTTCGCTGAAACTGGAAACTCCCGTCGGCAATTCGTCCCGGCGGAAAGTGTATGGATGGACCAGCAGCCCGAGCGCGCGGGCTGTTGCTGCCAGGTCGCTGAGCATGATCCCGCCGGCTGCATCCCGGCCCAGGTAGATCTGGTTGAGCCAGGGGCCTATGCCGTCGGCATAGGTGGCAACTTCCGCGAGACCTTCTGCGCTTCGCAGGTGGTTATAGTCTGACTCGGTATCCTCGCCCCAGCTGTTCTCACCGATCAATTGAATGAGCGGTAGCGGCGTCCCGATTTCATGGCGCAGTCGCCGGAGTGTCGGGCCGTCGAAGCATTGCAGGAACACCTGGCCGGGCCGATCGGCATAGCCCTTTTCCGCCAGCACCTCAAGTACAGCAGCGGTGATATCCATGCCTGACTTCAGGTGCAGGTTGGGAGCTTTGAGCTCAACATACAGGCCGGTGCTGCGGCCCCTGCTCTTATCCAGGCCGGCAATCAGTTCGATTTCCTCCGCGAGGCTTGGAATACCGAACAGCCCCGGCCCCAGGGGAAACCTGTCCGGGTAAACCGCCAGTTCAGGGCCGCTCCCGCTGTGACTGCTGCGCTCGTGCACCTTGAGCTCACGCAGTTCCTGCAGCATGAAATCCATTGCATAGAAGCGACCATCTGCCCGCGCGCGGCCGGGAAAACGTTGGGCGACATCGGTGGTGCTTTCCAGGTAGACATCGTGCAGGACCATCGGGATGCCGTCCTTGCTCAATACCACATCCTGTTCGATATAGTCGGCCCCCATGGCATGAGCCATCGCCTTCGCAGCCAGCGTGTGCTCTGGCAGGTAGCCGCTGGCGCCGCGGTGGGCGATGACTATTGGGGC
>Ga0316188_10001388_pt1 | contig 11422 bp, 12 predicted proteins | sample Phiworburrow1_MG_FD_204933 | JGI IMG/M metagenome (GOLD analysis project Ga0316188, IMG submission 204933) | Coastal sediment microbial communities from Maine, United States - Phippsburg worm burrow 1 | ecosystem: Environmental > Aquatic > Marine > Coastal > Sediment | place: USA: Maine... | reverse complement strand
TGGTGCCCTTCGCGCGGCGCATCGTCGAGACCTTTCCCGACCGCGTGTTGTGGGGCACCGACTGGCCGCACCCGAACCTGAAGGACCACATGCCCGACGACGGGCTGCTGGTCGATTTCATCCCGCATATCGCGCGCACGGCCGAACTGCAGAGAAAACTGCTGGTCGACAATCCGATGCGCCTCTATTGGCCCGAGGAAGCCTGATCATGGCATTGCAAAAACCCTACCTGGACGTGCCCGGCACGACCATCTTCGACGCTGAGCAGTCGCGAAGGGGCTATCACCTGAACCAGTTCTGCATGAGCCTGATGAAGGCCGAGAACCGGCAGCGCTTCAAGGCGGACGAGCGCAAGTACCTCGACGAGTGGCCGATGAGCGAGGAGCAGAAACAGGCCGTGCTGGCGCGCGACCTGAACCGCTGCATGGCCTTGGGGGGCAACATCTACTTTCTCGCCAAGGTCGGCGCCACCGACGGCCTGAGCTTCCAGCAGATGGCCGGCAGCATGACCGGCATGACCGAGGCCGAGTACCGCGCGATGATGATCGCCGGCGGCCGTTCGCCCGAAGGCAATCGCTACGTCGGCGAAGACGGCGACGCGCAGGCCCATCGCCAGCCGCAGGGGGCGGCTGGACGTGCGGCGCGAGGCGAGAACGCCGCAGGACGAAAGGATTGACATGGCACGCATCACCGCATCGGTCTATACCTCGCACGTGCCAGCCATCGGCGCTGCCATCGACCATGGCAAGACCGCCGAGCCCTACTGGCAGCCGGTGTTCGCGGGCTACGACTTCTCCAAGCAATGGATGAAGGACAACCGGCCCGACGTGATCTTCCTCGTCTACAACGACCATGCCACCGCCTTCAGCCTGGAGCTGATCCCGACCTTCGCCATCGGCACCGCCGCGCAATTCAAGCCGGCCGACGAGGGCTACGGCGCGCGTCCGGTGCCCACCGTCATCGGCCATCCGGAGCTGGCCAGCCACATCGCCCAAAGCGTGATCCAGGACGACTTCGACCTGACCATCGTCAACAAGATGGATGTCGATCACGGCCTGACCGTGCCGCTGTCGCTGATGTGCGGCCAGCCCCAGGCCTGGCCTTGCCCGGTGATCCCCTTCGCGGTCAACGTGGTGCAGTACCCGGTGCCCTCGGGAAGGCGCTGCTTCGCGCTCGGCCAGGCGATCCGCCGGGCGGTGCAGAGTTATGACGAGGACCTGAAGGTGCAGATCTGGGGCACCGGCGGCATGAGCCATCAGCTGCAGGGCCCGCGTGCCGGGCTGATCAACGCCGAGTGGGACAATCGCTTCCTCGACCGGCTGATCGCCGATCCGGCCGCACTGTCACAGGTGCCGCACATCGAGTACGTGCGCGAGGCCGGCAGCGAAGGCATCGAACTGGTGATGTGGCTGATCGCGCGCGGTGCGATGGCCGATGTCGCCGGCGGCAAGCCTCCGGTGGTGCGACACCGCTTCTTCCACGTGCCCGCTAGCAATACCGCGGTCGGCCACCTGATTCTGGAGAACGCGCAATGACGATCAAGGTGGCTCTCGCCGGTGCCGGCGCCTTCGGCATCAAGCATCTCGATGCCATCAAGCTGATCGACGGCGTCGAGGTCGTGTCGCTGGTCAGCCGCGAAAGGGACAAGACCCAGGCGGTGGCCGACAGGTACGGTATCGGCCATGTCAGCACCGAGCTGGCCGACAGCCTGGCCTTGAAGGAGGTCGATGCGGTCATCCTGTGCACGCCCACGCAGATGCATGCCGCCCAGGCGATGGCCTGTATGCGCGCCGGCAAGCATGTGCAGGTGGAGATCCCTCTGGCCGACTCGCTCGCCGATGCCGAGAGCGTGGTCGCGCTGCAGAAGGAGTCGGGGCTGGTGGCGATGTGTGGTCACACGCGACGCTTCAACCCCAGCCACCAGTTCGTGCACCGGCGCATCGCCCAGGCGGAATTCCACATTCAGCAGTTGGACGTGCAGACCTATTTCTTCCGCCGCACCAACATGAACGCGCTGGGCCAGCCGCGCAGTTGGACCGACCACCTGCTGTGGCACCACGCAGCGCACACAGTGGATCTGTTCGCCTACCAGTGCGGCAGTCCCATCGTGAAGGCCAACGCCCTGCAGGGGCCGATCCATCCGACGCTCGGCATCGCGATGGACATGAGCATCCAGTTGCAAGCGGCCAGCGGCGCGATCTGCACCTTGAGCCTGAGCTTCAACAACGACGGGCCGCTGGGCACCTTCTTCCGCTACATCGGCGACAGTGCCACCTACATTGCGCGCTACGATGATCTGTACAACGGCAAGGACGAGAAGATCGATGTGTCCAAGGTTGCGGTATCGATGAACGGCATCGAGTTGCAGGACCGCGAATTCTTCTCTGCCATCCGCGAAGGGCGCGAACCCAATGCCAGCGTGGCACAGGTGCTGCCTTGCTACCGAGTGCTGCATGGGCTGGAACAGCAGCTCGCCCAACCGTGACCCCCGTTCATTCCACAGGAGACCGACCATGAAGATCGCTCGTAGAACCCTGCTCGGCGCCGGCGCGCTGGCGGCCCTCGCACTGCAGCCGGCACAGGCGGCCGACGTGACGCTGCGCTTTCACCAGATGCTGCCGCCGCAGGCCACCATTCCGTCAGCGGCCATCAAGCCCTGGGCCGAAAAGGTCGAGAAGGAGAGCGGCGGCAAGATCAAGGTGCAGCTGTTCCCGAGCATGCAGCTCGGCGGCCGGCCGCCCGAGCTGTTCGACCAAGCCAAGGACGGCGTCGTCGACATCGTCTGGACGGTGCTGGGCTACACGCCGGGACGTTTCCCCAAGACCGAGGCCTTCGAGCTGCCCTTCAGCAGCGGCAAGGCAGAGCCGGCCTCACGCGCCTTCCAGGAGTTCGTCGAGAAGTTCGCGATGGACGAGTTCAAGGACGTCAAGCTGATCGGCGTGCACGTGCACGGCCCCGGCCTGATCCACAGCCTGCAGCCGGTGAGCAAGCTCGAGGACATGAAAGGCCTGAAGGTGCGCGGCGGCTCGCGCATCATCAACATCATGCTCGAGCAGCTGGGCGCCACGCCGGTGGGTATGCCGGTGCCGCAGGTGGGCGAGGCCCTGTCCAAGGGCGTGATCTCGGCCACCACCATCCCCTGGGAGGTGGTGCCGGCGCTGAAGGTCGAGCAGATCGCGCGCAACACCACCGGCTTCAGCGGAGCCAAGGGCCTGTACACGCAGACCTTTGCGGTGGCCATGAACAAGGCCAAGTACGACGCGCTGCCGGCGGACCTGAAGAAGGTCATCGACGCCAACTCGGGCATGGCCGCGGCCACGATGTTCGGCCGTGCGATGGACGAAGGCGACAAGGCGGGCTTGGCCATCGCGCAGAAGGCGGGCAACAAGATCATCACGCTCGATGCCGCCGAGACGCAGCGCTGGCAGCGCGCGGCCAACGGCGTGCGCGCCGTGTGGTTCAAGGAAGTCGAAGGCAAGGGCATCAACGGCCCGAAGCTGGCGCAGGAAGCCGAGAACTTGATCGCCAAGTACAACAAGTAGCCGGGTCCCTGGCCGTCACCCTGGCCACGGCGACGCAGCGCGTGCCGCGGCCCAGCATGCACCCATGAACAAACTCATCTATGGCCTGAGCCGGTCGATGGCCTGGTTCGGCTCGCTGGTGCTGGTGCTCATCGCGCTGATGAGCGTGGCCAGCATCGTCGGCCGCGCGTTGTCGGGCTTCGGGCTGGGCCCGGTGCCGGGCGACTTCGAGCTGGTCGAAGCCGGCACCGCGTTGGCGGTGTTCTGCTTCCTGCCCTGGGCCCACCTGAAGCGCGGCCATGCGGTGGTGGACATGCTGTGGGGCAGCTATCCGGCGCCGATGCGCCGCGCGCTCGACATCGCGGCCGATGGCCTGATGCTGGCGGTGTGGCTGCTCTTGGTGTGGCGCATGTCGATCGCGATGGGCGAGTACCGTCAGAACGGCGAGGTCAGCTTCATCCTGCAGATGCCGGTGTGGTGGGGTTATGCCGCTTCGATGCTGCCGGCGCTGGTGGGTCTGGTCGCCTACGCCTGGCGGCTGCTGGAGAGCCTGGGGCTGGTCTCGCCGCCGCCGGGCTTCGTCACTGCGGGTGGGGGGCACTGATGGAACCGATCTGGCTGGCCACTGCCTCCTTTCCCGTACTGCTGATCCTGATCTTCCTGCGCGTTCCGATCGGCTTGTCGATGCTGGTCGTCGGGTTGTTCGGTTCGTGGCAGGTCTATGGCAGTGCGGCACCGCTGCTCAGCCAGATGAAGAACCTGGCCTACAGCCAGTTCTCGTCGCACTCACTGTCGATCGTGCCGCTGTTTCTGCTGATGGGGCAGTTCGCCACGCTGGGCGGCATGTCGCAGGCTCTGTTCAAGGCGGCGGAGGCGTTTCTCGGCCACCGCAAGGGCGGGGTGGCCATGGCGGCCATCGGCGCGTGCGCCGGCTTCGGCGCGATCTGCGGTTCGTCGCTGGCCACCGCGGCCACGATGGGCCAGGTGGCGTTGCCCGAGTTGAAGCGTGCCGGTTATGCCGGCAGCCTTTCGTCCGGGGCGCTTGCCGCCGGCGGCACGCTGGGCATCCTGATCCCGCCGTCGATCGTGCTCGTCATCTACGCCATCCTGGCGGAGCAGAACATCGCCAAGCTCTTCGCCGCGGCCTTCATTCCCGGCATCCTGGCGGCGCTGGGCTACATGCTGGTGATCAACATCGTCGTGCGCATCAACCCCAAACTGGCCGGCAGCGTCGAGCCTATGCCCTGGCCCGAGCGCATCCAGGCGCTGGGCGCGGTGTGGCCGGTGCTGCTGATCTTCGTGGTCGTGGTCGGCGGCATCTACACCGGTCTGTTCACGCCGACCGAGGGCGCGGCGGTGGGCGCGGTGTCCACCGGCGTTCTGGCCTGGCTGCGCGGCGGTCTGAGCCGAAGGCGGCTGCAGGAGGCCTTCGAGTCCACCGCAGGCGGCACCGCGATGGTATTCATGATCGTGCTGGGCGCCGCCGCGTACAACACCTTCCTGGCGCTGTCGCAGTTACCGCAGGAACTGGCCGGCTGGGTCGGTAGCATGGGTCTGAGCCCCTATGCTGTGCTATCGACGATCCTGATTTTCTACCTGATATTCGGCTGCGTGATGGATTCGCTGTCGATGATCCTGCTGACGATCCCGATCTTCTTCCCGATGGTATCGGGGTTGGATTTCGGCCTCACGCCGGAGGAAACCGCCATCTGGTTCGGCATCCTGGTGCTGATCACCGTGGAGGTGGGGCTGATCACGCCTCCGGTAGGGATGAACCTGTTCGTCATCAACTCGATGGCGCCGGACATCAGCATCCGCGACACCTATCGCGGCGTGTGGCCCTTCGTCGCCAGCGACCTGGCGCGCGTGGTGCTGCTGGTGTTGTTCCCGGCGATCACGCTGGTCGTGCTGCGCTGGTAAATGCCGGGGCGCGTCCAACTACTTCGCCTTGAAGCAGTAGAAGTAGCCGTTGCCACCCGTGGCGTTGAGCGACGCGATATCGCAGCCGCGCGTGGCATGCGACGAGTTCCAGGACTTCGCCGGCTCGCTTTCGTCCAGCCCAGTGCGGTCGCTGTGACCGACGATGGCCGAGCCCGCGCCGCTTTTCGTCCAGTTGCCACAGGTCGTGTCCTTGTCGCCCGGCACCGCCTTGCCCTCCGGCGACGAGCCGGTCAGGATGTCATGCTGGTTCGGCGTGTCGCCGCGGCCCTTCACCTGCTCGCCCTTCTCGGTGAGCGCAGTGACCTTGGCGAGGCGGTTGCTGCCGTGCAGTTCTTCCAAGTTGTTGGCCACGGTCAGGCCATTGGCATTGATCCACGGGCCGGTGCCGATGCGGTCGCGCGCGTTCACCGGCGCGGCGCCGGTGGTGCTGAGGTAGGCACGCCATTCGCCGCCGGCGCCGACGCTCTTGGCCAGCGTGGTGCAGTGCTTGTCGGCGCCCTCCAGGCCGCCCAGGTCGGCACCTTTACCCATGTTGGTGCTGGTGACGAAGAAGCTCATCGGGTTACTGCTTTCGGTGGTGGCACAGCCGGCCAGCAGCGCGGCGCTGGCGGCCAGGGTGGTCAGAAGGGCAATGTGGCGCATGGAATCCTCTCGTCGTTTTGGAAAGGTGTGGGCCGGGGCTCCCCGGTGGCCGCGATGATGCCAAATCCCGGGCCGGTGTGCACCGGGTTCGGTGCCGCCACGCATGCGTTCTAAACTCGGCGCATGGGGGAGGACTTCTCGAGTTGCGTGCACTGGCCGATCTGCTGACACCCTGGCTGGTGTCGATCGCCGAACTTGCCGCTCTGGTGGCGGGCGGTCTTGTGCTGCATTCGGTGGTCTATGCGGTGGCGCGTCGTGTGGCTGCTCGGACCCGCTACGACTTCGACGGCTTCTTCGTTGCACGCACGCGTGCGCCGGCGCGATTGCTGATGCCGCTGGTGCTGCTGGCGCTGGCCTGGCCGACGCTCGACCTGCAGCTGAAGCTGCCCGGCCTGGGCCAGCGGCTGATGTCGATCGCCTTCGTGGCGGCGGGTGCCTGGTTCATCATCGCCGTGATCCGTGCGCTGGCCGACTGGGTCGCGTATCGCTTCCCGGTGAATGTCGAGGACAACCTGCGCGCGCGCCAGATCCAGACGCAGACGCAGGTGCTGCGGCGCATTGCGACTGCGGTGATCGCGCTAATCGCCAGCGCGTTGATGCTGTTGCAGATTCCTGGTATCGAGACCGTCGGTGCGAGCCTGCTGGCATCGGCCGGCCTGGCCGGCATCGTCGTCGGCCTGGCGGCCCGCCCGGCGGTGGGCAATCTGCTGGCCGGGCTGCAACTGGCGCTGACGCAGCCGATTCGGCTGGACGACGTCGTCATTGTCGAAGGCGAGTGGGGCCGCATCGAGGAGATCCGCAACACGTTCGTGGTGGTGTGCATCTGGGACTTGCGCCGCCTGGTGGTGCCGCTGAGCTATTTCATCGAACGGCCCTTTCAGAACTGGACACGTCGCACCGCTGACCTGCTGGGCACCGTGGAAGTGCATGTCGACTACGCCACGCCGGTGGAGCCGGTGCGCAACGAGCTGAAACGCATCCTCGACGCGACACCGCTGTGGGACGGCAAGGTCTGGAACCTGCAGGTTACCGACGCCGATGCACGCACCCTGAAGCTGCGAGCGATGATGAGCGCGCCGGATGCCGGCACCGCCTGGGACCTGCGATGCCACGTGCGCGAGCAACTGGTCCACTTCGTGCAGCAGCACCCGCAATGGCTGCCACGTCTACGCGGCGAGCTGGACGGTGTCGCGCTGCCCTTGTCACCCGAGGCGGCGGCGCCGCACGGTGCCGTATCGCGTGCCTGAGGGCGCGCTGCCTTGCCGGAAAACCCCAGCCATGAAAACACGTCGCATCGGCCCATTCGAAGTCTCGTCCGTAAGCCTGGGTTGCATGAACCTGAGCCATGCCTACGGCGCGCCGCCGCCGAGCGAACACAGCGAAAGGCTGCTGCTGCGTGCGTTGGACCTGGGTGTGACGATGTTCGACACCGCTGCGCTGTACGGCTTCGGTGCCAACGAAAGTCTGGTCGGCCGCGTGCTGACGCCGCATCGCGCGAAGTTCACGCTGGCCAGCAAGGGTGGCATGGCCGGAGTTCAATTCGACGACGGTCTCAAGCGCGTCATCGATGGCCGACCCGAGGCTATCCGCCGCAACGTCGAAGACAGTCTGCAGCGGCTGCGCACGGAGGTCATCGACCTGTACTACCTGCACCGCTGGGACAAGCGCGTGCCGATCGAGGATAGCGTCGGTGCGATGGCCGATCTGGTTCGCGCCGGCAAGCTGCGTGCGCTGGGCCTGTCGGAGGTGTCGGCCGCGACGCTGCGGCGCGCGAACGCGGTGCACCCGATCGTGGCCGTGCAGTCGGAGTATTCGCTGTGGAGCCGTAATGCCGAGATCGGCGTGCTGCAGGCCTGCCAGGACATTGGCGCCACGCTGGTCGCGTTCAGCCCAACGGCGCGGGGCTACCTGACCGGCAAGCTGCGCGACGTGACCTTGCTGGATCCCAAGGACCTGCGCCGCGGCATGCCGCGTTTCCAGGCCGACAACTATGCCGCCAACCTGCGACTGCTGGACGGCTTCGAGGCGCTGGCGCGCGAGGCCGGATGCAGCATGGCGCAACTGGCGCTGGCCTGGGTGCTGGCGCAGGGCGAGCACGTGGTCGCCTTGCCGGGCACCACCCAAATCGCGCACCTCGAGGAGGACCTAGGTGCCGCCGGCGTGACCTTGACCCCGGACATCGTGGGACGCGCCGGCCAGATGATTCACCGTGGCAACGTCCGCGGCGCGCGCTACAACGCGGCCACGCAGGCCGAAATCGATACCGAGGAGTTCTGAACCCCGTGCCACCTAGCACACAATGAATCCACGAATCAACCTTATCGGCGTCGCACCATGTCTCATCAACTGATCGTCCTGCCGGATGACACCGGCAAACCCATCATCGACGCCATCGAAGGTGCGAAGCATTCGCTGAACATCCGCATGTTCCTGTTCACTGACCCCACGTTGCTGGAGGCAGTGTGCGCGGCTCAGCAGCGCGGCGTTAAGGTGCGCGTCATGCTGAACCCGGCGCGTCGCAACGGCGAGTCGGAGAACGAAGAATCGCGCGCCACGCTGACCGCCGCCGGCATCGATGTGCGCGACAGCAACCCGGCCTTTGCGCTGACACACCAGAAGTCGATGGTCGTCGATGGCCGCATCGGTTTCGTCGAATCGCTGAACTGGGAGCCGCGCGACCTGACGAAGACGCGCGACTACGCGATCGTCACCACCCATGGCCACGAGGTGGACGAGATGGTGGCCTGCTTCGAAGCCGACTGGGCGCACAAGGACTTCGCGCCGCAGCCGCATTCGACGCTGATCTGGTGCCCGAACAACGGGCGCCAGCGCCTGGCCGCGTTCATCGACGACGCGCGGCACAGCCTGTGGCTGCAGAACGAGCGTTACCAGGACCAGGTCATCATCGAGCGCCTGGTGCGTGCCGTCACGCGCGGCGTCAAGGTGCACATCCTGGCCAAGCCGCCGCACACGCTCAAGCCCGAAAAGCTGGGCGAAGGCGTCGGCGGGCTGCGGATCCTGCAGGACGTGGGCGCCAAGGTGCACACGCTAAAGCACCTGAAGCTGCACGCCAAGATGATGCTGGCCGACGGCAAGCGCGCGTTGGTCGGATCGATCAACATCGCCCCGGGAAGTTTCGACGCGCGACGCGAGCTGGCCATCGTCACCGACGAGGCGGCGGCGGTGAAGCGGCTGGAGGCCACCGCGCAGCACGACTGGGAAAAGTCGCACCACCTCGAGCTGAGCGACGCCGCGCTGATCGCCGACCTGCGCAAGCGCAAGGGCCTGAGCCCGGACCAGCTGGTGCTGTATGAAGACAGCGAGCATTGGGGCTACCACCACAACGGTCACCAAGCCGAGCAGCACCACAGCCACGGCGGCAAGCACCACGACCACAAGTAAGGTCAACGCTCGGGTGGCATCGGGCCAGCCGGGCGCCTTCGGCGGCGAAGCGCCGCCGGGCTAGGCGTCGCGCTTCGGCGCCTTGGCGGGCAGGTGCGTGTCGTACAGTTCCTGCAGTTGGCGCAGCTTGAGCACGCCGTAGAACACCGTGATCACCAGCAGTAAGACGAGGATGCCGACCAGGGCCTTCTCGGCATCGTAGTTGGCCATGCGGTTGGCCACGTTTGAGCCGACGATCAGGGCGAAGATCGCCAGGTTGATGACCCAGTTCATCGTCTTCGACACCACGAAATGCAGCGTGCCGAACCCGGCCAGCTGATACAGCATGAAGGGCAGGATGGCCACCGCCGGAATCAGCTGCGATGCGCCTAGCGCCAACGGCACCGCGCCAGGCGCGGCCGAGTGCAGCAGCTTGCTCGTGGCCAGCTCGTGGAACAGCGACGGCACCGCGCACAGCAGCGGCACCACCGCCAGCAGCTCCAGCACCAGCGCGCCGCTCCAGGTGCCGATGCGCGATGCAGGGTCGGCACCCATGCCGTCGGATTGCGTGCCGATGAAAAGCCCGCCGACGATGGCGGTGGCGCTGGCCAGCATGAACAGTTCCACGCTGATGCCGAAACCGGTGGGCTCGCCCACCTTCAGCAGCAGCAGCGCCAGGAAACCCGGCGTGTAGAACATCACCCGCACCATGCGGGCCCACACGCGTGCGTCGCGCTCGGGTGGCAGCAGCGGCAGCGGTTGGCCGTCGCTACCCAGGATGGGACGTTCCTTCGACATGGTTTTTCCTTTTTGGTGAGAGTTCGAGCCGTATCCGAGACCTTATCAAAGCGCCGGTCGCTTCAAAGCTTGTCGCGCCCCGGCATCTGCAACGCAAACACAGGCACCGCGGTGGCTTTGCCCTTGAACACCACCTCGCCCAGCGCATCCAGCACGAAGCGCTCGCCGATGGCTTCGCGCGTCGCGCCGTCCAGGAGGATCGGTCGGCCCGCTTGCTTGGTATGCGCCTCCATGCGTGCGGCCACGTTCACCGCGTCGCCGATGCAGGTGTAGGTGGCCCGCGTCTGCGTGCCGGTGTAGCCGGCCACCATGTCGCCGGTGGCGATGCCGATGCCGATGTGCACCGGTGGCCTGCCTTCGGCCACGCGCTGCACGTTGAACAGGTCGATCAGCTCGATCATGTCCAGCGCCGCCTGCACCGCGCTGCCGCAGTTGTCGTCCAGTTCCTTGGGCGCGCCGAAAATCGCCATCAGCCCGTCGCCCACCATCTGGTTGACCACGCCGCCGCGCCCGCTGATGGCGTCGAACATCAGCGTGTAGTAGGTGTTCAGCAGCTCGATGGTCTCTTCCGGCGTCTGTGACTCGACCAGCGTGGTGAAACCGCGGATGTCGCTGAACATCACCGTGCCGGTGACACGCTTGCCGCCCAGCGCGAAACCCGACTCCTGCATGTCCTGCGCGACCTCGCTGGTGGCAAAGCGCTTGACCAGCTCCTTCTGCTGGTCGCGCAGGCGCTTCTTCTCCAGGCTGGAGTTGATGCGTGCCTTCAGCAAAACCGGGTTCACCGGCTTGGACAGGTAGTCGTCGGCACCGAGCTCGATGCAGCGCGCCACGTTGGACACGCCCTCCAGCGAACTGGTGACGATGACCGGCAGGTCGCGCAGCTGTGCGTCGGCCACCATCTGCTCCAGCACCTGGAAGCCGTCCAGCTCCGGCATCTCCATGTCCAGCAGCAAAAGGTCGAAGCGCTCGCGCCGCAGCATCTCCAGCGCCACGCGGCCGTTTTCGGCCATGGCCACGCGGTGACCCAGCACCTCCAGGCTGCGCCCCAGCAGCAGCCGATTGACCTTGTTGTCGTCGGCGACCAGCAGCCGCGCTCCTGAGTCAGCCACCGCTCAGCTCCTGCAGCGCGGCGGCCG
>Ga0316188_10001387_pt1 | contig 11427 bp, 4 predicted proteins | sample Phiworburrow1_MG_FD_204933 | JGI IMG/M metagenome (GOLD analysis project Ga0316188, IMG submission 204933) | Coastal sediment microbial communities from Maine, United States - Phippsburg worm burrow 1 | ecosystem: Environmental > Aquatic > Marine > Coastal > Sediment | place: USA: Maine... | reverse complement strand
CATTACCCATATTGCTGCCGTGATAATATTCCGAATCGGAATTGAAAATTTCCTGGTACACGCCTGCACGCGGTACGCCGATACGATAGCCTTCACGCGGTACCGGTGTGAAATTCAAGGCCACGATGACAAAACGATCGCCGGCCTTGCGAATGAAACTGATCACCGATTGTTGCGCGTCGTGACAATCGATCCATTCAAAGCCGGTGTACTCGAAGTCGTGTTCATACAAGGCTGGCAGTTTGCGATACAGTTGATTCAGGTCGCTCACGAGTTTCTGAATGCCCTGGTGGCCCGGGTAATCGAGCACGTACCAGTCGAGCGCCTCATTAAAATTCCACTCATTGCCCTGCGCGAACTCGCAGCCCATAAACAGCAGCTTCTTGCCAGGGTACATAAACATGTAGGTATATAGGAGGCGCAAATTGGCGAAGCGCTGCCATTCATCACCGGGCATTTTATACAACATGGATGACTTCCCGTGCACGACCTCATCGTGTGAGAAGGGCAGGACAAAATTTTCGGTGAATAGATAGAGCAGACCAAAAGTCAGCTGATCGTGATGATAGATACGATGGATCGGTTCCTTGGAGAAATAAGTGAGGCTGTCATGCATCCAGCCCATATTCCATTTCATGGAAAAGCCCAGACCACCAAGGTCGACCGGTCGGGTCACTTGCGGCCAGGCCGTGGATTCCTCGGCGATGATCACCGTGCCCGGGTGCTCGCTATGGGTAACGGTATTGAGTTCGCGTAAAAAGGAAATCGCGTCGAGATTCTCATTGCCGCCGTGGATATTCGGCAACCACTCCGCATTCTCGCGTGAGTAATCCAGATACAACATCGAGGCCACCGCATCCACACGCAGACCATCGATATGAAATTCGCGCAACCAGTAGATTGCGCTGCTGATTAAAAAATTGCGTACCTCATTACGGCCATAATTAAATATCAGCGTGCCCCAGTCCGGGTGTTCCCCGCGGCGCGGGTCGGCGTGTTCATACAAGGCGCTGCCGTCGAAGTAGGCCAGGCCGTGTGCGTCCTTGGGAAAGTGTGCTGGCACCCAGTCCAGGTAGACGCCAATATCGTTTTGATGGCAATAGTCGACAAAAAAGCGGAAATCATCCGGTGACCCAAAGCGGCGGGTGGGGGCGAAGTAACCGATAGTCTGATAACCCCAGGAGGCATCCAGTGGGTGCTCGGTGATGGGCAACAATTCAATATGCGTAAAACCCAGTTGTTTGACGTAATCGACCAGTTGCTTCGCCAATTCGCGATAGTTGAGAAAACCGCCTTGTTCATCGAGCCGCCATGAACTTAAGTGGACTTCATAGACACTGAGCGGCTGATGTAACCAGTGCTGCTCCTGGCGTCGCGCCAACCAGCGATCGTCCTGCCATTCATAGTCCGAGGCAGTGACGCAGGCGCCGGTGCGCGGGCGCAACTCGCTGGCCTGGGCATAGGGATCAAACTTTTGCATGATCGTGCCGGTGTCGCGGTGCCGAATTTCAAATTTGTACAAGGTGTCCTTATCCAGACCGGGAATGAACAATTCCCACACGCCGGACTCGCCGCGTGAGCGCATGGGATGGGTGCGCCCGTCCCAGCGATTGAAATCCCCGATCACGCTGACGCGTTCGGCATTGGGGGCCCAGGTGGCGAAACGCACCCCGCGGATGCCATCTACGCTGGTAATATGGGCGCCGAGCACCTTGTAAATATGCAGGTGACGGCCTTCCTTGAACAGATGCAGGTCGAAGTCCGAAATTTGCGGGCCGAACACATACGGGTCGTAAACGCGCGTGCGCCGGCCTTCCTGGTCCTGTTGTTCCAGGGCGTAATGGGCGGGCAAACCGCTGGCATCGCCGCGCCACTCGAAGAAATCAGTACCCTCAACACGGGTCAGAGGGGCGTCAATGTCCACCAGGCGCAGCGCCTGGACGTGGGGCCGAAACACGCGCACCACGGTTTGCGCACCCTCGGGATGTCGGCCGAGTACCGCGAACGGGTCATGGTGGCGGGCCTCGATGACCCGTTGCAGGTCCACAGGCAGGTTCGATGCCGGCTTTCTGTTGTGCTTTTCAATCGATTTTGCCATAGCGTTTTTATTTCTATTCCCATTGATCCAAATGTGGGTTCCGCACCAGCCCTTGCAAGTCCTGTGCGCAATCATGATGCAAACAGAGTATCATTAAAAAAGCATCACTCAATCAACATGTTGGTATTACAATTGTTGTCACCTTGGTGTCATCTCGCATCGCCACACTATTTTATGCTTTATTTGTGTGCGACGCATTAGCCCACGGGTCGTGATATGGCGCTTTCGGGTGCATGATGAACTATATTTTGGCAAGGAAGTTACCCGGACAGCTTGATTTGCGTATTTTATTTGCGTTATATCAATGTGAATAGTTTTAAGTCACCATAAGATAATCATTGGCGTGCATATTGCAGAGCCGTAAGAAAGACAACTAATCGAATACTAAATTATTAACAAGGATTTTAAATGCGTCATAGCCGTTCCCCGCGTTTTGTCAGTCGCCTGACTCGCGATACCCTTGCCCTGATCATGGCCGGCGGCCGGGGTTCCCGACTAAAGCAGTTAACCATGTGGCGGGCCAAACCGGCCGTGCCGTTTGGCGGGAAGTTCCGTATTATCGATTTCCCTCTCTCTAACTGTATTAATTCCGGCATTCGCCGCATCGGTGTGCTCACCCAGTACAAGGCACACTCGCTGATCGTACACATCCAGCAGGGCTGGGGAATGTTTCGCGGTGAGTTCGGTGAATTCGTGGAGCTGTTGCCGGCACAACAACGTATCCAGACCTCGTGGTATGCAGGCACGGCCGATGCCATCTTTCAAAACATCGACATCATTCGTAATCACGACCCGGCCTATGTGCTGGTCCTGGCGGGCGATCACGTTTATAAAATGGACTACGGCGCCATGCTGGCAGCACACGTGGAGACCGAGGCCGACATCACGGTGGGGTGTATTGAAGTTCCCATCGAGCAGGCAAGTGGTTTCGGGGTGATGGGCGTGGACGACGATCATCGCGTCAAGAGTTTTACTGAAAAACCGGAAAAGCCCGATCACCTGCCGGGCGATCCGAGCATGGCGCTGTGTTCCATGGGCATTTATATTTTTAACAAAGACTTTTTGATTGAGCAGTTAATCAAGGATGCGGATTCCCTGAATTCATCCCATGATTTCGGTAAAGACATTATCCCGAACTTGATCAATAAGTATCGGGCCTATGCATATTCCTTCGTCGATCCGATCACCCACAAGAAAGGTTATTGGCGCGATGTCGGCACCATTGATTCCTATTGGGAAGCAAACATGGAATTGATTGGCGTCACACCGGAATTGAATTTGTATGATCGGGATTGGCCGATTTGGACCTATCAGGAGCAGTTACCGCCGGCCAAGTTCGTATTCGATGACGAAATACGCCGCGGCCGCGCGATCAACTCCATGGTCTCCGGTGGCTGTATTATCTCCGGTGCACTGGTGCGTAACTCCCTATTGTTCTCCAATGTCTCTGTGGAGTCCTTCGCCAACGTGGAGGGCTTGCTGGCCCTGCCCGAGGTAAGTATTGGCGAGCACTGCAAGATTCGCCGCGCGATTATCGACAAGGGTTGTGATGTGCCCGAGGGTATGGAAATCGGTTACGACCGTGAACAGGACAAAAAACGTTTCTATGTCTCACCCAAAGGCATCGTGCTGGTGACCCCGGAAATGCTCGGCCAGGAAGTCCATCATGTCCGCTGATAGCAAATTGAATGTGGTGTTGTACTGGCACATGCATCAACCGCAATACAAGGATGTGCGCACCGGTCATTATCATTTGCCCTGGACCTACCTGCATGTCATCAAGGACTATGTTGATATGGCCGCGCACCTGGAAGAAAACCCGGCGGCGCGGGCGGTGATTAATTTCACCCCGACCTTGCTCGAACAAATCGACGATTATGCCCAGCAGATTGACCGGCATTTCGTACAGGGCGAAGAAATCAAGGATGAGATGCTGTGTAATCTGGTACAGGGGGTCTTGCCCACCGCCCCGGATAAACGCATTGAAATTATTAAGCATTGTCTGCGCGCCAATAAAGAGCGCCTTATCAATCGCTATCCGCAATATCGACGCCTGGCCAAACAGGCCCACTTTCTGGAGACGCATCCCGAGGCGATCATCTATATCCACGATCAATTTCTCGCGGACTTGCTCGTCTGGTTTCATTTGGCCTGGATGGGTGAGACCGTGCGCCGCTCTGATTTACGCATTCGTAAATTACTTGATAAGGGCCATGGTTTCAGCCTGCAAGAGCGCATTGAATTACTCAAAGTCATCGGCGAGTTGTGCGCCAATGTTATCGGCCGTTATCGCAATCTGGTGGCGGGCGGGCAGATCGAATTATCGGTGACGCCCTATGCCCACCCGATCATGCCGTTGTTGTTCGACATACATAGCGCGCGCGAGGCCATGCCCGAGGCGAGTCTACCCGTGTGTGATCATTATCCGGGTGGTGCCGAGCGCGTTGATTGGCATATTGAAAAAGGTTTTCAGGTATTCGAGCATTTTTTTGGTTTTCGACCAGGCGGTTGCTGGCCTTCCGAGGGCAGCGTGAGTGAACAGACTATTCGCGCCTTATCAAAACGCGGCTTTAGCTGGCTGGCTAGTGGCGAGACGGTCTTGCGCAATAGCTTGAATCATCATGCACACCTGAGCGTGCAAGGCATTCATCAGGCCTTTCAGTTTCAGGATAACCCGACGCGGTGCTTTTTTCGCGATGATGGCCTCTCCGACATGATCGGTTTCACCTACGCCACCTGGCATGCCGACGACGCCGTGGCCAACATGTTGCACCACCTGGAAAATATTGCCGAGGCCTGCAAGGACGATAGCGGGGCCATTGTGTCGATCATCCTCGACGGGGAGAATGCCTGGGAGTATTACCCGGAAAACGGTTACCATTTTCTCAATGGCTTATATAAGGGCTTGAGTTCCCATCCCCGCATCAATCTCACGACCTATTCAGATTATCTGCAACAACACCAGGCGGCTACGCCCTTGCAACGAGTGGTGGCCGGCAGCTGGGTGTATGGAACCTTCTCCACCTGGATCAGTGGCGAGGAGAAAAATTACGGCTGGGATCTTTTGTGTGATGCCAAGCGTAGTGTGGATGAGGCCTTGGCGAGCGGGCAATTCAACGCCGAGCAGCGGGAGCGTATCGAGACCCAGCTGGGGATTTGTGAGGGCTCGGATTGGTTCTGGTGGTTCGGGGATTATAATCCGGCCGAGTCGGTGCGGGACTTTGAGCACCTGTATCGCTTGCAGCTCTCACACCTATATATATTGCTAGGCAAGACGCCGCCGGCGACGCTGTCCGAATCCTTTACCCATGGCACGGGGCAGCCCAGCATGGGGGGAACGATGCGGCGCGGGTCGGAGCATTAAGATAAAAATACTCATCGATGGGTGACGAGCCTGAAAGGCTAACCACTTTCCAAGACACGCGGCGAATACGTCCATGTACGTTGTTGTGGGCCATCCATGGCCCACACCCTGGCGGGCGCACTGCGTGCGACCGAATTCGCTCCCGGCGAATTCGTCGGCAGCAGCATCCCTGCTGCTGACGGTCTTGGAAAGTGGTTAGCCTTTCAGGCTTGACGATTTTGATCAGGGAATTCGAAGTAAATATATGACTAAAGAGCTCCACCTCCTCCATCAACGCCGCCGTGCCGGCATTCTCCTGCATCCCAGTTCCTTACCCGGGCCACTCCCGCAAGGCCTGATTTGTCATGACGCCTATCGCTTTGTGGAGTTTATCGCCCAGGCGGGGATGACGGTGTGGCAGATGTTGCCGTTGGGTCCGACGCATAGTGACGGTTCGCCGTATCAATGCCTGTCGGCGCATGCCTGTGAAACCCGCTTTATCAGCCTGGACTGGTTGGTGGATCGTGGTTTGTTAAAAGCGGTGGGTAAGGTCAATACCTTTGTCGAACATCAGCAACAGTTGCAAACGGCCTGGCAAGCTTTTCAAAAGCAAAAGACGTCGGTGTTGTACAAACACTTTAAGGCCTTTAATGAAACCCATGCTGACTGGTTAGAGGACTATGCCCTGTTTATGGCCATCCGCGCGCAGCAGGGGGATCGTATTTGGACTAAGTGGCCGAAGGCCTTACGCGATCGGCAAGCCGCTGCGCTGGCTCAAGCAAAAAAAGAACTGGCCAATGAGATTGGGTTTTATTGTTTCGGGCAGTTTGTTTTTTTTCAGCAATGGCATGACCTGAAGAATTACGCCCAGCAACACGGTGTGGTGTTGTTCGGTGACTTGCCGATTTATGTCGCCCTGGATAGTGCGGATGTGTGGGTGCATCGTGATTTGTTTTTACTGGATGAGACCGGCGAACCGACCATCGTCGCCGGGGTGCCGCCGGATTATTTTTCCGAGACCGGTCAGCGTTGGGGCAATCCGCAATACGACTGGCCAGCGATGCAGGCACAGAATTTTTGTTGGTGGCAACAACGCCTGAATACTCAGTTGACCCTGTTTGATCTGGTGCGCGTCGATCACTTCCGCGGTTTTCAGGCCTATTGGGAGATCGAGGCGCAAGAAGAGACTGCTATGCACGGGCGTTGGGTGGAGGCGCCCGGTGAGGCCTTATTGCAATCACTGCAACAGCATTTTCATAATTTACCGCTGGTGGCCGAAGACCTGGGGGTGATCACCGACGAGGTTACGGCCTTGCGTGAGCAATTTGGCTTACCAGGCATGAAGATTCTGCAGTTCGCCTTCGACGGTAACCCGAAGAATGCCTATCTGCCGCACAATCATGAATTCAATTCGGTGGTGTATACCGGCACCCATGATAACGACACGACACTGTCCTGGTTTACACTTCTGGATGAAGGTACACGCGAGGCGGTGTACACCTATTTAGGTGCGGATACACATGAGGCCATGCCCTGGCCGTTGATCCGCGCGGCCCTGGCTTCGGTGAGTTGTCTGGCGATGTTGCCGATGCAGGATGTGTTGGCACTGGGTGTTGGCGAGCGCATGAATACGCCGGGGACGACAAAAGGGAACTGGCAGTGGCGGTTTGACTGGCAGCAGGTGGCGGATGATCTCGCCCCGCGTCTGGCTGAATTAAATCGGCGTTACGATCGCGGGTAAGTCATCCACATCCTGGTTCACACCCACAACATGAATCCCAGCTCAAACGGATGGCTGAGTAATTTGTGATAGGGATAGATGCGTATCTTGTAATGGTTCAGGCCCGGTGAGTGGGGTTTTAAATCCAGTTCAAAAATGTGCTTGTCATCCTCGTTACCGACGTATTGGAAAGTATAGTTTTCCTTGACGCTAAATTTCCCCGAATCACGAATGGTGCCGACCAGGCACTCGAGCATGATGTCCTCGGGCGCCAGTCCGTCAAGATTGGCCCGGATGCGGATCGGTAAGGACTCACCATTTTGGATTTGTTCGTTTGCCGTATCAATACGCTCGACACTGACCTGTGACCAGTGCTTGCGAATTTTGTTTTTCCATTGCGCCAGATCGCGCGCCGGTTTCGCATTATCTTTGGCAAAGCGCTTGGACTGTTTACGCGCGCGTGCATAGAAACGCGTGACATAGTCCACCACCATGCGCTGCGAGTTAAAGCGCGGGATACACGACTTCATGGAGGCCTTGGACATTTTCACCCAGCGGGAGGAATAGCCCTGGTTGCCCTGGTCGAAATACATGGGAATGATTTCGTATTCCAGCAGGTTAAACAAATCCGCTGCTTCCTCTTTTTCACGCAGGTTGTGATCGATGTGTTGCGCATGGGGGTGAATGGCCCAACCGTTCTCGCCGTCGTAACCCTCGCCCCACCAGCCATCGAGGACGCTTAAATTAATGACACCATTGATGGCGGCCTTCTCACCCGAGGTACCACTGGCCTCCAGGGGATATTCCGGGGTATTGATCCAGACATCCACACCGGTGACGAGCTTACGCGCCAGGGCCATGTCATAGCCTTCGAGCAGAATAATCTTGCCCTGGAATTCCGGGCGCAGAGAATATTCATGAATGGCGCGGATCAGCTCCTGCCCAGGGATATCGCGTGGATGGGCCTTGCCGGCAAACATGAATACCACCGGTCGGTCCGGGTCATTGACCAGGCGCGCGAGGCGTGCCGGATCGGAAAACAATAAGGTGGCGCGTTTGTAAGTGGCAAAGCGCCGAGCAAATCCCAGCACCAGCACATTGGCTTCACTTTGCGAGGTGAACTCGGTGACACGCTGCAACATGGCCTCGCTGTAACCGGCGCGTTTAAAGCGATGGATGATGCGATGGTTGATATCGTTCATCATCAGGGTCTTCAATTCCTTGCGCAGACTCCAGAAGCGGTGATCGGGAATGGAATCAATCGATGCCCAGTAGTGTTTGTTCAGCAGCGCATTGCGCCATTCACTAAACCGCATGTCGAACAGGTTGACCCATTCGCGCGCCAGGAAGGTAGGCACGTGCACGCCATTGGTCACATAGGAAATCGGATTGTCTTCGTGCGGAATCTGCGGCCACACATAACCCTCCATGCGCGAGGCCACGCCGCCATGAATGCGGCTCACGCCGTTGTGAAAGCGCGAGCCATGCAGGGCCAGCGAGGTCATATTGAAACTGCCGTGATTACTGGGCGTGCTGCCTAGGCCGAGAAAGTCCGGCATCTCCAGTTGCAATTCTTTCACGTAGTCACTGAAGTAATGCACCATGCGGTCCTGCTCGAAAATATCGTGACCGGCGGGTACGGGAGTATGCGTGGTGTAGACGGTGCCAGAGGCGACCAGTTCGAGGGCGCTGTCGAAATCCATGCCATTCAAGGTCACGTATTCACGGCAACGCTCCAGTATCAGGAAGGCGGCATGGCCCTCGTTGATATGCCACACGGTCGGCTGAATGCCGATGGCGCGCAGGGCGCGCACGCCGCCGATGCCCAGAATAATTTCCTGCTGGATGCGCGTGTTCTTGTCACCGCCATACAATTGAAAGGTAATACTGCGGTCTTCGCGTGTGTTGAGATCCAGGTCACTGTCGAGTAAATATAGGGTGATATGCCCGGCCTTGGCCTCCCAAACCTTGAGCATGACCGTACGTTTTTCTATTTGCACACTGACACACAGTTCGCCGCCGTTGATGTCGGTGGCAGGTTTGACCGGCAGCTCATCGAAATTGATATTGCTGTATTGCGCCATCTGGTTACCTTCACCGTCGATGGTCTGGGTAAAATAACCCTGGCGATACAACAGCCCGACTCCCACAAACGGTACACCCAGGTCACTGGCGGCTTTGCAGTGATCGCCGGCGAGAATCCCCAGGCCGCCGGAATAGATCGGAAAGCTTTCATGGAAACCAAACTCGGCGCAGAAATAGGCCACCAGATCGGTATCCATATCCAGGCTGTCCTCGATATGTGGATTGACTATCTTCTCGTGATAGGTCTGGTAGCCCGACATCACCCGGTAAAATTCTTCCATAAACAGGTGATCATCCACGGCCTCATCCAGGATCACCTGTGCGACCCGGCGTAAAAAGACCTTGGGGTTGTGATTACAGGATTCCCATAACTCGCTATCCAGGCGATAAAACAGCCCGCGCACACCCCGGTCCCAGCTATAGAGTAAGTCTTCGGCGAGGATTTCCAGGTCGGCGAGTTTTTCCGGAATCGTAGGGCGAACTTCCAGTTTGTAGAGTGTTCCAGTCATGATTGTTTTGTCTTTGCCTTTATTTTTTTGAAATGACCCATTAGCTAAGTAATGACATCCGGTGCATCGCGCCCGGACAATTCATGAATGCGGCCCAGCTGATGGGCGATGGCAAACAGATTCGCCAAGGCGTGCTGCGGGTCATCATCCAGTTTTGCATTCGGCGGCTGATATTGCTCATAGTATACGCGAACTGTCGCACCTTCTGTGCCAGTGCCCGAGAGACGAAAAATGATGCGGCTGCCATCGCTAAATAGCAAGCGTAAGCCCTGATTTTCCGTGAATGAGTGATCGACGGGGTCCCGGTAACTGAAATTATCCGCCACCTCGATGCTGCTGGCACCGAACATCTTGCCCGGCAAGGATGCAAGCTGGCCGTTCAGTTCACTGAATATAGACTGAGCCCGCGCCATGTCTACTTTTTCGTAATCGTGGCGGCTGTAATAATTTCGCCCGAAACCGGCCCAATGTTGTTTCAGGATTTGGGCGACCGATTGCTTTTTCACCGCGATCAGATTCAACCAGAACAATACCGCCCACAGGCCGTCTTTCTCGCGGATGTGATCCGAGCCGGAGCCGAAGCTCTCTTCGCCACATAAGGTGATCAAGTGTGCATCGAGCAGGTTGCCGAAATATTTCCAACCGGTCGGGGTTTCATAGCACTCGATGCCCAGATGCCTGGCGACCCGGTCCACGGCCATGCTGGTCGGCATAGAACGCGCAACGCCGACCACCCCGGACTGATAACCGGGTAATAAGTGCGCATTGGCGGCCATGATCGCCAGCGAGTCACTGGGCGTCACAAAACACATACGGCCCAGGATCATATTGCGATCGCCATCGCCATCGGATGCCGCGCCCAGGTCCGGGGCCTTTGATTTCTGGTTCATCAGCGCCACCAGCTCGTGGGCATACACCAGGTTTGGGTCCGGGTGCCCGCCGCCAAAATCCAGCAACGGTGTGGCATTCATCAGGCACTCCTCGCTGGCGCCGAGCCGCCGGACCAGGATCTCGCGGGCATAGGGACCGGTGATGGCATGCATGGCGTCGAACGCCATATTAAACAGGCCGGAATTGAACATCCCCTTGAGCATATCGAAATCGAACAGATGCTCCATCAAATCCGCATAATCACTGACGGTATCCACGATCCGCACGCGGCTCTCGCCCACGCTGTGTTCGGCAATGACGTCCAGATCAATATCCGTACTATCCACGCTCAGGTAACGGGTCAGGCTCTTGCTGATCTCAAACACCTTGTCGGTAAAAGACTCCGGCGCCGGACCGCCATTGTGGGTGTTGAACTTGATCCCGAAGTCGCCGTCGGGCCCGCCCGGATTGTGGCTGGCCGATAAAATAATGCCGCCATCGAGTTTATATTGACGAATCAAGTGCGAGGCGGCGGGGGTGGAGAGAAATCCATATTGGCCTACCCGGATATTGCGAAACCCATTGGCAATGGCCATGCGAATGATGAGCTGGGTTGCCTCCCGGTTATAAAAGCGCCCATCGCCGCCAATCAACAAACTGTTTTTACGCTCCGGTGGCAGGGCATCAAATATCGCCTGCACGAAATTCGCCAGGTAATGCGGCTCCTGAAACACACTGACCTTTTTACGCAGCCCGGACGTACCCGGTTTCTGGTCAGTAAAGGGGTTAGTGTTGATGGTAT
>Ga0316188_10001386_pt1 | contig 11429 bp, 8 predicted proteins | sample Phiworburrow1_MG_FD_204933 | JGI IMG/M metagenome (GOLD analysis project Ga0316188, IMG submission 204933) | Coastal sediment microbial communities from Maine, United States - Phippsburg worm burrow 1 | ecosystem: Environmental > Aquatic > Marine > Coastal > Sediment | place: USA: Maine... | reverse complement strand
CCGTGCTCGGGGGATCAACCGGTCCAAACGCCGCCAAGTAGTTGGCAAGCGCTTCAAGATCGTTGCCACCGTCGAGCCGCGGCCCGGTGACCGAGGCGAACGTAGTGAAGTTGTCCCCGCCGTCGGCAAGGAAACTGTTCACCGTGACGTTGTACGTCGCGGAGTTGCTGAGCGCCACACCATTCAGCTTCACGTTGCTCACCGTCACCGCCGTACAGCTCCCTGCCGCGATCGTCGTGGAGATGTCGTAGGTGAAGCCCTCCGACACTCCAAGGCTCAGGAACGGACGACTCGATCCGGCTGGCTGACACTGCTCCTCGAGCACCGAGACGATCTGCGCCCCGGACATCGACATCGTCACCAGCGTGTTGCCGAACGGTTGGAACGTGAACGCCTCGCCGTAGGTGACGACGCCGTCGCCTTCACCGCCTGAGCTCGCGTACTTCAGGTCCGAGCGGACTCCGCCCGGGTTCATGAACGCAACCACGGCGCCGTATGCCGACGTCGCCCACTGCTGGGCGTCGGCAACCAGGTTGCCCGCCGCCGACTCGACGCCACGATCTGATCCCGGTGGGGTGCCACCGCGGACGATATCCGCGCTGATCTTCCCGATCGGCGTGTTACCGGCCGCATCGACCAGCGGCTGCCACTTCGCGATGATCCTCGTCGCCAGCGGGTCCGGATTCAGATCCGCCTGGATGACGGCATGGTTCACCGAAGTGCTGAGATCGCGACGCACATCGTGGGTGCGCGGATCGATGACAAGGTTCAACTCCGAAACCACCCGACCATACGAATACGCACTCGTGACGATACGGGGCTGGCCCGCTGAGTCATTGAGCTTGCAGTTGTACGGCAGGTGGGTGTGGCCCGTGATCAGAGCATCGATCTCAGGATCGAGCGCAGCGTTGATCGTCACGATCGGTCCCGAAATGCCCTTACATGCGTTGACCTCACCCGGAGCCGGCGTCTGCGAACCACCCTCGTGCAAGAGCACGATGATGGCCTCGACACCCTGCGCCTTCAGAACCGGAACGAGGGCATTGGCCGTCTTGGCTTCGTCGAGGAAGTCCCAACCCTTGATGCCGGCCGCGGCAACCAGCGTGTCGGTTGCTTCGAGCGTCATTCCGATGAATGCCACCTTGGCGCCCTCAACTGTCTCGATCCAATACGGCGGCAACGGAGTGGCACCCGTGGTCTGGTCGACAACATTGGCCGCGAGCCACTGGAAGTCGGCGCCCGGATATGGCGAACGGGGGAAGTAGCAGCCATCAACGGGGTGACAGCCACCGTTCTGCATGCGCAGAAGCTCGGTGACACCTTCGTCGAACTCATGGTTGCCGACGCTCGACACGTCGAGACCCAACGCATTCAGCGACTCGACCGATGGCTCATCGTGGAACAATCCGGAGAATGCTGGCGATCCACCAATGAGGTCGCCGGCTGCCACGGTGAGGCTATTGCCCGCGCGCAACTCATTGAGCTTGGTCGCCAGGTACTGGGAACCGCCGGCGGGTTTGCCGGCGACCGTACCCGCCCCATCAGCTTCGAGGTGACCGTGATAGTCGTTGAATGCCAGAATCTGCAGATTGATACTGTCAGCGGCAAGGCTGCGGTGCAGGAACGCGGCCATCTGGCCACGGGTGACCAAGCCGGCGGGGCAGTACTTGTCGTTGGCCGGCGGGTTGCAGCCGAGCGTGATGCCCGCAGTGCCGATCATGTCGATGTCGTCCTCGAAGATCGAGCCGTCATCATCGGTGAACAGGTCGGAACCCGCCCCAAGCTCCAAACCGAGCGCCCGGTTCAGGAACGCGGCCATCTGGCCTCGAGTGACATGGAGGTCTGGGCAGTACTTGTCGTTGGCCGGCGGGTTGCAGCCGAGCGTGATGCCCGCAGTGCCGACCATGTCGATGTCGTCCTCGAAGATCGAGTCATCATCATCGACGTACAGATCTGAGCCCACTCCTTCGGTTAGGTGAAACGATCTGGCGATGAAGGCCGCCATTTGACCGCGAGTGACTGAATCCTCGGGACAGTACTTGTCGTTGGCCGGAGGGTTGCAGCCCTTTGTGTAGCCGTTGACTGCCATCCACTCGATGTCAGGCTCGAATATGGAGTCGTCGTCGTCGGTGAATGCGCCGCCTGATGCCGTGGCGGCCACTGGCACAAGAACCGCGAGGATCATCGCCACAGCGAAGGCGATCGTCGCTAATCGGCGTGGGGTACGGATTGTCGAATGCTCTTCCACGAGAAGGTCCTCCTTGTCTACTCCGTCACATGTCGCCCGAGTGGCTCGGCTCCTGCCGTGCGCCGCAAGGCCAGCACAGCATGTTGGTCGCTACGGCGGAGTGTCCCCACGTTTGACAATCTACTCTCCCAGAATACGCCGTGCAGGGGCGCTCCTCAAAGCGGTCCCACTGGCCGGACTTGCGAGGGAATCCAACCGACCGACGAAGGGCCTGGGCTCGCCCTATGCCGTGGCTGCTTGTACTCCAGGAAGGCCTCATCCTCGGTGACGTCCACGTCGCCGAGACGATCGCCAGCGCGATCGAAGTCCTGGCCCTCATCGCGAAGACGAAGCGGCACTACGCCACATCGGATTCTGGGTTCCTCGATCGGCTGCCAGATGAAAGCCGTGGAAGAATCCGGTAGCATCGCGTTGGGTTAGCAGTCGCAGTTAGGGGAGTTATGGGCGTCATCTGGACAATCATCGTTGGACTCATCATGGGCCTCGTTCTCGGTCCGCTCGCTCGCATGATCATCCCTGGGAAGCAGGACATCTCGCTCCTCGGAACCGTCCTCGTCGGCGCCGGCGCCGCCATCCTCGGCGGGATCATCGCCGGATGGCTGGGCGTTGGAGAAACCTCGGGCCCCGACTGGATCAAGTTCTTCATCCAACTCGCGCTGGCGGTGGTCGGGATCCTCGGCTTCGCCACAGCATCGGACAGCAAGTCGTAGTGGCTCGGCGGTTGATGTCGTTCGGCTCGACGGTCGAGCAATGTGCGGGTTGAATGGAACCATGGATACAACATCGTTCATTCGCTCGCTCCCGAAGGCCGAACTCCATCTGCACATCGAGGGAACACTCGAACCCGAGATGATGGTCGACCTCGCCGCACGCAACGGCATCGATCTGCCCTTCGCAACGGTCGACGAGGTGCGCGCCGCGTACGAGTTCTCCGATCTTCAGTCATTCCTGGACATCTACTACCAGGGTGCTGCCGTGCTTGTGACCGAGGAGGACTTCTACGACCTGATGCTGGCCTACCTGGTACGCGCCGCAGACGACGGGGTTCGGAGAGCCGAGATCTTCTTCGACCCCCAGACCCACACCGAGCGGGGTGTCGAGTTCCGGGTGTTCATGGACGGCTTCACCCGCGCCATGGCCGAAGCCGAGCAGCGCTGGGGAATCTCGACGGCGTTGATCATGTGCTTCCTTCGTCACCTTCCGGGTGACGCCGCGATCGCTACCTGGAACGAGGCCGAACCCTTCGCCGACCGGATCATCGGTGTGGGCCTCGACTCCGGTGAGGTCGGGAACCCGCCGGAGTGGTTCGCCCAGGCCTATGCGCTGGCGCGCAGCGCCGGTCTACACGCCGTGGCCCACGCCGGCGAGGAGGGCCCACCCGAGTACATCACGGGTGCCCTCGACACGCTCGGTGCGGAACGAATCGACCACGGCGTGCGGTGTGATGAAGACCAGGCCCTGGTCGAGCGCCTCGCACGCGAGCAGATTCCGCTCACGATGTGCCCCCTGTCGAACGTGAAGCTTCGGGTCTTCGAGCGCCTCGAGGACCACAACCTGAAGCGCCTCCTCGACCTGGGCGTCCAGGTGACGATCAACTCGGACGATCCGGCGTACTTCGGCGGCTACGTGCTCGACAACTACGTGGCAGCAGCCGAAGCGCTCAGCTTGAGTCGCGAGGACCTGATCGCGCTTGCTCGCAACTCGATCGACGCGACGTTCCTCGCGGACGAGGACAAGGCAATCCTCCTTGCCGAACTCGCCGACGCGGCGGCAACCTGACAGCTACTCACGCTCGAAGACGGTCCCCAACGCAGCCGGCGCTTCGCTGCCGAGCAGGTTCCGCATCCGCGGGAACCGGTCGCCGATCCGACGGAACCCGCTGGAGTAGACGAATACGAGGGCCAGGATCATCAAAGGGAACGGAGCGATCGGAAGAACCTGAGCGAGACCGGGGAACACGTCCTGCAAATGGAATGCAAGCACCTGGAGAGCGCCGAACAAGTAGGCGCCGAAAGCCACGCGAAGCGGGTGCCAGCCGCCGAAGATCACGATCGCTAGGGCGATCCATCCGAGATTGAGGGTCAAGGTCTCGCGCCATCCGAGCTTCACGTCGAGCGAGTACGCGGCGCCTGCGATTCCGACCATGGCCCCACCGAGCACCGTGTACCAGAACCGGAGCGTGTTGACGTTGATCCCCCGGGCGAACGCTCCTTCCGGACGCTCACCGACGCCCTGGAGATTCAGGCCGGCGCGGGTTCGATAGAACACCCACCACGTGATCGCAATCGCCAGGAAACTCCCGTATACGACGAGGTCGTGATCGAACAACACCTTCCCGATGAACGGGATGTCGGAGAGGACGGGGATCGGGAGCGCAGGGACGCGAGGACCGCGCTCGCCGACGAAGGAGTCACCGAGGAAGGATGCGAGGTCGGCCGCCAGCAGGGTCAGAACGAATCCGACGGCAATCTGATTCAGCTTCAGTCGGATGCTGGTGGACGCGATGATGGCCGCGATCATCGCGCCGACAACGGCCGCCGCGGCGAACCCGACAAGTGCGTTGCCCACCCAGAACGCCACAACAAAACCGGTCATAGCCGAGAGACGCAAGCTCCCTTCGAGAGAGAGATTGACGACGCCCGACTTCTCCGTGATTGTCTCCCCCATCGTCGCGATGACGAGTGGAGCCGCTGCGGCGATAATCGAGTTGAGCGTGGCTTCCACGATCAGGGCTCCCCACGGGCGGCAGGTGACACAGGGCTCCGGCGTGCCGACCAGGCACCGCCGATCATGACGAACAGAACGATGACCCCCTGCAGGACACCGCCGAAGGCCGAGTCCAGCCCAAGGCGGAGATCAAGTTGCGTGCTTCCCACCGAGATCGCAACGAAGAACAGGGCGATCGGAGCGATCCACGCGGCACTGAACGATGCCAACAGCACGACAAGGATGCCAAGGAATCCGTACCCGCCCGAGATCGATGGGACGAGCTTGTGATGGAACGCCGTCGCTTGCACGGTTCCGGCGATGCCGGCGAGTGCGCCACCGATCGCGAACGCGCCGAGCACGTAGCGGTTCGTCGGAATGCCGAGCAGAAACGAGCTTCGCGGATTGCGCCCAACCGCTTTGAGTCGCAGGCCAAACCGGGTTCCCCGCAAGAGCAGCCACACGATGAGGACACTTGCAAGGCCCAGCGCGACGGGAATCACCGGCCAACCCGTGCCCAACGCATCGAGTCCCGGCATCCAGGCCTCCTCTCGGAAGATGTCGGTGCCGCTCGTTGAAGCAACCCCGGTGCGCTTCCAGGGCCCCAGCACCAGGTAGACGACCATACCTGCGGCAACGAAATCGAGGCCGAGCCCGCCGAAGATCTCGTGCACGCCGCCGTAGGTCTTGAGCGCTCCTGCAAGGAGAGCCCAGATGAGACCTCCGATCGCCCCGGCGAGGATCGTCGCAGGGAGGATGACCCACACCGGTCCGGGGAAGGATCGGGCAACCCAACTGGCAGCGATCGCCCCGACAATGATCTGTCCCTCGACGCCGATGTTCCACAGCCCCGCAGCGAACGTGACGACGAGTCCGGCAGAGGCAAGAAGGAGCGGCGACCATGCGAGCAACGTCGCGGACACTTTCGAGGCGGATCCGAAAGAGCCTTGAACGAGCAGCCACAGTGCCTCGAAAGGCGGAGCGCCTGCCAAGAGCAGCAGGACGACGCCGAACGCGAGCGCAGCCACGAGTGACACGAGCGTGGGGGTGGCAGCTCTCAGGGCTTTCACGCTCGCTCCTTGCCACCAATGAGGTAACCCAATTCCTCGCCGTCCGTATCAACAGCGCTTCGCACGGCGAACACGGCCCCTGCGAAGAACACGACGATTCGATCGCTGTAGCGGAGCAATTCGTCGAGATCGGCGGAAGCGAAGACGATCGAGGTGCCGTCACTGCGGCGTTCCAGCAGACGCTGCCACACGTAGGCAGCTGAGCCGACGTCAAGGCCTCTCGTGGGATGTTCGAGTAGGAGGAGCCGCACCTCGTCTGGGATCATGGCAAGAAGGAGTCTCTGTTGATTGCCGCCCGACAGAACCTCCGCTGGGGAAGATGGGCGTCCGTTGATTGAGTAGTCGTCGATCTCTTGTTGGGCGGCTTCGTCGGCGGCATCCCAATCGATGAAGAAACTCGTGTCGTCGGAGGTGAGCACGAGGTGCTCCGCGATCGAGATGCCCTCGACAAGTCCTTCCTCGAGGCGTCCCGCCGGGAGGTAGTGGATACCTGCAGCAAGGTGATCTCGATACGACGCATTGTCGAGGTTCTTCCCGTCGACCGAAAGGTGCCCGGAAGTCGGTTTCAACAGGCCGGCACAGGCACGCAACAACGTTCGTTGGCCGCTCCCTTCGAGACCGGCGAGTCCAATGACCTCCCCGGCGGTGCAATCGAGGCTGAGATCTTCAACGCGGGTAGTGCCCTCCTCGAGCGTGACCTGAGAGAGTTCGAGCACGGGAGCCCCGAGCGGAGCTGGTTCCCTGCCTTCGTCGACGAAAATCTTCCCGAACATCTTCTCGACGAGCACTTCCGACGGGACCGGCATCGAAGCCTCGAAGACGACTTTCCCCTGCCGGATCACCGTCACCGAATCGCACAGCTGCTCGATCTCCTCGAGTTTGTGAGAAACGAACAGCACGATCAGCCCGTCCTCTGCGAGGTTGTGGAGCGTTGAGAACAACTGGATACGTTGCGTCGCGGAGATTCCCGTTGTCGGTTCATCGAAGATCAGAACCTTGGCACCGAGCGACATGAGGCGCGTGATCTCGAGCTGCTGGCGCTCCCCAACAGTGAGGTCTCGAGCGAGGCGCTCAGGGTCCAATCGGAATCCCAACTCGCTGCCAACGCGCTCGAGCTCTGCGCGCGCACTCGACCGGTCGAGTCTCACCGGTCCGGGACTCCCGAGGACGAAGTTGTCGAGAACCGTGAACGGGAGGAACACCAGCGGATCCTGGTGGAGCATCCCGATGCCGGCTTGGATGGCGTCTGCCGGGGAGCGGAGATCGAGGACCTCACCGTCGAGATCTACGACACCGGAGTCGGCCTCGTAGAAGCCGGACAGGATCTTCATCAACGTGGACTTGCCGGCGCCGTTCTCCCCGAGGATCCCGTGCAACGAGCCATCCTCGACCACAAACGTGACGCCATCGCTCGCCCTCACGGAACCGAAGTGTTTGTGGATGTCCCGTATCTCCAGCGCCATTGCGTCGCAGATTACTCATGGGGCAGGCACGCGTACACGCGGATGGGGGAGGCCGATTCGGCCTCCCCCATCATCTCGTCGAATCGGTGGACGTCAGGCGGAGCTGGCGCCCTTCATTCCCTCGAGAAGCTGCTTCATGTACCAGAGCTGCAGGTCGGTCGCGACCTCGCCGTCACCAAGGAACGGCGTGCCGTCCTGGTAGTTGAGCGGTCCGACGAACGGATTGATCGAACCGTCGCCGAGACCGGCGATGAATGTGTCCAGCGCGGCAGCGGCGTCGCCCGAGAGGGCATCGCCGGCAACCCAACCGATCATGCTCGTGTCGGGGTTGTTCATGTCGGTCCAGTCCGGTCCGATCCACGCGAATCCGAGGTCGTTCTGACCGGCGATGGCCGCTTCGATCACCTCCAAATAGGACGGACCCCAATTGAAGTATGGGACACCGAGACAAGCCTCTGGCGCCTCGCTGCATCCTCCGACGAAGTCATAGGGGATCGCCCATACGGATTCACCGGCGGCGGAGCGCTGCCCGGCCACCACGAGGGCTTCCGTTGTGTCGATTCCCGAGACCACAACATCAGCGCCCCCGTCGAAGAAGGCATTGGTGACTTCAGTCGGATCAAGCGTCACGCCGGGGATGTTGAACCAGAATCCGATCCAGTTGACATCCATGCTGAGATCGGCCGGATCCTTCCCTGCCGCCTCCCAACACTGCTGCGCACCGAGGTACACGGAGCTCGCGAGGCGACGGGTCTCGTCGTTGATGAGGGGACCGAGATAGGCGATCTTGCCGGTCTCTGAAGTCATCGCTGCAGCACATCCGGCGATCATCTTCCCGTAATACATCCTGCCCATGATGTTGCCAAGGTTCGGCAGGTCGGCCCGGTAGGCCTCCCCTTCGGCCCACGCACTGTCACCGGACGACCAGATCATCGGGACATCGGGATGGGCCGCCGCTGCCGCTTCGATGCCGTCTCGCATGTCGTCTGAAGTGGCGAAGATGAAGCTGGCGCCCTGCTCGATCATGTCATCTACGACCTGCTCCACGGTTGTCTCCGGACGGTCGGCCGTGTTGACGGTGTCGAGCGAGATCATCTTCGCGCCCGTCTTCTCCTCGAGGTACTTCCCCGCCTCGAAGTGGGCCTGCGACCAGCCGCGATCGTTCTCAGGTCCGACGAGGATCATCCCGAAGGTGAAGCCTTCGCCGGATGCAGCCTCGGCGGTGGTTGTGGTCTCGTCACCGCCGGCTGCCGTCGTCGTGGTCTCGTCACCGCCGGATGCAGCCTCGGTGGTTGTGGTCTCGTCACCGCCGGATGCAGTGGTCGTGGTGTCGTCGCTCGAGTCGCTGCAGGCCGCTGCGATCATCGCCATCAGTACCAGCAGTATCAACAGCCCGAACATTCGTCCCGGTCGTCTCATCGATCCCTCCAGTTTGTTCCTGTCACTTCTCGGAACGGTCGCCGGGCACCCTGTGACCGGTGCCCGAGTCTCTCCATATCACTCTAGGCCTTCCGCGACGCGGCGATACTCCGAGTGACTTGCGCTCGATCCCTTTGCGCCCGAAACTCCCGACATGGATCGATTCGCACACCGCCGCGCCGAGTTCATGGAAACGATCGGAAGCGGTCTCGCGATCGTCCCCGCCGCCGTCGAGACCGCCAGGAACGACGACGTCCACCACGTCTTCCGCCAGTCGTCCGGCTTCTTCTTCTTGACCGGATTCGAGGAACCTGAAGCCGTGGCTCTGTTCGACCCGACGCACAAACACCCATATACGCTGTTCGTCCGCCCGCGCGATCCTGAATTGGAGGCATGGAACGGGAAGCGGGCCGGCGTCGACGGCGCAAAGGACCGCTTCGGAGCCGACGCTGCCTTCCCCATCTCCGACCTCGAGAAGGTCCTTCGTGATCGATTTCGTGGTCGCGACAGACTCTGGTACGCCACCGGGTCCTCCATCGATCCACGTGTTCTGGGCGCCTTGAGCCAGGCAAGGGGATTGAGGATCAGGACCGGCGTCACGGTGCCGGTCTCGATCATCGACCCGTCCACGACTCTCGATGAGATGCGGCTTGTCAAGTCACCCGAGGAGATCGAGGCCCTGCGCGAAGCGTGCCGTATCTCTTCGGAGGGTCACGCCGAGGCGATCCGCTTCGCCTCTGCCGGGCGTTCCGAGCACGACGTGCAATCGGCCATGGAGTACGTGTTCCGCGCTTCCGGGGCCGTCCGAGAGGGGTACCCGTCCATCGTCGCCTCTGGTGATAACGCCTGCATTCTGCACTACGTCGAGAACGACCAACCGTTGCAGGACGGTGACCTCCTCCTGATCGATGCGGCAGCTGAAGTCGGATACATGTCTTCGGACATCAGCCGCACGTTCCCGGTCAACGGTCGGTTCAGTGATGCGCAGCGAGCCGTGTACGACGTCGTTCTCTCGGCTCAGGAGGCCGTCATCGAGGCCTGCACGCCTGGTCTCCCGTTCACCGACATGCACGACATCGCCGTGCAGACCCTCACGGAAGGTATGGTCGTTCTTGGTCTGCTCCCAGGACCCGTCGAGGATGCCATCGCGTACGGGTGGTACCGGGAGTTCTACTTCCACGGCACCGGCCACTGGCTCGGTATGGACGTTCACGACGCCGGGGCGTACCGGATCGAAGGAGCAGGCCGGCCCCTTCAGCCTGGTATGGCATTCACGGTCGAACCGGGCATCTACATAGCGCGGGAGAAGACGGTGCTCAACCTCTCGAGGATGCCGTTCGACATCGACGCGGAGAGGGATCTCGCGTACCTGGAGGGCGCTTCCGAGGCGAAGCGCATCCTCGAAGAACGGAGGAGCGAGGTGGACGTCGTTTCCCATGAGGTTCCCGAACGATTCCTCGGAATCGGCGTCCGGATCGAAGATGATCTCCTGGTTACATCATCGGGATGCGAGAACCTCACGCGTGGTGTCCCGGTCGATCCCGACGAGATCGAGACCCTTTGGAGGGAGACCCCGACGGTGTCCGCCATATCCCATGCGGCACCGGGCTCGTAGTACGCAGTTCGTGGTTGGGCGTGTCCTACGAACCGCGGAGCGTCTTCCTGAATGCCTCGAGCGAATGTACGACGTTCGCGGCGTCCTCGCCGATTCGCGGTAGCTTCGCGGACTGACGCTCGTAGCGACTCCGGTCGGACCGCTCCGAAGCGATCGGTGCATCGACGTTGGCGCGGTCACTGGCGAAGATCTCTTCAACGCCGGCGTCGCTCGGCTCATCGGTTTCGTCGACGGGCGAGGAAGCGACCGGAGCGTCGTCCGGGACGGCTGCACCCTGCGCGGCCGATGCCTGATCCTCGATCAATCTCTTCCGCTCGGTCTTGAGGCGCTCGGCCTGTTCTTCAACCTCGGCACGTCGATTCTCGGTCTCGACTCTCAGCGTCTCGGCAGATTCCTCCGCCTTCAACCTGATCTGCTCTGCCTCCGCCGATGCCTCGGCGGTGATCTGCTCTGCACGTTCGGTTGCTACACGCAGTGCCTCCTCCGCCGCTTCACTCGCATTCGCGGCCTCAGCGATGGTGGCATCCGCTGTGTCGGCGATCGTCATCCTTTCGTCCAGTTCGGCCTCCCGGCGTTCTGCTTCGGAGATGCGCCGGCGAAGGTCTTCTTCCGCCGCGTCATGCTCCGCGGAGCGTCGGTTCAGTTCGTCCCTGCGCCCGGCAAGTTCTGCTTGGGCGTGTTCAATCTCTTGGATCAGCGATCTCCGATCCGACCGGTCATCCTTCAACTCCTCCGCCTCAGCCTGTAGGCGCTCGATCTCGGTCCGAGCTGCTGTCGCCTCACCCTCGGCCCCGGCACGGATTCCCACGGCCTCACGCTGGGCACGTTCAACGATCTCGAACGCTTGCCGTTCGGCGTCTGACAGACCCAAAGCTTGCTCACGAGCAGCCAACAGCACCCGATCGGCC
>Ga0316188_10001385_pt1 | contig 11434 bp, 11 predicted proteins | sample Phiworburrow1_MG_FD_204933 | JGI IMG/M metagenome (GOLD analysis project Ga0316188, IMG submission 204933) | Coastal sediment microbial communities from Maine, United States - Phippsburg worm burrow 1 | ecosystem: Environmental > Aquatic > Marine > Coastal > Sediment | place: USA: Maine... | reverse complement strand
ACGGCTCCGGGTTCGTGCGATACAGCGCGTACAACGACATAACGAAACCCGGCGTACAAAAACCGCACTGCGAACCGTGCTGCTCGACCATGGCCTGTTGCACAGGATGCAGTCCGCCATCTTTGCCATGCAGGCCTTCGACCGTGATCAGTTCCTTGCCATCCAGTGTGGGCAGGAACTGAATGCACGAGTTGATGGTCTTGAGCGTGATGTCCTTGCCGCTGCGGTCGATCTCAACGACCACGACCGTGCACGCACCGCAATCACCTTCGGCACAGCCTTCCTTGGTGCCGGTCATGCGCAGGTCTTCACGCAGGAACTGCAGCACCGTGCGCGTCGGATCGGCCACGTCCGTTTCGACAGGCTTGCCGTTCAGTACGAAGCGAATGGTGTTTGCAGACATGTGGTCAGCTGCCCCGGTACGTCGAATAGGACCACGGTGAGGTCAGCAGCGGCACGTGGTAGTCCTCGTCCCCATTGACAGCAAAGCGAATCACGACCGTGTCGAGAAATGCCGGCGTCCCAAGTTCAGCCTTGCGCTTGCGAAAGTAGGCGCCGATTTCGAACTCGAGCTCATAGGTGCCCGTCGTCATGAGTTCGTCTTCGAGCAGGGGATACGGTGTCCGTCCATCCTCATTGGTGGTGGCACTTGCGACAAGTTCGCGCGAATGACCAACGCGGAACAAACGTATGTCGACCTTTTGCGCCGGGCCACCGTGTGCGGTGTCGAGGATGTGTGTTGTCAATCGTCCCATCTTGCCCCCTTAGCAGCCGGAACTCGTTGTGCGGCGATTATACGCTGCGGATATGACTGCGCGCGCCCTCAACGCATGGTAGTTTCACGCGCACTAGAACTATGCCATCCAGACTCGAGAGTTTTCGATGGAACGCCTGTTCCTGTTGCTACCGATAATCCTGCAGCAGGCGTCTTAGCGGGCGAGCAACTCATCGCGCCGCGTCCCCAGTGCCTTGAGGCGGCGGCTGTCGAGTACGTCGGCAAACTGCTCCGCAAGCACGGTATCGTCGAGTGCGATCAGCGCGTCTCGCCAGCCGTCGCTGACCGGCACGCTCGCTCTTGCGAGGTGGGGCGGACGTCCTTTCGCGTTCTTGAACGCACGTTCGTGCTCGACAAGAATCAGCCTCCAGCCGGAAGGATCATAAAGCATGCTCTGCAGACTGCGGCCTTCGTTGTAAATCAGGATATCGAAGACGTACATCGCCTCCCATTGCAGCGGCAATGCGCATTGCGCTGAGCCGCCATCTCCTGACGAGGCGCGCTTGCCCTCGTCACTTGTTTTTTCGGGGAAAAATTGCAGCGACCCTTCGGTGTTGCCGACCGTGCGGCGCACGGTGACCGGCACCATATCGAGCCCCAACAGGCGATCGAGCCGGTAGGCGGCAACGTCGGGGAAAAAGCCTTTGCTACTGCGTTTACTGAAGATCGCGGACACGGTGTCCGTATTATCGGATACCTGGACCAGCGTACGACCCGCTTCTTTCCTGGGTTTCGAGACAATCTCGCCGGTCGCCAGCAGCTGCTGCAGCGCATCGGCTGACAGGGCTCCTGACCGCATACCAACTCGGCGTGGATGTGCCATAGGCTCATAGGGTTCGGCACCTGACTGGTTGAAGACCCGCAGATCATCACCTTCCATGACGAGCGCATTGCCACTGCCCTTGTAGTAGAAGTTCAGCATCCCGGTATCAACCTCGATGAGGCGACCACCAAAGCGCTGCAATACCTTGCGCGTTGGTGTCGGCGTGTGCCCGACCACAACGCGATCCGCGCCGATCGCGTCAAGCGATGCCTGCAGTCGGTGCCCTTCGATGATCTCACTGCAAGCGACATTGCCGCGGTACCAGAGCGGGCCGTCAGAATGCAGTACCGGTGCATCGCCAAGTTTTCTCACAGCAGTCACTGCGTCGAGAACTTCCTGTGAGGCGTCGAGAGGTGGCATGTATTCGCCGACAATTTTTTCGTGATCGTAAAACGAGTCGGTGGGGAGCAACACCTCCGCTTTCGTCAGCACTGCGAGGGCATTGACGTAGTCCACAAGATCCTGCTTCAGGCCGCGGTTGATACCATCCAGCCCAAGGTCTGCAACTTCGGGCGGCAGCCCGCCATGAACGAAAGCGGTGCCATTAACGACAGCAATCACATTCTTCTCGAGCAGCCATTTGCCGTAAATACCATCGGCGCTGAATGCCTCACGCAGTGCGAAGTAGCCTCTCGGAAACAAGCTGTCGAAGCGCTGCCGGTCCTGGCGACCTAGACCGGCACGACGCCCCCACGCGCGGAACCAGTGATCGCGCTGCAAGCGCGTTTCGTCGTCAGCGAACGCTTCGTATTCGGATTTACTGACGTAGCGCAGGTCGCCGATCATGTTCATCGACTCGTGATTGCCGATCAACACCTGGACCTTGCCACCAGCCGCCTCGGCTTCGCGCTCGAGTCGCATAAGCAGGTCCAGCGCATCGCGGGATCGTGGTCCGCGGTCCAGCAGGTCGCCGACGATGACCAGGTAGGATTCGCCGCCTGCCCAGCCGAGACCCTCATCGAGGATACCGACGTTCCGCAGGGTCTCCACCATAGCCTCGTACGCGCCGTGAACGTCGGCGATCGCGACGACCCGCTCCACACCATCCGCTCGCCAGTCACCGGCATGCGATGCCGTCGCCAGAAGCAGTAGCGCGAAAAGTGCGACAAGCGGATTGCGCGGGACTAAGAACACGTTCCAGGATCCATTGGGAGTACGGGTGGCTCAGTGTAGTAGCTGTGCTAGACTTTGACCACCTGAGCAGACGACAGATCAATAAAAATGACGACGCTGCGAGCGATTTTTTTGCTACTGGTACTTACGTTCGGCACGACTGCGAGCGCCGAAACCAAGACCGACAACACAGCCCCTCTGTTCACGAGCAATGACATCCTGGATGTCACGATCAGGGCGCCTTTCACAACCATCATGAGTGAAAGGTCGATCGATGAAGACCAGCCTGCGACACTCACGTACAACGATACCGAAGCCGGTGAAGTTACCGTCGAACTGGGCATTCGTGCCCGGGGTCGCTTTCGCCGCCTGCCCTCCACCTGCAAATGGGCGCCGCTGCGACTCAACTTCAAGAAACCCTCCGTCAAGGAATCCGTGTTTGCCGGCTCGGACAAAATGAAACTCGTGACGCACTGCCGCAAGGGATCCGTTGCTTATTCCCAGGCCTTGCTGTCAGAGCACCTGGCGTATCGAATTTTTAACCTGCTTACAGACGCGAGCTTTCGCGTTCGCCTGATGCGTGTTACCTATGTCGATACCGATAAGAATGATCGCGAGAATACCGAGTTCGCCTTTCTCATCGAACACAAGAAGCAACTTGCCCGGCGGATCGGCCTTAAAGTAAACGACACGCCATCGACCGAGATCGAATTTCTCGACGGGCCTCATACGAACCTGAGCTCTCTGTACCAATTCCTTATCGGCAATACTGATTTTTCACCGATACGTGCGGCGCCCGGAGAGGCCTGTTGCCACAACTATGTTTTATTCGGCGCTGAGAAGGGCGGTATTCTGCCCATTCCCTACGACTTCGATATGTCCGGCATCGTGGACGCACCACATTCGGCGCCCAGTCCGAATTTCAATTTGCGGAATGTACGACAGCGCCTCTATCGCGGGCGTTGTGCCAACAATGAGCACGTTGCGGCCTCGGTACAGACGTTTATCGACCGCAAGGACGGGATCTACGATCTCGTTACCTCGAACGAATTCTTCAGGACGAATATCCGCAGGGAAACCCTGCGCTTTCTTGACGAGTTCTACCGCATCATAGAGAGCCCGAAGATGGTTCAATCCCAATTGATGGACAAGTGCGTTGGGGCCGATTAGGGCAGCCAGTCGGAAAGAATCTTGGCCAGGCGCGGATGGATGTAGTAACCAATCGAGCTGTGCGGGTTTGATTTCCCGTAGCGCACGGCCAGGTTGAAGATGCGGTAGTCGTGCACCGCACTGACGCGTCGCTGCACCATCATCTTCTTGAAGTCATCGGCCAGCGTCGTGTCATGGCAACTGTAGTCGTCTTCAGCCGCCAGGTTGTGCCATGAAATCACGTTGCTCGGGAAGCGATTCTCGTCGCGCTCTTTCGCTCCCAGCAGGCGCTTCTGTACCGTACTATCACCGAGCGGCGAGCCGAGTGTCACCCATTGATCGACCTTGCAGTCACCGTACTCCTTATACGTCTCGGTATCGTTCGACAGCTCCCACAAGACGTCGTAGGCGATGACGCTGCCAGTGCCGTGTGTCACGAGCATGATCTTGTCGCCGCGATCCATCAATACGCACAACTTTTCGCGCAAGCGTCTGCGCGCTTCTTCTGCAAACTCGAGATCGTTCAGGTAGGCCGCGAAATCTTTCGCAATCTTGCCTAAGACCGGCATGCGAAAGCCGACCGCACCAAGCAGCGGTGCGCTGACATCCATGAAGAACTCGGGCAACGCGGACTTGCCCGGCAGTTTGTCGTAGACCCGAATACCGAACTTCTTCCGAGGGGTTATCTCGCGCAACGCTTGCAACGCGTTCCGCCGGTCCCCAACGTCGAGGCTCTCGTCGTAGCTCTTACCTTTGCGCTGCAGGACCTTTGCGTTCAGGTCGCCGTACCACGCGAGGTCAATCGACATCCGGTCGAAACACGCCACACAGTTCGGGAAATCGCGTTCCAGGCCAGCGCGCATGGCGGCTACGGCCAGCTCCAGGTAAGTGGCTGCCGCGGGCTTGAAATCCCGTCCGTGGATCAACAGGACGCTGCGATGTTGTTGTACTTCTTCTGTCATCTGATCTGACGAACCTCTAGTACTCGTCTTCGCCAGCGTCGCGGCGCGTCAGCATCGTCAGGAATGGGCCGGCGAGTGTCTTGCCATACTCCAGTTTCCAGATGACCAGCGTGGCAATCACAAACGTAAACGAAATAACTGCCGCGATACTGACGGCACCAATACCGGCGCCGAGGCCGATGCCGATCGCCACAAAGATATACATCGCGTCCGACGGCTGGTCCAGTGTAAAGCGAAAGCGGACAGCTGCGACCACACCGGCGAGACTGAACGCGAGCGCGATACTGTTCACGACGATCATAGCGATACCGGTCACAACGACAGGCAGGATGATGATGGTCTGCAGGAACGACTGGTCGATGCGCCGGGCACGACTCGTAATAAAGTACGCCCAGGAAACGGGCACAGTGACGATCACTGCGCCGACTGATGCGAGCAGCAGCCGGATGGGTGACGACGGAGAAAGCAGTTCGCGTTCCACGCGCGTGTAGACTGGCTCGAACGTGTCCATATCTGACGCCTGCAGGTCATCCACACCACCTACCGGCAGGTACTCCGCCAGCCCCGGATACCGCCTGAGCGCGACCACAACCAGGACGACCCAGAACGCGTAGTACATCAGGATCAACGTGAGTGGGATAAGCAATCCTCCCGAACGTCGCATCGTATTTTCCCCCACCCAGCCAATTGTCATTGAGCGTCAGCAGCGACAGAATTTCAAACAGCCTCTGCACGCCGACCTGCGCCGTATTTTATTGTGGCGTCATATTGCATCACGATACCGGCTAATGCATGACTTCGCCATATCAATTGGCTGCCGCGCGATGGTAGTCTATGCGGCGTTTTCACCCCGCAGACAGGTTCAAGATGACAGACTCGGTCCAACTTCTCGGCATCAGCAACGCAATCGTCGATGTGCTCGCCCACGTAGATGGCGACTTCCTGCAGACTATCGGCGCAGAGCCGGGCTCGATGACACTGATCGACGAGGATCGTGCGCACGAGATTTATGACCAGATGGGGCCCGCTACCGAGATGTCCGGCGGTTCGGTCGCGAATACGGTGGCCGGTTTCGCTAATCTGGGTGGCTCGACCGCCTATATCGGCAAGGTCCGGGATGACCAGCTTGGCCGCATATTCAATCACGACATGAAATCGCTTGGCGTCGATATCCGCCTGCAGAAATCGACAGACGGCGCCCCCACGGCGCGCAGCCACGTACTCATTACGAAAGATGGCCAGCGCACGATGCAGACCTACCTCGGCGCCTGTCTCGAGCTCGGTCTTGCGGACATCACGGAAGACACCGTCGGCTCGCCCAAGGCGATTCTGCTCGAAGGCTACGTGTGGGACATCGCGGAAGGCCCCGCCCTCGCGCGCAAGGCTGTCGATATCGCCCGCCGCAATGGCACGGCGGTGGCCCTGTCACTCTCAGATTCGTTCTGCGTGGAACGGCATCGGGATTCGTTCGAAGCGTTCGTGCGCGATGGTGTCGATATCGTCGTTGCCGACGAGGACGAGGTGAACGCCCTGGTCCAGACAAGCAGCTTCGACGACACGCTGCGGGCACTGAAGGATTACAGCAACCTCTTCGCGATCACGCGCTCGGCAAAGGGTTCGGTCATCGTCCATGGGGACAAAAAAGTCGTGCAGGCGGCAGCCGGCGTCGAAAAGATTATCGATACAACCGGGGCTGGCGATGCTTACTGCGCCGGCTTCCTGTTTGGCTGGGCCAACGACCTGCCGCTCAGCCAGTGCGCACAGTACGGGACGTACTGCGCGACACAGGTGATTCAACAGCTGGGTGCTCGTATCGAACCTGGCCTTCTCGACAATTTTAACGCTCGCTGACCCACGTCAGTAAGCGGGGCGGCGTCAGGTCCCGATTGGATGCCAGGTCGTTTTGACTTCCTGCGTATCGCGAATCAGGTACGGGTCCTGGGCATCGTCCCTGGTCCAGTCGACACGGGTTCGTTTGACAACGCGCTTGACGTTCTCGGCCGCCAGTTGCTGCACACTGGTGGCAACCTTCTTGCCACCGTCGCAATACACGATGGCATTAACATCCATATGTGATGCGAACTGTTCCACGAGTTCCGAGCGGAAGCCCGTCAGGATATTGACCACGCCTCCGGGAACATCGGACGCGTGCAGAACCTCGGCGAAACTCACGGCGCACAAAGGCTTCGATTCGGAGGCCAGCACAATGCAGGTATTGCCGCCGGCGATCGCTGGCGCCACGTTCGACACCAGCCCAAGCAGGCTTGTGTCGTCGGGCGCAAGAATCGATACGACACCCGTCGGCTCGAGCACCGAGAAATTGAAATGTGCCGAGCTCACAGGATTCACCGCGCTGAATACCTGCTGGTACTTGTCGGCCCAGCCCGCAAAATAGATAAGTCGGTCAATGGCGAGGTCGACTTCCTTTTCGGCAGCCCGCTGTGTCGCACCCTGCAACCGGAGTTCGCCGATAAACTGGTCTCTGCGCCCTTCAAGCATCTCCGCGATGCGATACAGGATCTGCCCGCGCAGGTACGCGCTCGCCTTCGCCCAGCCGGGCTGTGCATTTCTTGCGGCCACGACCGCATTGCGAAAGTCCTTGCGGCTGCCCCGGCACATGTTGGCAATGACATTGCCCTTGCCGTCTTCCAGGGGAAAATAGCGGCCGGACTCGGTGCGCGGGAACTTGCCGCCGATGTAGATCTTGTAGGTTTTTGCTACTGGAATCCGAGTCATCGATGCGCTCCCAGGTCCAGGTAGGCATCAAGGCCATGCAGGCCACCCTCCCGGCCTACCCCACTTTCCTTGTAACCGCCAAACGGTGACGCCGGATCGAACTTGTTGAAGGTGTTTGCCCAGACCACGCCGGCGCGGAGGCTCTGCGTCATCTTGAATATCTTGGAGCCCTTGTCCGTCCATACGCCCCCAGACAGGCCGTATGGAGTGTTGTTGGCTTTCGTAATTGCTTCGTCGAAGCGCCGGAAAGTCTGAATCGCAAGGACGGGACCGAAGATCTCCTCCTGCACGACACGATTGGACTGCGAGACGCCGGTGAATAGCGTCGGGCGACACCAGTAACCCTGCTTCGGAACGCGGCAGGCGCTTTGGTACATCTCACCACCTTCCTGCTGGCCGATTTTCAGATAAGACTCGATTTTTTCGAGCTGCATTTTCGAATTGATCGCGCCAATATCCGTGTTCTTGTCCATCGGATCACCGACGATCAGGGTCTCCATCCGATCTTTTAGCTTCGAGATCACCTCGTCGGCAACGGACTCCTGCACGAACAGGCGGGAGCCGGCACAGCACACATGACCCTGGTTGAAGAAGATACCGTTGACGATGCCTTCGACGGCCTGGTCAATAGCGGCATCGGCAAAGACAATGTTAGCCGCTTTGCCGCCAAGCTCGAGTGTGTACTTCTTACTGGTACCGGCCAGCGCGCGCTGAATGATCTTGCCGACGTTCGTTGAGCCGGTGAAGGCTATCTTGTCGACGCCGGGATGCTCGACCAGGGCAGCACCGGTCGGACCAGCGCCGGTCACGATATTTACCACCCCAGGTGGCAGACCCGCGTCGCGAATGACCTCCGCCAGCTTCAGCGCCGTCAGCGGTGTGGTTTCCGCCGGCTTGAGTACGACCGTGTTGCCGCAGGCCAGTGCCGGAGCCAGTTTCCAGGCGGCCATGAGCATCGGGAAGTTCCACGGAATGATCTGTCCGGCAACGCCAAGCGGCCGTGGCTTGCGGCCCGGGAACGCGTACTCGAGCTTGTCAGCCCAGCCCGCGTAATAGAAGAAGTGCGCAGCGGCGAGCGGAATGTCCACATCGCGTGATTCGCGGATTGGCTTGCCGCCATCCAGCGATTCGATGGCCGCGAACTCGCGGGCACGCTCCTGGATGATTCGGGCGATGCGATAAATGTACTTGCCGCGTTCCGCGGGTTTCATACGCGACCAGACGTTGCGGTAAGCATCGCGCGCCGCCTTGACCGCCTTGTCGACATCAGCAGCGCTCGCCTCGGCAACGCGGCTCAGCTTTTCCTCGGTAGCCGGATTAAGCGTGTCGAAGTAGCGGCCTTTCTCCGGCGCCACAAACTCGCCATTGATAAACAGGCCATAGCGCTTCCTGATGGTGACGTGATCGGTGCTCTCCGGCGCCGGCGCATATTCCCAGCCACCGTCAAAAGCCAGTTTGTTGTCAGGTGTGGCCATGGTTAGTCCTTCGAAAAATAATCCGCCGACTGGTACAGGCCAGTCGACTGTTTCATGAGTTGCATCAGCACATCGTTTGCCAGCGAGCTCGCGCCGAAACGGAACCACTCAGGCGTCATCCAGGCATTGCCCAGTGTTTCGTGCAGCATCACGAGGTAGTGCACGGCAAGTTTCGACGTAGAGATACCGCCCGCCGGCTTCATGCCAACCATGCGGCCCGTGTCGAAGTAGTAATCGCGAATCGCCTGCAGCATGACGAGCGTGACCTGCATGGTCGCCGCCGGCTGGATCTTGCCGGTCGATGTCTTGATGAAATCGGCACCCGCGTGCATCGCCAGGACGCTGGCTTTGCGTACCCGGTCGAGCGTGCCCAGCTCACCCGTCTCGAGAATGACCTTCAGATGCGCATCGCCACAGGCTTTCTTGACCGCCCTGATCTCGTCAAACACATAGCGATAGTCGCCGGACAGGAAGGCGCCACGCGAAATCACCATGTCGATCTCATCGGCACCAGCCTTGACGGCCGTGCGCGTGTCATCGAGCTTGACGCTCAGCGTCGACTGACCGCTTGGGAACGCCGTCGCGACGGACGCCACATTGATATCGGTTCCGGCAAGCGCTGCTTTCGCAACACCGACCATGGTCGGGTAAACGCACACTGCCGCCACGTGCGGCAGGCCGGGCAATGCGTCGTGCAGGTGGATCGCCTTCTGGCAGAGTTGCCGCACCTTGCCGGGCGTGTCCTGGCCCTCGAGCGTCGTAAGGTCGATCATGCTCAGGATCATTTTGAGCGCATCGACTTTCGACGCCTTCTTGATACTGCGGGTCTGGAAACGCGCAACGCGCTCGTTGACGCCCACCTCATCGACGGCCGGAACCCGACTCAGGTCGGGCAGACGCGACACCGTCCTGACCGCTTTAACTGCCGCCATCGTCAGTCTCCCGCCACGGCCGTCTCGAGGGCGACGGAAATCATGTCGTCAAATGTCGTCGCCCGTTCTTCCGAACTCAGGTGCTTCTTGTTTGGAATATCGTCGCTAACCGTGCAGATCGCGAGTGCTTCGGCGTTATTCTCGGCTGCGATCGGGAAAATTCCGGCAGCCTCCATCTCGATACCGTAGATATTGTACTTCGCCATGGTTTCGAACATGTCCGGATCGGGCGTGTAGAACAGGTCGGCTGAAAAAATATTGCCCACGTGATGACGGACACCGGCCGCGCGCGCGGCCGTAACCGCTTTCTCGACGAGATCGAAACTGGCCAGGGCCGCGAGGTCATAGCCACCGAAACGCATGCGATTGACCGCAGAATCGGTCGACGCGCCCATGGCGATAACCAGGTCGCGCAGCTGAACGTCGGGGTGCGATGTACCGCAGCTGCCTACGCGCATCACGCGCTTCACGCCGTACGCGGTGATGAGTTCATGCGTATAGATCGAGGCCGACGGGATTCCCATGCCGTGCGCCATAACCGATACCGCTTTACCCCGATACGTACCCGTGTAGCCCCACATGTTGCGCACATCCGTGACCCGTCGTGCGTCGTCGAGAAACGTCGTTGCGATGTATTCCGCCCGCAAGGGATCGCCCGGCATCAGCACTGTTTCCGCGAAATCGCCCGGCGCTGCATTGATATGAGCCGTTGCCATTATTCTTGTTCCACCCGCTTCTGGAGCCCCCAAGGGGCCCGATATTACGCTATTGTCCGTTAGATGGGCGGCAAAGCAAAACCAGAGATCTACACCGGCGAACGTTGCTACATCACCGAGATTGTCAACGAACCCGCCTGGCCCGAATTCTCAATTGCCCGCTGCCGCGTGGAACCGGGCGCCACGACCCAGCTGCATACCGTTTCCGTCCACGAGATTTATGTCATCGAGAGCGGATCGGGTCGCATGCACCTGGGAGATGCGCCCTCATTCGACGTTGCCGCCGGCGATACCGTTGCCATCCCGAGACACGTCACCCAGAGCATCTCGAACACGGGCAGCGAGGACCTCGTGTTCTGTTGCGTGTGCGCGCCGAAATTTTCGCAGGATTGCTACACGTCGCTGGAATAACGGCGCTATACTGCACAAACGCTTAATCAGGAGACAAGCAAATGTGTGGTTCCAACACAACAACTCAGAAGAACTCCACCGTTCGGCTGGCGCTGGGGAGCGCTATTGCGCTGGGCCTCTCAGGGCTTTTTGCAATGCCCGCTTCGGCTCAAATAGAGGGGGTTCTCGAAGAAATTATTGTTACGGCACAGAAACGTGAGCAGAGCCTGGAAGACGTTCCGGCCTCGGTATCCACGATCTCCGGCGACTCCGTGCGTGACTACCTCGGTTCTGCGGAGAATATTCGCGCACTCGCGGGCCGCGTTCCGAGCCTGCAGATCGAATCCTCGAATGGCCGCACGC
>Ga0316188_10001384_pt1 | contig 11437 bp, 9 predicted proteins | sample Phiworburrow1_MG_FD_204933 | JGI IMG/M metagenome (GOLD analysis project Ga0316188, IMG submission 204933) | Coastal sediment microbial communities from Maine, United States - Phippsburg worm burrow 1 | ecosystem: Environmental > Aquatic > Marine > Coastal > Sediment | place: USA: Maine... | reverse complement strand
TCCCGGCACGCTGGCTGCAGGCAAAGAAGTTCAGCGTGGTTGACGCCCTTCGGCCACTATGGTTAAATTCAACCCGAATGAGAGAGAGTACTTACACGTCATGAATAGTGCCTACCTTGGGCTCGGCAGCAATCTCGGCAATCGCCTGGCTTTTTTGCGTGGCGCTCGCGAAGCGCTGGTCAACCACCCTGAGATAGAACTCATCCAGGCCTCCGCAGTTTACGAAACCGAGGCCGTCGGGGGCCCGCCGGACAACCCGCTCTTTCTGAACACCGTCCTGCAGGTGCAGACCTCTCTCACCCCCCAACAGCTTCTGGCCACCTGCCTGGCGATAGAGACTGAGTTCGGTCGTTCCAGGCCGGTCAGGTGGGCGCCGCGCACGATTGATATCGACATTCTTTTTTATGCCGACCAGATCATTAGCGAAGAGGACTTGACGATACCACACCCCAGGCTCCAGGAGCGGGCGTTCGTGCTCGCACCCCTGATCGAAATCGCCCCCGACCTCAAGCACCCGCTGCTTGAGCGAAGCATCACCGAGCTGGCCGCAGGCAGCAGCGGTGTGGCAGAACTTGTGCCCTTGCGCACAAGCTGGTAATTAACATGTTGGTTCGACTCATCATCTGGCTCATAGTCGGTTTCCTGATCTACACGGTTTTTCAGGCCATCAAGCAGTCCCTCTTGAAACCGCCTGCACCGCCGCCGGAGAAAACTCCGCGCGGTGAAGAGATGGTCCAGGACCCTGAATGCGGGACCTACGTGCCACGCAGCGATGCCGTCAAGGCCCAGGCCAAAGGAACGACTCACTATTTCTGTTCGGCCACCTGCCGCGACAAATACCTCGAACGCAGCTGACTGCTGCAAAAAGTCCGCTCAACACCCTTTCAAGGAGCAGCACCATGAAATTTTTCATCGATACAGCCGACGTCAAGGAAATTACTGCCGCTGGCGAACTGGGACTGGTTGACGGCGTCACCACCAATCCCTCGTTGGTCGCCAAAAGTGGTCGGGATTTTCACGAGGTTCTCATAGAGATCATCGCCCTGATCGACGGACCGATTTCCGCCGAAGTGGTGGCAACCGACGCTGCCGGCATGGTCAGAGAGGGAGAAGAACTCGCCAGCCTTGCTGCGGACAAGATCGTCATCAAGCTGCCGCTGACCGAAGAAGGACTCAAGGCAACCCAGCTGTTGAGTCAAAAGGGACTAAAAACCAACCTGACCCTGATTTTCTCCCCACTGCAAGCACTGCTTGCAGCCAAAGCCGGGGCCACGTATGTCTCGCCTTTCGTCGGCCGACTCGATGATATCGGCCACAACGGCATGGAAATCGTCGACCAGATCAAGACGATTTTTGACAACTACGGCTATGCCACCGAGATCATCGTCGCGTCGGTGCGCAGCCCGCAGCATGTGCTGCAGGCCGGTCTGATGGGTGCCGACATCTGCACCATCCCCTACAGCGTCATGAGGCAGCTGGCCAAGCACCCGCTGACCGACATCGGACTGGAAAAGTTTCTCGCCGACTGGCAGAAACACGTGCAGAAGTAGTTCGGAATTTTCACAGGGCTTGAAAAATCCCAAGGGGCTGCGCAAGGAGCGCAGCCTTTTTTTTCGGGAACGCAATCCATCAACCAGGGACCAAACCAGATCAAAGTTCTTTTCAATACTGAGGAGCCGAGGCACAGAGGATTATGGAAGGAAATGCTCTTTTGCATTTCTCTCCTTGGCCCTGCCGTTTCGTCCGGCATCCTCATATCGAATGCCGAGTGATCAATCGGCCTCACACGAATTTTCCGGGAGCCTTTTTCCTACCATATGCAACGATAAAGATTTATGATATAAGGCACTTACATTTATAGCTTTGGCCATGTGGATTGTTGACAGCTTGACAGCTTAGCGGAATTTATAATTCTGCAACTTAAACCACAAGGGATGGAATCATGTTCGAAGCCCTCCAGGGTATCGCTTGTTTTGTGACGGCGGCAGTAAGCTTCCTTTATGGTACAAGGATAGCCTGGGTCTGTGGGAAGAAATGCAACTTCAAGGAACAGCCTGAAAATAAAATTCATGCTCTGCTGGAAAGTCTTCCTACGGCAACAATCATCTATGCCTTCGGCTTCCTGATTACCTTCAGTCTCTTTATCAATGGATTCCTGACCATCGTCGTATCTTCACTCACCAGCGCCATACTGCTGGCAAACCTTGTGGTTTCGATGGCTATGCCCGAGCTGAAACGCAAACCGACCAAGGAGCAAAGGGCTCTAGCCCCTTGACAACCAGAGCCGCCTGTTGAAAGGCAATTTTTGATCCGATCGTAATGGGCAGGGGAGATATCTTCCACAGTTCCACGGACGGAATCAAACCGCCGGTGTGGAGAGGTGCACTCGCAAAGTTGTCAGGCCCCTAGGCACCGCAACAGGAGTCAACCCGCCGCGACTTCCAGAACGCCCGCAGGATCAACAGCAGCAAAAGAACCGCAGCAGCACTGTTCCACCAGCTGGCCGCTTCCCCTGGCGCCGGGGTCACCCAGCGGCGGATATCCAAGCCGGCCCAGGCGTAAAATTCATTCACCAGCCAGCCGAATACCAGCGAGCAGCACGCGATGGCCGCCAGGTAGACCGCCGTGGCCTGGCGCCCCCAGAAACGCGCCACGACCGTCAGCGTCGCGGCATTGGTCGCCGGTCCGGCCAGCAGGAAGACCAGCGCGGCCCCGGGTGACAAACCCTTGAGGACCAAGGCTGCGGCAATCGGCGTTGAAGCACTGGCACACATGTAGAGTGGTATGCCGACCAGCAGCATAAGGAAAAGCGAGGCGGCCTGGTGTTCGAACAGCAAGGTAAAAAAATCGTCCGGGATGAACGTTGCCACCAGCCCGGCAATCAGCACGCCGAGGAGCATCCAGGAGCCAACATCCTTAAGCAGTTCTCCAAAGGCATAGCCAATGCCATCTCCTATACGCCCGGCAAGGGGCACTTGCGGTGTCGATTTGGAAGCGCAGCAGATCTCCTGGCAGGCCCCGCCATTTTGTTCTTCGGTCAATGCGGTCTGCTCCTCGGGCAGCAGGTTGATGAGGATTCCGCTCACAGCTCCGGTGACAAATGCGGCCAGGGGACGGACAATTGTCATCACCGGATCGAGCAATGCCCAGGTGATGGCGATCGAATCGACCCCGGACTCAGGAGTGGACACCAGAAAAGCGACCGAAGCCCCGCGCCCCGCACCCTGCCTGCGCAGGCTGATCGCTGCCGGGATCACACCACAGGAGCAGAGCGGCAGAGGAATGCCGAGCAAGGAAGCCTTGAGCACCGCCGCGCTTGAGCGTCCCCCCAGATGCCTGGCAACGAACTCTTCCGGGAGAACGGCCTTGACCAGGCCGGCGGCCAGGAAACCAAAGATCACGTAGGGTGCGGCATCAGTCAGGATATGCCACGTCTCGGCTGTGAACTGTTGCAAGATCTCGAGCATTGCCTATCCTTGAATCACCTGCCAACAAGAACCTAGTGACCGGATGATGATTGCCTGCTACGGCCGAGCAACAGTTTGCTCAGAATCAGCAGTAATGGCGTACCATGGAGTAGAAGGTCGAAAATATCCAGCGGCCGGCTCAACTGCCCGTTAACGAGCATGCGCAGTTTTTCCACAAGATGCGGTTCCGGCCAGAAAGGCGCCAGCCCGAGCAGGATGGCTGCCGGTATCAGGACCACCCAGGCCATGTTTCTGAAGAATCTGTTCAACACCGGCTCCTGCCCAAAGCGACATCGATATGCCGCCTGTTATCATGCACGATTGAAGTGACTTGCCAAACACGCTAAGCTGAGTTATCGCAGACTCTGAAACCCTGACCCAGGGAAAGGCCTTTTATATATGAAATTATACCTGATGCAGCATGCTCTTGCCTACTCTGCCGAGGAGGACAGCGAGAGACCGCTCAGCCCGGCCGGGATCAACCAGGCAAAAGCAAGCGCACGTGGCATCAAGCGTCTCGGGCTGGAGTTCGACCTGATCGTCGCCAGCCCCAAGCGCCGCGCCCACCAGACCGCGGCCCTGATCGCCGAAAAGCTCCGCTTCCCCTACAGCGACATTCTGACGACGGAGTCGGCCCTCCCGGACCAGGTGTCGCAGTCCCTATTTGACCTCCTGGAACAAGAGCCCGCAGAAAGCCGCGTCCTGGTGGTCGGCCATCAGCCCCAGATGGCAAAAATTGCCGGCACGCTGATGCATGGGGGGACGGTGCTGATCGAGAACGCCGGCCTGACCTGTTTCGAGATTGACCAAACCGGTCAGTCCAGGCTGGAATTCCACCTTCGCGCCGAACAGTTGGCGCTCATTTCCTGACCCTGGTGGCCATAACAACCAGCCCTTACAACCCGGAGTGAAGCAGAGGCTTCTCTTCGGGGTTGTGTGCCAATCGGCAGGCTCCATGACCGTTGACGAAAACCCCGCGGCCGAGGACATAAATCCATCTGCAACGGCGGTGAGGCTGAAGACGTTCACTTGGCCTGCCCCGACCATGGCGGGCTTGTCACGGTCGACTTGTCCGTATCCTGCCAAATTTCATATGTTTATTTATATCTGCTTGACCCAAAAAACTCATAAAATAGCGTTTTATTTCTATCTAATTTGTTGTATATATAGGGTTGTCTTTAAATTGCATGCAACGTGATTTTTTTTGGTTTCTATCGGGTCAGCTGCTTCACAACCATCGGGAGGTGACATGATGAATTGGTACGGGTCAAAGAGTTACGGCCGGCTGGGCATCCTTATGCCCGTCCTGCTGGCAATGCTTTGGGGAACTCCGGCGGAGGCGTTTCAGTTCAGTCTCGGCGAGGTGCAGGGAAGTTTCGACAGCACCCTCTCCTACGGCCTGAGCTGGCGGGTGGCAGATCGTGACAAGGATCTTATTGGCTTGCGGGAAGGGGGCAAAGCTTACTCGGCCAATGGTGATGACGGCAACCTAAATTACGACGACGGCGAATTATTCAGCAATATCGCTAAAATCACGAGTGAACTTGACCTCAGGTATACCAATTTCGGCCTGTTTGTCCGCGGCTCAGCTTTCTACGATTTCGAAAACGAAGATGGTGATCGCGAGCGGACCGATCTGAGTAATGGTGCTTTAGACCTAGTCGGCAAAGATGCTCAACTGCTGGACGCCTATATCTGGGGGAGTTTCGAAATCGGCGATATGCCCTCTCAGATTCGAGTCGGCGACCAGGTACTGAGCTGGGGAGAGAGTACTTTTATCACGAACGGCATCAACATCATCAACCCCATCGATCTCAGCAAATTTCGCGTGCCCGGCGCAGAGCTCAAAGAGGCCCTCGTACCAGTCGGCATGATCTCAGCTTCAATCAGCCCCACCGAAGACCTGACCCTGGAGGGTTTTTACCAGTACGACTGGGAGCAGGTTGAAATCGACCCCACCGGTTATTACTGGAGCACTCAAGACTTTCCTGGCAAAGGTGGTGACCGGGTTCTGCTTGGGTTCGGTGACTGGTCGGACCTCGGGACTAGCTGGCAAGGATTGATCATCCCCACCGAAGTCACGGACAGTCGCTTCATGATGGTGCCCCGCGGCTCCACGGAAACGCCCTCTGATAGCGGTCAATATGGCTTGGCGGTACGCGCTTATGCCTCCGGCCTGAACAATACAGAATTCGGCTTCTATTTTATCAATTATCACAGCCGGGTGCCGGTCATCAGTGGTGTCACCGGGACGGTAAACGGCTTTGCAAGTGCTGCAGGATCGGCGACAACACTTCAGGCTCTTGCACAGGGAGTGGACGTTCCTACCAGCATTTCATTAGGGACAACCGCGGCATTAAATACCTCGGCAGCATTAGGTGGAACCCTTCAACCGGCCGAGGCCGCGGGGATAACAACTGGGGCCGCCAATGCCGCGACGGCAGCAACTTACGTAGGTGCCCCTGCTGGTTTGCCAAGTGCTTATGTAATCAACGAGTATGCCCAGACGGCACAGTACAAGGTTGAGTACCCCGAGGACATCAAGGTCTTCGGGGTCAGCTTCAACACGGCATTGGACAGCATCGGCGCCTCTCTGCAGGGCGAATACTCCTATCACAAGGATGCCCCGTTGCAGATCGACGACGTCGAGCTGCTGATTGCCGCCCTGAGCCCCCTTGGGGGGATCAGCCCGGCGTTTTTGGATAACCAGATTACCAATGGTACGGCAGAAAGCCTTTCCACCTATATCCCCGGCTACATCGAGAAGGATGTCTCCCAGATCCAGATGACCATGGTCAAGGTGTTCGGGCCGACGTTTGGCGCCGACCAGTTCACCATGTACGGTGAAGCCGGCTTTACTCATGTACACGGCATGCCTAGCAAGAGCGACTTGCGCCTGGAAGGGCCCGGAACCTACACCTCGGGCAATAAGGCGCAGTCAGAGCCGGGAGGCGTACACGCAGGCAAGAAGGCAGAACCATCCGATGCCTTTGCCGACGCCGACTCCTGGGGTTACCGCGCAGTCGCCAAGCTCGATTTTAATAACGCAATCGGCCCTGTGACACTTTCGCCACGAATCGCCTGGGCGCACGACGTCAACGGCAACACGCCGGGTCCGGGCGGCAACTTCATCGAAGGCCGCAAGGCGATCACCTTCGGCCTCGGTGCCGACTACCAGAGCACCTGGTCTGCGGACCTGAGCTATACCGACTTCTTCGGCGCCGGCCGCTACAACCTGGTCAACGACCGGGATTTCGTGGCCTTCAATATCAAGTATTCCTTCTAATCCTTTAAGGAGGGAGAAGAATGAAAAACATGACGATCAAGATAACCATCCTGCTTTTGGCCGGTCTCTTCATGGCCTTTCCGGGCTTCGCGGCCATCCCGGCCGACCAGGCCGACCGTCTCGGCAAAGATCTCACCCCCATGGGAGGTGAAAAAGCCGGCAACGCCGACGGCACCATTCCGGCCTGGGACGGGGGCATCACCACCCCGCCGACCGGTTACCAGAAGGGGATGCACCATCCCGACCCCTATGCCGCCGACAAGGTGCTCTTTACCGTGACTGCCGACAACATGGCACAGTACGCCGCCAAGCTGACGGTGGGCCAGCAGGCCATGCTCAAGGCTTACCCGTCGTACAAGATGAACGTCTACCCGACCCACCGCAGCGCTTCGGCACCGCAGCGCATCTACGATGCCACCAAGGCCGTGGCGGTGACCGCCAAGCTGGCCGAGGGCGGCAATGGTGTGAACGGAGCCGTTAACGGCATCCCCTTCCCGGTCCCGCAGAACGGCCTCGAGGCGATCTGGAATCATATCCTGCGCTGGCGCGGCAACGCTTTCGACCGTAATTTCGGTCTCGCGCCGATGACCCGCAACGGCAGTTACACCATGGTCGAATTCAACGAAAAGGGCGACTTCCGCTACAGCCAAGAAGGTATGACCGAAGAGAAGCTCGAGAATGTCATCGCCATGTTCAAGCAGGAGATCTTCGCCCCGGCCCGCGTCGCCGGCCGCATTCTGCTGGTCCACGAAACCCTCGACCAGAACAAGGAAAACCGCCGGGCCTGGCTCTACAACCCTGGTCAGCGCCGCGTCCGTCGCGCACCGAACGTCGCTTTTGACAACCCCAAAGAAGGCGGCGACGGCCTGACCACCAGTGATACGGTCGACATGTACAACGGTAGCCCCGAGCGTTACGACTGGACCCTGGTCGGCAAGAAGGAGATTTACGTCCCCTACAACAGCTACCTGCTGAGCAGCGACAAGCTCAAGTACAAGGACATCCTCACTCCCCTACACCTCAACCCCGACTACCTGCGCTACGAGCTGCACCGGGTCTGGGTCGTGGAAGCTAACCTCAAGGAAGGCATGCGCCACATCTACAAGAAGCGCACCTTCTATATCGATGAAGACTCCTGGCAGATCGTTGCCATGGACCAGTATGACAGTCGCGACCAGCTCTGGCGTGTCTCCGAGGGGCATTGCATCAACTACTACGAGGTCCCGACTTTCTGGTCAACCGTTGAGGTTCACTACGACCTGCAATCGGGACGCTACATTGCCATCAACCTCCACAACGAGCACCCCGAGTATAATTTTGACGTGACGTTCGACACCACTGAATTTACCCCGGCAGATCTGCGTCGTTCAGGCAAACGCTAATCGCAAGCGACGTTAACCAAAACGGCCGGGCCCTGGCCCGGCCGTTTTGCCTTGAATGGATTTTGCGTGCACAAGCTTTCCCGCCTATTTCTGCATTTGCACCTTGAACTGATCGTGCGTTCAGGGTTGATTCTTCTGGCCCTGCTCCTTCCCGCTGAGCCCGGTATTGTCCTTGGCGCCGACAGCCAGATCATGCCGCTGGCGGTCAAGTCTCTGCTGCTCGACGGCCAGGTCGTCGGCGACCGGATCGTCGTGGTCGGTGAGCGCGGCCATATCCTGATCTCCGAGGATCAAGGCGTTTCCTGGCAGCAGCAGCAGGTCCCGACGCGCACCACACTGACCAGCGTGTTTTTCGTCGACCCTGCCAACGGCTGGGCGGCGGGTCACGACGGCATCATTTTGCAGACCGGCGATGGCGGCAGGCATTGGCAGCAGGTCTACAGCGACCCGCAGCACGAACAGGCAATTCTCGACCTGTGGTTCAGCGACCTGGAGAACGGTTATGCCGTCGGCGCTTATGGACTCTTCCTGGTGACCGAGGACGGTGGCGCAAGCTGGCAGCCCCTCGATTTCGACCCGGCCACCTTGGGCACAGACGGAACGAACCCGGACACCGAGGAGGATGCCTCGATCGAAGAGTCCTGGGGGATCGACTTCCATCTCAACCAGATGACCGCGACAGCCACCGGAAGAATCTTTGTCGCGGCCGAAGCCGGCAATCTTTACCGCTCCGATGATGGCGGTCGATCATGGCTGAGCCTGCCGTCGCCTTATGAGGGCTCTTTTTACGGCACCCTGTCCCTTGCTCAGGGCACAGTCCTGGCATTCGGCCTGCGCGGACATCTGTTTCGCACGGAAGATGCCGGCAACACCTGGACAGCGGTCCAGACCGGAACCCAGGCAACTCTCAATGACGGCATCCTGCTCGCCGACGGCCGCATCGCTCTGGCAGGCCTGGCCGGGGCTTTGCTGCTGAGCGAGGATAACGGCCTGAGCTTTCAGTTGCATGCTCAGGCGGACCGGGCCGGGATTGCCAAGGTTTTGCAGGCCGGTGACGGGACCCTGGTCCTGATCGGCGAAAAGGGTGCCAGACGTCTGGCCCTGCCCGGCAAAGGGAAGGGAGCGGGCCAATGATTTCAGCACTCCTCGACCGGATCGAGAATTTCATCTTCGGCGCCCGCCCGCTGATTGTCGGCCTGTTTCTGGTCATCACGGTGACCATGTGCTTCGGCCTGTCCAAGCTGCATATCGATGCCGGCTTCTCCAAGCACCTGCCATTGCAGCACGAATACATGCAGACCTTCATGGAGTACCGCCGCGAGTTTGGCGGCGCCGAGCGGGTGCTGGTCGCCCTGCGCGCCCGCGACGGCAACATGTTCACTGCTGAATTTTTCAATGCCCTGCGCCAGGCCACCGACGAGGTCTTCTTCATCTCCGGCATCGATCGCAGCCGGGTCAGTTCGCTCTTTACGCCGAACGTCCGTTTCACTGAGGTCGTTGAAGACGGCATCGCCGGTGGCAACGTGGTACCGGCGGATTTCCAGCCGACGGGCGAGGGGCTCGAGACGGTCCGCAAAAACATCCTCAAGTCCGGGATTGTCGGCCGCCTGGTAGCCAACGATTTCTCGGCGGCGATCATCAGTGCCGAACTGATCGAGATCGACCCGCAGACCGGCATGAAGATCGACATCATCGAGGTCGGCCACCAGCTCGAGGCCCTGCGCAAAAAGTTCGAGAACGACCGGCTCGAGGTGGATATCATCGGCTACGCCAAAGTGATCTCCGACATCGCCGACGGGGCCAAGCGGGTGGCGCTCTTCTTCGTGATCACCTTCTTCGTCAGCGGCGGGCTGGTCTACCTCTTCACCCGCTCGCACCGGGTGACCGCCATGGCGCTGTGCTGCTCGCTGATTGCCGTGGTCTGGCAGCTCGGCCTGCTCACCTACCTCGGCTTCGGCATCGATCCGATGGGGATCCTGGTGCCGTTCCTGATCTTCGCCATTGCCATCAGTCACGGCGTGCAGATGATCACGGCCAACCGGGCCGCCATTTTTGACGGCGACGATCCCCTCACCGCGGCACGCAGCAGCTTCCGCCGCCTGCTGGTGCCCGGCGGCGTAGCGCTGATCTCCGACACGGTCGGATTCATCACCATCATGCTGATCCATATCGAGGTCATCCAGCAGATGGCGATCACCGCCAGCCTCGGCGTGGCCACGATTATCTTCACCAACCTGATCCTTTTGCCGATCCTGCTCTCCTATATCGGCTTCCCCAAGGATTATCGCCTACGCCTGCACGACAGCATCGAACGCATGGACCACTTCTGGATGCATGTGTCGCGGATCGCCAAACCCTGGCCGGCGGCCGCACTCATCCTGCTGGCCATGGCCCTGCTGGTTTTCGGCGCCATGCGCGGTAGCCAGATCAAGATCGGTGACCTGCACCAGGGTGTCCCCGAGCTGCGGCCATCCTCGCGCTACAACCTCGACAGCAAGGCGATCACCGGGCACTTTTCCATCGGCGTCGACATTCTCAACGTCATCGTCGAAACGGTGCCCGACGGCTGTATCGAATACGGTATCATGGAGAATATCGACCGTTTCGCCTGGCAATTGTCGAACACCCGGGGTGTCCAATCTGTGATCGCCCTGCCCGGCATCGCCAAGATCATCAATTCCGGGTGGAGCGAAGGGGCTCTCAAGTGGCGGGTACTGCCGCGCGATCGCCAGGTGCTGGTTGAGTCGGTCCAGTACATCCCGACCAGCAGTGGCCTGCTCAACGCCAACTGTTCGACCATGCCGGTGATGATCTTCACCAACGATCACAGGGCGGAGACCATTGCCCACGTGGTCGATACGATCAAGGCCTACCAGTCCGAAAACGGCACCGCACAGGTCAGGTTCCGACTGGCGACCGGCAATGTCGGCGTCATGGCCGCCACCAATGAAGAGGTGTCGGCGGCCCAGTTCCCGATCCTGATGTATGTGTTCTCGATCATCATCATCCTCTGCCTGCTGACCTATCGCTCGGTCAGGGCGACCCTGGCCATCACCCTGCCACTGGGGCTGGTTTCGCTGCTGGCCTATGCGCTGATGACCGAACTCGAGATCGGGCTCAAGGTCTCGACCCTGCCGGTTGTCGCTCTCGGCGTCGGCATCGGGGTCGATTACGGCATCTACATCTACAGTCGCTTCAAATCGCACCTGGAAGAAGGCATGACGATTTACCAGGCGTACCACGAAACGCTCAAGGTCACCGGTAGCGGCGTTTTGGTCACCGGCATCACCCAAGCGATCGGC
>Ga0316188_10001383_pt1 | contig 11438 bp, 10 predicted proteins | sample Phiworburrow1_MG_FD_204933 | JGI IMG/M metagenome (GOLD analysis project Ga0316188, IMG submission 204933) | Coastal sediment microbial communities from Maine, United States - Phippsburg worm burrow 1 | ecosystem: Environmental > Aquatic > Marine > Coastal > Sediment | place: USA: Maine... | reverse complement strand
AACAGGCACGCGAAGCCGGCCGGCTGCTGAAGGCCGAGGGCTTCGAGTTCGACCTGTGCGTCACCTCGGTGCTGCGACGCGCCATCTGGACCCTGTGGCATTGCCTGGACACGCTGGAGCGCACCTGGCTGCCAGTGCACAACCGCTGGCGGCTGAACGAACGCCATTACGGTGCCCTGCAGGGCCTGAACAAGGCCGAGGTCGCGCGCGAGTACGGCGACGCGCAGGTGCTGACCTGGCGCCGCAGCTACGACACGCCGCCGCCGCCGCTGGCGGCAGACGACCCGCGCAGCGAGCGCAGCGACCCCCGCTACGCCGCCCTGGCAGCGGCCGATGTGCCGCTGACCGAATGCCTGAAGGACACCGTGGCGCGTGTCATGCCCCTGTGGGAGCAGGAACTCGCGCCCGCCATCGGCAAGGGCCAGCGGCTGCTGATCGCCGCGCACGGCAACAGCATCCGGGCGCTGGTCAAGTACCTGGACGGCATCAGCGATGAGGACATCGTGGGCCTGAACATTCCCAACGGCGTGCCCTTGGTCTACGAACTGGGCGCCGACCTGAAGCCCCTGTCCCGCCGCTACCTCGGCGACGCCGAGGCGGTGGCCAAGGCCGCCGCGGCCGTTGCGGCCCAGGGCAAGGCCTGACCGCGACGGCCGAAAGGCGGCTTCGGGACGAGAGCAACCCTTTCACGCGCTCGGGCAGCACGCGAGGCCGTCCTTGCCGTCGGGCCCGATGCCCTGGACGGCACCTGCGGGTTTGGCGGTGTGGCGGCGCGTGACGACGTGTGGCGGCCTGCCTTGGGGCGTCAGCTGGACCACCACCTCTGGCGCGTTGCCGATGCCGGCTCGGCAGGTCACCACGGCCGTCTCTCCGTTGCGCAACGGCATACATTCTCCCGGCGCGGACACGCCCACGACCTTGGTCAACGGCGCCGCCGCGGCACTGCCGGCCTCTTCCTGGAAGTGCCGGCGCGCCGCCATTTGCGCCTGCAGAGGCTTGCGCAACGCGCGGGCTGACCCCTGCAAGGCCGACCGCACCGCCACCGTGGGCGTCTGCAAGGCATGGCACGACCCGTCCAGCGCGTTGCGGCTACCGTCCCTGCCAGAGGGTCCGGAACAGGGCGGCGTCCGGCCGCCGCGACCTCGACGCTGGCGCGCCGCTCCATCAGGCGCTGCAGATGCTCGACCGAGACGATGGACTGGACGGCGGCCATCAGCACCCGCCCCGCCTCGCTCACGCCAGGCCGCGCAGCGCCGCCGCCAGCAAGGGCGCCAGCGGGATCACGCTGCTGGCATGCGGGACGCTGTCGGTGCTCCAGACCCGGCCGACCCCGGCGGCCTGCACCTGCGCCAGCGCATCGCCGACGAACAAGGCATGCGTCACCGCCACGTCCACCTGCGTGGCGCCCAGGGCCAGCGCCGCTCGCGCCGCCGACACCAGCGTGCGCCCGGTACTGGCCACGTCGTCGATCAGCACCACGTGGCGCCCGCGCAGCGGCACCGAAGGCCGCGTGACGTCGACCTCGCGGTCGCCGTGGCGCGCCTTGTGGCACACGCCGTGGTCCAGGCCGTGCGCCGCCGCCGCCACGCGAACCCATTGGCCGGCCTCTTCGTCCGGGCCCAGCAGCAGCGCTCCGGCCACCTGTCGGGCGACGAAGTCGCCAATCAGGGCCGCGGCCGAGACGGCGAGGCCACGCCCGCCGGGCACCACTTCGCCCATCGTCGCGACGCGGTGCAGGTGGGGATCGACCGTGACCACGGCATCGAACCAGGCCGCCAGCGCGGCGCCCAGGTGGCGCTGGCTCACCACCTCGCCGGGCGAGAACGCCATGTCCTGCCGCATGTAGGCCAGGTAGGGCGCCACCAGCGTCAGGTGCCGCACACCCAGATCGCGGGCCGCCGGCGCGCTGAGCATCAGCTGCACGAGTTTCTCGTTGGGCTGGTGCAGGCTTCTCAGCAGCACCACGCGTGGCGGCAGCCCGGTGGGCAGCGTCAGCTTGAGTTCGCCATCCGGAAAGCGGTGGCAGCGCACCGGCGCCGCCGGCCAGCCCAGCTCGCGCGCCAGGCCGGCGGCCAGCGTCGCTTCGTCGTCGAAATGCAGGATCAGGCTCACACCGGGACTCCGTCGGGGCGTTCGAAGCCGCGCGGCAGGTCAGCAGCGGCGCCGACACGGTAGCCGCAGTCGGCCGCTGCCAGTTTGCGGGCGAAGCCGAGATCGGCGTCGAACTGCGCATGCAGCCGGTACAGCGGCTCGCCGCGACGCACGGGATCGCCGAGCTTCTTCAGCAGGTCGACGCCGGCCCCCGGCATCTGCGGTGCACCCGCCAGGCGGGCGATGCGCGCCATGCGCAGGTTGTCGATGCCGACGACGCAGCCGTCGGCCGGCGCCGGCACCTCGTGCACCAGCGCGCCAGGCTGCAGCGCCGGAGCGCGCCGGCCCTGGGCGTCGATGATGGCCTGCATGCGGGACAGCGCGCGCCCCGATTCGAGGATGTCACGTGCAATGCGCAGGCCGTCGCCGCCGCGCACGTCGGGGTCGAACTCGATCACCCGCCCGGCCAGCATCAGCGCCTTGCTTCGCAGGTCGTGCGGCGCGTCGGCGTGGTTTTCCAGCACCTGCATCACGTCGCGCGCCTCCAGCACCGGGCCGATGCCGCGGCCGATCGGCTGGCGGCCGTCGGTGATCATCGCGTCCAGCACCAGGCCCAGACGGCCGGCGACGAACTCGAACAGCTTCTTCAGCCGCTGCGCATCGGCCATCGAGCGCACCTTGGCCGTCGGCCCGAGCGGGATGTCCAGCACCAGGTGCGTCGAACCGGCGGCGATCTTCTTCGACAGGATGGAGGCCACCATCTGGCCCGGCGCGTCGATCGCCAGTGGCCGCTCGACCGAGATCAGGATGTCGTCGGCCGGGCTCAGACCGGCGGTGCCGCCCCAGGCCAGGCAGCCGCGCGTGGCGCGCACGATCTCGGTCAGGCGTTCGATCGGCAGCGCCACTTCCGCCAGCACCTCCATCGTGTCGGCGGTGCCGGCCGGCGAGGTGATCGCGCGCGACGAGGTCTTGGGGCACCACATGCCGTGCGCGGCGACGATCGGCACCACCAGCATCGACGTGCGATTGCCCGGAATGCCACCGATGCAGTGCTTGTCGACCACCGGCCCGCTGCCGATGTCGCGCTGCCAGTCGATGCGCTGGCCGACCGCGATCATGGCCTCGGTCAGATGCAGCACCTCGTCGCGGTCGAGCTCGAACTGATGCGTGGCAACGACGAAGGCGGCCAGTTCGATCTTCGAGTAGCGCGCCGCGGCGATGTCCCGCACGATCGCGTGCAGGTCGTCGCTCGACAGCCGCTCGCCGCCGATCTTGCGGTGCAGCGCGGCGATCGAGGGCGGCGGCTCGGCATGCTCGATGCTGGCGTCTCGCCCCTCCGCGATGCCCATGCGCTCGAACGCATCCTCGCTCAGGCCCAGGTCGCAGGGCGCCACAATGCGTTCGTCGTCGACCACGTTCAGCACCGCGGCAATGGTCGTGCCGTTGGCGTGCACCGTGACCTTGGCCAGGGCCTGGAAGCCGGCCGCGCGCACGACCGGGCAATCGCGGTGCAGGTAGGCCACGCTCTCGCGCCAGGTGTCGATGCCGACCCGTCGGATGCGCAGCGTGGCACCGTTCATGCGGCGGACTCTACCTGCCCGCCGGCGCGCCAGCCAGACGGGCGCCGACGACGGTGCGCAGGTGATCGGCCAGGGCCCGGCGGTCGGCGTGCAGGCTGGCCTCCGGCGGCAGCACCTGCAGCGTGGCGGCCAGCCCGTCGGCGCCCGCCAGCATCCACAGGCTTTGCCTGAGCGTGGTGTCGCCCAGGAACTGCGCCGCTTCGCTGACCGCCCGCTGCCGGTCGGAGAAGCGCAGCGCGACCGGCTGCACCGGCACGCCGGTGGCGATGGCCGCCTGCAGCAGGTTGGCGTGGAACGGCAGCAGGGTCTCGCCGTCCCCGGTGGTGCCTTCGGGGAACACCGCCACCGAGTCGCCATGGCGCAGCGCCTCGGCCATCTGGTGCACCACGCGCAGCGCGTCGCGCCGGCTCTCGCGCTGGATGTACAGCGTGTCGGCGCTGGCCACCAGCCGATTCACCAGCGGCCACTGCTTCACGTCCGCCTTGGACACGAAACGGGCCTCCGGGCAGACCGCGTGAATCACCATGATGTCGATCCAGGAGACGTGGTTGGCAACGATCAGCTTGGCGCCGGGCTTGAAGCTGCCGTGCACGCGCAGATCGATGCCCAGCACGCGCAGCAGCTTGGCCGACCACCATGCAATGCGCTTGCGGCGGCCGTCGGTGGCCAGGGCCGGGAACTGCAGCAGCACGATCAGCACGCCGTGCAGGCCGTGCAGCACGGCGCGCCCCAGGCGCCAGCAGGCGCGCAGCATCAGGCGGCGGCGCTGTCCGCAGGCCCTTCGAAGGCCACCGTGCCGGCCACCAGCGTGGCACGCACCCGGCCAGGCAAGGCGGTGCCGCTGTGCGCGAAGGCAAACGGCGTGTGCTTGCCCTGGCTGCGCAGAGCGTCGGGCTGCACCGGCCAGCGGGCATCGGGGTCGAACACGCACAGGTCGGCCACGCCACCCGCCACCAGCGCGCCCGCGCTGGCCGCGAGCGACCCCAGCGCCGTGCCCAGCACCTGCACCGGGCCTTGCGTGACCACCGCCAGCGCACGCTGCAGGCCGGCACCGCTGGCTTCGCCCCAGGCCAGTGCCAGGCCGAGCAGCAGTTCCAGCCCGCTGGCACCTGGCAGGGCTTCCGCAAAGGGCAGGGCCTTCTCGTCATGGCGCACCGGCAGGTGGTCGCTCACCAGCGCATCCAGCGTGCCGTCGGCCAGGCCGGCCTGCAGCGCGTCGCGGTCGCGCGCGCTGCGCAGCGGCGGCACCAGCCGCATGTCCGGGTTGAAGTAGCCGATGTCGACGTCGCAAAGGTGCAGCGAGTTGATGGAGACGTCCGCGGTGACCGGCAACCCCTCGGCCTTGGCCGCGCGCACCGCCGCCACGCCGGCAGCACTGGACAGGCGACACAGGTGCACGCGCGCGCCCGTCACCCGCACCAGTTCCAGGATCGTCTGCAACGCGATCGTCTCTGCCGCCACCGGCACGCCGGTCAGGCCGAGCCGGGTCGCGATCGGCCCGGACGCCGCCACGCCCTGCCCCAGCCAGCGGTCCTGCGGCCGCAGCCAGACCGTGTAGCCATAGGTGGAGGCGTACTGCAGCGCGCGCATCAGCATCATCGTGTTGTCGATCGCGTGCTCGGCCTGCGAGAAGCCGACGCAGCCGGCCTCCGTCAGCTCGGCCATCTCGGTCAGCACCTCTCCGCCCAGGCCGCGCGTCAATGCGCCGAGCGGGAACAGCCGGCAGCGGCTGAGCTTGCGGGCGCGGAACTTGAGCATTTCCACCAGCCCGGGCTCGTCCAGCGCCGGATCGGTGTCGGGCGGGCAGACCAGGCTGGTCACCCCCCCTGCCGCCGCCGCGGCGAGCTCGCTCTCCAGCATGCCCTCGTGCTCCAGCCCCGGCTCACGCAGGCGTGCGGCCAGGTCCACCAGCCCGGGCGCGACGACGCAACCGGTGGCATCGATGCGGCGTTCGGCGGCGAAATCGGCCGGCACACCGCCGATCGCGACGATGCGTCCGGCAGCGATGGCGACGTCCGCGTGCTCGTCGCGGCCGGAGCGTGGATCGACGACCCGGCCCCCTTGCACAAGGATATTCATTCGTTCCCCCCGACGCCCCGCGGCGCCGCCTCGAGGGCGGCAAAGCACCGGGAAGACGGCCCCACCCTTCGCGCGCTCACGCCTCGTTCCCCGCGATGATCGACATCACCGCCATGCGCACGGCGATGCCGAAGGTCACCTGCGGCAGGATCACGCTGGCGCGGCCGTCGGCCACTTCGCTGGCGATCTCGACGCCCCGGTTGATCGGCCCGGGGTGCATCACGATCGCGTCCGGCCTGGCCAGCGCCAGCTTCTCTGCCGTGAGGCCGAAGCTCTTGAAGAATTCGCCCGCGCTGGGCAGCATGGCGCCACTCATGCGTTCGTTCTGCAGCCGCAGCATGATGATCACGTCGGCATCGCGGATGCCCTCGCCCATGTCGTGGCACACGCGCACGCCCATCTCGCGCAGGTCGCCCGGCACCAGCGTCTTGGGGCCGACGGCGCGGATCTCGGCCGCGCCCAGGATGCTCAGGGCGTGGATGTCCGAGCGCGCCACGCGCGAATGCACGATGTCGCCGACGACAGCCACCACCAGGCCGCTGAAGTCCTGCTTGAAGTGGCGGATGGTGTACATGTCCAGCAGCCCTTGCGTCGGGTGCGCGTGGCGCCCGTCGCCGGCATTGACGACGTGCACGTGCGGCGCGCAGTGCTGGGCGATCAGATAGGGCGCGCCCGATTCGCTGTGGCGCACCACGAACATGTCGGCCTGCATGGCCGACAGGTTGGCGATGGTGTCCAGCAGGCTCTCGCCCTTGGCGGTGCTGGAGCGGGCGATGTCGAGATTGATGACGTCGGCACTCAGGCGCTTGGCCGCGATCTCGAACGTGGTGCGCGTGCGCGTGCTGTTCTCGAAGAACAGGTTGAACACGCTCTTGCCGCGCAGCAAGGGCACCTTCTTGACGTCGCGGTCGTTCACGCTCAGGAAGGTGCCGGCAGTGTCCAGGATCTGCGTGACCACCGCCTTCGGCAGGCCTTCGATCGACAGCAGGTGGATCAGTTCGCCGTGCGTGTTCAGCTGCGGGTTGCGGCGCGACAGCATCATCGACCTCCCCGCCCGGCCCTGCCGAAGCGCACCGAACCGCCCTGCGGCAGCGGCTGTGCGGCCATGCCGCCAGCACGGGGACTCACCGTTCCCCCTCCAGTTCGAAGGTGAAGCGGCCATCGTCGGCGCGCGCCAGGCGCAGCTTTTGCGCCGGTGGCATCTGCACCGTCGCCGCGGCCAGCGCGGCGGCGATCGGCAGCTCGCGCCCCCCGCGGTCGACCAGGACCGCCAGCCGCACGTTCGACGGCCGGCCGTAGTCGTAAAGCTCGTTGATGACGGCGCGGATGGTCCGGCCGGTCTGCAGCACGTCGTCGACCAGCAGGATGTCGGCGCCGTCGACCGCAAAGGGCAGTTCGGTGGCGTCGGCGCCGGCGGCCAGGCCGCGCTGCCCGAAGTCGTCGCGGTGCATGCGGCTGCTGATGACGCCCACCTGCCCGGGCCGGCCCAGATCGGCGTGCAGACGCTGCGCCAGCCAGGCCCCGCCGGTCCAGATGCCGACCAGCCGGGTGTCGTCGTTCACGACGCCGCGCACACGGTCGCGCAGCTGGGCGTACAGCGCCTCGGCATCCAGCGACAGGTTCATCGGGGCTCCCTCAGGTATTGGTCCAGGATCAGCGCCGCGGCAGTCGCGTCGACGTCGGACGCGCCCGCCGCCAGCGCCTCGGTGCTGGTGTAGCGCTCGTCGACCTCGTGCACCGGCAGCCCGAAGCGTCCGTGCAGCTGGCGCGCGAAGCGCCGGGCGCGGGCCGTATTGTCGTGCGGCGCGCCGTCGGGGTGGAAGGGCACGCCGACCACCAGCGCGTCGGGCTGCCATTCCCGGATCAGCGCCTGGACGGCCACGAAGCGCGCCGACCCTTCGGCAGCAATCGTCTTCAGCGGGCGCGCCTGCCCCAGCAGGCTGTTGCCGCAGGCCACGCCGACGCGGCGGGTGCCGTAGTCGAAAGCCAGGTAGGACAGGGTGCGCGGGGCCGGCGCCGCCACGGCGTTCACGCGTGCCCGGCCTGCTGGCTGAGCATGCGCGGGTCGAAGCCCAGCAACGACAGCGCGCGTTCGTAGCGCTGCTCGACCGGGGTGTCGAAGATCACCGCCGGGTCGGCATCCACCGTCAGCCACCCGTTGCGGCCGAGTTCGTCCTCCAGCTGGCCGGCCGACCAGCCGCTGCAGCCCAGCGTGATCAGCACCCGCTTCGGCCCGGCGCCCTGAGACATGGCCTCCAGCACGTCCTTGCTGGTCGTCATCTCCAGCCCGCCGGGCACGACGATGGTGGAGCTGTAGCCGGCGTCGCCCGCCGCGGTCTCGTGCAGCACGAAGCCGCGCTCGGTCTGCACCGGACCGCCGAAGAACACCGGTTGCTCGGCCAGTTCCTCCCGGTCCAGCGGCAGTTCCACCTTCTCGAACAGGTTCTTCAGCTTGATGTCGATCGGCTTGTTGATCACCAGGCCCAGTGCGCCCTTGTCGCTGTGCTCGCACAGGTAGACGACCGACCCGGCAAAGGTCTCGTCGACCATGCCGGGCATGGCGATCAGGAACTGGTTCGTCAGGTTGATCGAGCCGGAGGCCACATCTGCCATGCGCCGATTTTAGTGCCGCGGCACACTCCGTCCATGCAAATCCCTGCCGCCCCCGAACTCGACCGCGCCCTGGTCTGGCTGCGCCGCGACCTGCGTGCCGACGACCATGCGGCGCTGCACCACGCGCTGCGCGCCGCACGGCACGTCTGGTGCGTGTTCGTGTTCGACCGCCAGATCCTCGACCCGCTGCCGCGGGCGGACCGCCGGGTCGAGTTCATCCGGGACAGTCTGGTCGGGGTGGACGCCGAACTGCGCGCGCTGGCGGCGTCACACGGCGTCGATGGCGCCGGGCTGATCGTCCGACAGGGGCAGGCCGTCGAGCAGATCGGGGCGCTGGCACGTTCGCTGCAGGTGCAGGCGGTCTACGCCAACCACGACGACGAGCCGGCGGCACTGGCCAGGGACGCCCAGGTGCGCGGCGCGCTGGCGGCCGCCGGCGTGGCGCTGCACACCAGCAAGGACCACGTGATCTTCGAGCGCAGCGAGGTGCTGACGCAGGGCGGCACGGCGTTTTCCGTCTTCACGCCCTACAAGAACGCCTGGCTCAGGCTGCTGGCGCCGAGGCACCTGCACGCCCACCCGGTGGCCCCGCATGCGGCGGGCCTGGCCGCGCGCCCTTCCGGCGAAGCCGGCGTGCCGGACCTGGCCGACCTCGGCTTCGGGCCGACCAACCTGCACACCCTCAAGCTGCCCAGCGGCCCGGCCGGCGCCCAGGAACTCCTGCAGGACTTCCTGGACCGCATCGACCGCTACCACGACACCCGAGACTTCCCGGCGATCAAGGGCCCCAGCTACCTGAGCACGCACCTGCGATTCGGCACGGTGTCGATCCGGCAACTGGCACGCGAGGCGCACCAGCGCATGCTGGCAGGGTCACGTGGCGCCGAGGTCTGGCTGTCGGAGTTGATCTGGCGCGACTTCTACCACCAGATCCTGCACCACCACCCGCACGTCGTCGGGCATGCCTTCAAGCCGGCCTACGATCACATCCGCTGGGACCACGGCAAGCATGCGGACGCGCTGTTCGCCGCCTGGTGCGAAGGCCGGACCGGCTACCCGCTGGTGGACGCGGCAATGCACCAGATCAACGAAACCGGCTACATGCACAACCGGCTGCGCATGGTGGTGGCGAGCTTCCTGGTCAAGGACCTCGGGCTGGACTGGCGGCGCGGCGAGGCCTACTTCGGCGAGAAACTGAACGACTTCGACCTCGCGGCGAACAACGGCGGCTGGCAGTGGGCCGCCTCCACCGGCTGCGACGCGCAACCCTATTTCCGCATCTTCAACCCGGTCAGCCAGAGCCGCCGGTTCGACCCCGAAGGCCGCTTCATCCGGCGTTACCTGCCGCGGCTGGCCGCGCTGCCCGACAAGCTGGTTCACGCGCCGTGGCTGGCGCGGCCGGTGGACCTGGCGGCGGCCGAGCTGCGCCTGGGGGCCGGCTACCCGGAGCGCGTCGTCGACCACGACGAAGCGCGCAGGCGAACGCTCGCGCGCTACGCGGTCGTCAAGTCGGGAGGATGACGCGGGGCGGCGCCGCCCGGGCGCAAGACGCCGATGTCAGACCTCGATGTCGGCGCCGGCGTGGCGCGCCACCAGCGCCAGCAGTTCGTCTTCCGAGTACGGCTTGCCCAGGTAGTGGTCGACGCCGAGTTCGGCCGCGTAGTCGCGGTGCTTCTGCGCAATGCGCGAGGTGATCATGATCACCGGCAGCCCGGCCAGCCGGGCATCGGCGCGCACGTTGCGCACGAGGTCGAAGCCGTCCATGCGCGGCATCTCGATGTCCGACAGCAGCACCGCCGGCCGCTCGCCGGCGAGCTTCTCGATCGCCTCCAGGCCGTCCTTCGCCAGCACGACCCGGTACCCCTCGCGCGTCAGCATGCGTTGCGTGACACGCCGCACCGTGACCGAGTCGTCGACCACCATCACCAGCGGCGGCAGGGGCGCTTCGGCGGCCGGGTCGACGTGCTGCGCGGGCCGTGCGGGCTCCTCCCGCGGCTGCATGCGGGCGCGGGCTTCGTCCCCGTAGACGTGGGCCAGCGCAACCGGGTTGTAGATTGTCGCCACCGCGCCGGAGGGCAGCAGCGTGATGCCTGCCAGGCCGGGCAGACGGGCCAGCTGCGGGCCCAGGTTCTTGACCACCACTTCCTGGTTGCCAATCACCTCATCGACATGCAGGGCGACACGCTGTGCCGCACTGCGCATCACGACCACGGTCTGCGCCCTTGTGCTCGTCGGGCCGCGCCCCTCGTCCTGCAGCAGCGCGCCCAGCCAGTAGAAGGGCAACTCGGCGCCATCGTGCGTGTAGGCGCCGGCGGCGTAAGAGTTTTCGACGTCGGCCGGCTTGGCCCGGCGCACGATCTCCACCAGCGTGGACGGCACCGCCACCTGGCGGCTGCCGAAGCGCATCATCACGACCTGGGTCACCGCCGTCGTCAGCGGCAGCAGCAGGCGGAACGTGGTGCCACGGCCGGCCTCGCTGCGGGTTTCGATGCGGCCGCCCATGGCCGTGACCTCGGCGCGCACCACGTCCATGCCGACGCCACGTCCGGCGACGTCGCTGACGGCATCCGAGGTGCTGAAGCCCGGCACGAAGATCAGCTGCGCCAGCTCTTCGTCGCTGGGCCGCGCCGCCGCGTCGAGCAGGCCGCGCGCGACCGCGCGCTCGCGGATGCGCGGCAGGTTCAATCCGGCGCCGTCGTCGCGGAACTCGACCGCCACTTCGTTGCCCTCCTGCAACGCGGTGACGCTGATCTGGCCCGTGGCCTTCTTGCCCGCGCTGCGGCGCACGTCGGCGGTCTCGATGCCGTGCGCCACGCAGTTGCGCAGCAGGTGCTCGAACGGCCCGACCATGCGCTCGAGCACGCCGCGGTCGATCTCGATGGCGCCCCCCATCAGTTCCAGCCGCACCGACTTGTCGGTGTCCTTGGCGGCCTGGCGCACGACACGGTGCAGGCGGTCGGACAGGCTTTCGAACTCGACCATGCGCGTGCGCAGCAGGTCGTCCTGCAGTTCGCGCGTCAGCCGAGCCTGCATCGCCAGCTCGTCTTCCGACGACTGCAGCGTGCGTTGCAGCCC
>Ga0316188_10001382_pt1 | contig 11443 bp, 6 predicted proteins | sample Phiworburrow1_MG_FD_204933 | JGI IMG/M metagenome (GOLD analysis project Ga0316188, IMG submission 204933) | Coastal sediment microbial communities from Maine, United States - Phippsburg worm burrow 1 | ecosystem: Environmental > Aquatic > Marine > Coastal > Sediment | place: USA: Maine... | reverse complement strand
CTCGGGGTCGAAGAACATGTAGCCATTGCGGCCGGCCTGCTTGGCGCCGTACATCGCGTGGTCGGCATGGCGCAGCAGCGTGTCGGCGTCGCTGCGGTCGATCGGGAACGCGGTGGCGCCCACGCTGGCCGTGATGCGCACCGGCTCCTGCGCCGGGTCGATGACGTAGGGCTGGTTGACCACCCGCAGCACGCGTTCCACCGCCAGCCGCGCTTCCTCCAGCGTGCCGGCGCGCAGCAGCAGCACGAACTCGTCGCCGCCCAGACGCGCCACCGCGTCGGCCCACATCTCGCGACTGCGCAGCGTGCCGCGCAGGCGGCCGGCCAGTTCGACGAGCAGCCGGTCGCCGCCCTCGTGGCCGTAGCGGTCGTTGACCGGCTTGAAGCGGTCAAGGTCCAGGTAGCACACGGCCAGCAGCGTGCCGTCCCGCTCGGCTGCGTGCATGGCCTCGTTCAGCAACTGCCCCAGCCGCACCCGGTTCGGCAACCGCGTGAGTTCGTCGAAGTGCGCCTGCCGCTCCAGCCTTTCGTGCTGCAGCCGCTGTTCCGTGATGTCGGATATGGCCAGCACGTGGTAGCGCAGGTCGCCCTCCGGGCCGTTCACCTGCGACACCGTGACCTGCAGCGTGCTGAGCTGTCCCCCTCGACGGCGTTCGATCAGTTCCCCGCGCCAGCGTCCGCGCTCGCGCAGGCTGGACCACATGGCGGCGCGTTGCTGTCGGGCCAGCGGGTCACCGGGGTTCGGGCGCAGCAGCGACGGCACGGTGCCCAGCAGGTCGGCCAGCGGCACGCCGAGGATCTGCGTGTAGGCGGCATTGGCGTCCAGCACGCGCAGATCGGCATCGGCGATCAGCAGGCCCTCGTGCAGGTGCTCGAACAGGCTCGCGGACAAGCGCTGACGTTCCTGGGCCTCGTGGCGCTCGCTGACTTCGGTCATGGTTGCCAGCAGGCGCAGCGGCTGCCCGGACTGGTCCAAGGCAGACGGCAGCAACTGCACATCGACCCAGTGCCAACCCTCATCGCTCTGCACGCGCAACTCCTGCTGCCATGCCGGTCGACTGCCGTCCGCGACCTCGGCCATGGCCGCGGCTAATCGCGCACGGTCATCCACGTGCACGTCGTCCAGCCATCGCTGGGGCGTCCAATGCCTGCGGTCGCCGCGGCGGGTCAGTGTCTGCCAGTCAGCCGACAGGCTGACCTCGCCGTCGCGCTGCAGGTGCCACTCGGCCACCGCGACGCGCGCAGCGCGCAGCGCCTTCGCCGCGCGGTGCTCGCGCAAGCGGATCTCCTGGCCCGCGGCGTGGGTCATCAGCAGCACCGCCATCAGCGAACCCAGGTAGCCGGTGAGAGCCTGCAGAGCCGAGTCTGGCGCCATGCCGCCGAATGGGCCGTGCCCGAGCGTGGTGGACCCCGCGGCCACGGCCCCGATCGCCAGCGTGGCGGCGGCCGGCAGCGACAGCCCGCCCTGCGCCACCAGCGCCAGCAGCAGCACGTGGGGCCACCACGCCATGGCGGCACTGGCAGTGATGCCGCTGGCGGTGCCCATGTACCAGACCGCCGCTGCCATCACGGCCAGCGCGGCCAGCGCCGAGCCTACGAAGGTGTCTCGGCGCCCCGTCCGCACACGCCGCGCCGGCCGCGTGAATGCAAGCGCCGGCACCGCCATCAACAGCAGTCCGAGCGCCTTCCAGGGCCAGAGGGCCAGCGCATCGGTCCAGTGCAAGCCGGTGCCGTCGCCCGTCAGCCAGGCGGCGCCGTACTGCGTGGCCGCCAGCAGTGGCGCAGCGATGCAAAGGCTGAGGAAGGCGAGCAGCCCCACATCGCGCGCACGGTCGAAATCCGCCGTCGCGCCGCACAGTCGGATCGCGGCCAGGGTCGCCGCCGTGGTGACCGCCAATCCACCGGCGAGCGCCAGGGCGGGTGCCAGGCCGGGCCCGAGTGCCCACCCGACCGCGCCCACCCCGACACAGCACATTGCCAGACCGGGGACGCCGCGCCGCACCGCCAGACTGAGAGCGGCGCCGCTGGCCAGCCAGGGCAGACCCCAGGGGGCCCCCGGGGACAGCCAGACGTCCAGCAGGCACGACACCAGCACCAGCCCCGCGGGCATCCTCCACGCAGACCAGAATCCCGCCACGCCTTGCTGCGGTGAGGCCCGGTCGGCCGTGGCCGACGGGTCGGGCTGCGGATTCGGGGACGGAATCTTGTCCAATTGCGGTGTGCTAGCAGCCGGCCCCGAATTGCACGCGCCAATGCGACGCAGCCGTCACAGGGTCAGATCTTGAAGTCTTCCATTTTGGCACCGCCGGCCAGTGCCGACTTGAGCCAGTTGGGCTGCAGGCCGCGGCCCGACCAGGTGTCACCCGTCCCGGGGTGCCGGAATTTGGGCGGCACCTTCGAACTCGCCTTGCGCGGCGCCGACGCAGCGCGGCTGCCCAGGTCGGCCAGCGTCAGGCCGTGTTCGGCCATGAGCGCCTTGATCTGCGCAATCGCGTCGGCTCTTTCCGCACGCTGGGTTTGTGCGATCTGTTGCTCGAGCGCCGCCTTTTGGGCAAGCAATTCACTCAGTTTGGCCATGCCAGGACTCCGTCGGTGACGTTGGAATGAAAGAAATATATCAGGCCGCAACCGCGCGTATTAACCGTTGGCGTCAACTCAGGGTTTCTCACAAGTATCGGGTGCGGTAAGCGTCTGCAGATAGACGACCTTGCAGCCACCATTGGCGGATACCTGAGCGGATTTGATCTCGAGATTTCCAGAGGATGGCAGCGCCGGGATTCGTCGTCGCACTGCCGTCCCGCACCTTGATCTACGCCCTCGGAGGTCGTTGTAGCTGGGATGCTGCTGCAGGGTGAATCCAGATGGGCCAGCGAAGCCTCGCGGAGCGCGGAATGGCAGTGCCGGGGCCCGGGTGCGGCAGGTTTCTTGTCTGAATGGCTGCGCGGCCAACTCGAAACCTGCGACTTCGACTGCGCATCCTTACATTCCCTGCGGGCCGTGCCGCGAATCTGATCGACGATGCCCGTGTGATGCTTGCCGCTCATATTCAGAGCGCTGCGCCGGGGCCGAGTTTGTAGCCGGCCGAGACCCCCGAGACGGTGGGGCCCCGGCCCTTGCGCCGGATGGCGAGAAGTTTCTCTTCAGTGGCGACGGGGCCGCGCGCTGCATGCGTGGCATTGGAGAGCGCCGCGCGGGACCCAATGGGACCCGTGGGCCGTGCCCTTGCGCATTCGGCCAGCGGCGGGCCCACCATCGACGGAGCTTGCGCTATGGGTCCCAAACCCGCTGGCCGGCTCTACCCACCTGTACCAAGAGACGCGGGCGCTGCCGCGACACGGCGGCTCAATCGGTCATCAGGCCCGACCGTCGGGCAGCGGGTTCCACTTGCTGGCATGCGCGGCCCTGACCCGGCACCGAGGCAGGCCGCGAAAAACCACTTGGATGACGGTCAGGCCGGCGGGGGAACGTAGCCCGCAGGCTTCTCCGCACCCTCTCCGAAGAAAAACTGCTCCATCTGGCGCGCCAGGTACTGGCGTGCGCGGGCATCGGCCAGGTTGAGACGGTTCTCGTTGACGAGCATGGTCTGATGCTTCTTCCAGAGCTCGAACGCCTCCTGGCTGACGTTGTCGTAAATGCGCTTGCCCAGGTCACCCGGGTAGGGCGGGAAGGCGATCCCCGGGGCTTCCTTCTTCAGATAGACGCACTGCACCATGCGGGTCATCGGGTCGTTCTCCTGCTCATGTCAGACAAGGGGTTTGACCAGCACCTTGGAGCGCCGGTCCCAGTTGTACTTGCGCCGACGGGCCTCGGGCAGCCAGTCGGTTTCGGCTTCCGCGAAGCCGCGCTTCTTGAACCAGTGCATCGTGCGCGTGGTCAGCACGAAGATGCTGGCCAGCCCGGCGGCGCGCGCGCGCTGTTCGATGCGCTTGAGCATGCGCTCGCCATCCCCCTGGCTCTGCGACTCCGGCGACACGGTCAGCGCCACCATCTCGCCGGTGCGCGCTTCGGGATAGGGATAGAGCGCGGCGCAGCCGAAGATGATGCCGTCGTGCTCGATGACGGTGTAGTTGGCGATGTCGCGCTCGATCTCGGTGCGCTCGCGACGCACCATGGTGCCGTCGATCTCGAACGGTTCGATCAGCTTGAGGATGCCGCCCACATCGTCGGGACTGGCTTCGCGCAGGCTCTCGAGCTTTTCGTCCACCACCATCGTGCCGATGCCGTCGTGCGTGAAGATCTCCATCAGCAGCGCGCCGTCGACCGCGAACGGCAGGATGTGCGAACGCTCGACCCCGCCTTCGCACGCCTTGATGCAGTGCTGCAGGTAGAAACTGGGGTCGGTGGGCGCCTGGGGCGGCGGCAGCGAGGCCTGCAAGCGGCGGGCCTCGGCCAGCGACAACTCGGTGTCGATGGCGCTGTCGGCCTCCGCGGGGACCTCGTGGATGCCCGGGACCTCGGTCATGAACAGCAGCTTGTCGGCCTGCAGCGCCACCGCGGTGGAGGTGGCGACTTCCTCCATCGCCAGGTTGAAGGCCTCGCCGGTGGGCGAGAAACCGAACGGGCTGAGCAGCACCAGCGCGCCCGTGTCGATGGCGCGCCGGATCGCTGCGCCGTCGACGCGACGTACGACGCCGCTGTGCTGGAAGTCGATGCCGTCGACGATGCCGACCGGACGGGCGGTCAGGAAGTTGCCGGAGACGACGCGCACCGTGGCGTTGGCCATCGGCGTGTTCGGCAGGCCCTGGGAGAACGCCGCCTCGATCTCGAAGCGCAACTGGCCGGCGGCCTCCTGCGCGCAGTCGAGCGCGACCGCGTCCGTGATGCGCATGCCGTGGCTGAAACGCGAAACCTGGCCTTTGGCGGCGAGCTGCTCGGTCACCTGGGGCCGGAAGCCGTGCACCAGGACCAGCTTGAGTCCCATGGCGTGCAGGATCGACAGGTCCTGGACGAAGTGGTTCAACTTGCCGGCGGCGATGGCCTCGCCGGCCAGCCCGACCACGAAGGTCTTGCCCCGGTAGGCGTGGATGTGCGGCGCCACCGAGCGGAACCATGGGACGAAGGTGTGCGGGAAGACCAGGCTCATGCTGGCCGGGATTGTGCCGCAGTGCCTGCCTGCCGATGCTTGACGGGTCCGGGCCGCCGTCGCAGGATGAGGGCCCCTCCGCGACCCAGGAGTACCCCGATGGACGCATTCAAGACGCACGGCGCCTTCAGCTGGTCGGAGCTGATGACCCACGACCCCAAGGCTGCGGCCGACTTCTACGGTGCCCTGTTCGGTTGGACGGTCGACACCATGGACATGGGCCAGGGCCCGTACCATGTGCTGAAGGTCGGCGACAGCGCCGTCGGCGGCATCATGGGCATGCAGCCCGGTGGCACGGGCCAGCCGCCGGCCTGGGGGTGCTACGTCACCGTGGACGACATCGACAAGATCTGTGAGACATGCAAGTCCCTGGGCGGCACCGTCTGCATGCCGCCGACGGCGGTGCAGGGGGTCGGCCGGATGGCCCTGCTGAAGGACCCGCAGGGCGCGGTGATCCACGCGATCACCTATTCGATGGGCTGACCGGTTCGGGGCGGTCGCCCATAATCCGCGGCCCGTGTCGAACCCCTCGTCGAAGACCCCGCGCCCCGCGCCAGCTCACCCCGTCCCGCCGATCTCGTACCCCGAGGCGCTGCCGGTCTCGGCGCGACGCGAAGAGATCGCGCGCGCGATCGCGACCCACGCGGTCGTCATCGTCTGCGGCGAGACCGGGTCGGGAAAGACCACCCAGCTGCCCAAGATCGCGCTCGAGCTGGGCCGCGGCCTGGGCGCCGGTGGCCGCGGCCTGATCGGCCACACGCAGCCGCGCCGCATCGCGGCGGCGAGTGTCGCCAAGCGCATTGCCGAGGAGCTGAATTCGCCGCTGGGCGAAGTGGTCGGCTACAAGGTGCGCTTCCAGGACCGCCTGCAGCGCGGCGCCAGCGTCAAGCTGATGACCGACGGCATCCTGCTGGCCGAAACGCAGACCGACCCGCTGCTGAAGGCCTACGACACGCTGATCCTCGACGAGGCGCACGAGCGCAGCCTGAACATCGACTTCCTGCTCGGCTACCTGAAGCAGCTTCTGCCGCGTCGGCCGGACCTGAAGATCGTCGTCACGTCGGCCACCATCGATGCGGATCGATTTGCCCAGCACTTCGCCAGCGGGCAGGGGCCCGCGCCGGTGATCCAGGTCTCGGGCCGGCTGTTCCCGGTCGAGCAGCGCTGGAACGCCTTCGAGGAACGCCGGGACCACGATCTGAACGACGCCATCGCCGACGCCGTGGACGAACTCTGGCGAGGCGCGGGCGCCGGCGACATCCTGGTCTTCCTGCCCGGCGAGCGCGAGATCCGCGAGGCCGCAGACCACCTGCGCCGGCACCTGGCGGCCAGCCAGCGCGGTGGGCCGCCGGCGGAGATCCTGCCGCTGTTCGCTCGCCTGTCGCAGGCCGAGCAGGACCGCGTCTTCCAGGCTGGCAACGGCCGGCGCATCGTGCTGGCCACCAACGTGGCCGAGACCTCGCTCACCGTACCCGGCATCCGCTACGTCGTCGACAGCGGCCTGGCGCGCGTGAAACGCTACAGCTACCGCAACAAGGTCGAGCAGTTGCAGGTCGAGCCGATCAGCCAGGCGGCGGCCAACCAGCGCGCCGGACGCTGCGGGCGGGTGGCCAACGGCATCTGCATCCGCCTGTACGACGAAGAGAGCTTCAGCGCCCGGCCGCGGTTCACCGACCCGGAAATCCTGCGCTCCTCTCTGGCCGGCGTGATCCTGCGCATGAAGGGCCTGCGGCTCGGCGCGGTGGAGGACTTTCCCTTCCTCGAAGCGCCTCCGGGCAAGGCAATTGCCGACGGCTACGCGCTGCTGGCCGAACTGGGCGCGGTCGACGACGACAACGCATTGACGCCGATCGGCCGCGAGCTCGCGCGGTTGCCTCTGGACCCGCGCGTGGGCCGCATGATCCTGGCCGCGCGCGATCGCGAATCGCTGACCGAAGTGCTGGTGATCGCCTCCGCGCTGAGCGTGCAGGACGTGCGCGACCGACCGCTGGAGGCTCAGCAGGCGGCCGACGAGAAGCACCGCAAGTTCGACGACGAGAAGTCGGAGTTCATGGGCTACCTGAAGCTCTGGCGCTGGATCGAAGAGGGCCGTGGCGTGCACGGGCATGCCGGGCAGAAGACCCAGGCGGTCGACAGCCACAAGCTCAGCAATCGCCAGCAGGAGCAGCGTCTGCGCGACAGCTTCGTCAACCCGCGCCGCGTGCGCGAGTGGCGCGACGTGCACACGCAGCTGCACACCGTGGTCGCCGAACACGGCTGGCGGCTGAACGGCAGCGAGGCCACCTACGATCAGGTCCACCAGGCGATGCTGGCCGGTCTGCTGGGCAACATCGGTTGCAAGGCCGACGAGGACGACTGGTACCTGGGCGCGCGCGGCATCAAGTTCTGGCGCCACCCGGGCGCGCACCTGAGCAAGAAGCCGGGGCGCTGGATGGTGGCCGCCGAGCTGGTGGACACCACGCGCCTGTTCGGCCGCGGACTGGCCGCCATCGACCCCGCATGGATCCCGCCGATCGCCGGCCACCTGCTGAAGACGCAGCTGCTGGAGCCGCACTGGGAAAAGAAGGCGGCCGAGGTGATCGCGCTCGAGCGCGCCACGCTGTACGGCATCGTCGTCTACAACAACCGGCGCGTGAATTTCGGCCGGGTCGATGCGGTGGCGGCGCGCGAGATCTTCATTCGCGAGGCGCTGGTGAACGGCGAGTGGGAGACCCGCTTGCCGTTCCTGGCGCACAACCAGAAGCTGGTGCGCCAGGTGCAGGAACTGGAGCACAAGGCGCGGCGCCAGGACGTGCTGGTCGACGACGAGCTGATCCACGCCTTCTACGACGCCCAGCTGCCGGCCGACGTGTGCTCTGGCGCCACGCTGGAGCGCTGGTGGCGCGACGAGTCCAGGCGCCAGCCCGGGCTGCTGCAACTCACGCGCGACGAGCTGATGCGCCACGAGGCCGCCGGCATCACCACCGACGCCTTCCCGAGGACAGTGCGCCTGGGCGGCATCGACTGCGCCGCGACCTACCTGCACGCGCCGGGCGACGCCAAGGACGGGCTGACGGTGACGCTGCCGATCTACGCGCTGAACCAGGTCGACGAGGCGCGCTGTGACTGGTTGGTGCCCGGCATGCTGCGCGACAAGGTGCTGGCGCTGCTGAAGAGCCTGCACCAGCGCCCGCGCTCACGTCTGGTGCCGCTGCCCGACTACGCGACCGAATTCTGTTCCAGCGTGCCGTTTGCCCAGGGCGGCCTGCTGGACGCCTTGCTGAAGGCCGTGCGCGAGCGCACGCAGCTGGCCGTGCAGCGCAACGACTTCAAGCTGGAGACGCTGTCGCCGCACCTGTTCATGAACTTCAGGCTCGTCGACGAGCATGGCCGCCAGCTGGCTGCCGGCCGCCACCTGCCGACGCTGAAGGCCGAATGGGGTGGGCAGGCGCGCAGCGCCTTCCAGGCACTGGCCGCGCTGAAACTGCCGGCGGCCGCGCCGACGCCTGAGCAGGCCCCGGCGCGCGGCGCTCGCGCCATGCTCCAGGCGCCTGCGCCGACGGTCGAATCCAGGGCCTACACCGAGTGGAGCTTCGGCGAACTGCCCGAGCTGATGGAGCTGAAGAAGGGCGGCCAGGTGCTGGTCGGTTTCCCGGCGCTGACCGACCAGGGGCGGCATGTCGAGATCGAGGTCTTCGACGAACCCGAGCTGGCGGCCTCGCGCCACCGCGCCGGCCTGCGCCGGCTGGTGGCGCTGCAGATCAAGGAGCCGCTGAAGTACCTGGAGCGCAACCTGCCGGACTTGAACAAGAGTGCGGCGGCCTACATGGCGCTGGGCACGCTGGAGGACTTGCGACAGCAGATCATCGACGTCGCGCTCGACCGCGCCTTCCTGGCCGATCCGCTGCCGACCGACGCGCGCGCCTTCGAGGCGCGGGTGCAGGAAGGCCGGTCGCGGCTGAACCTGATCGCACAGGAGGTGGCGCGCCAGGCCGGGACGGTGCTGGCCGAGCACGCTGCCGCGCAGCGCAAGCTCAAGGACAGCCGCGTGCCGCAGGCGACGGCCGACGACATTGCGGCGCAGCTGCAGCGGCTGGTCGGCAAGCGGTTCCTGACCGACACGCCCTGGGCGGCGCTGCAGCACCTGCCGCGCTACCTGAAGGGCGTCGTGCTGCGGCTGGACAAGTGGCGCGCCGACCCGGCCCGCGACGCGACACGGCTGGCCGAGTTGCGGCCGCTGGAGCAGCGCTGGCTGCGCCGGCTGGCCGAACTCAAGGGCGCGCCCGACGCGCGGCTGGACGAGTTCCGCTGGCTGCTGGAGGAACTGCGCGTGAGCCTGTTCGCGCAGGAACTGCGCACCCCGCAGCCGGTCAGCGTCAAGCGGCTGGACCGGGCCTGGGCCCAGATCCTCGCCTGACTCGGAGGGCGCCCGGCGGAACGGCGTTGCGGCAGCCGCCGTCCAGCCCTGTCGCGCAACGCAGGCACACCGGGTCCGCGAGCGCGGGTGGCCTGCCACCAGGTCGATGTCACCGACTGGCGCGCGTCGCGCTCGAATGGCCGCGATCGTGCGCGTCGGGCGGCCAGTGCGGTGCCAGAGAAGCAGCGAAGCGTTTCCCATGCGATGTGGCGATCTCAACCAGGCTCAGCTGCGGGCGCAGGCTGAGTGCGGCCCCCAGCGCGTGGCTGGCCTCGGCCGCCCTGCCCAATGCGGCCAGGCAGGCGGCCTCGAGGACTCGCGACAGAAAGAGCCTGGGGTCGCGCCTGATGCTGGCACGCGCTTCTTCAAGGGCGATGTCGGCTCGACCTGCGCGAAGCTCGAAGCTGCCCAGCACATATCCCCAGAACCCCAGGCGCCTGTCACGCGGGCTGATTTGCATACCGTGCCGCATGCGGGCGATACCCGCTTCACGGTCGCCCGAGATCGCGAGGGCGGCACCCACGGCCACATGTGCCTGCGCGTTGCTGGGATCCAGCGCAACGGCGCGTTCAAGCACGTCCATGCCGCGCTCGCCATGCCCCAGTTCCGTCAGCGCACAGCCCGCCAAGCCGAGGACCTCCGAGCTGCCGTCGTCATCGGCAATGGCCCGCTCCGCCTGGCTTGTGGCCTCGGCAACCAGCTCGGACGAACGTGGCACCAGGTTGTGGATGAGGCCCAGCGCCGTCACCAGTGCGCAGTGTGCCCGCGCCAGCGCAAAGCCAGGGTCGGCATCGAAGGCCAACTCAAACTGCGAGCGAGATTCGCGCAGGGCCTCGGCCGTCCACCCCTTCATCGCAATTGCCCCGACGCCCTGGTGGTAGTGCGCCCACGCATCGACGCTATCCGGGCGGGTTCGCCGGATCAGGGCTATCTCGGCGCGTGTGAGCTCGGGCTGGATTTCGGTGACGATCCCCCGGACGATGTCGTCCTGCAGCTGGCCGAAGTCGCCTTGCTCGGCGTCGAATCTGCCCGACCAGAGCAGCTGGCCTGACTCGGCGTCGGCCAGCTGTGCGGTCACGCGAACCAGTTCGCCCAGGTCGCGCACGCTGCCTTCGACCACGTAGCGCACCCCCAGGCCGCGTGCGATGGCCTCGGCGCTCGTCTTGTGGTCTCGGAACGAAACCGATGACGAGTGCGAAATCAGCGAAAAGCCGGGCATGCGGGCGAGCAGGGCGATGATGTCTTCGACCAGGCCATCAGCCAGAAACCCGACCCGTCTGTCGTCGGACAGAACGCGAAACGGCAGCACCACGATCGCCGGCCTCGCCCGGTCTGGCTCAGTGTCGGCCGCCGATCGGGGCGTTCCCCGCGGCGCAGCGTCGTCAACGGACACATGGAACGCATGGATCGGATGCTTGATGTTCTTGACTACCTGCGGGCCGCGATCGGTGAAGATGGCCGCCACCTTGTCTCTGACCGCCCCGTGGATGGCATCCGAGACCAGGATCTGACCCGGTTGCGCCAACGCCTGGAGCCGAGAAGCGATGTTCACGCCGTCCCCATAGACGGAACCATCGGTCTTCTCCATCACGTCCCCAAGATGGACGCCGATGCGGAACTGCAGACGAGCCTCCGGGGCCGAAGCCTCGTGCATGCCCGCCAGGCGGGCCTGAATCTGCATCGCGGCGGTCAACGCGCCGGTCGCGGTCTCGAACACGGCGAGGACGGAATCTCCGGCCGTGTCGACAACGCGACCTTGATGCGCGGCCGTTTGGGAACGGAAGACCGCCCGGGCTCTCTCGAGGGTCGCAACGGTCGCGCGCTCATCCTGCGACATGAGGCGCGAGTATCCCGCCGCATCTGCCGCCAGGATCGCCGACAGTCTTTGTCTGAGATCACTCACCGGATCGAGCCCCGTCAACACGTTGATCGATGCATCCTACGCGCACGCTGCTGGCAGGCCTT
>Ga0316188_10001381_pt1 | contig 11444 bp, 10 predicted proteins | sample Phiworburrow1_MG_FD_204933 | JGI IMG/M metagenome (GOLD analysis project Ga0316188, IMG submission 204933) | Coastal sediment microbial communities from Maine, United States - Phippsburg worm burrow 1 | ecosystem: Environmental > Aquatic > Marine > Coastal > Sediment | place: USA: Maine... | reverse complement strand
GGAGTAGAGGAAGTCCCACACCAGCACGCTGGCCTCGTTGCCAAAGACCGCATTGGCCGTGTCCTGGCCCCGGCGCAGCTCGGAGGAGTCCACCACGTCGTCGTGTAGCAGGGTGGCGGTGTGGATAAATTCAATCAGGGCCGCACACTCGATGTGCTGTTCCCCCTGGTAGCCCAGGGCCTTACTGGCCAGCAGGTGCAGGACCGGGCGCAGGCGTTTGCCGCCGCTGTTGACGATGTAGTGGCCGATCTGGTTGATGAGGATGACCTCGGACTGCAGCCGCGCCTGGATGCAGTGATTGACCCGTGCCATGTCGTCTTCAATCAGGGCATAAATTTCTTCTATTTTCATGTAGTTAGCAATTCCGGGCACGTAGTCGGCCCTGCATGCTAGGGGTGGGCCTGGCGCCTGTCAAGAGCCGCCAAATGATGTTTGACCGGGGGGCGGTGAGCGGCTAAAATTGCCGCCCTTCATGACGAGGGTTTTTGCCCTGTCGCGTAAAATTTCCTTGGAGATACAGTCAGATGTACGCAGTAATTGAAACCGGTGGCAAACAGTATCGGGTCACCGAAGGCCAGAGCATCAAGGTCGAGAAATTGAGCGCCGATGCGGGCAGCAAAATCGATCTGGACAAGGTCTTGTTGGTTGCCAATGGCGACGACATCAAGATCGGTGCCCCGTACGTTGACGGTGGCAAGGTCACGGCAACGGTCAAGGCCCACGGCAAGGGCAAGAAAGTGATGATCATGAAATTCCGTCGTCGCAAACATCATCAAAAAGTCCAGGGTCATCGCCAGCTCTTCACTGAGTTGGAAATTACCGGGATCAAAGGTTAAGAGGTTTAAGCAATGGCACATAAGAAAGCTGGTGGTAGTACCCGTAACGGTCGTGATTCCGAATCCAAACGCCTGGGCGTGAAGCGCTTTGGTGGTGAGACGGTCCTGGCCGGCAACATCCTGGTTCGTCAACGCGGTACCCAATTTCACCCTGGCGTGAATGTCGGCCGTGGTCATGACGACACCCTGTTCGCTAAATCTGATGGCGTGGTCACCTTTACTATCAAGGGCCCGAAAAAGCGTCGTTTTGTGAGTATCACGCCGGCGGCCTAAGCAACACCACATGCAGAATCAGAAAGAGCCCCGTCGAAGTACGGGGCTTTTTTTATGCCGTTTACTGTTTATCAATTTGGTATTCCATTAAAGTAGTCCGTATGAAATTTGTAGATGAAGCCACCATTCGCGTTGAAGCCGGCAAGGGCGGTGACGGTTGCCTGAGTTTTCGGCGCGAGAAATATATTCCCTTCGGTGGTCCCGATGGCGGTAACGGTGGCGACGGTGGCAGTGTATTTTTAGTTGGTGACGAGAATATCAATACCCTCGCCGATTTTCGTTTCACGCGTAAATTCAATGCCCAGAGTGGACAAGCAGGCAGTGGCCGCAATTGCACCGGTAAGAGCGGCGAGGATCTCTATCTCAAGGTGCCTTTGGGCACGGTAGTGAATGAGGCGGATACCGAAGAAGTCATCGGTGAAGTGCTGCAACATCAACAGGTGTTACGTGTGGCTCAGGGCGGCCGCCATGGTGTGGGCAACACCGTGTTCAAGAGCAGCACCAACCGTGCGCCACGGCAATTTACCAAGGGCACGCCCGGTGAAATACGGCAGCTTCGTCTTGAATTAAAAGTGCTTGCGGATGTGGGTCTGTTGGGTTTACCCAATGCGGGAAAGTCGACCCTGATTCGCGCGGTCTCCTCCGCACGGCCCAAAGTTGCCGATTATCCATTTACCACCTTATACCCAAACCTGGGGGTGGTGCGTATCGAGGCGGACCGCAGTTTCGTGATTGCCGATATTCCCGGGATTATCGAAGGGGCGGCGGAGGGTGCGGGGTTAGGTATTCAGTTTTTAAAACACCTGTCGCGTACCCGTTTGTTGTTGCATATTATCGACGTTGCGCCACCGGATGAATCCGATCCGGCCAAGGCGTTCAGCATCATCGAAAATGAAATAAAACAATACAGTGATGAGATGATGCAGTACGAGCGCTGGCTAGTGTTAAATAAAGTGGATTTGCTCCCGGAAGCAGAGCGCGAGGCACATTGCCAGCAAATAATCGATGCCATCGGTTGGCAAGGGCCCGTCTATCGTTTATCGGCGCTGACCAGCGAGGGCACACAGCAACTGTGTTTTGATATTATGGAATTTGTCGAACGACAAAGAGAAGCAGCATGCGCGAACGAATCAGAACAGCAAAACGATGCGTAATCAAAATCGGTAGTGCTCTGTTGACCAATGATGGTCTCGGGCTCAACCGTGAAGGCATTCGTCTATGGGTCGAGCAAATCGCCCAACTGCGCAAGCGTGGTATTGAGGTGGTGCTGGTCTCTTCAGGCGCCGTTGCCGAGGGCATGTCGCGCCTGGGCTGGAAGAAACGTCCCCACGCCTTACACGAATTACAGGCCGCTGCGGCTGTCGGTCAGATGGGGCTGGTGCAGGCATATGAATCGGCCTTTTCGCAATTCAGTTATCACACCGCACAGATTTTATTGACCCACGATGACCTCGCCAATCGGCACCGTTATCTGAATGCACGCAGCACCTTACGCACTTTGCTCGGTCTCAAGACCATTCCGGTGGTCAATGAGAATGACACCGTGGCCTTCGAAGAAATTCGCTTCGGAGATAACGATACCCTCGGTGCCCTGGTCGCCAATCTTATCGAAGCAGACCACTTGATAATTCTCACCGATCAGGCCGGATTGTATGACAAGGATCCACGCAGCCATCAGGATGCACAATTGGTGGCGCAGATGAACGCCAATGACACCGGGCTCGATGCCATGGTCACGAGCAAGGGTGGCGCCCTCGGGCGCGGCGGTATGCTGACCAAGTTGCGGGCCGCGCGGCTTGCCGCTCGTTCCGGGACCAATACTCTCATCTGCGCCGGGCGCGAGCCCGATATCCTGCCGCGCGTGTTCGGCGGCGAAGTCCTCGGCAGCTATTTATACGCCGAACAAAGCCAGGTGACCGCGCGCAAACAGTGGTTGGCCGGGCATTTGCAGTTGCATGGCAAGCTGGTGCTCGACGCGGGTGCCTGTAAGGTCTTGAAAGAAAAGGGCAGCAGTTTACTGGCGGTGGGTATTCGGCGGGTCGAGGGGCAGTTTGCTCGTGGCGAGGTCGTGGCCTGCGTCGATGAGCAGGGCCAGGAAATCGCCCGTGGCCTGGTCAATTATAATTCGCAGGAAGTCGCGAAACTTCTTGGGCAATCCAGTGACAAAATAGAGTCGATTCTCGGTTATGTGGATGAGGAAGAACTGATCCATCGGGATAATATGATCATCATTGCCAAATAATTCGCGGTTAGCTTATCGTCGTGCTATGTAATAAATACCGATCTGTATTGCTTATTCTGTTTGCAGGCTTGTTTTTCAGCGCCTGCACCGTCAAAAATACCTATAAACAACTTGATTGGATCCTGGCCGGGATGGTGGAGGACTATGTCAGCCCGTCCGAAGTGCAGGAGACGGAAGTCGATGCGCGTATCGCCGCGCTCCTGAAATGGCACCAATTCACCCAGCTCAATAGTTATATCGCGGATTTAAAACAACTACAGCAATACACCTCGCAGGGGCTTGATGCGGAAAGAATTGATGACGTGTTTCAGCGCTTCACGCGCAGTTGGCAGGCAATAAAACAACGCGTTGCACCTGAAATGGCCGATATGTTTCTCTCACTTAGCGAAGCACAGCAAACCCAATTATTTGAAAACCTGGCCACAAAAAATCAGGAGCTGGATGAGGATTTCAAGGAATATAGCCAGCAGCAACGGTATCAGCGTGCGGGCGAGAAGTTGATAGAAAATGTTGAAGACTGGCTGGGAGAGTTAACTGATGAGCAAAAAGAGATATTACGCTCATGGCCGCCAAAATTTAAACCCCTGCACGCAGAGCGCATGGCGTTTCGGGTAAAGTGGCAAGCGACTCTAAAGGCGTTGTTGCAAAAGCCCATGCCAGTTGATGAAAAGCGTCAGTCGTTAATTAATTTAATCGAATCACCCGAGGTTTATCGAAGCGCCGAGCATAAGCAGAATTTGGCTGATAACATCGAGCTGGCCAAGCGATTAATGTTAATCTTTGATAAAACACTCAGTAAGCAGCAACGTGATTTCCTGATAGAGCGAATTGATCAGCTTGTCGCCTCCTTTGAGGAGCTTGCTGCGGAGAAACCTTAATTAGAGCAACGGAGCAAGGCCGGTCCAGACATTCTCCATCACAATGGGCTACACCCTTTAAGATAAACGGCACGAAGGTGACATTATTTTCCCGAGCAGCATCTTGATAGACCGCAAGAAATTTATCGACATAGGCTTGTCCGAGATTCGGTGGAATACGCACACCGCACAACAGGACTTTGGCCTTGACGTTTTTGGCCAGGGCGATCATTTTGTTGATGTTTTTGTGCATCTCGTTTGGTGATAAACCTTGCAGGCCATCGTTACCACCTAACGCTATGATGACAATGCGCGGTTTATGGGCGTTGAGGGCATTGGGCAAACGTGACAGGCCTGCCATGGTGGTATCACCGCTGACGCTTGCATTCACGACTTGATAGGGATAGCCTTTTTGCTCGAGTCGTTGTTGCAGCAAATACACCCAGTTGGCCTTATGTGGTACACCGGGTGCGGCACTCAAGCTGTCGCCGAGCACCATGATCACCGGGCGCGGTTGTTCGGCTACCGATGGCACACTCAGGATGACATTGATCAGTAATACTAACAGCAGTAGTGAGTAACGCATGATGCAGACACCTTCACTGGACGCCGCCGGAATATTTCTCAGCGCGAATAATATCAATAAATCGCTAAAAAGTGGTGATAAAGACCTACAGGTACTTCAGACCATTAATCTGCAGTTTAGTGCCGCGAGCACCAACGCGATTGTAGGGGCCTCGGGTTCGGGCAAGACAACACTCCTGGGTTTGTTGGCCGGGCTGGATCTGCCGACCAGCGGCAGTATCGTGTTTGAGGGCCAGGATATTACCCGACTTAGCGAAGATCAGCGGGCGATGATCCGTGCGGGCAAGATTGCATTTATCTTTCAGTCCTTTCAATTATTACAACACCTGACCGCTTACGAGAATGTGCTGTTGTCGCTGGAAATTCTCAACCACCCCGATGCCAGGAAAGTGGCTAGCTCGATCCTGGCGCGTGTTGGGCTTGGTGAACGGCTGCATCATTATCCCAATCAACTCTCGGGGGGCGAACAGCAGCGCTGCGCCATCGCCCGTGCCTTTGCGACCGATCCGATTCTATTATTTGCAGATGAGCCGACCGGCAACCTGGATTTAAAAACCGGTAAAAAGATCATTGACCTGTTATTTGAACTCAATCGGGAAAAACACACCTGTCTGGTGATTGCTACGCACGATGCAAGTCTGGCGGAGCGTTGCGAGCGAATGATTGAGCTGGCAGGTGGTGAAGTACTTTCCGATTCACAACCAATGAAATAATCAGAATGTTTAGACAGTCCCTGCGTTTTCTCTATCGTGACTGGCGTGCTGGTGAACTGGGGTTATTGGCACTCGCCTTGATCGTTTCGGTCGCCAGCATTACCACGGTGAGTTTTTTTACCAATCGCGTCGAGCTGGCGATCAATCAGCAATCCAATGAATTACTGGCAGCGGATTTTGTGGTCGCCTCCCGTGATGCGATTAGTCCTGATCGTATTAAACTGGCCGACGACCTCGGCTTGACCACCACCCAACTGGAATTATTCCGCAGTGTGGTGGTGGTCAAAGACCAGGTACAAATGGTCGAGGTCAAGGTCACTCAGAATAAATACCCGCTACGCGGCACATTGCTGATAAGTGATGAGGCGTTTGGACCGGAATATCCTGTCCAGGGTAAACCCATGCCTGGGGAAATCTGGGTCGAACCACGCCTGTTACAGGCCTTGAATCTAAATGTCGGCGATGCCATCGCCCTGGGCGCGAAGATGTTTACCATCAGCAAGCTGATTGCCTATGAACCGGATCGTGGCGGGGATTTTTTCCGCATGGCGCCACGGGTAATGATGGCCGAAGATGATCTGGCGGCGACTGCGCTGTTGCAACCGGGGAGCCGGGTTAAACACCGTTTATTAGTCGCAGGGGATCGGGAACAGATTGCAAAGTATGCTAAAGCGGTGGAGTCCTCTCAGCGCCCGGGTGAGGAATTTATTTCCTTGCGTACCGGTCGGCCTGAGATTCGTTTTGCCTTTGAACGTGCCGACTTTTTCTTAAATATCGTTGCCCTGATCAGCGTGCTGTTAGGCAGCATCGCCACGGCCATGGCGGCGCAGCGTTATACCAAGCGGCATATCGATACGGTTGCCATTCTGCGCACCAGCGGGGTCACTTCCGGGAAAATCTTTAATTTGTTTCTCATGGAAATGCTGGTGTTTGGCCTTATCGTGAGTCTGCTTGGCTGTTTGATCGGTTACCTCGCGCAATATGCATTGACCGAGATCATGTCGAGCCTGATTCTGGAAACGCTGCCACAGCCCGATTTCACGCCGGTCGTGATCGGCGCCGTTACCGGCTTTATCGCCTTGCTCGGTTTTGTCATGCCGCCGATCTGGTTGCTGAAACAGACCCCGCCGATTCGCGTGTTGCGTCGCAATGAAAAGGTCTCGCTGTTCAGCAAATCCTTTGTGGTGATCTTTATCGGCGCCATTTTTGTTTTATGGGTGTGGCGGCTGGGGCAGGGCAACGTTGCGCAATATATTCTGCTCGGTGCCGTTGGCACGATTGCCGCGTTATATTTAATCGCACGTGTCATCGTGCGTCTATTACAACCCTTACGCGGACTGATGGGTGTCAGTTGGCGCTATGGCCTCGCCAACCTGAGCCGGCGCACGGATTTGTCATCCTTGCAGATTACCGCCTTCGGTCTCGGCATTATGTTTATCATCCTGAACTCGCTCATTCGCACCGAGCTGATGGGCAGCTGGCGCGATAGCATGCCGAGCGATACGCCCAATTACTTTTTTACCAATGTACAGAAAGAACAGATTCCGGCCATTCAGCAATTTTTCAGCGACCACATGCTAGGGCAACCTGCTTTTTCACCCATGACCCGTGGGCGCCTGATTGAGATCAATGGTCAGGAAGTCAATGTGGAAAATTATACCGACCCGCGCGCGCGCCGCCTGATCCTGCGTGACTTTAATCTCTCCTGGAGCAAGGACCTGCCGGAGGGAAATAAAATCATCAAAGGCCGTTGGTGGCGTGAAGACGAGGGTGGTAAACCGTATCTGTCACTCGATCCGTCGATTGCCGAGGCGTTGAAATTAAACGTGGGGGATTCGCTGAAATTCGATGTGGCCGGCACGATACTCGAGTTGCGCTTACTCAATACCCGCGGCGTGGACTGGAATTCCTTTCGCGTGAATTTCTTCAGTATCCTGCCCCATGGCTTACTAGAAGAATTCCCCAGCAACTGGGTATCGAGTTTTCATCTTGCGGCGGATAAGACACCGGTGTTGGTGGACCTGGTGCATCGCTTTCCGAATATCACCATCATCGATGTTGACGTCATCATCAGCCGTATTCGTCAGCTGATGGATCGCATCGCCAGCGCCATCGAGTATTTGCTCGGCTTCACCCTCGTTATTGGAATTATCATCATGTTGACCGCCATGCAGGCCACCCAGGATGAACGCCGCCACGAGGCCGCGCTGCTACATACCCTGGGCGCGTCGCGCAAATGGATTTTGCGCAGTACCCTGGCGGAGTTTGCCCTGCTTGGGCTGGTTGCCGGTGGCATTGCCGGGATTGCCGCAACGATCACCGGCTATATTCTGGCGGTGCAGGTGTTCAAGTTTCCGTTCCAATTCAGTCTGATGCCAACCGGGGTGGGGATGCTGGCCGGTATCGTGGTGGTGAGCCTCATCGGTTATCTCGGTACCTATCGAGTCCTGAGACAGCCACCCGTGGATACCTTCCGGCGGGCGTAGGGTTGGCGAAAACGCCTATTCGGCGTTAAGTCACTGAAAAGAAAGATAATTCTAATTGTGTTAGCTGGATCACAGATACCCCGGGGATGTCTTGTCTGTATATTAGATAATGTTAATATGCCAGGCATAGCATTACCTGGGAGTAGAGTGCGTGTATTTTGATATTTTGACCTATGTGGGATTGTTCTCGGCTGTGGCCGTTATCGTGGTCCTGTTTGTGCTGTGCAAACTCAAGGGATGTAACAAGCCCCTCTGCTGAGTTGCAGCGGCACGCGAAACCTAGCTTATCCCGAAGCGCTGCATCCGGCGCCACAGGGTACTGCGATCGATGCCCAGGATTCTGGCGGCATCAGATTTATTTCCATTTACCGATTCCAAGGCGCTCTTGATTTGATGGGCCTGCAATAATCCTTCGTCGCGGATTTTCCCCGGTTCACTATGCTCTTTGCGAAAATACTGAGTGATATCCTGCGGCAGGCTCTCCGCAGTGATGGTTTTGTCTTGCGCACAAATAATCCCGTGTTCAACCGCGTTCTCCAGTTCACGCACATTGCCGGGCCAGGGGTAGTTCATCATCATGCGCATCGCCTCCGGACTGCACTCAACATCTAGCGGGTAACCGCGCGCCGCCAACCGGGCACAAAAGTGCTTAATCAACAATGGTATGTCACCTGGACGTTCGTTTAACGAGGGGATGGTGAGGGGAATCACCGCCAACCGGTAGTACAGGTCGGCACGAAACTCACCCGCGTCGACCATCTCGCGCAGATTGCGATTGGAGGCGGCAATAATGCGGACATCAACCTTAATGGGTTTATCCGAGCCCACCATTTCCAATTGCTGTTCCTGAATGGCGCGCAATAGTTTCGCCTGTAAATGCAGCGGGATCTCACTGACTTCATCCAGAAACAGCGTGCCCTGGTGGGCGGACTGAAAGCGACCGGCGCGATCGGTGGTGGCGCCAGTGAAGGCGCCTTTTTTGTGTCCGAACAGTTCCGACTCGATCAGGGTCTCGGGGATGGCGGCACAGTTGATTTCGATAAAGGGGTGTTTGGCACGCCGGCTCTGGTTGTGGATCATGCGACCCAGCATGGTTTTACCCGTACCTGATGCACCTTGCAGCAAGATAAAGGCATCGCTGGGGGCGATCTGCTGGATACGCTCGACGACCTCCAGCATACCCGGGTCATTGGTTTCGATATTCGTATGGCGTTTCTTGTATACCGCCTCGATGTGGCGCTGTTCGGTCCGGTCACGGATCAGAATCAGGCGCAGTTTCTCAGAGTGATCCAGGCAATCCACAAAGCCGGTATGAAATTCCAGATAACGGTCGTCATCCCCCAGTTGCAGCTTTTCCTCAAAGTTCACGAAGCGGCCACTCGGACGCCCGGCGGCATCGACCTCGCCGGCCACAATGGCGGCGCGCAACAGGGTGCGTTGGAAGTTGAAGGAGTCGATATCACTCAAGCGGGCGAGGGGTTTATGGCTGCCGCCGAGTAAGGTAACTGCGGCCGGGTTTTGGTAGATCACGTGCCCTTGTTTGTCCGCCATGATCACGCCCTCATCGATAAAGGACACCACGGCCTCTAGCATGGGGATGAGTTGGGTCTCTGTCGTGATCGGCTTTTTGCTCATACGGTTTGAATAAGTGTTGCAGTTTTTCCCATGTTGCGCAACGTGTTGCACATGCAACATGTGGTGAAAAGGCTAAGATTTTCAGCCAGATAGCATTTTCCTGATGTTTATTTCAGCAAGCCCGTTGCAACAATGCTCGGTATAAAAATCAATTAAATCAATAAGATAACTTCTGGCACAGGCCTTGCTCCTTGATAGTGCGAAACTAAAATTAAAAATCAGGGGTGTGCATCATGAGCGAGCTATTTACTGATGAATGGATGAACAAATTTCAGGCTGCCTGGAACAAGGAACCGGATTTGGCCGAGGAGCTGGCCAAAATTGGATTTAATTCGACCATAGGCTACGGCTTCGACGGGGATGCCGATCCCCTCGGCGTACTGACCGTGGAAAACGGTAAGGCCGTAGCCGCAGGTGCCTATCACGGCGAGCCCCTCAACTGGGATTTGCGGGCTAGCGCCGATAACTGGCAAAAGTGGCAAAGCAAACCACCGGGCATGATGGCCCTGGGCATGGCCTACACCACAGGCAAGCTCAAATTCAAAAAAGGGGATTACGCGGCAATGATCAAGGACCCACGCATGGCAGGGCCCTTTATCAAGAGTTTTGCCGTGATGGGGCAAGTTTAGTCTTTGTTGACGTAGGTCAACAGGGACAACTCTGTGCTACTGCATATTGATTGCAGCACGCTGGTTCTTATCCCTTACTCACTGCCATGGTCGATAACATGAAAAAAACATGCTTGTCTCTCGTCATAGCCTGTCTGCCGGCATCGTTGCTATATGCAGAAACACCTGTGCAAGGGACTTATCCCTACAATTTTCAGAACAATCAACAACCGGGCAGCCCAACACCGATGCAAGTGGTCACGGTCAGTCAACGCCAGGCCGGTGTCTCCACCATCCTGGGTGGCACGGTGGTTCCCTATCGCGAAGCCACCTTAACCGCCGAGATCCCGGGGCGGATTGAATATATCGCCGGGCGTGAAGGGGATCGCTTTAATCAGGCCGAAGTCCTGGTGGCCATCAACGATGATGCCTTGCTGGCCAAGCGCGAGCAGGCGCTCGCCAATCTGAACAACGCTTATCTGGCGCTGCGCAACTCCCAGATGCAATACGGTCGTGAATGGTGGTCACCCCAGTCGCGCGATATCAATCGCATGCCGGGCATGGGGCTGCCATCTCTCTTCGATCAATTCTTCACACGCAATATGGGTAGCGGTATGGGCTACGGTAATCCCTGGCTGGAACGCTATACCGATCTCTATTCTTCTGGCACGCAAATGGGCCAGGCGCAAGGTATGCACATGGCGGCCATGTCCCAGCTGCGCGAGATCGACGCGCATCTGCGTGATACACGCACCATTTCACCTTTCAACGGAGTCATCGTGCAAAAAATGGTGGAGGCAGGTGATACCGTTCAACCAGGACAACCCTTATTGAAATTCGCCGATCTGACCGATCTGCAGTTAGCGGTGGAAGTGCCATCACGTTTATTGGGGAGCGTACAAGGTGGCATGGTGGTCCCGGCCATTCTGGATTTCAATAATCAATTTGTCGATGTGCGTGTCGCCCAGATCTATCCGACGGGGAATACCCAGCGGCATACCATTACCGTGAAATTTGATTTGCCGGTCGGGATCTCGGCCTGGCCTGGTACCTATGCAGAGATCATGTTGCCGGATCATAGTGAGTCCACCGAGCAATTGATCGAAATACCCAGGAGCGCTGTGGTCGAGCGCGGCAGCCTGCCTATCGTCTATGTCATCAAGAATAACAAACGCGAACTACGCCTGGTACGGCTGGGGAAGAGTTACA
>Ga0316188_10001378_pt1 | contig 11454 bp, 11 predicted proteins | sample Phiworburrow1_MG_FD_204933 | JGI IMG/M metagenome (GOLD analysis project Ga0316188, IMG submission 204933) | Coastal sediment microbial communities from Maine, United States - Phippsburg worm burrow 1 | ecosystem: Environmental > Aquatic > Marine > Coastal > Sediment | place: USA: Maine... | reverse complement strand
ATCCATTGAAAGGGCACGGATGGCATTTGCGAGTTCGCGTCGAGTGGGCATTTGGACTTCCTTAGCCTGGGTTATGGGACAACCGGAGAGCGGATTGAACACTCTCTGGCCAATATAGAAATCAGTCCTTAATTTTCGCTGATGAGACCCTGCAGAAGCAAGGGTCTACACGTAAATGCAGGCTCTTTTTGAGAGTTTATTGACCGAGATCAGGACGTTTTTGCCTTGACCAGTTTGCCGGACTTTAAATCAGCCCAATATTCGTCCAACTCCTTTTTCACCACTGGCAGCAGGAAGTAACAACCTAACAAGTTGGGGAATGCCATGGCGAAAATCATTGCATCCGAGAAATCGATCACCGAACCCAACTGCATTGATGAACCGAGTACAACAAAAAAGAGAAACAGCAATTTGTAAGTGGTATCAGTGAACCTGTTCTCACCGAACAGGAAGGTAAATGATTTCAAGCCGTAATACGACCAGGAGATCATCGTGGAGAACGCGAACAGAACCACGGCAACGGTAAGCACCCACGGGAACCAGGAAAAGGTAGAAGCAAATGCTTTGGACGTAAGCTGAACGCCAGCGCTCGGATCAACCGATGGATCCCAGGTACCCGTAATAACAATCACCAGCGCGGTGATCGTGCAAACAACAACGGTATCAACGAATGGTTCATACAGCGCCACGAACCCCTCCGTCACCGGACGCTTGGTTTGTACGGCTGAATGTGCGATGGCGGCGGAACCAACACCCGCCTCGTTAGAAAACGCCGCGCGCTTGAAACCCTGGAAGAGCACACCGATCACACCACCCGAAATCCCGTCGGCGGTAAAAGCACCGTTAAAAATCGCAGCGAAGGCCGCTGGAATCTGCGGGTAATTCATAAATATGATAGCGAGGCCGGCAGTGACGTAAATGACTGCCATGAAAGGTACGATTTTTGACGTGACGCGGGCGATGCCCTTAATGCCCCCCATGATGACCAGGCCAACCAGGGCAGCGACGATCAGTCCAAATAACCAGCCTTTGTCGGCCAACCAGCTGGCGTCACCACCCGTTACATTGACCAGCTGCGCAAAGCTTTGATTAGCCTGGAACATATTGCCGCCGCCGAAAGAGCCGCCAACACAAAAAATAGCAAACAGGACTGCCAGCAATTTGCCAAGTTTTGCAAAAACCGGGCCTTTCTCGGCCAAACCCTTTGTCAGGTAGTACATCGGACCACCGGAAACTGTACCATCAGGTAACTCATCACGGTATTTCACACCCAATGTGCACTCAGTAAACTTGGAAGACATCCCAAGAAAACCGGCCAGTATCATCCAGAATGTTGCACCCGGACCACCCAGCGATACCGCAACAGCAACACCGGCAATATTACCCAGCCCAACGGTACCTGATAAGGCCGTGGCAAGTGCCTGGAAGTGGGTGACCTCACCGGCGGCTTCCGGATCGTGGTAATCGCCCCGCACCAGTTGAAAACCGTGTTTGAATGCCCGCAGATTAATAAACTTGAAATAAAAGGTAAAAACTGTTGCCGCGACAATCAGCCAGACCAGCACAAACGGTATTTGTACGCCTGCAACGGGAAATGAGTAAAAAACAAACCCGGCAACCGCATCTGCAAATGGCTTGATCGCGATATTGATTCTTTCATCGATGCCCGTTTCAGCAAATACTGAAAAGCTGGCGAACAGGGCAACGAGGGTGGTTATTCCCACTCTTAATTTTGACATTAACGATCTCCGATTGAATGGGTGGGTCAAGGAACTACCGTCACGGCACATTCCGCACTCTGTACCAAGTGGCTGCCTACGCTGCCAAAAACATGTGCCTTGAGCTTTGATGTACCCTGGCGTCCCAGGATGATATTGGTAACGCCATTTTCCCTGGCAAGAGTGTCCAGGGTATCAGCGACATTTCCATGTCGAACGAGTCCTTCAGCATCAAGTCCCATGGAGGTCAAACGCTCAACAATTGGGTCAATGACTTCGGAGTGTGCGCGTTTAAGCTCTTCTTCGCGTTGTTTATGGCGCTCGAAATTCTCTTCAACAGTTGAAAAGGAAAAAGGTGACCATTCGATAACATGTGCAATAAATAACTTTGCATTTGATCTTTTAGCTTGCTCTATTGCGTACTCGATTGCCCTGCCGCCACATTCACTACAGTCAACCCCCACCATTAATACCGAACTCATCACGCATTCTCCATGTTGCAATATCCCTTAAGTCTAACTCAACAGACAGAAAATTCAGCGGCGACTATAGCACCATATTCGCGGCGATGAGGACAAAGGCCTGGTATCAGCCGCAAAAACGCCGGAGCAACAGGTACCAGGATATTCAGCAAAATGCTAAAGCGGCCAAGCAGATTGCCTCGTGCAATATTACCTGCGCAATTTACCTTCGCCATTTAATGGAACAGCCCATTGAAGGAACCTGATGCTCGGGCCCGCGGCCAGTTTCTGCAACCTGTTTCATTGCCTCGAATAGCTCCCGGGTCTGGCTATCATCATCGGATTTCGGGCCAGCCGCATCAAGACGACCACGGTACTGAAGTTCCAGATCTGCGTTGTAACCAAAGAAATCAGGCGTGCAAACTGCACCATAAGCCCTCGCAACTTCCTGGGTTTCATCAAGCAGATAAGGAAAGGGAAAATCAAACTCGTTTGAAACCAGCAACATGTTTTCAAAAGAATCCTCAGGATATTCGACCGTGTCATTGGGCATGATCGCAACACTGTTAATGCCCAACGCCATCAGGTCCCGGGTGTCGCGTACCAGCTTTTTTCGTATTGCCTTTACATAAGGACAGTGATTACTGATGAAAAAAATCAGTAATCCGCGTTTCCCCCGGCACCTTTCCAGCGTCCATTGCTGTGAATCCACGCCCGGCAACGAAAAATCAACAGCTTTTTTTCCAAATTCACATACCGGTGTCTGCAAACTGACCATGTGTTTCTCCGAATCGGTCAAAAGGTTAGTATATCAGGCAGTCCGGTTATTCTGTTTGAGCAAAATGTTGATAAATTTGCTATGCTTTAGATAGAACTTATTCAAAGCTGGGAACTCTATATGCAGGTTACCCGGAAGAATATGATTGGTAAGGGACAGAGTGGCACAACAACGAAAACTTGCATTCGGATCGTCAGCCAGCATTGTGGCTGTAGCTTTTGCTTGCCTGTTACCTTTGTTTGCGGCTGCAGACAGTAATACTCTCACTGCAACACCCCTGTTTAGCCTGACTCCAAGTGAAGGTGCAAACCAGCCAATCCCGTTATTGCCCTTACACGAGGAGTCTTCCTCGGCCCGGCTTGCATTTGATTTGGCCGGCTCGGAATCACGCAAACTTGAACTGCAACTGTCCGAGCCACTTTCGCTGGACATCCACAACAACCAGATGAGATCGTCCTCCGGTGTTGGTTCTGTTTTTCTCGATAGCTCTCTTAGCCTGCACCTGACTGACAACCTGGATATCACTTCCAGTCTTGGTGCCGGGAGAAGCCAGTCCGAATTTCAGCCGATCGGTAGTATCCACTGCCAGAATGGTGTGCTGGACCGGGGTTCCTTCCGTGCCTCCGACTGTTACTTCATCAACCAGGCCAATGTTTTAAAACAGGACCAGGTAGCCCTTGGCTTGCGTTATGGCAAAGGCAACTTTAAATCGGCCTTCAGTATGTTCCGGCGCGAAGCCGGCATTGGCCAGCAGGGTGTCGCAAATTACTCATTACCGGTGAACAGTGCAGCCTTGGGTGCCGGTATGTTCGCACTCGAGAGCAGCAATCCGTTTCTCCCGGCACTGAGCGCCGGACAATCGCTAAACTACATGAGCGGTGAGACCTCCGGTCTTGATATTGAATTTCAGGTGGGGTACTCCATGGACAGCGCGGGCGATATACGTCTCGGGCTCCAGCTAACCCACGTTCTGGACGCGTCTTATGATATGACGTCAACGCTCACCCCGGTTCTTCAAAACTGGACGATCTCCAATCCTTTCGAAACCGCGAAAATGAACCTGGATTGGAGCAAGGGCAACTTCAGCGGCGGTCTCCAGGGTTATTATCGCGAACAGGTTCAGTTTCTGAATAACCAGCAGCTTGATAGCTCAACCACTTTTGATGTCTACTTCACCTGGCGTGCACCCTGGAATGCCAACCTCAGCGTCGGGACCACTAACGTACTGGGTGCCGGAAACGGCGATAAGGGCAAGACCGACACAGGCTTGCAGGATCCTTTCGAGGCTGTCTACGGGCGAATTCCCTATGTCAGGTACCAGCAAGACCTCTGATTTATATACCTTTGATTAGCCCGCATTTTGCAAATGATAGCCACAATGCAGAACTGCGCATTGATCCAACATGCAATCAAACTATCGGGATGCTTAAATGAAAAAGCTATTGTTTTTTATCCTCTTATTTTCATTTCACACCGCAGCGCAGGCCGCTGATGACTTTTCCACGCTTGAAGAACGCATGTCCGGCAAGGAGTTTAAAGAGACCGGGCTCGGGAAATTGACCGAAGCTGAACTTTCCGCTCTTAATGACTGGCTGAGACGTCATTCGGTCGCCACCCTCGGGGTCGCTGCAGCACGTCCGGCGAACAGCGCTGCAAGTGCCGCAACCGACGCCAGCACGTCAGAAGATATGCGGGGCTTTGCAAATCAGCCAAAAGGCAGCAAGGAAGATGAAGTCATCCGCAGCACTATTGTTGGAAACTTTGACGGTTGGGCAAAAAAGGGAACCTTATTCAAGCTGGCCAATGGCATGATCTGGCAACAGACCGAAAACGATTCATTTCATGTTCAAGCGGTGGAAAACCCGGAAATCATAATAGAAAAGGGGTTTATGGGAAAATGGAAATTATCGATGGTTGGTCATAAATCCAAGGTATCGGTAAAACGGATCCAGTAAACCACGAGTAAACAGCATAGACGACAGTTTCTCAGGAGTTGAGCTTTCGTAACGCTGCCTTGGATTTGAACAGAAAAACCCGTATGACGAGATAGCAAAGGGCTCCGACGAAAAACAAGAGGTAAGGGCCGATAGATGGCATACGCTGAAGACCGGAAGTATCTACCAGGTACCATCCAAACGCCGCGATTAACAGGAACAGTGCCGCATAACTGGTCATCTTGAGATGGTATATGCGGTCTCTTAGCTTACGCCGGCTGAATTCCCGCAACTGCTCCGTGGAAACTTCGCCCCGCTGAAAACCGCAGTACGGGCACAACATCGTGTGACTGGAGATGTTTTTGCTACAACCGGGGCATGAAACAATGGCCATAATTTAAATATTGTACCTGTCTGCAAACCAATCAGAAATTTCTCAGCCCCGGCCAAAAAACCGCAATTCAGCACGCAGACCACCAGTGTTCCGGTTCTCGAATTGAATCGACCATCCATACAACTCGCACAGACGCTGTACAATTGCCAGTCCCAGGCCAGAACCCTTACCTGAAACACCTTCGCCACGATAGTGCCTGTTCATTACCAATGACAATTCTGCCTCTGGAATACCAGGACCGGTGTCTTCCACCAGGATTCGGCCGCTACCGATGGTACATACCACTTCCCCCGACGGAGTGTAACGGATGGCATTGCTGATCAGATTGCCAACGGTGACTGCTATAACGGACTCCGGGGCGATAACGCTGACCTTGTCCTCGCTAATTATTTTAAGTTCGAGGGGTTTCTTATCCAGTAGTGGTTCATGAAGGTGGATCAGTTTTTCAACGATATCCCGAACATCATGGGCTTGACTGTCCTTGTTTGTACCCTGCTCTGCACGCACCAGGTGAAGCAGGGCGGTCGTGATGTCCGTCGATTGCCGGGCCGCCCTGGCAATACGCAGTATACGGTTCCTGGATTTTTCCGGTAAATCCTTTTGCGCCAGTAACAGTTCCGTAGCACCGGAAATAACCGCCAGGGGTGTCCTCAGTTCGTGGCTGACATCGGCGTTGAACTCCCGGTCACGTTCAACCAGGTGGTGTACACGTGCGGCATACGCATCGAGTGCTGCTGCCAACTGCCCGACTTCATCATCCGGAAACCACTTGGCAAGCCCCGGTGAGGGTGTTTCTTCAGCCAATTGACTCAGTCGCTCCGCCAGGTCACTCACGGGTTTCATCACCCTGCTGGAAGACCATAAACCCAGGGCCAGTGATAACAGGGAAAACACGAGCACAGCCGCCACCAGCGACCAGATGAGCCGATTGGTTAAGCGTTGATTTTCCGTGATGTCATATATCAGGAATGCCCATAAATCATCATCTTTACGCACCGCCGCCTTGAAATAGCCTTCCGCCGTTTCAACCTCGTGTACGCCGGTGTCGAGTTCCCTGATCTGGGCGGTCACACTGTGGTTGGGGTCTCCAGGCCGGGTAACAAACCCCTGGATACGGGTATGGAACGGCTCCACGATTTTCGGATTCTTACGCAACTGTACCAGGTAATCGTCAAGCTCCTGCTTCAGCGTCGCACCGATGAGTTCATCTTCGAGATTGCTTTGCAGAACAAGTGTGCTTATTGCAAAAAGAATGCTGAGCAGTGTGCCAAATAGCAAAAAAGAAAATATGATGCGGCTACGGAGCCTACGTCGGTATAGCATTTGACTCCACTAAACGGTAACCGATACCGTGCCTAGTCTGAATCATTTTACTGCCAAACGGCTTATCAATAGCCGAGCGCAGGGAATGTATGTGGACCCGCAAGCTATCGCTATCCGGCATCTCCTCACCCCATACCTCTTTTTCCAACTCTGCCCTGGTCACAACATTGGGTGAAGCTTCCATCAGGCATCGCAATAACTTCAGACCAATCGGGTTAAGGTCTATATCGTGACCGTTACGGCTTACTATCAATGTATCAACATTGAATATAAGGTCGCCAATCTGAATCTCCTTGCTCGCCCGCCGGATACCCCTCGTGGTGAGAACCCGCAACCTCGCTTCAACCTCCTGTAGCTCAAAGGGTTTAACCAGGTAATCGTCCGCCCCGGTCTCGAAACCGGCCAGCTTGTCTTCAAGACGATCACGGGCAGTCAACATCAACACCGGTGTATTCTTACCCGCTTCCTGGCGCAGTTTACGGCACACTTCCAGGCCGTCCATACCGGGTAGAGCCAGATCCAGAACGATGGCGTCAAAATCGTTGACAATGGCCAGATGCAGGCCGGTTATGCCGTCTCCGGCGAAATCAACGGTATGACCTATTTCATCCAGATAATCACCAAGATTAGCAGCGATATCCGGGTTATCCTCGATAATCAATATGCGCACATTCTCACCCTTATTTCATGGTTCAGAAACAGAAAAGGCCCAGGCAGATGATTTTACCACCATACCTGGGCCCGAAACGCCCCGTTAACGTATTCACAGCAGGAGTAGCTGCACTTTAATACGAACAAGCTTTCACCTGCAGTATCAAGTGGTGGACAAGTGTATTCCTGTACACGTTAAAAATTGGTTAACGAAAGTGGAATTTTCCGTTAAGAGCGCCCTGGAAGTCTGTCACCAGCATCTAAAGGTCCATTATCTCCACGTCCTTGAGACCCTCTGATAACGAGTCAGCGTCACCACCCTCGGACAATTTAACAGCCAGACGGACCTCATTGGCCGAATCGGCATGCCTGATGGCCTCGTCGTAAGTAATCTTGCCTTCCTTGTACATCCCGTAAAGACATTGATCGAAGGTGATCATGCCATGGTGCCTGGATTCCTTCATGATCTTCTTTAACTCGGTAATTTCGCCGTTACGAATCCTTTCCTGTACCAGCGGCGTCGCCAGAAGAACCTCGACCGCCGCCCAGCGCCGTGTCTGATCCGCCGAAGGGACGAGCTGTTGAGCAACGATCGCCTTCATGTTGAATGACAAATCGAGCAAGACCTGCTCTTTCGCTTCTTCTGGGAAGAAATGCAATATGCGGTCTAATGCCTGGTTGGCATTATTGGCGTGTAAAGTACACAGCACGAGGTGACCGGTTTCAGCAAATGTGATGGCATACTCCATGGTCTCGCGCGTACGGACCTCACCAATCATGATGACGTCCGGCGCCTGTCGCAAGGTGTTGCGCAAGGCTACTTCAAATGAATCCGTATCAATCCCAACTTCGCGCTGGGTAACCAGGCTTTTACCATGGAAGTGCACATATTCAATCGGGTCTTCCACGGAAATAATATGCCCGCTCATTCTCTTGTTACGGTAACCGATCATCGCCGCCAGCGTGGTCGACTTACCGGTACCGGTAGCACCCACAAACAATATAATTCCGCGCTTGGCCAACGATAAATCGGTTAATAACTCCGGCAGGCCAAGTTCCTCAAACGTCGGGATGGTTGTTTCGATACGCCGGCATACCATACCGACATTTGCCTGCTGGTAAAATGCACTGACACGAAACCGCACATCTTCTCCAAGCGCAATGGCGAATTGACACTCGAGTGTCTCGTCAAATTCCCTTATTTGTTTCTTGGTCATAAGGCTTTTAACGATTTCGCTGACCTCTTCAGGCAGCAGCACTTCGGTAGAAATCGCCCGAATTTTGCCATTGACCTTGATGCACGGTGGCGCAGCCGCCGTTACAAAAAGATCCGAGCCTCTTTCCTCGTGAAGTTCCTTTAACCAGCCTTCTACTGCACTCATCTCTGCATCTCCAAAATCGAATCCCTGATCAGTTGCCGAATGAACTTGTCAGGTATTTTTTACATAAACAGTTTACGGTCTACCGCCTTTCTGGCAGCCTCCTGACGCGCGACGATACCCCGGGCCACCAGACCTTCAAGGTACTGGTCAAGTGTGTGCATACCGACGTTCTGGCCCGTTTGGATGGCCGAATACATTTGCGCTACCTTGTCCTCGCGTATCAGGTTACGGATCGCAGGCGTGGCCAACATGATTTCATGGGCGGCAATACGTCCGCCGCCAATTCGTTTCATCAGTGTTTGTGCAATAACCGCCCGTAGGGACTCCGACAACATTGAACGCACCATCGTTTTCTCGCCGGCAGGGAACACGTCAATGATACGGTCGATCGTCTTGGCAGCCGAGCTTGTGTGCAAGGTGGCAAAAACCAGGTGACCGGTCTCCGCCGCAGTCAGTGCCAGGCGGATGGTTTCAATATCACGCATTTCACCCACCAGGATAATATCCGGATCCTCGCGCAGCGCTGAACGCAGCGCTTGGTTGAAGCCATGCGTATCACGGTGTATTTCACGTTGATTGATCAGGCATTTGCGTGATGTATGCACAAATTCGATCGGGTCTTCAATGGTCAGGATATGACCGGCAACGGTGGTATTGATATGATCGATCATTGCCGCCAGGGTCGTCGATTTACCTGAACCAGTCGGACCGGTGACCAGCACCAGGCCGCGCGGAACATTGATGATTTCCTTGAAAGAAGGTGGTGCACCGATATCTTCCAGGGTCCAGACTGCAGCAGGAATGGTACGGAACGCACCACCGACGCCACGATCCTGGTGAAAACAATTGACACGAAACCGAGCAAGCCCCGGTACCGCGTAGGAAAAATCCACCTCCAGGTTTGCCTCAAAGTCGCGGCGCTGATGATCACTCATCGTGCTGTAAAGCAACTCGGTCAACTGTTGATTTTCCAGAGCGGGCAAATTCAGGCGACGTAAATCGCCATCTACCCGGATCATGGGTGGCAACTCAGATGACAGGTGAAGATCCGAGGCCTTATTCTTTACCGCAAAGGCAAGCAGCTCAGCAATATCCATTTATCTCTCCTTGCACGGACGCTGGTGGCGTTACAATACATTATGACTGATTATTTATAAAATACTAAAACCAAACTTCTTATTTATATGAAGACAACCGTAACAATAGACCCTGCATAAGCGCGCTGCAACATGAATGAATCAACAGAAAAGTTGAACCTGGTTCGTCAGAGAATAGAAAATGCCTGTGTCGCAGCGGGCAGACGGCCCGGTGAGGTCTCATTACTTGCCGTCAGCAAGTGGCATCCGGCTGAGAAAATCGTCGCATTAAACAAACTCGGTGTGCTTTCCTTTGGTGAGAACCATCTGCAAGAGGCGCTGCAAAAACAACAGGAATTGGCCGGTCTGGATATACAATGGCATTTTATCGGTACCCTGCAATCCAACAAAACCCGTGTCATTGCCGAGAATTTTCAATGGGTGCAAAGTGTCGACAGGGAAAAAACCCTGGGGCGGCTGTCAGCACAACGACCGGGCTCAATGGGGCCGCTTAACGTTTGCTTACAGGTGAATATTGATCACGAATCACAAAAGGGTGGCGCACATCCTGATGAAATCCTGCAACTGGCCACGCTCGCAAAAGAACTCCGTAACATCAAGCTGAGAGGTTTGATGGCCATACCGAGGGTGAGCACCGATCCAGAGGAACAACACGAAAGCTTTCGCAAGGTTAGAATCTTATTTGAAAAGCTTAAAAACGAAGGTCATGACATTGACACCTTATCCATGGGTATGTCGTCTGACCTGGAAGCGGCGATCGCAGAGGGCAGCACCATGGTTCGAATTGGCACAGACCTGTTTGGCACGCGCGAATCATGAACTACATGCACAAGGGCAGACTATGAGAATTGGATTTATCGGTGGTGGCAATATGGCCACGGCATTGATCAGCCGCCTGTTTGCATCACGTCATAACATCGACCGGGTGCAGGTTGCGGATCCCGGCGCTGCGAAGAGGGAATACTTGCAAAAACGCTGGCCGGTAGCCTGCTATGAACGCGCCGCAGATGCCATCAAGGGCATGGATGCGATCGTCCTTGCGGTCAAACCACAGGTTTTACCGAATGTGCTTGGGGAGATTAAGGACCTTGTAACCGACCAGCAATTGATAATTTCAATCGTTGCCGGTATCCCTACCAGCCAGATCGCCGAGCATCTGAATTCCAACCCGCCCATTGTCCGCACCATGCCCAACACACCCGCGCTGATCGGCCTTGGCATTACCGGCATGTACGCGCGTGTAAACTGCAATCTCGCCCAACGTGAATTGACGCAAAACCTCATGGAGTCAGCTGGTGAAGTTGTATGGCTGGACCGTGAAAGCCTGCTGGATGTCGTGACGGCTGTGTCAGGCAGCGGACCGGCCTATTTCTACTACCTGGTCGAATGCCTGCGTAACGCCGGAACCCGCCTGGGTCTGCCGGCAGAAGTTGCGGCCAAGCTCGCTTTGCATACCGCTTATGGCGCCAGTGCTATGGCGGTCCAAAGCGAAGTGGATGTTATCGAACTCCGTGAACGGGTGACTACCCCGGGCGGAACCACGGAGGCTGCAATGAAACAATTCAATGCAGGTCATTTCGAACAATTGATCGATTCGGCTGTCGAGGCTGCCACCCGGCGGGGGCAGGAACTTGCAGAAAGCGGCGCACAGTCATGAATCCGACCGGCGCCCTCATTTACCTGCTCAGCACACTGACCGATCTATACGTAACAGCG
>Ga0316188_10001377_pt1 | contig 11460 bp, 10 predicted proteins | sample Phiworburrow1_MG_FD_204933 | JGI IMG/M metagenome (GOLD analysis project Ga0316188, IMG submission 204933) | Coastal sediment microbial communities from Maine, United States - Phippsburg worm burrow 1 | ecosystem: Environmental > Aquatic > Marine > Coastal > Sediment | place: USA: Maine... | reverse complement strand
TTCAGTCGATGTCGGCTTGTGGCCGTTCTGAGACGGTCGCGACCGAAACGGACGAGAGGCTGCTTCGGACTCGGAAGCAGCCACCCAGGTGTTAAACTACTGGCAGACTGCAGGTGACCCGAAGGAGCCCGTCAAAGTGAATAATATAGGCGCAGGAATAGCAATTGGTGCTGGCATCGGCGCCGCGCTCGGAGTGGCTATGGGCAACATAGCCGTGGGTGTCGGAGTTGGGATAGCCATTGGTGCAGCAATCGGCGCAACCAAGCAAAAGAAAGATCGCTAGTCGATCCCAGAGTGATGCAACGGCTCCTTCTGGCCGAACTGAGACGCTCGCGAGTAAAATAAACGGGCGGCTGGTATGCACTCGGAAGCAGCCGCCCAAGTGTTAAACTACTGGCAGGCTGTTGATGACCCAAAGGCGACGCTAAGCGAACCCCTCTCGAGTGTCTGCTTTCCCATGGGGACCTTGAGCAGTTATACCTAGATCAAGAGTAGATCTTTCATGACTAAGCTGTTCCAACCATTGCAGTTCAAGAGCGGGGTAGCCATGAAGAACCGCTTGACGCTGGCTCCACTGACGAATACGCAGAGTGATGAGGACGGCTGCTTGTCGGATGATGAGTATCGTTGGTTGACCATGCGCGCGCGTGGCGGATTTGGCTTGACCATGACGTGTGCCTCGCATGTACAGCAGGTAGGCCAGGGCTTCCCCGGGCAGCTTGGCTGCTTTTCGGATAATCACATCGATGGGCTGGCAAGGCTTGCGTCCGGTATCAAGGAGGCAAACAGCCTCGCCGTAGTTCAGATACATCATGCTGGCATGCGGTCACCCACCGACCTCATCGGCAAACGCCCGGTGTGCCCCTCAGATGATGAGAAGACAGGCGCACGAGCGTTAACCCTGGAGGAGGTGGCCCAGCTCAGCAAGGATTTTGTCGCAGCCGCTGAGCGCGCTGAGAAAGCCGGCTTCGATGGAGTCGAAATTCACGCGGCACATGGATACGTGCTGTGCCAGTTTCTCAGTCCGACGATAAATAGACGCAGAGACCGGTACGGCGGATCATTGGAGAACCGGGCTCGTATCATCTTCGAAATCGTGGACGGCATTCGAGCGCGTTGCCGCCCAGAGTTTTTGCTTGGCGTGCGTCTGTCGCCAGAACGTTTTGGTGTTCGAATGGCAGAAATACGCACGCTCGCCCAGCAGTTGATGACAACGGCGGAGATCGACTTCATCGATATGTCGCTGTGGGACTGCTTCAAAGAGCCGGAAGAGGAAGAGTTCCAGGGCCAGTCCCTGATGTCTTATTTCACGGACCTTGCACGCGGTGATGTGCGCCTCGGTGTCGCCGGCAAACTGCGAACCGGAGCAGACGCCGCACGATGTATCGATATGGGCGCCGACTTCGTGACGATTGGACGAGCGGCCATCCTGCACCACGATTTCCCGGAGAAACTGAAGGTGAACTCCGACTTTGAATCGGTGCAACTTCCAGTCAGCGCCGCATATCTGCGCTCTGAAGGGTTGGGTGAGGCGTTTATTCGCTATATGTCGGCTTGGGAAGGCTTCGTCGAGTAGTTGTTATTTTCAAGGCGGTCGGTCGCTTGAAAGCAGCGGTGAGGATTGTCGGCCAATGACTCCTTCTGGCCGAACTGAGGCGCTCGCGAGTAAATTAAACGGGCGGCTAGTATGCACTCGGAAGCAGCCGCCCAAGTGTTAAACTACTGGCAGGCTGTTGATGACCCACAGCGGACTTCGGCTAAACCTTCCGCTATTGCCAACAACCTGTCTGTCTATTGATCTGCGTGGGCAATTTACCAAGTGAAGACTCAACGATTTATCGGGAGCGATATGAATGGATAGGCCTGTGTTGATACGCATGTTCAGCGAAGGACTCCTAATTGTTGTCAGTATTCTTTTGGCCCTTTCTGCAGACGCATGGCTTGACTCACGGAATCAGGCTGCCCAACTTGACTCGCACGTGGTAGCGCTGGGCCGTGACTTCGATACGATGCTGGAGCGAGTTAATGCCTCACATAACGCCGCAAAACGCGGAGTTAACGCTGGCAGACAACTTTCAATTTTCATGCAAGATGGCTCTGAAATAGACCCTGAATTAGCTCGGGAATTGCTCTGGCATCTTGTTTTCTACGAAGTTTTCACAGCGAGCCCTGGCGCATACCAAGCGTTAGTTGCGTCGGGAAACCTCGAGCTTCTCCAGAATGATCGATTAAAAATTGAACTCGCAGATTTTTTCGGATCATTTGAAGATGTACGGGCAAGTGAGAAACTGTTGCTTGAGACTCAAATTGTTTTTTTTGCATCCAATACTTTTAGTCAACTAGCCGGTTGGCATCGCATGGGTCAGGCAGGCATTCCCGTGGCAGGCGATTTCCCTGTCGACCAATGGTCTGGTTCCGACGAATTCATGAACGCGGTGGGCATCTACACGGTACGCCAGGCCGACGTGCTGGAAGATTATGAGTATCTGAAAAACCGCATCCAGAGCATTGTTGCCATTATCGCATCGGAAGCGTCGAACTAATATCTGTTAGCGAAACCTGAACGACCGCAATTGGCCGGGTCCAGCCGTCGACCAGGTGTGCAGGCGAACGGCTGCTTCACTTCGCACTCCAGCCAGTCGGTTTGTCTGAGTTACAATGATGGCTTGTGACCCAAAGTGGACTGTCGAGACGACTTGAGAAAAGTTGACTATTTGTTGGCACTCGCGGTGTTGTTGGCCGCTTGCACGACACCTGAGAGTACGCCCAGCGAGCGCTTCACTGGCGCCTACGTTTGGGGACATGAGGTCAACACGTTTCAATCTTGTGGTGAAGACGAAGTCTATTGGGTTATCGCGCCAGCCCCAATTCTCATGCAGTTGCAGGACCACCATAGTTCTGTCGCCGGAAAACCCTATCACCCCATACACATTACGTTTATTGGAAACCGCCTTGACGATGAGACCGACGGATTTGCAATTCAATACGACGGGTATATTGAGGTAAGCGAACTTCTCGATTGGAATCCCACCGTGCCGTTGGATTGTAGGATTGAATGACCGCTCCTGGCCGTTCTGAGCCCTTGCCTGGTCTGCTGTATAATTTCCGCTGGTGACCCTTTGCGGCCGGTCGGCATCAAAGTATTCCGCAGGAAGGAAGTTTCATGTACAGAATCATTGCCATCGTCATCGGGGTGGTCTTTCTCGCGTACGGTTTGCTCCGAATCGGAGTAGGTAGCGCTATGCTCGGACATGAACTCGGAATATTCGAAATCGACGCGCTTCAAGAGCCAATCGAAGAAGTTGGTCAATTCCTGGAAGAGAAGGCAGATAACGGTAAACAACTGATTCCTGTCACTGTGGGTGGATACGTTGGCTACATTGCACTAATGGGATTAACCTTATCGATAGGCGCGATCGGTTCGCTGTTCAACAAGCGGTTTGGCCTACCCTTGATCGCCACGTTTTTGCTGATGTACGCGGCACTTTTCGTCAACTTTCAGACCATCAATCCGAAGATTGTCCATTTGGCGGTCGCTGCGGTTCTCTTCTTGTTGCTTTTCTGGCTCAAGAAGCGCGACGATACTCCGGCGTCAACTTGACGGTGAGTGGTTGTTAGCACTAGACGTCTCGTCGCTGATTTAGTCAGCGTGATAATTTCTTATCGGTGCCAGTGACCGCTCCTGGCCGACTGCCGAAGTTAGCCAGGGCGATTACCGAGGGTCCGGTATGCTCGGGAAAGCCGCCAGCCACGTGTTTCCAGTTATAATTTCCGCCAATGACCCGGAGCAGTCGCTCGCTTACAATGGCAAAAGCTAACCGCAACGGGCGGCTGGAAGGCACGAGGGAGTGGATGCATGAGTGATGACAAGACAGCTGCGAGCGATGTTGACTCGGCCTCAACTCACTCCCTGTTACGCGCCGAACACCACATCATCCGTCTGACCTACTGGCAGACTATCCTCTCGATCGTCGGTATCGTAATTGCCGTCCTTGCCCTCTATGCGGCACTTACCGAATCCGCCGCGGTTCGCCAGCAGACCGCGGCAGCTGTTTGGCCGTTTGTGCAATTGATGGTTGAAAACTACGATACGGGCGACACAGCAGGATTCTCGTTGGCATTAACGAATGCCGGCGTCGGTCCCGCGAGGATGCAGGATGTCCGCGTCAGCATCGATGGCAATGCTACGCGAAACTGGTCCGAGCTGGTTGCCAGCGTGGACGGTGATACCGGAGCCGCAATCAACCGGAACTTTATCAGCGATCGTGTCCTGCGACCCGACGAAACGGTCGTCATATTCAGCACAATGGACGCTGACCTGGCACGGAAACTTGTTGGTGCCGTAAGCAAGCCGAGAGGCGCGCTTACCTTCTGCTACTGCTCGATATTCGACGAGTGCTGGCTTGCGGATAGCCGCAAGGACCTGCAGGCGCCGGAGTTGGTCGAGGCCTGCCCGGACTTCGGCAGCGAGACGTACCTGAACTAGCAGGCGCAACCGCCGGTTGTAGATATTGGCGCCCAGGAATCGCGTTTCAGCTGACCTGATGGAGGTAGGGTGAGCGTCCGCTTTCGATACTTCATCTGCAACATCCTCCTCTCTATACTCAGAGATTAGGTGTTGCGTTCACCGGTTGAAACAGCAGCCGATTGCGGAAGTTAGAGATTTCCCTAAAGCAGACACTCGAGCAGCAGGTTTCGGGAAAAGCAGCCGCCCAAGCTCAGTGCAAAGAAAGGGTCGGGACTTGCCATTGACTGCTAGTGCAGTAATCGCTAGTCGTTGAGCCAAACAGGCCTTCCGATGTGTTCAATGGTGAGTCTCAGACTTTCCGACCTATCTATGCTCCAGTTCTGCCGCCAAGTCATCGGCGATCTCCTGCATGTACGTCGCGATGTCCTCGCTTTTTGCCTGGCCTACTGATGCAATTCGCATGCGGAAGATGACATTGCGGCGAATATCGCTCCAGGATTCGGCCTCCGGGGGCCGCGACAGAACGACGTCTGGTAGTGGTTCATAGTCCGGGCCGAGACGCTCCGCCATAATCGCTGCGCCGCGGTTCAGAGTCGCCTCGGTATCATGCCGCCCGAAGCGCAGTGATATTCCCGCTTGCAGTAGAAATGGTCCGTAGATGTCGTCGATTAAATCCTGATTGTTCTTGCCGATGATTGCTTCATCGCGTTTCATCAGGACGAAATGGCGCACCAGCTTGTCACGCAGCTCGGGGTCCCGGATCAGCTGCAGGTGGCCGCTGCTCACTATCTGTTCGTACGTCGCACTAACCAGGGTCATGGTTCTTCGGCCCGACAGCGAGGTCAGTAACTCGCCAAGTTCGACCTGGTGCACCGACGGGTCCTCACGCGTCAGCAACTCGTACGCTCGCGCTGCAACATTGACCTTGTCTTTCTCGAAGGCATGCTGAGCCGCGACCTGTTGCTGCAGCTCAGCCACATCACGCGCCAACAGCTCGAGATAGGTGGTCTCTGTTTGTCTGTCCTTGCGCTCACCGACCCAGTCATCAACCTGCAGACCGATGTAGATGCCGATGATCAGGATGACGAGCTCGAGAATCGCCGTAAACCAGTCCTGCTTGCGAACCCCCTGTGCGATTCTACTAATTATCACAACGCCACCCATTCAAGCAGTCGTTTCGGCGATGCTCGAAGCTTGCTTGTTATAGAAAGGAATATTGCAATGACACATGCCTTAGGCGATATCGTACTGAATACACCTGTGTGAGCAATGGTTAGTCCTGACCCAAATTTGTTACTAATCTACTGCTCATTGCTCGCGACGCCAAACCGTCTCGCCGTTCTTGATGGTCTCGAGAACTAGCACTTCATTCAGACGATCTGCTTCAATGGCCAGTGGGTTTTCCGACAATATGACCAAGTCGGCGAGTTTGCCAACCTCGATTGAGCCTTTTTGATCCTCTTCGAAGTGCTGTTGCGCACCCCAAAGCGTCACAGCCTGCATTGCTTCAAGTGGTGTCAGGCGCTCATCAGGTCCAATCACTTTGCCAGTCCTTGAGGTTCGATTAACAGTCGCCCATACCACTTGCATCAAGTTGGGTAGTGCAACTGGTGCGTCTGTATGACTAGTCAAAGGAAGTCCCAGGTCCAGGGCTGTGCGAGTCGGCGAGATACCTTGAGCAAGCTCTTCGCCGATAATCTGCCCGTGCCAATCACCCCAGTAGAACGTATGCATAGGGAAAAGCGAAACTGACATTTCGAGTTCAACCATGCGTTCAAGCTGATCATCTCGAACATACTGGCCATGGATAAGCGTACTCCGCCGGTCCCCCGACCCGTGCTTCTCATAAGCAGCGCTGATAGCCCGCAACATCTGATCGATTGCTGCATCCGCATTCGCGTGAATGATCACTTGCCACTCGTTTGCGTAAGCCTTGTCCACCAACTCCGCGACAATCGCATCGTCCGGAATCGCAGGGTAACCGGCATAGTCAGCATCCTGCCCATCTGGCGGTATCAAGTAGGGCTCGGTGCGCCAAGCGGTTCGACCTTGCGGCGAACCGTCCAACGTAATCTTCAAACCACCTACCCGGTAGCCGCCACGATACCCACTTGTGTGCCAATCGCTCTCAAGCGGAGAAACGTTGCTATAGTCGATGTAAGAGACGACATCAATTGGAAACCCAACGTTTGTGGCGTAACCCACAAGCGCGTCATGTGAAGACTTAAATGCTCTTCCCTCTTGTGCCGTCGTATAACCGAAAGACATCGCAAGCTCCAACCCCTTCCGCATGAAATAGAGCTCGTCTTCCGGCGTTTTTGGCGCGATGTTCGCCATCATCACGGGGATGGCCGCAAGTTCCTCCAGGACGCCATTCGGCTCATTGCTGCCTGACCGACGGCGTATGATTCCACCAACAGGATCGGTTGTGTCCGCGTCGTAGCCGATCAACTCGAGTGCCTTACTGTTGACTGCGGCGAAATGCCCGGAGATGTGGGTAGCAATTACGGGTATGTCAGTTGAAACCCTGTCCAGGTCGTCACGTGTGGGGTGTCTCCCTTCAGCAAGAATGGAATCGTCATACCCGGTTCCGAAAATCCAACCGGTTCGCTGGACATCGTCGCTGCGCGCAAACAGCGTCAATTTCTCGACCAGCTGATCAATGGTTTCGACTTCACCGTCCGGCGCTGCCAACAGATTGGCACCAATGGCCTGCGCACCGAACTGCGCAAGATGAGCATGACCGTCAATGAAGCCGGGTGACAGAGTCCGACCTTCGAGATCAATCATGACAGTCGAGTCGCCACGATGGACATCTACTAATTCTAGATCTCCGACCGCTAGTATACGGCCGTCGGCAATTGCCACAGCTTCAGCTGTCAATTGCCTATCGTCCATTGTGATAATCGGCCCGTTTGAGAAAATTGCGTCAGCAATTGGCAAGTCTTCCTGTGTCGGCGTTTTCGATGAGTCACAGCCGCCGATCAAAAAAAGGGCGATCAGCATCAAGAATGTGTGAACTTGCATCGTTTACTCCCGCTGTTTATGCAACAAAAAATTAGATCGCAGTCCGAACTGAGTTGAAACCGCGTAGATCGGGACCGTTCAAAACAATCGGCACAGTCGACCGACGCAAATATCGCTCATCCTGATGTTATGGTTTTGGCAATAGAAATGCGATAGGGTTATTGAACAGCAGTATTAAAAATCTTGTGTATACCTGAGATGTGTCCAATATTGACTAAAACTCAAGTTTAAACAGTGAATTAAATAGGTCATTGTCTGTTGATTTGCACCGAAATTTGAGCCAAAAATGGCCATTTCTTGCGTCGAAAACTGACCCGTCTGCCGCTCCCTAGACCTTTGACATGGTTGCTATTCGCTGTGATTGATGCGGGTCATTTCCAGATTGCAAAAACCGGGTCAATCAAGCGTGCAAATCAACAAACCTCAGGACCTAACTCCGTCACTTTCTGCGGTTTCGGCCGCGTAACTCTGTCACTTTTGGCCGTAACTTATTGAAAGGTGGTGCGCCGTGTTTCGGCCACTTCTTCGCATTCAATCTGAGCGGTTGCTTTTCCCGAAACGTGCCCCTCAAACGTCTGTTTTAGGGAAATCGCCAGAGTGTTATCACGGCTTTTCGCTACATACTCGGTTGCAACGCGTCGCTATAAAACAGGGGCCGCCAGGCGGGAAAGCGCCACGCCCAGGCGCCACCAGAATGACCGGTGTTGGAGTTCGGTCAAGTCGAGTTCGACGGCATGCGCGAAATCCGCCTCGAACATTTTCTCCATTTCCGTCGCGAAGGACTCGTCGACGATGAGCGCCGTCACTTCGAAATTGAGACGGAATGAACGATTGTCGAAATTCGGCGTACCGACCGTCGAAACCGTGTCGTCAATCAACGAGACCTTCTCGTGCAGGAATCCAGGCTCGTAGGCATAAAAGCGGATACCGAGGTCGCGGAGTTCGTTCATGTAATGAAAGGCCGCGAGAAATACCGGCCAGCTGTCGGGCTTGCCGGTTGTGATGATTCGCACGTCAACGCCCCTCAGCGCAGCGAGTTCCAGCGCAGTCATGACCGCTGGATCCGGGACAAAATACGGTGCGGACAACCAGATCCTCTTGTTTGCGGATTGCAGCGCAGAAACGAAAAACAGCTTCGCCGTTTCAAAACGCTGTGTCGGTGCGAACGGCACGATCATCGCGTTGACATCGCCGCTATCTGCGGCTTTCGGTTCCCAGTTTAAATTCGGCAGTTCGCGCGTCGCCCAGTACCAGTCGGTGAGTATGACTCCCTGCATCTGCGTGACGACCGGTCCTTCCAGCTTGACATGTGTGTCACGCCAGGGGCTGAATTCCGGATCGAGGCCCAGGTACTCGTCGCCGACATTATGGCCACCAACCCACCCGGTAAACCCATCGACGACCACCATCTTGCGATGATTGCGGAAATTGAGCTGGAAACGGTTGCGCGAACCCTGGGTCGGTTTGAAAGAGCTCACCTGGACGCCGGCCTGCTCAAGCTCCCGAACGTAACTCTGCGGCAGGCCGCTACTACCGATCTCGTCATACAACACGTAAACGCGGACACCGGTTTTCGCGCGCTCAATCAGCGCCTGTTGCACACGGCGACCGAGCTCGTCGTCGTGGATCATGTAAAACTGAAACAGGATGTAATCCTGGGCCTTGCTGATGCCTTCGAGGATGCTGTCGAATGTTGCGTCACCATTGATCAGCAACTCGGCACTGTTGCCGGCCGTGAGCTCCAGCGCCGAGAACTTGCGCACTGCCTGGTACACAGAGGGACGGTCGTCGTGTACGACATTCCAGGGTTTTAGATTCTCACGAAACTCCCGGTTGACCCGGTCGATTTCATCGGATTGTTCTTCGTAGGCTTCTGCAAATCCCTCGAACTTGCTCCGCCCGAAAACGAAGTAGGCCGGCACCGATACGAAGGGAAACGTAACCAGTGATACGGACCAGGCGATTGCGCCCTGTGCCGTACGCGCGGTCATCACCGCCTGCACAGCGAGAACCATGCCAGTGATATAGAAGACCGCAACGATTGTCCCGATGATGCGATTCTTTTTCCATCGCATTCGCAACTTCGGCATTTCGTTCATGTTTGTACATCGACTGGTTGCCGTTCGGGCTTCGAATATACGGCGGCGACTCGCCAACCACAAACCGACCTGTGCCTTACGTTGGTGTTGAATTCTTAAAGCTCTTGCAAGTTCCAAGCGGAGTTGGCGAGGCCGGAATTAGTTCGAAGGCAGGTTGAGCGTGGTCGCCGGCAACTCGCCGAACAATTGGTGATATTCCTTAGAGAATCGACCGAGGTGCGTGAGTCCTGCTTCGAGAGCGGCGCGTTTTACGAGGCTCGTTTCCGGCCTACTGCGCAGAAGCGCCTGTCGGGCTTCAGTGAGGCGCCGCTTCTTGAAATAGGCGATCGGCGATGAGCCGCACATAACCATAAAAGCATGATAAAGCGTGACCTGACTGACGCCGGCGGCGACACACAGGTCCGCAAGCGATACAGGCCCGGCTTGCGCTGCCGCAAAGCATTCCTCGGCCTTGCGTACGGTCCTTGCCAATTTAGTAGCGGTGCGAATCTTTGGTAGCTTTGCCGGCTGCGCCTGCAGGTAAAGCTCGGTGAGTATTTGTGCTGCCCGGCGGGAGAGCTGTTCTGTTGAGTGCGCAGGTAACGGTTTTTGATGGGTCGGGTCGGTGTATTGCCTGAACAGCTCTTTCAGTGCACGGCGTGCGCTTGCCATGACGGCGGGCGCTAATTCGACGGCGCCCCCAGCGAGCCGCACATCATCCGGAGTGACGCCACCGAGCGCCGCGACGGTAGCAATAAAACTCTGCCGGGGTAGCGCAGCCGCCAAGGTCGTCCGTTCATTGCCATGAGCTTGAAACAGGGTCTCATCCGCCGGAAGGTAGATGGACGAGGGCCTTACGAGTTCACCATTAATAACGAACTCTCCGCGCCACGTAATAGGAACCACTATGCCGGTGTATTCGCTTTTCAGGTCCGCCAGCGTGCTGGAGAGGGTGCCGACATGTGCATAGTAAAGTGCGGCATCAGGTCCCGAAACTACCGTTGCTTCGACATGGAGAGTCCCGCGACCCAATTGCGTGAGTGACTCTGTCCTAATGGGGAGTCTGCGGCGAACCCCTCTAAATCCAAGGATATTCTCGCCGTGCCAAGTCTCACTCATACTGTTCCAATCGGTAAATTGAAAGATCTGGATATCGATTCTTGGGCCAATGTTACAAAATATTACAAATTTGTCATAGAAGTAATGGCTAAATACTAAAGTATCAACTGTCGTTTGCAGTCTTCGACCCCAATATGATTGCTGACAAAGCGACTTATCCAGAGCCAATCATCCTGTTGTCCGCGTTAAAGCCGTTCTGGTTATTGGCGAGTTCGTGATTCGTATAGGATGGAAAAATCTACAAAACACTATTTAGTCGGAGAGTAGAAAATGAATAAACTATACTTGACTGTCGGCTCGCTCATTCTGAGTGTTCTGGCTGCACCCACTCTGTTTGCCCAGGATTATGATCTGGTCATCACAGGCGGCAGGGTCATGGACCCTGAAACGCTGTATGACGATGTCGCCAATGTCGGTATCAAGGATGGCCGTATTGCCGCGATTACTAAAGAGAAAATCAGTGGTCGCGAAACCATCAAGGCGAAAGGCATGGTGGTCGCACCGGGCTTCATCGACACGCATTTCCACTTTCAAATGCCGATCGGCTATTCCCTCGGGTTGCGTGACGGGTTGACCAGCAGCATGGATTTCGAGATGGGCTGTGCGGGATCCTATATGGCGCAATGGTACAAGGCGCGCGAAGGTGTGACCCAGGCTAACTATGGCTGTGCAGTCAGCCATGAGTTTGCCCGCGCGATGGTCATCGACGGGGCAAAAGGCGACTACTTGCTGGACGGTCCCATAGCCGCTCTTGAAACCCGCAAGCAA
>Ga0316188_10001376_pt1 | contig 11462 bp, 9 predicted proteins | sample Phiworburrow1_MG_FD_204933 | JGI IMG/M metagenome (GOLD analysis project Ga0316188, IMG submission 204933) | Coastal sediment microbial communities from Maine, United States - Phippsburg worm burrow 1 | ecosystem: Environmental > Aquatic > Marine > Coastal > Sediment | place: USA: Maine... | reverse complement strand
ACTTCTTTAGGGTAAAAAGCGGCGGCGATAGTGGCAATGCCCTGGGAGAGCTGATCAATAAAATAATCCTGTTTATTCTCATAACCCTGGGTGATTTTGTTTATCTGCCGTATTAACCTGGCATTTTTTAGCTCGTTGAATTTAACCAGAGCCATGGGATGTACTTTTACCGAATGGGTAATGATAAATTCCATCCGCAATAAGCCTACCCCGTCATTTGGGTAAAATGATAACTGAAAAGCATTTTCAGGATCGGCCAATATCATTTTAACCTCTGTATGGGGCATCCGTATGTTTGAGAAGTCTATTTCCTCTTCTTTAAAAGGAATTTTTCCCTCATAAACATATCCGGTTTTACCCTGGGCACAGGATAAGGTAATAGTTGCTCCATCCTTTATTGCTGTGGTGGCATTACCACAGCCCACAATGGCAGGAACACCCAGTTCCCTGGCTACAATGGCCGCATGACTTGTTCTTCCTCCCTTGTTTGTTATAATGCCCCCAACCTGTTTCAATACGGGATCCCAGTCGGGTGTGATGGTGTCGGTAACGATAATATGGTCATGGGAAAGATTTTTAGCCTCTTTAGGCATTTGCAAAATACAGGGGGTCCCAACTTTTATTTTTGAGCCTACTGCATTGCCTGTAGTCAATACTTTACCCTTATCCAGCAGTTTATAAGATATATGAAGGTTTTTGTTCCTTCTATGATGCACAGTTTCAGGACGGGCCTGTATGATGAAGAGTTCATTGGTAAGTCCATCCTTTGCCCATTCAATATCCATAGGCTTTTGATAGTATTTTTCTATCGCTAAGGCCCATTTTGCCAAAATAATTATCTCCTTATCAGGTAACACGAATTGTCCCTGCCTGCTGAGTGTGGTATGTTTATTGACTGTTGGATTATCCCTTTTGGATTTGGAATAGATCATTGTTAATTTTTTATCCCCCAATTTTTTCTGAATGATGGGATATTTACCCTGTTCCAGTGTTGGTTTAAAAACATAAAACTCATCCGGGTTCACTGCTCCCTGTACAATATTTTCTCCCAATCCCCAGACCCCCGATAACAGGATGATTTTCTCAAAACCTGATTCGGGCTCAATTGTAAAGCCCACTCCGGAACAGCCTTTATCTGCCCGTACCATTTTTTGCACCCCGACGGAGAGCGCAATCTCATCATGCTTAAATCCATGCTCATCGCGGTATTTTATAGCACGATTTGTATATAGAGATGCAAAGCATTTTTTGACAGCCAAAAGCAGTGCACCTTTACCTGTTATGTTCAAAAACGTATCGTGCTGACCCGCAAAACTTGCATCGGGGAGGTCTTCGGCTGTTGCACTGCTCCTTACAGCAACTGTGCACTTTTCCTTTTCTGATAATCTTTGATAGGCTTCAACTATTTCCTGTGAAAAATCTGGGGACAGTTTTCCACTCATGATCAGTTTACGGGCTTTCTCCCCTATTTCGTTCAAATTGATATAATTTTTTGTATCTAATTGGGATACCAGTATTTGCAAGGGCTTGCGCAATGAATTTTCATCCAAAAACCCCCAAAAAGCTTTTGAAGTAGTCGCAAAGCCGTTAGGCACTTTTACCCCTTGTTCAGCAAGGTTATTGTACATTTCTCCTAAAGAAGCGTTTTTCCCCCCTACTTCGGGAATATGATGTATCCCAATTTCATTAAAATATTTGATGAACTTTTTCATTGCCAGATATTATTTTTTAAACTATTTATTTTGACCGGGAAAACATTTCTCATGGTTCAAATTTCATTTAGATTCCTGTTCATTACCATAACCTTGCTCAGTGGGCTGCAGGTTTGTTTAAAAGCGTCATATCAGAGAGGCCCATTTCTCCTGAAATAACAAATCCCTGTTATTTAGAGGAATCCCTGTATTTACCGCTAATCTCATGTATATTGATCCGATAGACTATTGGAAGACCTTGTTCATATAGTTTGCTTGAAAATTCACTAATAAATTCAGGGTGCGATCCTTCTTTTTCAGCAACTAATTTTTTTACATTTTGGGCAAATTCATGCAATAGATACTTTGCATCAATACCCTGGAGTTCTTCAAACGTACCTTGTGCACGTACAGACCGCCATTTGTTTACAGACGTTACTTCCTCAACCTGGAGTGAGACTATGACATTTTCCCGCATAGCTTTAATTTTATGACCTTCGGCAGAATAACCTATAATTGTATTATTTGCCTGATCATAATAATAGGTAATGGGTATTACAAAAGGTTCCTTTTGCGATATGAATGCCAAATGCCCAATATAATTATTGTTCAATATTTCGATACATTCCCTGGCTTCCAAAGTTTTTATCATGATAGCATTTTTGACAGAAGTCATATTTAGTATTAGTAATCCTTTAAACACAAATTTAGCACGAAGGGAAAACTAATGGAATGATGTAAATCAGTTAGTCGGGATAAATAATACAATAATAACCAGGATAATAAGTCCATTTATAGGATATACGGAGAATATCTAAATGAAAAAAACCATGGAATGACCAAGGTCATTGTTAGGTGCCGAGCATACAAATACTTTTGGTTAGATATTCACTAAAACCAGGACCTGGGCCTAAGGGATAAGAGTAAACGAAAATGGCAATTTACTTTAAGAAAACAGGCCTGTTAAAAGACTTGCCATATTTATTAACACTAAAAAAATTTAACTATGTCAGTATTAAAAGTAATAGAAGTTTTAGGCAACTCCACTGAGAGTTTCGAGGATGCCGTACAGAATGTTATCAAGGAAGCTTCAAAAACGGTAAAGAACATTAAATCAGTTTATGTACAGGACATGCAAGTGAGTGTAAAGGACAACAAGATTACTGAATATCGGGTAAATACCAAGGTTACTTTTGGTATCATGGATTAACAGCCTCTTGTTTGGTTTACATAAAATACCGTTCAAAGCATGATCTCAGCTTTGGGCAGTATCTTTTATTTTGTCAATTTTTTGAGGTTCTATTTAAAGAATAGCACAATTGTATGTTAAAATCCACCTGACTGATTTAGGTCATTTAGCATTCCCCTTTTTCTTGTCATATTGAAGTAAAAATAAAGATATGGCAACTACAGCAACATTTGACACTCACGTGTCTCAGTATGAAAAATGGTACGATGATCATCCAGAGGTCTATCAATCAGAAGTTTTGGCCCTGCAGGAGCAATTGCTGGAGCTTCCTCAAAACATTTCCGGAATAGAAGTTGGGCTGGGTACCGGGAGGTTTTCAGTGCCTCTAGGTATTAAGGAGGGCATAGAACCTTCCAGGGAGATGGCGGCAAAAGCCATAAAAAGAGGAATTGAAATCATGGAAGGGACTGCTGAACATTTACCCTATGCTGCATTACAGTTCGATTTTGTCCTTTTTGTCACGGTCTGTTTTCTTTCCGATGTCAAAAGAGCTATCCGGGAAGCACATAGAGTACTTAAACCCAATGGGGCTATTATTATTGGTTTTTTGGACGAGGAACGCAGTGTAGCCAAACAATATATGGCTAAAAAACACCATAGTAATTTCTACGGAAATGCCAGGTTTTATACAGTTGACCGATTGACCAAATTACTTAAAAGTGCCGGATTCAAGGATTTGGTGTACAATCAGACCATTTTTGGTAACATGGAAGAAATCAGGGAAGTGCAGGTTCCTAAAGCAGGATATGGAGAAGGTTCATTCGTAACGGTAAAAGCAATAAAGAAATGAACTATTTGGTGAAGCATACCGCTGACGTTGAAATAAAAGTTAGCGGTAGTTCACTATAAGAGTTTTTTAAGAATAGTCTGGCGGATATGCTGACCGCCTCTGGAATAACCAAAAAAGTTGGAAAACTCAGGTAATCCTTTGTACAAATAGGTTAGCCCGGTTTGTACTCGTAGCTTTCTTGTAACAACTTTATTGCTTCTTCGTCTGAGACCTGGTCAAAAAATTCGTAAAACTGGCCTACTGCCATAAAATCATATGGAGTATGTAAACAGATTACCTGGTCAATATAAGCAGAGTCCTCCAGGCTTTTAATAGACGATTTGGGGGCTACAGGAATGGCAACCACCACTTTTTTCGGTTTTTGAGCCTTCACCATTTCCGCGGTTACACGAATAGTGTTGCCTGTAGCAATACCATCATCTATAATAATTACAACCTTATCTTTTAAATCCTGCGGCTTCCTGTTTTTATAGTATTGCTGATGTCTTTTCTTTAATATTTCCCTTATACGAGTTGTTTCTTCCTGTATATAGCTTTGATGGACTCCGGATACATCATTCAGAACTATTTGATCCATGCTTACTGCTCCAATGGCATATTCCCTGTTATATGGATGTCCTATTTTTTTGGAAAGTGCTACATCCAAAGGAGCCTGAAGAGTTTTTGCTACAATAGACCCCAAGGGTAGTCCTCCCCGGGGTATAGCCAGGATCACTACTTCTACATCCTTAAATGGCAGTAATTTGTCTGCCAACTGAATCCCTGCATCAATTCTATCTGTGAACATTTTTAGTCAATTTCATTTATAGATATTTTGAAAACCATTTTGCGGATAAGGCGGCCACTTCTTCTAATTTACCCTCTTCTGCGAAAAGATGTGTCGCTTTCGGAATAATTTCAAGTTTCCGTTCACATGTTAATTTATCATATGCTTTTTGATTTAGCCCTATTACGACATTGTCCCATTCACCCACAATAAGTAATGTAGGCGCTGTAACCTTATCCAATTCGGACAGGACCATATCAGGCCTGCCTCCCCTGGAAACAACAGCGCTAATTTGATCGCCAAAGAATGCGGCCGCAGCTAATGCAGAAGCAGCCCCGGTACTGGCACCAAAATAACCCAATGACAACCCTTTGATCTTTTCTTGTTTGTGTATCCATTCTGTTACAGCAATCAATCTTCGGGTCAACAGCTCAATATTAAAACGCGTTTTGTAGATCAGGTCTTCTTTTTCGGTTAACAGGTCGAAGAGCAGTGTAGCCAAACCTTCCTGCTTTAATACATTTGCTACATAGTTATTTCTGGGGCTCAGCCTGCTGCTACCGCTACCGTGTGAGAAAATAACCAAAGCCCTGGCGTTAGCAGGTACAGAGAGGTTTCCGTTTAAAACTATTTTTTTTAAGGGAATTTCAATCGTTTTATCTGTATCATTTAACAACATTATTCCTCTATTTTATAATTTTCTTCCTTTTTTTTTGTCGTATAAATCATGTTGGTGTTTCAAAGTAATGGAACGCCCGCAAATCACGCAATGATTATGGTCATTCTCATATACCCAATTTAAACTGATACATGTCATACCATTTGATAGGGAAATGAATTAGATTTATAAGGAAATTAAAAAATCAGGACCCGGGCTTATGAAAGAAATGAAAACCGTATTAGCAGAAATTATCGAGCTTACCACCACCATTGAGATGAATTACCCGGAGCTTTATCAGTTTTTGGATGAAGAGCCAATGGCCATTCCCGCTACCAATCACCCTAATATTGATAGTGTTGTATTAAAGGAATATCTGCAGAGTTTAAAGGGATTACTACAGCATCATCTGGAGACCCATAGTGAAAATTAGCTGGCTCCTTATATGATGTCTGGTTGATTTTCAGAAATAATTTCCTTGTCTTTTTCAAACATTTCCAGTATCCATAAAGGAGGTTCTTTCTTTTTTGATACGCCAACTTCCTGCATAATCTCAGAAAGAATACTTGGTACATCTCTCTTCCAGATCAGTGCCCTGGTAATACCAATTGCTTTGAGTTCACCCCCTTGCTCAAAATTGTGAATATGATAAATCCATTTATCATCCCAACCGGCAGTGGTCAGAATAACATCAAACTTTGTCCAAAGTTTTAATGGTTTCCTATAAATAATCTTTTGAGAACCCAGGGTTGGTGCCAGCCCCCTCTTTACAATTGCCTGGTACAATTTTGATCTGGCAATAAGTTCCCATCTCATAAAATCCATATATACCGGATATTTCCATGCCGTCATTACCCGAAGACCATCGCAATCAAATAATCTGACTTTAAATGTTCGTTTTAGGATCTCCCCTGGTCCTACGGAGCTTTGGAAATTTCGCAGCATCAAAATTTTCATAATTGTAATCCAATAATGTATCATGTATTCATTTTAAAATTAGTAACGGCCCGACGTAAGCTATAAGTTGATGAGTAGTGATAAATGACTTTTAAGTAAGCCGAGGTTGACAATAATATCTTGTAAATGAAGTTATCCACATGAGAAGTATATGATTAAAGATAGGTAAGTTTAATTATTTCCTGGTTTTTATCCTGACAGCAAAAGCAATTTAGGAAGCGCATATAGACAACCTTGGATTAAAATTTTTCGAATTAAAAGACTGGTTAAATCATATATTAGCTGCCACATAAAAAGTCCAAAATTGATATCTAAAAAATGTTTTTTCTATTTATTCTTCAAAAAATAACCTACTTTCAGAAAAAATTTTCCCAAAAAGGAGTACAAAAGTTCTTTTTAGCTTAAAAAACACCAAAGCTCCATAAATACAGGACTTAACGAAAACCCCCAAGAAGAAAAACAGTTCCTTTAATTAGGTCATACAACCGATAATTAACTCAATTTATCGAAAACCTATGAATTTTTGCTAGGTCATTGTCCAAATCCTTTTGTGATCTTTGGATAATTAATAACCCAATATCTTGACCTATGAAGAATGCTTTAACCTACAAAGTAGCCTTTGGATTTATTGTAACATTTTTGAGCTGTACATTGTATGCCCAGCATCCAGAAAATTCCAAAGCGATAAATTCGGATATCTACGAAGCTAATAAAAGAGCCAGCAACTATCAGGAGTTGTTAAACTTAGGATATACCGATAGAGAAATTTACGAAGATTTAGGGAATGCCAACTTTTTGAGTCAAAAATACGAGACAGCCGTATTTTGGTATAAAAAGCTGATTGCCCTAAGTGAAGATGGTATCCTCAGTAACAGTTATTCTGAACGCTATCAATATGCACTTAAAATGGCTTCTGAATCAAATATAGCCGGTACCAATGATAACAAAGATTGGTTGGCTCAGGTCCAGGCCGACTACCGTGTACATAAAAATTCCCCGGAATACGCTTTAAATCAGCCTTTAGCCAATGAATCCATTAAGGATCTGGCGCAGCAGGTCCTGGAGGCGGAAAATGATTTGGTGGTATTAAACGATAAAACGTTTAACTATGAAAACGCCTATAAAACCCCGATAACGGTTACCGCAGATGGAAATATCGCTTATTTTAGCAAGGCCAGCTATATAAAACCGAAATACGGTGTATTATCCAAAAAACAATTGGTTCATAAAATATACAGGGCAGAAAAGATAAATGGTCAATGGAAGAATATTAAAGAAATGGCCTTGTGCCCAAAATATTATTCCAGCATGCATCCTACAGTTACCCAGGATGGCAAACGCTTGTTTTTTGCCTCAAACATGCCCGGTACGTTTGGAAAATACGATATCTACGTTTCCTCCATAAATAAGGATGGTACTCTTGGTGTTGCAAAAAACCTTGGTGAAAAGGTAAATACCAAAAAGAACGACCTATATCCGAATCTTGCCGGAGGCACTACCTTGTTTTATGCATCCGAAGGTCATGAAGGTTATGGCGGGCTCGATGTATTTATGGTACAGGTCTTTAATAAAAAAGTAGGCTGGTCTGTCAACCTGGGCAGCCCGATTAACAGCAATGAAGACGATTTTGCAATTTCCCTGACAGGAAATGGAATGGGTTACGTGATGTCTAATCGCGGGAATAATGAAAATTCCATCCAGCAGGTAGCCTTCTCCTATTCGAATCCCAAAAATGACAGAAGGGAAGAAAATGACGGATATAACTTTGCAGAAGTTTTCAGTAATGATGTAAAGGTGAATTTCGCATCCTCTGTATATGACGACGATGAATAATGCCAGGCAGAGGTAGAGCTCAAACCAGTTAAGCGTCTGTTGTTATAGCTTTTTTATTCGGAATATACACCTAAAAAAGCTCTTGCTACTGCTTAATATGGAAATACTAAAATCGATGATTTCAGACAAATACTGTTCAGAATAGAAAACAGTTGGTTAACGAGAAATTTTTCGAATGACTTATCCGAAAAGTACCAGTCCAAAAGGAATACATCGGATACCAAGCAATCAGAATAAAATTTAATTTTCAATCAGATGAACTGTAACACCACTATAATTAGGAAAGTACTCGTACTTAAAGTGTTTTGCCTTATCCTGTTTAATCAAGCAGCTTACAGTCAGGAAGCAATCTCTGATCTAAGCACGAATACGGCTTATCACAATCAGTTATTCTTTAACAGGTTCTTAATTAACCCAACTTTTTCATTAGTTCGGGAAAACAAGTCATATCTGAACATTTTGCATAGAAACCAGTACGCTACTTTTGAGGATAACAATCAAAACTATTTCCTGGGTTTTAGCAATAAATTTAATGAAAATACCGCCTTAGGTATTGGTGTTTACAGTCAGCGTATAGGTGTTATCCAGGAGTTCGGATTTAACGCAAATTATGCTACCTCAGTACAATTAGGATCCAAAAGTAAACTAACATTTGGGACCAACGTTACGTATTTCAGTGTGGGGTTGGATAAAAATCGTGTAGTCGCTACAGCAAATGATCCTGAAATTCTGGAAGCAAAGCTGGAAAATAAGATTGCTATTCAACCGGGAATAACTTTTTCCTATGGAAGTTTTGATGTCGGAATCTATGCGGAAAACCTGATCAAATACAGCCAGACCTCTAACGAATTTCTAACGAGCTTTAATGCCCAGACAGTTAAAGCCTCTCTACAATATACACATGCATTTATGACTAAAGCCGGTTTATTTGCAAACGGCAGAATAATGCCGCTTATTCAATTAAGTCAGAACCAGGACGGAAGCCTGGCCTATGTAGGTTCGGTATTACTTGATTTACCCAGATATGGATGGCTACAAAGCACAGTAGATGAAAGATATGGAATGTCTTTGGGTTTAGGGTTTAACCTAAGTAAAAAATTATCTCTTGGTTACCTGGTAGAAAAGAATTTCATGAATCCTGATGCCGCATTTGGCTGGAATCACGAATTATCTCTGGCGTATACCTTTAAAAATCAACCTTCGGCTATTGGTGGCTATGTAGTGAAATCTGAAGAAAACAGGATTGATGAAATTGTCAAGAATTACGAAGAACAACTGGCACAATTAACTGCTGAACAAAACAAAGACAAAAATAAACAGATTGAGGAGCTTACACAGAAGTATGAAGCACAAATCGCTAAATTAACCAGTGAACAAAATAAATCGACCGATGCCAATAAAAAGTCATCTGCCGGTAAAAATAAAAATGCGACCAATACGCCTAAAACCGCACTTGTGGCCTATTCACCACAGGAAGAAGATTACAATTCCCTTGCGTACCAGAACCGGTTAATTTTGGACGAGCTAATACTAAGGCAAGACTCCATAGAGAATGCGCGCAACGCCCAATTCGAGCAGAAATTTGAAATGATCGTAAGAATTTTGCGAAGTGATGTTGAAAATAGCATTAAATCCAATTTACAGGATTTTAGCCTTCCGGAAAATACTGTTATGGTATCAAACGACAGTGAAACCCGGACAACACAAAATTCAGAATTTAAAACAATCAACAGTGTAGATATCCAAACATCAAATAGTTTATCGGATGCCGAACGCAAGGAGTATATTAAACTTCCCATAAAAATTCAAAATCTAACTGATATTGGAGTACAATCCGGCTATTACGTGATTGCCAATGTTTACAAAAACAAGAAATATTTAAATGCTTTTATGAATCAGCTGAATGAACAGGGGTTGAATGCGAAACAATTTTACAATAAGAAAAATGGTTTGTATTATGTTTATTTGGCTGATTTTAAAGTTAAGGAAGAAGCCGAGATCGCTTATGTTTCTGATTTAAATGGAAGATATAATGATGAGAAGTGGATTATGCAGGTTGACAATCCCCCGGCAACTGCGGATCTTATGTATGAAGATTAATGATTTTCCAGGGACAATAAGAACACAATAAACATGTTGTCTGTTATACTTGTAAATACTTATCCATAAATAAATGTGTGTCCTACTTATGGAATTCTGACAAGTGTAATTAATTAAGAGTCATTAGCGATTAGGCTTACTTTCTATATGAACGAGTTAATTTCGAAGTTTTTCAATTGTAATAGCAATATATGGGTTTAGTTTTCTGCTTCTAAATAGGGTTTAGCGATAAACATTACACTTCCCATAGTTTTTTGAGGTATAAATAAGGGAGTAAATGGACAAAATTACCGACCAGTTGGTTTGCATTTGAACGAAAATACCTACGTTATTTTAATGCTTTTGTGTTTTTTATATATATTTAAAATATAAAAGTAACAGAATAACGATCGCTCAACCCCCAAAACCCCATAATATGCAGACTCAAAATTACCCCAAAAACGGCCCGCATGGCAGGCCAAAAACAAGAGCTCATCCTATAATCTTCTTAAAGGAAGCTCCGTTTTAAATCGCAGTAAATACAGTTTTTATTCTGGTTGTAACTTTTTGAATCTGCAATTATACAGATTTGATTAAGTGTGACAGGATTGGGTGTGTTTCTACTCTATGGTACTATCAAAACTTTAAGCAAATAATCCTGTTTATTGTTTAATTGTCAAATTTTACTTTATCGTAAGATATAGATGACTAGTGTCCTGAACTGGTGTACATCCCTGTTTACTATGGTTTAAGAAATTGCCTATTGAGCAATGAATTATCCATATGAACTTGCTCATTTACAATGTTTTAATTTCTTATTTCTATACTATTTTTTAACCCCAAAATACTAATAGATATGAAATCAAATATTCTTAATATAATTGTTATAGATCATGACCAGTTATTTCATGCAGCATACAGATATTATTTTGAAACCTACAAGGATTATTCCCTAAAAGGCATTTATGTCTCTGTAGAGGAGGCCTTGAAGGATTACGATGAACTATTACCCGATATAATTGTTTCTGAAGTATCTATGCCCAACGTATGCGGCATTCAAGGAATTGGAATGTTCAGAAAAAAGGATCCTGATGTAAAAATTATTATGATAAGTGCCCAAAACGGCTTTGAGATTATAAAAAGGGCTTTCAAAAACCGGGCAAATGGTTACTTGACCAAACCCGTGACCAGGAAAAGGTTGTACAATGCCTTAAATTCTATCAAATTTGAAGGTGCTACCATGAGCAATGATATTGTAAAGGCTGTGATCTCCATGTTTCACAGAAAATCATATAATAATTTTTCAGAAAGAGAAAATCAAATAATTGATTATCTGTGTCAGGGTGCGACATACAAGCTAATAGCCGACAAGCTCTTTGTTACACCGAGCACGGTAAATTTTCATATTCAGAATATCTATTTAAAACTCGATGTGAATT
>Ga0316188_10001375_pt1 | contig 11464 bp, 8 predicted proteins | sample Phiworburrow1_MG_FD_204933 | JGI IMG/M metagenome (GOLD analysis project Ga0316188, IMG submission 204933) | Coastal sediment microbial communities from Maine, United States - Phippsburg worm burrow 1 | ecosystem: Environmental > Aquatic > Marine > Coastal > Sediment | place: USA: Maine... | reverse complement strand
ATGATCTTCGCCGGCTCTGAATGATCGGCACAGATCTTCGCGATGCCTGCCATCAGCGCCTTGCCGGTCCGATCGATCTTCTCATACGGAACACCGGTGGTGAGTTCAGCGATCGTGACCTTCGTCGCCGCCGCACCGATCGAGTTCCCCGAGTACGTACCTGCCTGCATGACGCCGCCCTCGGCCCATGCCGACATGATCTCGCCTCGACCACCAACCGCGGCAATCGGGTACCCGTTGCCCATCGACTTCGCGTACGTGCCGATGTCCGGAACGATGTTGAAGTGTTCGGCGGCGCCGCCGAGACCGAGCCGGAACCCCGTCTTCACCTCGTCGAAGATCAGCATCGAACCCCACTCCTCGGTGATCCTTCGGAGCCCCTCGAGGTAGCCGTCTTCCGGCATGAGACCGAAGACATTGCCCAGCGCCGGTTCAACGATGATGCCTGCGATGCGGTGACCGTCACTCTTGAACAGCTTCTCCATGAATTCGAGGTCGTTGAAGTGTGCAATCCGGATGTAGTCGCGGATCGTCGACGGGACGCCCGATGACACCTCGAATGGAACGGGAGAACGCCGATTGCCCAGACTCCCGACCGGTGAGCCGGCCGTTGAGTACCCGACGTAATCGTGGGCGCCGTGATAGGCGCCTTCGAACTTGACGATCAGATCCCGTCCGGTGACAGCACGGGCGAGACGGATCGCGTGCATCGTCGCTTCAGTACCCGTGTTGGTGAACCGGAGTCCGTCGAGCCAGGGAACCGCTCGCCGCATCGCCTCGGCGGCTTCGATCTCAATCGACGTCGTCATCGCGAAGACCGTGCCACGCGCGGCCGCTTCAGCCACGGCGTCGGCGACCGGCTGGTATCCATGTCCGAGGATGATCGGACCGAACCCGAGTTGGTAGTCGATGTAGCGCTTGCCGTCCATGTCGTAGACGTAGGCGCCATCGCCCCGGTCAATGACAAGCGTGTCGTCGTCGCCCCAGTAGCGGAACCCACTGGACACGCCGTTCACGAGCGCCTCCTTGCCACGCGCGAACCACTCCGCCGTCTTGGGTCCTTGGATACCCATGTCTTTCACCTCTCGATGGGAGACCGCAGGCGATTTGTCGTGCGGTCGAACGTCGCGCCGGATGATACCGGACGGCATCGGCCTCCGATCCAATCTCGTTTCCGAGCGACTACCGTTCCGCCGCGAAGACGAAGTGCCCGCGCGAGAGAACGGTCGACACGGCGGACACACCACAACTCCACGGACCGATTGGACATGGTGAGAAACAGAGGGAACACGCGATGACGGCAGCGGTGAGCATCAGGGGTGTCACGAAGCGATTTGGCGCGGACGTGACCGCCGTCGATGACGTCTCACTCGACATCGTCGACGGGGAATTCTTCTCGCTCCTCGGACCGTCGGGATGTGGCAAGACGACGATGCTCCGCATGGTCGCCGGCCTCGAATTCCCGACGGAGGGCAGCATCCAGGTCTTCGGGGAGGAGATGGCGCTGCGGGCGCCGAACAAACGCCCCATCAACACCGTGTTCCAGTCCTACGCACTGTTCCCGCACATGACGGTCGAGAAGAACGTGGCGTTCGGCCCCCTGATGCGCAAGGTACCGAAGGACGAGGCCGGGGTCCAGGTCGCCGAGGCAATCAAGGCCGTCCATCTCAAGGGTATGGAACAGCGCAAGCCGAGCCAACTCTCCGGCGGCCAGCAGCAGCGAGTGGCGCTCGCCCGCGCTCTCGTGAACCGGCCAAAGGTCCTCCTGCTCGACGAGCCTCTCGGTGCGCTCGACCTCAAGCTGCGTCAGGCCATGCAGATCGAACTCAAGGACATCCAGTCCGAAGTCGGCATCACCTTCATCTACGTCACGCATGACCAGGAAGAAGCCCTCACGATGTCGGACCGGATCGGCGTCATGGACGCCGGCAAGCTACTCCAGATCGGAACCCCCGAAGAGATCTACGAGCATCCCGTCAATCGGTTCGTCGCCGAGTTCATCGGCGAGACCAACTTCGTCGACGGCACGGTCACCGACGACGGGCGGATACGAGTCGGGAGCAGCGAACTCGTCTACGCCCGATGCAACGCCCCGGCCGGGACCGACGTCACGCTCACCCTCCGGCCCGAGAAGGTCCAGGTCCACCCCCGCAACGATCCGGGCATTCCTCCCGAGCGGAACCAACTGCCTGCGACGATCGTCCGCCGGCTCTACTTCGGTGAGTCGATCTACTACGAGATCGAACTCCCGGGTGGCGAGGTGATCGACGCCCGCCTCGAGAACATCCCGTCGCTCCGCCGCTGGGCGGCAGGAGAAGAGATAACAGTGAGCTTCCATCGGGAGGCTGCGGAAGCACTGACGTCATGACGATGCTCGAGGACCCCCCGCCGGAGGTAGCAACTCCGGATCTCGAGAAGAAGGCAGAGCGGGCCGAGGGATGGCGCGGGTTCTTCATCGCCCTGCCCACCTATGCCTATCTCGTCTTCTTCTTCGTCCTCCCTCTCATCATCATCGTGGTCTTCTCATTCACCGAGCGGAGCCGCACCGGCAAGCCGATTCTCGGAGAATGGACCCTTGATTGGTGGATCAAGCTCGGCGAACCCCTCGTCCGAACCGTCGCCGTCCGCAGCGTGTGGCTGGCGTTCCTCAACACCGTGTTCTGTCTCCTCATCGGCTACCCGTTCGCCTACTGGATCGCAACCAGGAAGAAGGCAATGACACGCAACTTCCTGCTCGTTCTCGTCCTGATCCCGTTCTGGTCGAACTTCCTCGTCCGTACCTATGCGTGGCGGACGCTGCTCGACTCGAACGGTCTCGTCACCGAGATCGGCGAGGCGACCGGACTCTGGGGGAAGATGCTGTTCACCGAACCGGCGGTGTTCATCGGCCTCCTCTACGGGTACCTTCCCTTCATGGTGCTCCCCCTCTACGCGGCGATCGAGCACCTCGACTGGAACCTCGTCGAAGCGGCGCGTGACCTCTACGCCGGTGCGTGGGAAGCCTTCCGGAAGGTGACCTTGCCGCTGTCCAAGCCCGGGATCATTGCCGGTTCGATCCTCGTGTTCATCCCCAGCCTCGGCGCCTATGTCACGCCCGACCTGCTCGGGGGGGCGAAGACCACCCTGTTGGGCAACTACATCGTCACGCAGTTCAAGTCGGGGAGGAACTGGCCCTTCGGCGCAACCCTGTCGGTGACGATCCTCGCGGTGATGATGATTGCCACCATCATCTACTTTCGGAAGGGGGGGAGGACGCTGTGAGCGTGCAGCAAGGCACCGCGCACCGGCCGTGGGTGGACCGACTCCTCAGCCTCAACGGCTGGTTGGTCTTCGGGTTCCTCTACCTGCCCATCCTCATCCTCGTGATCTACTCGTTCTCCGACAGCCGCAACGTCGGCGACTGGGGCGGGTTCACGCTGAAGTGGTACGACCGGATGTTCAACAACCCCGAGATGATGAACGCGCTGGGGAATTCAATCAAAGTCGCCATCGTCTCTACGGTCGTTGCCACCGTGCTTGGGACGATGGCCGGCATCGCTCTCGATCGGTACCGGAAGTGGCGGGGGAAGCAGGCGTTCGACGTCATTCTCTACCTCCCCGTCATCATCCCCGAGGTGACGATGGGTGCGATGCTCCTCATCTGGTTCACCCAGGTGCTTCCGATCAACCTCAGCATCTGGACGATCATTCTCGGCCACATCGCCTTCTCTGCCTCGTTCGTTGCGATCGTCGTGCGGGCACGTCTCGCCAACCTCGACGATTCGCTGGAAGAGGCGGCGATGGATCTCTATGCGAACCGCTGGACGACATTCCGGCGGGTCACACTGCCCCTCATCTTGCCCGGCGTCTTGGGCGGTGCGCTGCTCGCCCTCACCCTCTCCCTCGACGATGTGATCATCACGGAGTTCGTCCAGGGACCGGGGGCAAACCTCCTTCCGGTCTACGTGTTCGGGTTGATCAGGAGACAGGTCACACCGGAAATCAATGCCGTATCAACGCTCATGCTGGCGATCTCGATGCTGCTCGTCTTCATATCCCTAGGATTCCAGGTGAGATCTGGGATGGGTAGAAACAAGGAGGAATAGAACATGAGAAGACTCTTGATACTTATCGCTGTCGTGGCACTGCTCGCTGCCGCGTGTAGCAGCGATTCGGACGACGGCACCACGACCACTGCTGCATCGGGCACCGACGAGACCACAACAACCGCCGCAGCGGAGACGGGCAGCGAACTCGACGCGATGATCGCAGCGTGTGCCCCCGGGCAGACCGATGGCGATCTGAACTTCTACAACTGGACCGAGTACATCCCGTACGGTTCCGCCGCCGAGGACTACGAAGTCACCGACCTCGTCGCGAAATTCGAGGAGGAGTACGGCGTCAAGATCATCCAGACGTTCTACGAGGACAACGAGACGATGCTCGCGCAGATCGAGGCCGGCGGTGCCCCATACGACTTGATCGTGCCTTCCGACTACATGGTCTCGACCATGGCGGATCCGGAAGTCGCTCTGTTGTCAAAGCTCAACAAGGCCGCCATCCCGAATCTCGTGAACCTCGATCCTATCTTCGCTGGAATGCCGTTCGATCCGACCGGTGATTTCTCGGTGCCGTATCAAGCCGGTACGAGCGGCCTGGGATTCGCGTACGAGTACGTCGATGACTCCGAGGGCATTTCCTGGGGTCTCGTCTTCGATCCTGAAATGAGCGAACCGTACGCCGGAAAGATCTCGATGCTCAACGATGAGCGCGAGACGCTCGGCGCAGCTCTCAAGTATCTGGGCTACTCGGTCAACACCGTCGACCAGGGTCAACTCGACGAGGCAGCCGCGCTGCTCAAGGACGCCAACGAGCGTATCGCTGCGTACGACTCGGCAGCCTTCGACGACTTGCTCATTGCAGGCGAGACCGTGGTCGCCCACGGCTGGAACGGCGGGTTCTTCGGATCGTTCGACGAGATCTCGACCGATGACTACGACGCATACGAGGACTTCGGCTACGCCGTCCCGATCGAGGGTGGCATCATCTGGGTCGACCTTATGGCCGTCCCGATCACCGCAGAACATCCCTGTACGGCGCACACGTTCATCAACTTCATTCTCGATGCCGAGAACGGCGGCGAGTTGACGAACTATACGTACTACATGAGCCCGAACCTCGCGGCCCATGAGTACATCTCGACCGACATCCTCGAGGACCCGTCCATCTTCCCGTCCGCGGAGACCATGGCGAAACTCGAGTTCATCGCCGACGTCGGGGACTTCTCGCTCAACTACGCAGACGCCTTCGCCCAGGCAAAGGGCTGATCGAACACACGACGAAGAGAGGGGCGGCTTCGGCCGCCCCTCTCTTCGCGAGCGGTGATGGAGTGGCGGAGGAGGACCAGCGGTCTTGCTCGTGGCTCATAGCTCTCCGCCCGGTCCTGTTCGTTAACATCCGCCGCATGAGCACTGCATTTGTTGGGGCACTCGTTCACGGGCATCCGGGGGCATCCGCCGTCCTCGTCGAGCAGGGATCGATCGCTGCGATTGGCCCCGACGATCTTGCATTGACGGCCAATGACGTCATCGACCTCGGGGGGCGTCCGTTGCTGCCCGGATTTCAGGACGCGCACGCCCACCCGTCGCAGGCTGGACTGGAACTCGTCGCCTGCCACCTTCTCGACACGCCTCACGACGAGGCGTCGTACCTCGAAGCGATTGTCGACTACGCCGCACACTCGGATGCACCCTGGGTCACCGGTGGAGGCTGGTCGATGGAGGCATTCGATCGCGGCATTCCCACGGCCGCGGCGCTCGACGGCGTCATCTCCGACCGGCCCGTCATGCTCTGGAACTCCGACCACCACGGTGCGTGGGTGAACACGACGGCTCTCGAGATCGCCGGCTTCACCGCAGCGACCCCGGATCCGCCGGACGGCAGGTTCGATCGGGACGAACACGGCAACCCGATCGGTTCGCTCCAGGAGGGCGCCGTCGAACTGCTACTGCCCTTCATGCCCGAGCCGACCGCCGAGGAGCGGATCGCAGGGATCCTCGCAGGCCAGGAACATCTCCTCGCTCTCGGCATCACGGCCTGGCAAGACGCCATGGTCGAGCCGGCCACCCACGACGCCTATGTCGCCCTCGACGGGCGCGGTGAACTCATTGCCGACGTCATCGGCGGTCTCTGGTGGGAACGGTCTCAGGGAGCCGAGCAGGTCGCCGAGTTCGCATTGCGTCGAGACTCCACGCCACGCGGCCGATACCGGGCAACATCGGTCAAGATCATGCTCGACGGAGTGGCCGAGAATTACACGGCATCCATGCTCGAGCCGTACCGGGACACAACTGGATATCCGACCGACAACCGGGGCATCGACTTCGTCGATCCCGGCGATCTGAACCGCTACGTGACCTTGCTCGATGCGGCAGGTTTCCAGGTCCACTTCCACGCGCTCGGGGATCGAGCGGTGAGGCAGGGTCTGGACGCGATCGAAGCAGCGATCCGAGCAAACGGCGACAGCAGGCGACGACACCACCTCGCGCACATCCAGGTTGTCGACCGCGCCGACGTGCCGCGCTTCGCGGCGCTCGGGGCGGGAGCGAATGCTCAGCCGCTCTGGGCACGCCACGAAGACCAAATGGACGTGTTGACGATCCCGTTCCTCCATACCGATGCGGCCGGTCACCAGTACCCCTGGCGGTCGCTTCTCGATGCCGGAGCTGCCCTCGCCTTCGGATCCGATTGGCCGGTCTCATCTCCAGATCCGCTCAGGGGAATCGGTACGGCGGTGTCCCGAACCCGGCCGGGATCGAGACCAGAGTCCTTCCTCCCGGAGCAGCGGATCACGATGCAAGAGGCGATCACCGCATACACCGCCGGGTCGGCGTGGGTCGGTCACCGGGAAGCTCACACCGGCCGGATCGAGGTGGGCTACGACGCTGATCTCGCAGTGGTCGACCGCCCTCTCGAGACCGCACAGGACGCGTTCACAGCAAACGTGGATCTGACGATGGTGCAAGGGAAGGTCGTGTACGAAGCCGCGAGCCGCTAGCCGCAAGCCGCAAGCCGGAATCGGGCTTGTGGCTTGAAGCTTGGTACTTGAAGCTGGTCGTTGAACCACCGCAATGCAGGATTCACGACCCCTTCTGAGTGTCTACCATCCCCGCCGCAAAGCGGGTCATCGAGCACTGGATCGAGACATGAAGACTGTCCCCTACTGGACCGACCTGACGCCGCGACCCACTGATGCCACGGTCGAGGATCTACCATCCAAGGCCGACGTGGTGATCGTCGGTGCCGGCATAACCGGACTCACCGCCGCCCGGCGACTCTCCGATCTCGGTCGATCGGTCGTGGTCGTCGATGCACTTCTCCTCGGACAGAGCGCGTCGGCCATCAACGGTGGACAGGTGAGCTACGGATTCAAGGTGCCGATGGCCGAGCTCGTCAAACGCCACGGTATCGACCTCGCTCGCAGGCTGTGGGACGGCTCCATTCGTGCGATCGACCTCGTCGAGCAGACAAGCGAACAGGACGGCTTCGACGCCGACTTCCGACGCACCGGGCAGGTGTCGCTCGGATACCGCAAGGAGAGCCCCGCGAAAGCCCGCGCTACGTCCCGCTTTCTCCTTGACACGTTCGGCCTCGAAACCACGGTTCTCGAGGGGGACGACATCGCTTCCGTCATCGGTTCGGATCGGTTCACCGTTGCGGTCGTCGACGCGGTGGGCGCGGCCGTCGATCCTGCGAAGTACACGTTCGGTCTGGCTCGCGGCGTGTCCCGACGTGGTGTTCCGATCGTCGAGAACTGCGAGGTCAAGGGCATGTATCGGTCGGGCGGCACGCACTTCGTCGCCACGAGCAAGGGGACGATCCAGGCCGACCACGTGCTGATGGCGACGAATGGCTACACGCCCCAGGAGCTGGTGCCGGCGGTTCGACGTCAGGTCGTGCCCATTGGTTCATACATGGTCGCAACCGTGCCGATTCCTGACGAAACCCTCGCCCGAATCCTCCCCGGCGATCACCTCTTCTGGACCCAGCGTCGTTTCCTCAACTACTTCCGCATTGACGACGGACGCCTCCTCATGGGCGGGAGGCCGAGCATGTCGCCGACTCTCGATGTCGAGGAGACCGCGACGGCGATGAGCGCCACCATCACCCATCTCTTCCCTGAACTCGAGGGCATCGAGTTGACCCACACGTGGGGCGGGAAGCTCGCCGCCACGTTCGACCTGCTTCCGCACCTCGGTCGGACAACGAGCGGCATCTGGTACGCCCTTGGCTACGGGGGGCATGGATTGAGCCTCGCCACCTACCTGGGTACGGAGGTTGGAGGCCTCATCGGCGGTGCCGTCGACGACAGTCCCTTGCTCGGCCTCCCCCACCCGACCCGCTTCTACTACCGCGGCACGCCCTGGTTTCTCTCCGCAGGCGGTGTGCTTTTCCGCAATCTCGACCGGATCGGCCGATAGGTCAAAACCCGGCCCGGGAACCGCTGATCCGGCCTGATCCGTCGGAATATGCTGCCTCGATCGGTAGGTTGCAATCAACATGGAACCCGTTGAGACGACCGTACCTGTCTGCTATCGGCACCCGGACCGCATCACCGGCTTGTCATGCAGTCGCTGTGGAAAGCCGATCTGCGTCGAGTGCAGTCACGACCACCCGGTCGGCCAACTCTGCCCGGAATGTGCGGCTCCCAGCGGACGACACAAGGTCGTTCAGGGCCGGGAGATTTACGGCAAGTCAACCTTCCAAACGGCACCCGTCAGTTTCTCGATCATGGCCGTCACGGTCGCGATCTACATCGCCGGGATACTCTCCGTCAATCTCGACGACCTGCTGTTCCAGAACCTCGCCCAGGCGAACTGGCTTGTCGCCGCAGGCGAATGGTGGCGCATCTTCACGGCGGCCCTCCTCCACGGATCGTGGATGCACATCGGGTTCAACATGTACGCGCTGTACCTCTTCGGACCCCGGATGGAGCAACAGGTCGGATCACCGTCGTTTGCCGCGTTGTACGTCGCCGCGGCCGGAGCCGGAGGGTTGGCGTCGTATCTCTTCGGCTCGATCAACCAGGTCAGCATCGGGGCCTCCGGGGCGATCTTCGGCCTCTTCGGTGCGTGGATCTTCGTCGCATGGAAGATGCGCCATACGCCCGGTGGCCGGTCGATGTTCACTCAGTTGTTCGTACTTCTCGCGATCAATATCGTCATCAGCTTCGCCCCCGGAATCGACGGCCTGGCCCACTTCGGTGGATTCGTCGCCGGTATCGGCATCGCCGCCCTCTGGTCGGTCCTCGCGGTTGGCAAGTCGAACGCGGTGGGAATCCGAACCGCTATCGCGCTCGGAGTGATCGCGCTGGATCTGGCCGCCGTCCTCCTCTTGTGACGAGTCGGCGGTAGGGCAGCAGATCAGTAGATCAGTAGATCAGTAGATCAGCAGATCAGCAGATCAGTAGATCAAGGAAGGGTCGGTCCTCTGGACCGACCCTTCCTTCCGAGTACCGAATACCGGCTACCGCAGGTTCTGCGCCGCGATGAACTCGTCGAGCACTCCATCGAGATCCGGTTTGCCGATCTCCTGGAGGTCGTAGAAGACTCTCGTGCTCGGCTTCTCGATGTTCACGATGCGGCCAAGATCGATCGGCGTGCCGATGACGACAGCGTCGCAGTCGGTTCCGTTGATCGTTGCTTCCAGGTCGCGTAACTGCTCTTCGCCGTAACCCATCGCCGGCAGGATCGTCCCGATATTCGGATAGGTCTCGAACGTCTCTTTGAGTTTGCCAACCAGGTAGGGGCGCGGATCGACGAATTCGACAGCACCGTACTTCGTGGCTGCCACAACGCCGGCACCGATCTTCATCCCACCGTGCGTCAGCGTTGGGCCGTCTTCGACCACGAGGACCCGCTTGCCGGCGACCACCGATGGATCCTCGAGGCGCAGCGTCGAGGCTGCATCGATGACCGTGGCGCCGGGATTGACCGCGGCGATATTGGCGCGTACGGTCTCAATACCTGCCAGGTCGGCCGAGTCGATCTTGTTGATCACCACGACGTCGGCCATCCGCAGACTCACTTCGCCCGGGTAGTAGCTCAGCTCGTGGCCCGGCCGGTGCGGATCAACGACGGTGATCGCCAGATCGGCTTCGTAGAACGAGAAGTCGTTGTTGCCACCGTCCCACACCACCACATCGCAGCCATCGGGATCATTCTCGGCAGCCCGGATGATCGCCTCGTAGTCGACGCCTGCGTAAATGACGTTCCCGCGCACGATGTGCGGCTCGTACTCTTCCATCTCCTCGATCGTGCAGTCGTGTTTCTCGAGATCGGCGATCTCGGCGAATCGCTGAACCTTCTGAGCGGAGATGTCGCCGTACGGCATCGGGTGGCGGATGGCCACAACTTTGAAACCCTTCGCCATCAGGATCTCCACGATCTTCCGCGACGTTTGCGACTTGCCCGACCCGGTCCGCACGGCACACACCGAGATCACCGGCTTGGTGCTCTTGACCTGTGTGTCGTTGGGTCCGAGCAGGGTGAACGACGACCCCGCCGCCTGGACAATCGCTGCCACTCCCATCACGTGCTGATAGGGGATGTCGCTGTAGGAGAAAGCGCACTCGTCGACATTCAGTTCCCTGATGAGGCGAGGAAGCTCCTCTTCGGCGTAGATCGGGATTCCCTCGGGATACAGTGGACCGGCGAGCTCGGCCGGATACGTGCGGTTGTCGATGCCGGGGATCTGCTCGGCCGTGAACGCGACGATCTCTACCGAATCATCGGCGCGGTAGCGGGTATTGAAGTTGTGGAAATCGCGTCCCGCAGCTCCGATGATGATCACGCGTCGTTTGCTCATCACTTGTCTCCAATCTTCGACTCACTACGTCCGAATGGGACGATCAGCGGTTCGGCGGTACGATCCGCCACGACCAGTCGATATGTCCCCGTCGGCTCGGATTCGATCGTCTCCGTTCCGGTACAGGCATTGCCGGGTCCAGTTGCAGAAGATATACTACCTATCAAGCGATAGGTAATGTCAATCAGGAGAGCTGCCGTGCCCAGTTCGTTTCTTCATCCGTTCACCCCCCCTCGCAAGGACGAGTTCGTCACGATCATCCGTGGCCATGGTGCCGTGGTGTTCGACGACCAGGGCAACGAGTACATCGACGGCATGGCCTCACTCTGGTACTGCAATGTGGGTCACGGACGGGCAGAGATTGCAGAGGCGATCGCCGAACAGGCAAAGAATCTCGCCGCCTATCACACGTTCGACCCGTTCACGAACGTCCCCACTGAGCGCGCGGCAACCACCATCGCCAACCTGTCCCCCTTCGACGACGCCCGCGTCTTCTTCGGATCGTCCGGATCGGAGGCCGTGGATACGGCAATGAAGTTCGCCAGGATTGCCCACCGCGAGGCCGGCAATCCCGAGAAGCAGATCATCGTCAGCCGCGAGCGCGGCTATCACGGCACGA
>Ga0316188_10001373_pt1 | contig 11476 bp, 14 predicted proteins | sample Phiworburrow1_MG_FD_204933 | JGI IMG/M metagenome (GOLD analysis project Ga0316188, IMG submission 204933) | Coastal sediment microbial communities from Maine, United States - Phippsburg worm burrow 1 | ecosystem: Environmental > Aquatic > Marine > Coastal > Sediment | place: USA: Maine... | reverse complement strand
GTCCGGCCTCCAGCAGCAGTGTGCGTTTCCCCGCCCGGGCGGCCTGCGCCGCAATCACACTGCCCGCCGCACCCGAACCCACTATCACTACATCGAAGGAGTCCTCGGAGCCTGCTTTCTGCGCGTTATCTACCATGCCCGCGGCGGCTCGATATGGGCCATGTAGGGAATATCGATACGGCCGAAGCCCGCCTCGGTGCCATAGACCACGTCGCAGGCATCAGAGCGAATGACGAAATGGAAAAAGGAAGCCGGGGGGCCGTTCCAGTCCTTTGCCTGGTCCGCGGCCATATCCGCCAGCAATATACTGGCCTGGCTGGTATCGAGGGATGACCAGGGCCTGTCAAAGCGCAGTTTTGCCAGTTGCCCCGCTGCGGACAGGCCTCCGCGGTAGAAACCGGTGAAATCCCCCGGCGATACCCCCAGGTACTTCAGCATCAGCAGGTTGTCCCGGGGGGCGGCCGCCAACTGCTTGTCGATATACTGGGCCACTCCCGCCTCCCGCGCGCCAGGCACGAGGGCTTCGGCGAGGGCCTCCAGGGTGGAAACCTCGTCGGCCGAAAGTACCTGGTAGGGAAGCCCGGCCGCATGGGCCGAAGCGGGAGAGAGCAGCAGCACGTCCCCCGCCACGGCAATCGACAGCACAATGCCTGATGTTTTCAGGAACTGGCGTCGATCGCGCTCCATCAAACCGACAATACCGTTATCAGAAGCTGTAGCGCAGCCCCACGCTGTAATAACGCCTGTCGCGGTAGGAGACCTCGTTACAGCCGCACAGGGTCGCCAGGTCGAAGCCCTGCACACCGGCGCTCTCGTCGGTCAGGTTGCGCCCCGCCAGGGTCGCCAGCCAGGTCTGGTCGCTGCTCTCCCAGCTGACCATGGCGTTGAACAGGGTGTAGCTGTCGAACTGGTCAGCGCTGAAATTGCGCAGGTTGTAGTAAAAGCTGTCCGAGTAACTCACGTCTGCCTGCACCGCCATGATGCCGCCCAGGGCGTCCCAGGAATAGCGGGCCATGCCTGACGCCTGGAGCGGTGGCGCGTAGGTGGGCTCCACGTCCCGCGGGGGCAGCGGCGAGCCGAATCGCAGGGGTACATCCTGCACCGTGGCATCGAACCAGGCGATATTGGCCATCAGGTCCAGGCCGTCCATGGGAGAGGTCTGCAGCTCCAGTTCGGCGCCGTAGGTTTCGGCGTCGGCGTTGAACACGACACCGCCCACCCCGACGAACAGGAAGGACTGGTAGTCCGAGTAATCGTAATAGTAGACCGTACCGTTGAGGCGCGTAGTACCGTCGAACAGGGTGGACTTGAAGCCGGTCTCGTAGGAGATCAGCACCTCCTCGTCATAGGGCAGGGCGGCATCCCCGCCTGAACCGAAGTAGGAGCCCAGCAGCGGCGCGTTGAAACTGCCGGCCTTCACACCCCGGTTGACGCCCGCCCACAGCAGCAGGTCATCATTGGGGCGCCAGTCCAGCTGTACCTTGCCGGCCCACAGGGTGTCCGAGGTATCGTCCTTGTATCTTATGATCGGGGCATCCGGGCTGTCGAGGAAGGGTCCCTTGTTGAAGGTATCGTTGGCGAAGGACCGGTAGATCCCGATGCCCAGGTCGAAGTCCTTCTCTTCCTGGATGACCCGGCCGCCGACGGTAAAGGTGAAGTGCTCGGCAAAATCGTAATCCAGCTGCCCGAACAAGCTGTAGGAGGTGGTTTCCAGCATGGCGTTGACACCGATATCAACCGGGCCGCCAAACGGCCCGCCGGCCCCAACGATACTGTTCTCAGGCGCCTTCAGGCCGTTGTCCGATTCGTTGTCGATATACAGGAAGTAGACACCGGTCACCCAGCGCGTGTTGTCGGTCGCGCCATTGACCCGGAATTCCTGGGTGAATGTATCGGCATTGACCCCGGCGTAGTTGGCCAGCTGGTTGACCGGCGCCGAGTCGACGTCGATAAACAGCGACTTGTCATACGACTTGTAATCCGTGATTGAGGTGAAGTCGCTGCCGTCCGCCAGTTCCCAGTTGACCCGGCCGTAGAGCCCGCTGGTCTCGGTGGAACCGTTGTTGTCAAAGGCGAAATCCCCTGCAAAGGTGGGGTCGTCGCCATCCGGGTCGAGATAGCCGAAGAAGTCAGCACCCGGCGCCAGCCGGCCCGGCAAACCGATCCCGCCGCCCGGAAACAGCTGACTGCCGTCAAAAACGTTGCCGCCGCCGTCCGCGTCACCCTGGATACTGAGCCGGGTTTCATCCCGCGGCGTATCGATCACGTTGATAATTTCGCCCATATCATCGACGACGGCGATGGTGGACTTGGACTGGTAGGGGCCGGTCGCGACATCGGTCTTGGCATAACTGCCCATCAGTGTGACTTCCAGGGTATCGCTGGGCTTGAAGGCCAGGGTGGCCCTGCCGGCCATGGTATCGTCGTCTCCCAGGTCCGCGCCTTCACCGGGACCGGGACCCGGGTTGAACAGCGGGGCATCCGGATACTTGTTTTCCAGGTAGGCATCCTGCTGGTTGTAGCGAATGGCAAGCCGTCCCGCGGCGGAATCGCCGATGGGCCCGGTGACGGCCGCCTCGACGGTGTAGCGGTTGGCATCGTTGGGGACATCAAACTGGCCCGCGGTGAAATCCATGTAGCCGCCGAAGTTCTCGTAATCCGGCTTCATGGACACGTAATTGACCGCGCCGCCGGTGGCGTTGCGGCCAAACAGGGTGCCCTGGGGCCCCTTCAGTATTTCCACCCGGTCGATATCGAATACTGCGAAGGTCTGGCCCTGGGCGATGGCGATATAGCCCTCGTCGAGGTACACCGCGTTGGGTGATTCAATGATGTCGTTGAAGTCGTTCTGGGTGACACCGCGAATGGAGAACTGGGTATTCTGGCCCGCCAGGTTGCCGCTGATATGCACGCCCGGTGTAAAGGTGGCGATATCAAAACTCTCCTTCACCCCCATGGCGGCCATCTGGGCGCCGGTAAAGGCCGTCACCGCCAGCGGTACGTCCTGGAGCTTCTCTTCCCGCTTCTGGGCGGTTACGACGGTCTCCTCCAGGATATTCGCGGCCAGGGCGGTCTGCAGGGGCAGCGCGCCGGCCAGCAATGTCAGCGAGGTAAGCGAGCCGACCCATTGTTTTCTTGCACCTAGATTTTTCATTATTAGTATCTCCGTTAGATGTTGTTATGAGTGGTCCTGGTCTACTTGAACACCTGGCGCAACCCTTTTTTCTCCAACCGCGGTATTACCTCCTCCCGAAAATACGGAAACTCGCGCGCGTAGTCAACGAATGCCAGCGTGGTGCCCGCCAACCCGGTAGCGCTGAGCTGCTCCAGCTGGTCGGCGATATGGTCCGGTGTCCCCACCAGCGGGAAGCCGCCGTGGCCCGCGGCGAAACGGTCGCGGAAATTCGCCAGCGCCTCGGGGGTGAAGGACTGGGCGTGCATGCCCTGCAGCTTCATCAGGTAATCCACCGCCTCCCAGTCGGCGTTCTGGTTGGCGTAATAGTCCAGGTAATCCTCGGCTTCCCGCTGGGTGGGCCTGCATACCACGGTGCAGAAGGTGAACACGCCCATGCTGCGCTTTGCCGCCGCGGCGCGTGACCTGATTTCGGTCACGGTTGCCCGGGCCTGGTCGAAGTCGAATACGGGGGTAAAGAGGAAATCGGCATTGCGGACCGCAAATTGGCGCCCCTCCTCGGACGCCGCCGCATTCAGGATGGGCACATGTGCCTGCACCGGGCGGGGATTGCCGTAGACCCCGGTACCCTGGAAATACTTGCCGTGCCAGTCGAAGGGCTTCTCCTCTTTCCACAGTTTCTGCACATAATCGAACCACTCCTGGGCGCGGGCATAGCGTTCGGCATGCGCCTGGGGCAGCTCGACGCCGAAGGCGTCATATTCCGGCTTGTTCCAGCCGGCGACGACATTGAGCCCAACGCGACCGCCACCGAGCTGGTCTATGGTCGCCAGCTGCTTGGCGGTGACTATCGGGTGGTTGAAGGCGGTGTGGACCGTGGCAAACACCTGGATGTTGCGGGTATGGGCGGTCAGACCCGCAGCCCAGGTGACCGTTTCGAGGACCCCGCCATGGAAATCGGTCTCCCCGCCATAGCCGATCCAGCGGGCAATGGGGAGCATGAACTCCAGCCCGGCCTCGTCACACTGGCGCACCAGGTCCAGGTTGTTCTCCCAGCTGTTGTCCCAGCGCTCCTCTACCTTCGTCACCGCCATGCCGCTGGAGCAGTTGGCGGAAAAAATGCCCAATTTCAATTTATTATCGTTAAACATCGGACCGGGGCTTGCCATCAGTGTCACCTCGACTGGGTCAGTTGCGTTGCACCAGGAATGGGAGCATCATTTCTTTTATCGAATTTACAGATTACTTTAAATATAAAATTAATCAATATCAAGGATTTTTTGTGATGCCGGAAAAGACATATCTCCCGGACGGGACACGGGGGGCCGCGGATCGGCTCAACAAGTACTGGCACCTGTCGACCAGCGACCACGAGGTGGCCATAACGGAGCTGGAGTTCTCCATCTTCCGTATTTTCGGCGCGTTCAATCGCTGGATGGATGACCTGACCGCCTGCTGCCAGAATGACGCGGACCAGTTGTGCAGCGGCATGGACTTCTCCCTGCTCAATGTGATTCGTATGCACGACCGCGCCAAGAGCATCTCCGAAGTGGGAAGGCTCCTCAACCGCGACGATTTGTCGAACCTGCAGTACAGTATCCGCAAGCTCACCAAATCGGGGTTCATAAAAAAGCTGGGTTCAAAGGGCAACAAGAAGGGAGCGACCTACGCCACCACCGACAGGGGGATAGAAGTGACGGATCTGTACGCCAGGTACCGCAAGGAACTCCTGCTACCGCTGACCGGGGGTATTGCCGCGAGTGACGAGCGCATGTCCCAGGTCGCGAATATGCTGACACTGTTATCCGGCATTTATGACCAGGCCGCCTGCCTGGCCGCTACCCATCGGGACGCCTAGGCCGTGCCGTGTAATACGCTGCCGATACGTTGGCGCCATCACCGGAGCGCTGCCCGATGATGGCATTTGAAGATTTTGCCTGCGGGCAGGTCATAACCCTGGGTGAGTACGAGGTCACTGAAGCGGAAATGATCGAGTTCGCCAGGCGTTATGACCCGCAATATTTTCACACGGATCCGGTTGCCGCCGCGGACTCACCCTTCGGCGGACTGATTGCCAGCGGCTGGCTGACGGCAGCCATCCTGATGCGTATGCAATGTGACAGTTTCATGATGGACTCGACCTGTGTCGGGTCCCCCGGAGTCGATGAGATCCGGTGGTTAAAACCGGTGCGCCCGGGCGACAGGCTGCACGGAACAATTGAGGTCGTGGCGGCAAATCCCTCCCGGTCAAAGCCGGACCGGGGCGTCGTGCTGAGCCGGGTGGAAATCCGCAACCAGGATGACATACTGGTGATGAGCCTGGTGACGCGCGCTATTTACCTGACCAGAAAATAGCTGCGGGTACTGCGTGGCCGATCTATACAGATGGACGGTGCAACCGTGAAAAATCAGGGTGAAGTGAAGTTTTACACGCCGGGCCGGGAGTACTACTTCGAAGAAGGCTGCTTCATCAATGAGCTGTCCAATGAGCCAGATGACCCTGCAGTGTCGCTCGCCCGGGCCCGGGTGGAGCCCGGCAAGACAACCCGCTGGCACTACCTGAAACAAACATCCGAGCGCTATGTAATCATCTCCGGCAGCGGCCTTGTTGAGACGGGAGAGCGCGCCCCGGCTGCGGTCAGCGCCGGTGACGTGGTGTTGATTCCACCCGGTGTCAGGCAACGTATTCACAGTGCCGGACCTGGTGACCTGGTGTTTCTGGCTATATGTTCGCCGCGTTTCCAGCCGCAGAACTATGTGGATTGTGACGTGCCCCATCCGGCACTGGACGAATAGCCAGCCAGAGCATTGCCATGTCAAATGAGCTGCTTATACGCAATATGTCCCGTTCGGAGGTAAACGACCTGGTTGACTGGGCGGCGGCTGAAGGCTGGAACCCCGGCCTGCACGACGCCGATCTGTTCTGGGCCACGGGCCCTGGCGCGTTTATTGCGGCGGACCTGGACGGCGAGCTCATTGGCGGCGGGGCTATCACGTCGTACGGTGGCGAATTCGGCTTCATGGGGTTTTTTATCACAGGGGTCGCGGACTCGGTAATTCCATCTGGCATGCCCGTCGGGACCGGCTTATCGGGCGCCTGGACCCGGGAGCGAGTATCGGGATGGACGGCGTATTCACGATGCAGGACTACTACGCCAGGGGCGGATTCGTCTTTTCTCACCGCAACCTGCGTTTTCATACTGAAGTACCGCTGCGGATGACAAGCTCGCGGCTCCATGACGATCACATCGCTCCATTGGCCGCCGTGCCGTTCGACCGGGTTCTTGAATACGATCGCATCTGTTTCCCCGCCTCACGGCCAGTTTTCCTGAAAGAGTGGCTGGCCCAGGACGACGCGCTCGCCCTCGGTTACCAGCGTATGTATCTCGGGCCCCCACCGGCGCTCGCACACGAACGTGTTTTCGGTATCACTACTTTCGAGCTCGGCTGATACAACAGGATAGTTTTATCGACTACAGCGGTTTGACGATTTATCTCAAGCGGGCAGCTTGCCCGATAAACTGTGGACCACCTTGCACCACCTCTCCATGTTTTGTCGGCTGGAGTCGCGCAGTTCGAGGCCCACCCAGAAGCCCTTGCCATCCTCGACCGGTCTTGCCCACATGGCCTCGCCAACCAATTCCAGGTTCTCTTTCCAGTCTTCCATCGGCACGGCGATATTGAGCTGGCTGCCCTGCGCGATAGCCTGTGGCACATGAACCCGCAGTCCTCCGGCGGAGACATCGACAGTTTCGCACCGGATAATCGTGTTTTCGGATTCAGATCTGCTGCCCCGATCGACCACCTCAATAAAAATTGCCCACGCTACTTCTATACGCTGATGTCTGCGTCTGTCGGTATAATCCTGCGACATAGAGTCATTTCCAACGGTTATGTGATTCCTGAAGCGTATAGGAATAATCGTTGTGCGGTTTGCAGAGGTCCAGAAAAAATGGTCATAAAACGCAGATATTCCGGCTTTCAATACCTGCTCATTCCGACAATTCAGGATGGACATTTATCCTTTTCCTGGCTGAATACTCCTGACTGAATATTCCTGGCGATAAAACTGCCAGTGTGCTGCTGGCAGGTATTGGGGCCGGGGGCGCGTATATAAAACTGTGATGTGGCAGCTACGCCTTTGCAGCCAACGGCGTGACGTTGGATTCTTTCTGCTGCTTCTGGCTACCGATATCCAGCAGCAATTCGGGATTGCCTTTACATGCGGCTATCAGCATGTCCTTGTTCCTGGATAACAACAGACCGATATTTTCTGCATCCTGCTCGCTTATATCTGCTATATGTTTACCCAGGAACAAGCTGAAGTTTTCAGCCAGTTCCAGCATTTTGTCGTGGGCATCGGCATCCTTTTTATTATCAAACATCGCTTCATCCCGATCACATTTCCACATTGCTACTACAGCCACGGTTCACCTCGCGTGCAAGTTATTGGTCTGTGAGGATACTGTATATATGTACAGCTTTTGTGGCAAGGTGTTTCTTCAAAAAAAGACCAGGGCCCCTGGTCGGCAGCGCGCAGTTGCCGGTTGGGTGGAGCCGCCAGTGCAGCGGGCGGCTAACAGTTAAAAAGGAATGTCATCATCGCCAAAATCTTCGGGAGACGGGAAGGGTGGCGCCGAAGAATCATCCTGGGCTGGGAATCCTGCCCCGTCCCCTGCACTAACGATTTTCCATCCCTGGAGGTTATTGAAATATCGCCCGTTGTATTCCCGGCCACGGATATCAAATGTCACGGTAACTTCCTGCCCCGGCTGCAGGTTATCCAGTAGTGAGACCTTGTCCTGAACAAATTCAAGGCTGATTTCCTGGGGATATTTGCCATCTTCAACGATCACGACCATTTCCCGTTTGGTAAACCCGCTTCCGAAAGTTTTTGCTTCCTGGATCAGCTTGATCTTGCCGGTTAAATCATATGCCACTCGATATGCTCCCGCTGTCGAATCCATGTGTCGGTATTGGTCGCAGTCTAACCCGCGGCTTGAGGCTTGTGTAGCTTCCGGCAACTCCGGCCACTAATCGTGATTTCCCCAAATCGGCTCCTGGAGGCAGGGGCAGCAATCTCCCGGAAACATACTCCGCGGGTCGATACGGGGTTTTCTGCTCGAGAAAACCGCAGCCAGGCCCGGTAACCGGTTTTAGGAGTGGTCGCCGACCTCGGGGGCAGCTATTCTTGATGTTGTGGGAAAGGTCGACGCCCCACCGGGATGATCAAATACCCGGGTTATATCAAGCGAACCTGGCCCTGGCATGCCTTTTGATCGATGTCCTGGTGTCGGGCGCGTCGAGTGCCCCGGGCCTGGTAAGGATCTGGTTCTGTAAATAAATTACGAAGGGGCCGGTGACAACCGGAATCGAGGGAACAGCATAATGATATTGTTGGACGCATTTCCGATCTGGGTCATTTTCGTCGGTATGGTGGGCGTGGTACTCGTCGCCGCGGAGATCGGCTTTCGTATCGGCATCTGGATGCAGGATCGAAATCCCATCCCCGGGGAAACGCGAATCACGGGGACGGTCGTAGCCGGTATGCTCAGCCTGCTGGCATTCCTTATGGCGTTCTCGACTGGCGTGGTCCTCAACCAGCAAGGTGATCGCAGGGCGATGGTCGTCGAAGAAGCCAACGCCATCGGTACCGCCTGGCTGCGCGCCGGTTTTCTCACAGAGCCAGATCGCTCGTCATCGCGTGCGCTCCTGAAGGAATACACTGAGATTCGCCTGCAAGCGGCGACCGATTCGACACGGATGGCGGCTGCTGTTGCGCGTTCTGAACAAATCCAGGATCAATTGTGGGCGATCATGGAAAAAAATGTCAAAGCAGGAAACGTATCTGACGTCATGGCGCTCGTCATAGAATCGATCAATAGCGTCATCGATGTCCATTCATTGCGCCTGATGGCTGGGGAGCGGCGCCTTCCAACTTTGTATGGGCTGCTGCTGATTGGGACCACAATTCTCAGTTTCCTGATGGTGGGCGCTGCCAGCAGTTCCGACCGCAAACGGGATACTGATGCCATGGTGATCTTTGCGCTGGTTTTCGTGGCGGTCCTCATCATCGTCGTCGATCTCGATCGATCGCAGGAAGGTATGCTTACCGTCAACCAGGCTGCGATGTCTGATTTGCTCCGGCAGATGACGACGCCCGGCCATCAAGGACAGCATTGATTTGAAACTGCGTAAGTTGTGCAATTCACCAATATGTGGGTAAGACTGTGTCGCCACCCCGGTTATCGATGCCTGGCCCTGGCGTTTATTCTCGCTGCTGGCCAGTCCCACGCAAGCGAGATTGCCGGTCACGGCGTGATACTGCTCTACCATCATGTTGCTGAAAATACGCCGGCTGTCACCAGTATCAGTCCTGCTGCCTTCGACGCACAAATGCAGTACCTGGATCACAATGATTTCCTGGTCTGGCCGCTACCCAGGCTCGTCGCGGCACTCGAGGATGGCAGTGATATTCCGGACAGGGTCATAGCAATCAGCTTTGACGACAATTACCAATCTGTTTATTCCGAGGCGTATCCCCGGCTTAAAAAACGCGGCTGGCCTTTTACCATTTTTGTAAGCACCGATGCCGTCGACCTTGGTATCAATAAGCAGGCGAGCTGGGCTCAGCTTCGGGAAATGGTCGGACATGGCGCAACCGTCGCCAATCACACCGCGAGCCATGCACACCTGCTGCAACTGGCGCCGGGCGAGAAGCAACAGGACTGGGCGCGGCGTGTCACTGCGGATATAGATAAAGCGCAACGGCGAATCAAGGAGGAGACCGGGCAGGAGACCAGGCTTTTCGCTTACCCCTATGGTGAGTTCAACCGCCCGTTGGTAAAGCTGGTGGAGCAGCTGGGGTACGTGGGTATAGGTCAGCAGTCCGGCGCTGCAGGTGCCAACCACGCAGGCCTCGCTATCCCGCGCTTTCCGGTAGCCGGTAACTATACAAAACTCGATGATTTTGCGCTTAGGGTGCTGGCGCTGCCGCTGCCGGTGGAAACGTTTGAAGCTGAGGATGGGCCATTGGGTTTCGGGTCGCCGCCACCCACACTGATCCTGAACCTGGTCCCCGGGGACTATACCCCGAAAGCCCTGCAGTGTTTCGGTAGTGGCAAGGGTGCGCTCACTCTGCAATGGCTTTCGCAGTGGCAGGTTAAAGTCCTGCCCGGGGGGCCGCTGCCAACGGGCCGTTCCCGCTTCAATTGCACGTTGCCAACCGATTTTGTGAGTAACGGCGTGCGTCGCTATTTCTGGTATTCCCAGCCCTGGGTCAGGGCGGATGAAGAGGGGCGCCTGTTAGACTAGGAGGGCTAGCCGCACTTGTACACACGGAAGGTTTGCGAGCCGCCGTCGGGTGGTCCCTCGGCCACTATCGTGTCGCCGCCCATGCTGGCCGCCTTGTTACGCGCCAGATCCAGCAGTTCCCCGGCGACTTTTTCCTCGCTTCGATCGACGAAACCGACTGAGTCTTTGGTAGAGGAGGTCACGGTACCCAGGGCCTGGCATCCAGTCACGTGGGCAGGCTTGACCAGGGTCACAGATTTGCCCTGCTCGCTGGGTTCAACCCAGGTGCAGGACACCAGCGTGAGCGATCCGAGCAACATTGCGAACGTTTTCACTGTTCCCTCCATGATTGGTGATCGGTGAGCCCACTACGTTACCGGCTTCGTCGGCGGAATGCATCTGCTATTCAGCAGATACGGTTTTTGGCCGACAGCTACACCTTCTACCTGATGACGCATACTTCCACTGGAGCTTAACGGGTCCCCTGCGCGAAAGCTGCTGCCTTTGGTCGAGGCTGCGAACGACCAGCCGACGTCAGACCTGTTGACGCAACGTCTGGATGTCCACGAAAAGACGGCCTGGATGCTGCGCAGCGTACTGGAATACCGAACAGAGTGATCAGACAGACTTTGGGCATCGGGCTAATAGATAAAACCACTGTCCCTGATCACCGGGGCCAGCGTCCATCGTTGCTGTTCGCCCGGCATCCGATACCAGCCCCCTGCCGCCAGCGCGCCACCATCCACGTGGACGGTAGTGCCTGTGACCCATTCAGCCATGTCGCTGGCCAGATACAAGACCGCCGCCGCGGTGTCGCGGGGCTGCCCCCAGCGCCCCATCGGGTTCCAGGTGTCCCAATGCTCTATATACTGGGGATGGGTAAACTCCCGTGGATTCACCTGTTCGGTTTCGGTTGTCTCCGGTGCCACCGCATTGATGCGAATTTTGTATGGCGCCAACTCCATGGCCATACTGCGTACGAAACCTGATATGGCCGATTTCATGGCGCCGTAGGTTGCGCAGGTAGGAATCGCTCGATAAGCTTCGATC
>Ga0316188_10001371_pt1 | contig 11485 bp, 7 predicted proteins | sample Phiworburrow1_MG_FD_204933 | JGI IMG/M metagenome (GOLD analysis project Ga0316188, IMG submission 204933) | Coastal sediment microbial communities from Maine, United States - Phippsburg worm burrow 1 | ecosystem: Environmental > Aquatic > Marine > Coastal > Sediment | place: USA: Maine... | reverse complement strand
GTTCTACCAGTGTTTCGTGCGTCGCGGGAAACTCGCGCGCGCCATCAAGGTCCGCCGCTTCTTCGTTACCGAAGCAAACAACGACAACGTCGCTTCGGCCTAGTTAGCCAATAGCCACGCGAGCGTTACGGAACATGCGTAACCATGGGCCATCCTCCCCCCAGTCCTCCGGGTGCCAGGAATTCTGACGTGTCATCGCGACGCGCTCCGGATGCGGCATCATGATGGTAACCCGACCATCCTCATTGCTCAGACCGCAGATCCCGTCGACAGAGCCGTTGGGGTTCGCGGGGTACTTGTCAGCCACTTCACCGTAATTGTCGATGTAGCGCATCGCCACCGTGTAGGACGACGTATAGCGTGCCGTATCGTCGGCAAACACGGCTCTGCCTTCGCCGTGCGACGTCGCGATGGGTAAGCGTGACCCCGCCATGCCCTGCAGGAACAGGGATGGGCTCTCAACAATTTCCACGAGGCTCAGGCGCGCTTCAAACTGCTCCGACTTGTTCCGCAGGAATCGCGGCCAGTGGCCCGCACCCGGGATGATGTCCTTGAGATGCGACATCATCTGGCAGCCATTACACACACCCAGCGCGAACGTATCGCCGCGCTCGAAAAACGCCGCGAACTGGTCGCGTGTGCGCGCATGGTACAGCACCGACTTCGCCCATCCGCCGCCCGCACCCAGTACGTCGCCGAACGAAAACCCACCGCAGGCCACCAGCCCCTGGTAGCCATCGAGCGAGTCGCGCCCTTCCAGCAGATCGCTCATGTGCACATCCACCGCAGCAAAACCGGCTTTCATAAATGCCGCCGCCATTTCGTTCTGGCTGTTGACGCCCTGTTCCCGAAGAATCGCGACCCGCGGTTTCGCGGCGCCGCGCAGCGGGCGCGCAATGTCGTCCTGGGGATCGAAGGACAGCTTCACGTTCAGGCCAGGGTCCTTATCGTCTGCAAGGCGATCGAATTCTTCCCTGGCGGTCGCGGGATTGTCGCGCAGCGCCTGGATCCGGTAGCCCATTTCGGACCATTCGCGCTGCATCGTCGCCCTATCGAGACTGAGGACTGTCCTGTTGTCGCTGCGAACAACCAGCTTGCCACCATCGTCCACGAGACCGATCGCCTCGGCCTTGATGCCGTTGCGATCGAGCACCATCTGCACCTGTGGCAGCTTGCTCCTGGTCACCTGCACGACGGCACCGATTTCTTCACTGAACAGTGTCTTCAACAGTTCAACGCGGGAACCACTGAGTGTCAGCGTGACACCGAGTCGGCTGGCAAAGATCATCTCCGCGACCGTGGCAAGCAGGCCACCGTCGCTACGATCGTGATACGCCAGCAACATGTCGCGCGAATGCAGTTCCTGCACCGCCGAGAACAGGCCTTTAAGCAGCCTGGGATCATCAAGATCCGGCGTGCTGCCGCCGGTGCGTGTGTAAGCCTGGGCCAGGCACGACCCACCCAGTCGATTTTTACCCCGCCCGAGATCGAACAGCAGCAGGTAGCTCGGCTCGTCGGTCTTGCGCAACTGCGGTGTCAGGTGCCTGGTGACATCGGTGACGGGTGCAAAGGCCGTGATGATCAGCGAGACCGGTGCGACAACATTGTGTTCGCCGTTCTCGTCCTCCCAGCGTGTCCGCATGGACATCGAGTCTTTGCCGACCGGGATCGCCACGCCAATCTCGCGGCACAGCTCATCGCCGACCGCCTTGACCGTGTCGAACAGGTTGGCATCTTCCCCGGGGTGCCCGGCGGCCGCCATCCAGTTGGCCGATAGCCGCACCTTGCTCAGGTCCTCGATGCGCGCAGCGGCAATATTGGTAATGGACTCTGCGACGGCCATGCGACCTGACGCCGGCGCGTTGGTCGCGGCCAGCGGCGTACGTTCGCCCATGGCCATGGCCTCACCCGTAACATCCTCATAGCCGGAGGCCGTGATCGCCACATCGCTGACAGGCACCTGCCACGGCCCAACCAGCTGGTCACGAACGCTCAGGCCACCAACCGTCCGGTCGCCGATATGGATCAGGAAGGACTTGTCGGCGACGGCCGGGAAGCGCAATACGCGCAGTGCAGCCTCTTCGATTTCAATATCGTCGAGATTGAGAAGCTCGTCGGGCAAATGCTGGTGTTCAACGTCGCGCTCCATCTTGGGTGGATTGCCCAGTAGCATCTGCATCGGCATGTCGACAATGCGATTGCCGAAGTCGCGATCGCTGACGCTGAGATTGCCGTCGCCGGTCAGTGTGCCGATGACCGACACCGGGCAGCGCTCGCGCTCGCACAGTGCTTTGAATGCGTCGACGCGATCGTCACCGACGATAAGCACGTAACGCTCCTGCGCCTCGTTACACCAGATGCCCATCGGCGACATACCCGGTTCGGCATTGTCGACTTCCCGCAGCTCTATCTCGGCACCGTGGCCGCTGTGATCGACAGCCTCAGGGACAGCGTTCGACAGGCCGCCCGCGCCAACGTCGTGAATCAGGAGAATCGGGTTGTCACTACCCATCTGCCAGCAACGATCGATGACTTCCTGGGCGCGCCGTTCCATTTCCGGGTTGCCGCGCTGCACGGACGCGAAATCCAGTTCGGCGCTCGACGTACCGCTTGCCAGCGAGGATGCTGCGCCGCCGCCCAGTCCGATCAACATGGCAGGGCCACCGAGCACAACGACTTTCGCGCCGACCGGCACGTCGATCTTGTTGGCGTGTTCCTGGCGGACATTGCCGAGGCCGCCCGCAATCATGATCGGCTTGTGATAACCACGAATCTCCGTTTCCGGCAGGCCGGGCAAGCGGCTCTCGAAAGTCCGGAAGTAGCCGGCGAGGTTCGGCCGGCCGAATTCATTGTTGAATGCAGCACCGCCGATCGGCCCCTCGATCATAATGTTGAGCGGCGTTGCCAGGTGGTCGGGATGTGGAAAATCGTCTTCCCACGGCTGGGGATAGCCGGGAATGCGCAGGTGCGAAACCGTGAACCCGGTCAGGCCGGCCTTGGGCTTGGCCCCGAGGCCGGTGGCACCTTCGTCGCGAATCTCGCCACCCGAGCCGGTCGCGGCACCCGGAAACGGGGAAATCGCCGTCGGATGGTTATGCGTTTCGACCTTGATGAGCACGTGAATGGGCTCTTCGACAAACTCGTACTCGCGATCTGTTGAGCGCGGCATCAGGCGCTGCCCGGTCCAGCCCTCAAAGACGGCCGCATTGTCGCTGTAGGCCGAGATAACGCCATCCGGGGTCTTCTCGGTCGTCGACTTGATCATGCCGAACAGGCGCTGGTCCTGTGGGTCACCGTCGATGATCCAGCTCGCGTTGAATATCTTGTGGCGGCAATGCTCCGAGTTCGCCTGCGCAAACATCATGAGCTCCGCATCCGTGGGGTCGCGCTCCAGGTTGCCGTAGCACTCTACGAGGTAGTCGATCTCCTGGTCGGACAACGCGAGCCCAAGATCGGTATTCGCGGCAACGAGTGCGTCACGCCCCTCGTTTGCCAGCGGCACGATGCCAACCGGTGCCGGTTCATGTTCCGCGAACAGTGCCTCGACGCCCTTTGCGCTTTCGAACACGGTCTCTGTCATGCGATCGAATAGCAGGTGGCTTAATGCCAGCACGTCGTCGCCGGCGACTTTGCCGTTGAACTTCAGGCCGTAGCAGATGCCTCGCTCAATCCGGTCTACGGCCTCGAGATCACAGGCCCTTGCAATGTCTGTCGCTTTCGATGACCAGGGCGAGATCGTACCCGGTCGCGGCACGACATAGAGCGTCCTTGCACCGCGTGCGAGGCTGGCCGGCTTGTCACCGGACAGCAGCAGACCGTCCAGGCGCTGCCGGTCTTCCTGGGACAGTTTGGCGTGAGTGGCAACGAAATAGGTAAATCGGGCCTCGATGGCTGCCACGCGGTCATCGGCGCGTTTCAGGGTGCGGGTCAGTTTTGCCAGGCGAAAATTGGAGAGGGCCGCCTGTCCTGGCAGTTCGAGCATCGGGTTCGAGGACCTTGTGCGAGGTGGTTGGAAATCGAGTCGCGATGATACTGGAACGCCCTCGCCCGGACCAACTACTTGTTGCTGTCACCCGGTGTGTACACAGGCATCGGGAACTGCGCAACGTTGCCGCCCTCGAGCTTCGAGACCTTGCTGACACCCTGCTTGTCGACTTCGTCGATGCGAATGACCGAGTGCATTGGCAGGTAGGTGCGGCGAACATTCGCGAATTCCGACTTGATCTTTTCCTCGGACGGGTCGACCACGACGGTGGTTCGCTCACCGAAAACCAGCTCCTCGACTTCGACAAAGCCGAACAATTCGCCATGACCGACCGATCGGGCGTAGATCTCGAAGACCTGTCCCTGGCTCATGAAGATAACTTTGAATAGGGGTTGCTTGCTCATGGGTGGCGCCCAGTCTAACCAAATCCCCCTTGGTTGGCTGCATTTACTGAAAATCAAGGCCTTAGCAACCCGGGCAGGGCCTGATTATGTGAACTGGGTAGCAGTCTAAGACCTTGATTCGGCGCACAATTAGCCGATATTGAAGAGGTATGCCATGCCGTTAACCATCAAACTTGTCTCTGAGCACCGCGACCTGGTCGGTGACGACTGCGTGCGTGAGTACTACGAGGACGGCGGCACGATCGGCCGCTCGCTGCAGAATGACTGGATCCTCCCCGATCCGGATCGCTATATTTCCGGCCGCCATGCCACGATCGACTACAAGGGCGGGATGTACTACCTGGCGGACACGAGCAGCAACGGCGTCTACATGAACGGTGAAGTCGAGCCCATCGGCCGGGGCAACCCACGTCGCCTGTTCGACGGTGATCGCATGCGCATGGGCGATTTCGAGTTTGAAATCGAGATCGACAAGGGCGAGAGCCTGGTCATGCCGCTCGATCCCAAGCCCTCTGTAGCACCGGATCATATTGAGCAGTTCGTTGACGAAGACGTCATCGAGACGGGCATGCAGTTGCTCGACGAGTCAGAGATTACGGGCGATGACGAGTTCCAGTCGGTCCTGTTCGGCAAAGCGCCGAAAAAGGTCGAACCAAAGAACGAGCCGAAACCCGAAGTCGAAGTGAGGTCTGCGAATGATGAGTCGGCTGACCAGTCCCTCGATGTCACGGCCGAAGACCTGTTTGATTCATTCCTGGACGGGCTCGGCATTAGCCGCGTCGAACTGCACCCCTCCGTCAATCGGCCGGAAATGATGATGTCGGCCGGCCTCGTACTGCGGGAGTTCGTGGAAGGCACCATCAGCCTTCTCGCCAGCCGTGCCAACCTGAAGAACGCTTTCCGCCTCGACCAGACGACGGTCCTGCCACGCCAGAACAACCCGATGAAGTTCTCGGACAACACCAACGATTTGATCAAGCAATTGCTGGTCGGCGATGAGGGTGAGTACCTGGGAGCCCGGGACGCAGTGCGCGAGGCCAATCGCGACCTGATCAATCACCAGAATGCGTTTCTCGACGCGATGAACAGTGCGTTCATCGAGTTCGCCGATCGCTTCGATCCGGATGAACTTCAGGAAGGCTTTGATCGCACGCTCAACAGCAAGCTGTTCGGTTTCCTGAATAAGTCAAAGTACTGGAACCTCTACCAGGACCTCTACCCGATCATGACCGAGAAGGGCGGTGGCCGCTTCCCGCAGATGTTCGGTGAAGAATTCGTCAAGGCCTATGAACGGCAGGTCGCGGAATACCAACGACACGATCGTGAAGGCACAGCCAAACCCGGACTGCACAACAAGCCTGGGGACCAGGACATCGATCCCGGACTCATGGAGACACAGAAGCTCGACGCTCCCGTCATTGCCGAGTCAGCAGGCGCCGACCAGGCATTCGAGGAACGCGATATTGTTGAGCCCGTATCCAGCGACGAGCTCCACGACAGCCTGATCGACGATCTCGAGAACACCCTCGCAGAAGAAATTCGCCGCGACCAGCTGGGCGGCTAGCCCGTACTACTTGCGGTTCTGCCGGTTCCCAATCAGGTCCTCAACGACCGACGGATCGGCCAGCGTTGACGTGTCGCCCAGTTCACCATAGTCATCCGCGGCAACCTTGCGCAGGATGCGGCGCATGATCTTGCCGGAACGCGTTTTCGGTAATCCCGGGGCCCACTGAATCAGATCGGGCTTGGCGATAGGACCAATCTCCTTGCGAACCCAGTTCTGCAGCTCTGCACGCAATTCGTCGGTGGCCTCGACGCCTTCCATCAACGTGACATAGGCATAAATACCCTGCCCCTTGATGTCGTGCGGGTAGCCGACCACGGCCGCCTCGGCGACGTTGTCGTTTGATACGAGTGCACTCTCGACTTCCGCTGTACCCATGCGATGACCCGAAACATTCAGAACGTCGTCGGTACGCCCCGTGATCCAGTAGTAACCATCTTCGTCGCGACGCGCGCCATCGCCGGTCGTGTAGTACCCCGGGTAGGTCGAGAAGTAGGTTTCAACGAAGCGCTCATGGTCACCATAGACCGTACGCATCTGGCCAGGCCAGCTGTCCTTGATCACCAGGTTGCCCGATACGGCACCTTCCAGCGTAACGCCATCCGCATCCAGCAGCGCCGGCTGAATGCCGAAGAACGGGTTCGTCGCCGAGCCCGGCTTCAGGTCAGTGGCGCCCGGTAAGGGTGTAATGAGGATGCCGCCCGTTTCCGTCTGCCACCAGGTATCCACAATCGGGCACCGGCCGTCACCCACGACATGGTAATACCACTCCCAGGCCTCGGGGTTGATCGGTTCGCCAACCGAGCCAAGCAACCGCAGATCCTTGCGTGACGTCCTCTTTACAGGATCATCACCTTCACGCATCAACGCACGAATGGCCGTCGGGGCCGTGTAGCAGATATTGACGTGGTGTTTGTCGCAAACCTCCCAGAAACGCGACGACGTAGGGTAGTTGGGAACGCCTTCAAACATCAGCGAAATTGCGCCGTTCGCCAACGGACCGTAAACGATGTAGCTATGCCCCGTTACCCAGCCAACGTCGGCCGTACACCAGTAGACATCGCCCGGGTGATAGTCGAACACGTACTCATGCGTCATCGCTGCGTAGACAAGATAGCCGCCCGTTGTGTGCAGGACGCCTTTCGGTTTGCCGGTGGAGCCTGACGTGTAGAGGATGAACAGCGGGTCTTCCGCACCCATTTCCTCACAGGGGCAATCGGCATCGACAGTGGCTTCCAGTTCGTGGAGCCACTCGTCACGGCCTTCGGTCCATTCGACGTCGTTGCCCGTGTTGCGCACGACGAGCACTTTTTCGAGCGTCGTGACTTCGGCTTTGTTGGCTGCGGCATCAACATTGGCCTTGAGCGGAACGATCTTGCCGCCGCGCAGGCCTTCGTCAGCAGTGACGACGATATTGGATTCGCAATCGTGAATACGCCCTGCCAGTGCATCCGGTGAGAATCCACCAAAAACGACCGAATGGACGGCACCGATGCGCGCGCAGGCCAGCATTGAGATAGCGGCCTCGGGAATCATGGGCATGTAAATCGTGATGCGATCACCCCGTTTCGCGCCAAGCGCTTTCAGCGCGTTCGCGAATTTGCTGACGCGCTGGTGCAGTTCGCGATAGGTAATCTTGAGGTCGCGGTTCGGGTCATCACCTTCCCAGATCAACGCGACATCGTCGGCCTTGTCTTCGAGATGTCGATCAACACAGTTGTAGCAGACGTTGAGCGTGCCGTCCTCGAACCAGCGAATATGCAGATCGTCTTTTGCGAAAGAGACGTCCTTGATCTTGGTAAACGGTTTTATCCAGTCGATACGCTGGGCTTGCTCCGCCCAGAAACCTTCGTTGTCGGTAACTGACCTCGCATACATTTTCTCGTAGCCCGCCTTGTCGATGAGGGCGCGCTTCCTGGTTGCTTCAGAGACCGGGTAAATTTGCGTTTCCATGATGCTTTACCTTTTTTTGTATTACTTGCGAAATGCCTGCAGCAGTCGCTGTGCCTGAATCAGGTGCGGACGGTCGACCATTTTACCATCCAGGCCGACGGTTCCAGCACCGGGATTCTCATCAAATAGTCTAATGATGCGCGCCGCGTACTCGAGTTCTTCAGCCGTCGGCTCGAACGCAGCGTTGATCACGTCGACCTGGGCCGGATGGATCGCCAGCATGCCGTTGAAGCCGTCACGTCGAGCTTTCCTTGCGTAGCGTAGCAATCCATCGAGATCGCGAAAGTCCGTAAAGACCGTATCTACGGCTGCAACTTCCGCAGCGGCCGCCGCAAACAGGCACAGCGACCGGGCCATTTCATACTGCGGGAGCCAGTTGCCGCTTTCGTCCCGGTTGGTACTGGCGCCCACGGCAGCAGCGAGGTCCTCTGCCCCCCAGGACAGGCCATACAGTCGCGACGTTGCGCCGCTATAGCCGTCCAGCGAAAACAGGGCTGCGGGGTGTTCTGTGCATATTGCCATGATCTTCGTGCTGCCGGGCTCGATGCCATGCTGCGCCTCGAATCCATCAAGGTGCTTTGCCAGGATCACTGCATCCGTGGCCGTGCGTGGCTTTGGCAGAACAATTCCCGCCGGTGCCGACGGCATGACCGCCTCCAGGTCGGCAAGCGCATCGTCTGTATCGATCGGATTGATGCGCACCCAGGTGGTTTGCCTGCCCTGCAGATAGGCCGCCGCGAGCCGTCTGGCAGCCGGTCGGGCTTCCGGCGTCACGGCATCCTCGAGATCCAGGATTAGAGCATCGGCGTCGACGCCCTCTGCTTTCTCCAGCTTGCGTTCGGAGTCAGCAGGAACGAACAGGAAACTGCGACTCACGCAGGCTTTCTCATCATGAGTGCCGAACGCCTGCATACGCCGACGAGTTCGTCGTGCTGGTTAAAAGCTCTGTGGGCGAAGATCACGATGCCATTCGCAGGCCGCGACTTGCTGGCACGCAGCTCGAGTACCTCCGACTGAATATGGATCGTGTCGCCGCAGAACAGTGGCTTGGGAAAACGCACGTCATCCCAACCAAGATTAGCGACGGTCGTACCATGCGTTGTGTCATTGACCGAGATGCCCACCATGAGGCTCAGTGTCAGGCAGCTGTTAACCAGCGGTTTACCGAACTCTGTGTTCTTCATGTACTCCGCGTCGAGATGCAGCGGTGCGGGGTTATGGCTCAACGTCGAGATGAGCACGTTATCCGTTTCGGTAATGGTGCGCCGAATCGGGTGATCAAAGATCTGGCCGACCTCAAACTCTTCAAAATACAGTCCTGGCATCGAAGACTCACTGTTCGTAAGGCAGGGTCACCAATTGTGCCAGCGTCGTGCACATCAATACAGCGGCGTGCATAATCCGGACCATAATAAGATCAAGGGGATCACAGTGAGCAAGGCCTCAGGCGTCACCCAGAACACCCTCTACATCGTCGTCATCAGCTGTATCGCGACGATCGGCGGTTTCCTGTTTGGTTTTGACAGTGGCGTCATCAACGGTACCGTTGACGGCCTGCGCACGGCATTTGACTCGGACAGTATCGGCACCGGATTCAACGTCGCCTCCATGCTGCTCGGCTGCGCCATTGGGGCATTCTTTGCCGGGCGCCTTGCGGATCTCCGCGGTCGGCGGTCGATCATGCGTGTCGCGGCGGTGTTGTTCATCATCAGCGCATGGGGCTCCGGAATAGCGGGCGGATCACTCGAGTTCGTTATCTACCGGATACTCGGTGGTCTCGCAGTGGGTGCAGCGAGTGTACTGGCACCCGCCTATATCAGCGAGGTAACGCCCGCCCACTTCCGGGGGACGCTGGCAACCGTGCAGCAGATCGCCATTATCTCCGGCCTGTTCCTCGCATTCTTCAGCAACTACCTGATTGCCGATGCGGCAGGCTCATCGATGAACGAACTCTGGCTGGGTTTCGAGGCCTGGCGCTGGATGTTCTGGATGGAGCTGATTCCCGCCACTATTTTCCTGCTCGCGTTGTTCTTCATCCCGGAGAGCCCTCGCTACCTGGTACTGCAGCGGCAGCACGACAAGGCGATCGAGGTACTCACCAGGCTTAGTGGCGCTGATGCGGCCAGGCGTAAGGCCGATGAGATCGATGCGTCCCTGGCGAAAGACCACCACAACCCGCGCCTGGCTGATTTGCTCGACCCGAAGACCGGCCGCATTCGCAGGCTGGTGTGGGTCGGTATCGGTCTCGCGACGTTCCAGCAACTGGTCGGCATCAACGTCGTCTTTTATTACGGGGCCGTGTTGTGGCAGTCGGTAGGATTTACCGAGAGCGATGCCCTGCTCATTAATATCGTCAGTGGCGGCCTGAGCATCGCGGCCGTCACCGCCGCACTGTTGCTCGTCGACCGCATCGGGCGCAAGCCGATTCTCTGGACAGGCTCCATCGGCATGGCGATTACGCTGGCACTCGTCACCTATGCGTTTACGAATGCGTCGACCGCAGCCGATGGCAGCCTGAGCCTGGAAGGGATTTACGGTCCACTCGCGCTCGTTGCCGCCAACGTCTACGTCATGTTCTTCAATTTTTCCTGGGGGCCGGTGATGTGGGTCATGCTGGGAGAGATGTTCCCCAACCAGATTCGGGGAACCGGGCTGGCAGTCTCCGGTCTTGCTCAGTGGGGCTCCAATTTTGGCATCACGATCACGTTCCCAATCATGCTGGCCAGCATCGGACTGGCGGGGGCCTACGGTTTCTACACCGTGTGCGCCGTAATTTCGATAGTCTTCGTGGCCAGGATGGTGCACGAGACCAAAGGCCTGGAACTCGAGGAAATGCAGGGCTAAGGAGAAAGACATGACTATCACCCGACGAGACTTCAACAAGGCAGGCCTCGGGGCCCTGTCGCTGGCCGCTCTTGGCGGTAATGCCCTGGCCGGGCCCAAGCCGATGATCAGGAAGACGATTCCGTCATCGGGAGAAAGGGTGCCGATCATCGGGCTGGGAACGAATCGCTACGGAGTTGGTGACGACATCGAAAAACGTGCAGTGTTGCGCGCCGCGCTCGCCCGCTTCCACGAGCTCGGCGGTACGCTTATCGATACCGCACCTATGTATCGCAGTTCCGAGTCAGTTCTCGGTGACCTGATTGCCGGTCTCGGCATTCGCGACGATCTGTTCCTCGCCACCAAGACCGACAGGGATGATGGTGCCGCAGCGACTTCTGCACAGATGAAAGAGTCGCAGGAGAAACTGAAGACAAAGACCTTCGACCTGATGCAGGTTCACAACCTGATCAACTGGCAGGCAGCGCTGCCGGTCCTGCGCGAATGGAAGCAGGAGGGCCTTGTTCGCTACATCGGCATCACGACATCGCGGGCCAACCAGTACGACGAGTTTGAAAAAGTTCTGCGCCAGGAAGAGCTCGACTTCATCCAGATCAACTATTCACTTGAGCAGCGCGAAGCCGCGGATCGGATCCTGCCTCTCGCAGCAGACCGTGGTGCTGCCGTCATTATCAACCGTGCCTTTGGCGGCGGACGAATTTTTGAGAAGGTGGGTAACCAGCCGCTGCCCGAGTG
>Ga0316188_10001370_pt1 | contig 11488 bp, 9 predicted proteins | sample Phiworburrow1_MG_FD_204933 | JGI IMG/M metagenome (GOLD analysis project Ga0316188, IMG submission 204933) | Coastal sediment microbial communities from Maine, United States - Phippsburg worm burrow 1 | ecosystem: Environmental > Aquatic > Marine > Coastal > Sediment | place: USA: Maine... | reverse complement strand
GCCGAGGTGCGCTTGTTGTCGCGCTCGACGCTCGACCCATTTGGCACCAGCGGCAAGGTACGGCGCTTCCGCTCGGAACCCGTGGTCCTCGACGTCGCGCCCGTTCCGCCCGGGTTCAGCGGTGACCACTGGTTGCCCGCGAACCGTCTCGAGTTGCGCGAGCAGTGGCCGCCGGATCTCGAAAACCTGGTCGCCGGCGAGCCGATTACCCGCACTATCAGCCTGGTTGCGGACGGGCTGACGGCCGCCCAGTTGCCCGAAATCGAGCTGCTGGCGGTCGATGGGCTCAAGCAGTACCCGGACCAGCCGGGCTTGAAGGATAGTCTCGGCAGCAGCGGCGTGGTCGGCCAGCGAGTGCAGAAGGTAGCGTTGATCCCGGGCGCGGCCGGGGTTTATCGCATTCCCGAAATCAGCGTCAAATGGTGGAACCGGATATCCGGGAAAATGGAAACCGCGCAGCTGCCGGCGCGTGAATTGCGGGTCAGTGGCGGGGCTGTTTCGAGCCCGGCGGTCGCGCCCGATTTGTCGGCACAGGCTTTGCCGCAAGACGATTCGGCCGGGACTCGGCCGGCCGCGCAAGGCAGTCGTTTCTGGCCCTGGCTGAGCCTGTTGCTGGTCTGCGGGCTGTTGCTCAGCAACGGTTACTGGTGGCTGCGATTGCGCCATCGGCGCCCGCCCGAAGACGTGCCGGCTGCGCCGGACCTGGCGCGGGCGCGGGCCGAGCTGCAGCGCGCCTGCCGCGATGGCGACGCCGGGCTTGCGCGTTTCGCGCTGCTGGCCTGGGGCCGGGCATTGCTGGCGCCGCGCCGGGTCAACAATCTGCACGAGCTCAGCCAGTTGCTCGGCGCTGAATTCGCGGTTGCCGTCGACCAGCTCAACCAGAGCCGCTACGCCCCGACTGCCAGCGCCTGGCAGGGCGAATCCTTATGGCAGCTGTGCCAGCAACTGGAGCGCAGTCGCCGCGGCGGCGAGCGCGTGCCGGAATCGGACCTGTTACCCCTGAACCCCTGAGCGCTCGGGCCTGACTCGAGATCCCGCCACGCCGGCTGCAATAGCGCGTTACCGGTGCCATGCCGGTAACGGGCGTTGTCCGCCAACAGCGCTCGCGAGCCGGGCGCAACTCGGTTAGACTGTGCGGTTAATCACCTCGTTGCAGTTGTCATGGAAGCGATCACAAACGCCGAATTAATCTGGGTAATCACCGGCCTCGCGGGCCTGGTGTTGATCGGTTTGCTGTACGGTTTACGCCAGTACCACAACGCCAATCTTGACCTGAAGAATCGCCTCGAGCTGTCGCAACAAAGCGAGTACGAGCTGCGTGAAAACCTGCACGCGGCGGAAATCAGCGTGCAGCGCAAGCAGCTGGACCTGGAGAAGGAGCGTGAACTTGCCGCGCAGAAGATTGCGCAGTTCGAGGAAAACCGCAAGCAGCTCAAGATCGAGTTCGAAAATCTCGCCAACCGCGTGCTCGAAGACAAGGCGCGCGCCTTCGACAAGAACAGCCGGAATTCGCTGGAAGCGTTGCTGAAGCCGTTTCGTGAGCAGGTCGATGGATTCCAGAAGCGTATCAACGACGTGCATAGCGAATCGATCAAGGGCAACGCCATGCTCGAGGGTGAAATCAAGAAGGTGCTCGAAGTCGGTCTCAGGATCGGCAGCGACGCACAAAACCTGACCGACGCACTGAAGGGCGATTCGCAGAGACGCGGTAGCTGGGGCGAAACCCAGCTCGAGAAGACCCTGCAGTTAAGCGGTCTGATCGAGCAGCATCACTATGAAAAACAGACCTCGTTTGTGGATGCCGAGGGCCGCCGCAAGCAGACCGATTTCCTCATCAAGCTGCCCGACGACAAGCATATCGTAATCGACAGCAAGGTTTCGCTGGTAGCCTATGACCGCGCCGTCGCGGCCGAGAACGAGGATCAGCTCGAAGCCGCCCTGAAAGCGCATATCAAGGCGGTGAAACGCCACATCGACGATTTGCAGAGCAAGGATTACAGCAACCTGATCGGCATTCGCAGCCCCAGCTTCGTATTGATGTTCATGCCGATCGAGCCGGCTTACATCGAGGCGCTCAAGTACGAGAAGGATCTGTTCTCCTACGGTTACGAGCGCAATATCGTGATGGTCTCGCACACCACGCTGATGCCGATACTGCGCACCGTCGCCAACCTGTGGTCGATGGAACGCAGCACGCGCGAGGCGCGCGAACTGGGTAACAAGGCGGGCGATATTTATAACCAGGTCTGCGCTGTCGCGGAACGCCTGGCGCGGCTCGGCAGCAGCCTGCAGGCGACCAACAATCACTTCAATTCGACCGTGAAATCGCTGACCGGGCGGCAGGGCCTGAGCGGCAAGGTGGAGCGCTTCGCCGATATGTCGAGCAAGGTGACGCGGGCAATGCCTGAAATCGAGGCACTGCACAGCGACCTGCAAACCGAGAGCCTGCAATTGCAGGCGGAACCGCTGGAAGCGGATGTCGAGCTGCATATTGCGCCGCAGGAATCGCGTGAAAAGGCCTCGGGCACTTGAAAAACCGTACAAAATGCCTAGTTATCAGGGTTCGTGTTAACTCGAATTTGCCGTGAAATACCAGGATTACTATCAGATTTTGGGTGTTCCGCGTGACGCCGACACCGCCGACATCAAGAAGGCTTACCGCAAGCTTGCGCGCAAGTATCATCCGGATGTCAACCAGCAGGCGGGCGCGGAAGAAAAATTCAAGCAGGTCAACGAGGCCTACGAGGTGCTGAAGGATAGCGACAAGCGCCAGGCCTACAATCGTTTCGGCTCCGACTGGAAGCATGGGCAACAATTCGAGGGTGCAGGGGTTGGCGGTTTCGGTCATGGCGCCCATGCCGGTGGTGACTTCAGCGACTTCTTCGAATCCATTTTTGGCGGCGGCGGCTTTCAGCAGGGCCACGGCTCGCCGTTTCAACAGGGACCACGGGGACCACGAGCGCGCCCCCGGCGCGGCGCGGACCTCAGCCTGAGGCTGGATATCACGCTCGAAGAAGCCTATGCCGGTGGCGCCAAGACCATCCAGTTTGCCCGATCCACCGACGACAGCGAAATGAAGAAGCTGAAGATCAATATTCCCAGGGGCGTGCGCAGCGGACAAAAGATTCGGCTGGCGCGGCAGGGGCAGGCGGCGCCTGCGGGCGGCGAAGCTGGAGACCTGTTGCTGGAAATGAACATTCTGCCGCACCGCATGTTTCGCCTTGACGATCGCGACGTGATCTTGCGTTTGCCGGTGGCGCCCTGGGAGGCGGCGCTCGGCAGCACGCTGAAGGTGCCGACCCTGTCCGGTTCGGTTGAGCTCAAGATCAAGCCGGGAATGCAGTCGGGGCAGAAGATGCGGCTCAAGGGCAAAGGTATGCCGGGGACGCCGCCGGGCGATCAATTCGTCGAAATCATGATCCAGACCCCGGCCGCGGAAAGCGACGCGGAGCGCCAGTTCTACGAGGACATGCGGGCTCGTTTCAATTTCAATCCACGATCGTTTTAGGAAAGATGGCGTGAAACTGTTGGTTTGCGGCCTGGTGTTGCTGTTGTGCGGAACGACGCTGCAGGCGGCCCTGCCGGCGTCGGTCGACGGACAGCAGTTACCCAGCCTGGCGCCGATGCTGGAGCGCGTGACGCCCGCGGTGGTCAATATCGCCACCCGCGGCAAGACGCGCCGCCGCGTCGAGTTGCCGCTACCGAACGACCCGTTCTTTCGTCGCTTCTTCGACCTGCCCAGCATGGAGCGCATCCAGGAGACCTCCAGCCTGGGTTCCGGTGTCATCGTCGACGCCGAGAATGGCCTGATCCTGACCAACGATCACGTCATCAAGGATTCATATGAAATCAACGTCACTCTGACCGACGGCCGCGAGCTGCGCGCAGAAATCATCGGCCGCGACAGTGATACTGATGTGGCGGTGATCCAGGTGTCTGCGGATCGTTTGACGCAGATTCCGATGGCCGATTCAGACGTGTTGCGCGTCGGCGATTTTGTCGTGGCTGTCGGCAATCCCTTCGGCCTGGGGCAAACTGTAACGTCCGGGATTGTCTCTGCGCTCGGGCGCTCCGGGCTCGGCATCGAGTCCATCGAGGACTTTATCCAGACCGACGCATCGATCAACCTCGGTAACTCGGGCGGTGCGCTGGTCAACCTGCGCGGTGAGCTGGTCGGTATCAATACCGCGATCTACGGTGCCGGCAACCAGGGCAACATCGGCATCGGCTTCGCGATTCCGATCAATCTCGCGCGCGATATCATGGGCCAGCTCGTCGATTACGGCAAGGTCAGGCGCGGCCGGCTTGGCGCGCAGGGGCAGGACCTGACCGAGCAGCTGGCGCAGGCGTTTGGCATCGATCGCGGCAATGGCTTTATCGTCACCCAGATCGAATCCGGATCGCCCGCCGACAAGGCCGGCATCGAGGTCGGCGACGTTATCGTCGCGGCGAACGGTCGGCCAATTCGCTCGGCGCGCGACATACATAACCTGGTCGGCATGCAACGGCTGGGCCAGAGCATCGACCTGGAGCTGTTCCGCGAGGGCAGGGAGCGCAAACTCCAGGTGGTGATTCAACCGATGGAGGTCAACAAGATCGATGGCCGGCGGATACACGCCAAGCTTGCCGGCGCCACGATCGGCGAGGTGCGCGAGCAACATCTGCAGCGCGGGCGTATCGATTACCTCCAGATCATGTCGGTTGAATCAGGTTCCAACGCCGAGGCTGCCGGCTTTCTCGTCGGCGATATCGTTTACTCGATCAACAAGCAGTTGACTCGCAGTTTCGACGAATTGCTGGCCCTGGTCGAGGACAACGGCAAGGGCATGATCATGAATATTCAGCGCGGCAATCGCGAGTTGTACATCCTGTTAAAGTGATAGAATCTCGAGCATGAACAAATTAACCCATTTCAACCAGGCTGGCGAAGCACACATGGTGGACATCGCCGACAAGGAGTCCAGCAAGCGCCGCGCTGTTGCTGCCGGGCGGATCGTCATGCAGGCGCAGACGCTGGAACTGATTCAGCAGGGCAAGCACAAGAAGGGTGACGTCCTCGGCGTTGCGCGCATTGCCGGTATCATGGCGACCAAGCGAACAGCAGACCTGGTGCCGATGTGCCATCCGCTGGCGCTGACGCACGTGTCGGTAGAATTCGAAACCGATGTCGCACAGTCCAGCATAGAATGCACCGTGACCGCGGAAACCACCGGTAAGACCGGGGTCGAAATGGAAGCGTTGAACGGTGTACAGGTGACCCTGCTGACCATTTATGACATGTGCAAGGCGGTCGACCGCGGCATGGTGATCAGCGACGTGCGCCTGCTGCAGAAATCCGGCGGCAAATCCGGTGACTGGCAACGCGATTAAGCGCTGTCGCTGCCCCGGAATAGGCCGTCACCACCGGACCTCGCTACGCCGTCGTCGCCGCGTCCATTTCCCGTAATCGCGGCGTCTCTTTCCCGTCATCCCCGCGCAAGCGGGGATGACGGTAATGTACTGGCGGGGATGCCGCTATTAATCTGTACGCAACACAACCGGGCGGAACGCCATGGTAATATTGGCAAATATTCAACTTCACGGACGAAGGCATGAATTATCTCGATCCTGCGGTGTACCTGTTAGCTAGCAAATATCGCGGCGTTTTGTATATCGGGGTTACCTCGAACCTGCCGCAACGAATCGGACAACACAAGCTCAAGCCCGTTGGCTCCCTTAGCCTCCGTCATCCCTACACCTCTTTTCCGTCATCCCCGCTTGCGCGGGGATGACGGTAATTTACTGGCGTGGAAGACGGAAAATACGCGGGGATTGCGGACTGGTGGTGACTAGCCCTGCTTGAGCAGGTCGCGCAGGTCGATAACCGCAGCGTTGGCGCGTGAAATATAGGACGCCATGACGAGCGAGTGGTTGGCGAACAGGCCGAATCCGCTGCCGTTCAAAATCATCGGGCTCCACACGGTATCCTGGGTTGCTTCCAGTTCGCGTACGATCTGGCGCAGGCTGATCAGCGCGTTTTTCTTTTGCAGTACCGGTTCGAAATCCCGTTCCATCGCCTTCATCAGGTGCACCAGCGCCCAGGCGGCACCGCGCGCCTCGTAAAAAACGTCGTCGATCTCGCCCCAGGGCGTCTTCACCTCGACCTGTGAACTGGTTTGCGTCGATTGCACGGCCTCGGCATCGCCGGCGAGATCGGTGTTGAGCCGAACCTGGCCGACGCTCGCACTCAGGCGTTGCGACAGGCTGCCGAGTCGTTTTTCGACCTGCCCCAGCCATTCCTGCAGGTTGTCGGCGCGTGCGTAGAACTGGGCGTCCGGGTTACCGGGGTTTTGCAGGCGCCCGAGATAGCCGTACAGCGCGTCGATACCCTCCTGGTAAACGCTTTCGCTGGCTGGTAGAAACCAGGACTGGTTATCGAAATTGAACTTGGGCTCGGCAATGATCAGGTCGACATCCTCTGCCGATTGCGATTGCGAGCGGCTGAAATCGTTGCGCATCGAGCGCGTGATGTCACGCACCTGCACCAGTGCGCCAAATTCCCAGTTGGGTATGTTGTCGAGCCAGATCGACGGCGGCATGATGTCGTTGCTGAGGTAACCGCCGCGCTTGTTCAGCAGGGTTTCCATGATCGCGATGACCGTGCTGGTGGTGTAACTGCCCGTGGTCAGTCGCGATTCGGTTACCGGCGCCCGCTCGGTCGCGGCTGCTTCGATATCGAAAGGATCGGGTTCACTGCTCCAGTAGGCGCCGAGCAGCAGCAGAAAAATCAACAACAGCAACAGCGGCGGCAGCAGCCAGCCGAGCCAGCTATCGTTGGAGGGGTTGCGCCGAACGATTCCTTTCGCACGATCGGTCCAGTCGGTGAGTATATTTGCCATTATCTTGTATCGAGTTCCGTTTCATGCCACATTGCGGCCATTATTTCAGATCGGCGCTTAGGTATAAAGCGACACCACGTCAATGCAGAAAATCATTCGCTTTTTATTTATCGGGCTGGGCGCCGTTATCGTCCTGCTGGTGGCTGCAATTGCCATTTTCGTCGCGGTATTCGACGCCAATGCCTACAAGGATGACCTTTCTGGCCTGGTCAGGAAGGAGACCGGCAGGGAGCTGAGATTTCAGGGCGATATCAGTCTGACCATTTTTCCTGCCCTCGGCATGAAGCTTGGCGGGATGACTTTTGCCAATGCGCCCGGCTTTGGCGAAATGCCGATGTTGAGCGTGCGCGAGGCCAGTATCAGTGTGGACGTGCTCTCGCTACTGGCGTTTGCCCCGGAAATCGACAAGCTGACGTTACGTGATCTCGAAATAAACCTGATTCGCAACAAGGTGGGAGTCAATAACTGGGATGACCTGGTTCCCGCAAAATCGGCCAGTTCGAGTGCCGGGTCCGCTGCGGCTACCACTGCGCCGAGTGCGGGCACGACACCGAGCGCTACCGCCAGCCAGCCGAAAAACTCGGCCGGTTTCGAGTTAAAGGGCGCTTTTGCAGGTCTCGATATCGAAAACCTCAAATTGCTCTGGCTGGACGAGCAGGCCGGTAGCCGCTACCAGGTGACAGACCTCGATATCAGCACGGGTCGTATTGCGCCCAACGAGAGCTTTCCGCTGACCCTGCACCTTGACGCGAACAGCGCTGCCGATGGCGATGTCAGCGTCGATCTCAACACCAATGTCGAATACCTGATCGAGCAGCAACGCCTCAGCCTGAACGAGATGACGCTGGCGCTGAACGAGTTTACGATCGGCGGCGAGCTGCAGGTCAGTAATTTCGCGAAACCCGCACTGCGCTTCAAGCTTGCCTCCGAGGAGCTGGATGTCGACGCTCTGCTGGGCACGCCACCGGCGGAGACCGCCGGCCCAGCCCAGCCTGCCGGGCAGTCGACCGGATCGACGCCTGCCGCGGACGCCAGCGAGGATATACGCATCGAATTACCCATGCAGTTGCTGCGTGATCTCGACATCGATGGCGAACTCGCGATTGCCAGGCTGAAGCTGCAAAACCTGCTGATGCAGCAGCTTGATTTGCGCCTGACCGCGCAAAAAGGCCAGGTTTCATTGAAACCGCTACGGCTGAATACCTACGGTGGCAAGGTCGAAGCCAGTGTCGTCGTCGACGTCAACGCGGAGCTGCCAAAGTACGGTGTCAGCAAGTCGATCCAGGGCGTGCAGATTGGCGACCTGCTGAACGATTACCTGGGAGAGTCGCCGATCAGCGGTAAGCTTGACGCCGAGGTCAACCTCGGCACCAGCGGCGAATGGATCAGCAAGCTGAAGCAAAACAGCAACGGTACCATGCGGCTCGTGTTTCTGGATGGCGCGCTCAACGGATTCAATATTCGGCAGTCGATTGCCGATGCGAAGGCCCGCCTGAAGGGGGCTGCTCCGACGCCACAGGAAACTCGGAAAACAGATTTCTCGTCGCTGACGATCAGTGGCGTAATCCGTAACGGTGTGTTTGCCAGCGACGATCTCGATCTGCAGGCGCCGCTGCTGCGGGTCGGTGGCCGTGGGCAGGCAGACCTGAACAGCGAGGTCGTCGATTACCTGGTAAATGCCAAGCTGGTAGGTACCCTGAAGGGTCAGGACGGCGGTTCCGCGGATGAACTGGCCGGGCTCGCCATTCCGGTCCGCATCAAGGGGCCGTTTACCGCGCCCGAAATTGATGTCCAGCTCGATGAAATGCTGAAGGCCAGGGCGGCGGCGGAGAAGGCAAAGTTGGAGGCCAGGATCGACGCCGAGAAAGACAAACTCAAGGCTGAAATCGAAGCCCAGAAACAGGCGCTGGAAGCGCAGTTGGCGGCGGAGCAAAAGGCCCTGGAAGAATCGAAAAAACGCGAGCTTGAAAAGAAGCTCGAAGTCGAAAAGGCGCGCGCGGAAAAGGAAGCCCTGGAAAAGCTGAAAAAACTGTTCGACTGAATGGACGCTGATGCGGCCAGCTTCGCGACTGCGGTGCTTGACTGGTTTCATCGCTACGGCCGTCGCAACCTGCCCTGGCAGCAGCAGGACGCCTACCGCGTATGGCTGTCGGAAATCATGCTGCAGCAAACCCAGGTCAGCACGGTAATACCCTATTACCAGAATTTCCTGCAGCGCTTTCCCGACCTGCGCACGCTGGCCGACGCCAGCATCGACGAGGTGCTGCAGCACTGGCAGGGGCTCGGTTACTATGCGCGCGCACGCAACCTGCACAAGGCCGCCATTAGCGTGCGCGATCAACACCAGGGGTCTTTGCCGCAGGACTTCGACGCGTTGCAGGCGCTGCCGGGAATCGGTCGCTCCACGGCCGGCGCCATCCTCAGTTTCGCCTATGGCCAGCACTGGCCGATCCTCGACGGTAACGTCAAGCGGGTGCTGGCACGCTGCTTTCGCGTGCCGGGCTGGTACGGCCAGAGCGACACCATGAAGCAGTTGTGGTACCTGGCGGAGGCGGTGACGCCGGCGCAGCAAACGGCCGACTTCAACCAGGCGATGATGGATATCGGTTCGATGGTTTGCGTCAAATCGAAGCCGAAGTGCGAGGCTTGTCCGCTGCAACCGATGTGTGCGAGTTACCGACATCACAGCCAGGCGGATTACCCGCAAAAAAAGCCGACACGGCGCAAGCCGCACAAACGCACGTTGATGCTGCTGCATCGCTGCGACCAGCGGATACTGTTGTGGCGGCGGCCGCCCAGTGGTATCTGGGGCGGGCTGTGGTCGCTACCGGAAGTGGATGATGCGTCCGCAATCGAACTCTGGCAGCAGAGTTTCCTGGTCCAGACGCAGTCGCCCAGCGCTATTCAACGCGATGTCATTCGCCACCAGTTTTCGCATTACAGTCTCGATATTTCGCTCGCCATCATCGAATTGGCGCAAATCAGCGGCACGATCGCGGATGGCGAAAATTACACCTGGGTGGAAATCGATTCGTTTGGCGATTACGGACTGCCGACCCCGGTGCGCAAGATCCTGGCGATGCTGGAGTAGCAGCGGGGGCACGGTTGTAGTTGGCCCTGCATCTCTTCCGGCATCCCCGACTCACTATTCCGTCATTCCCGCGAAAGCGGGAATCCTGTAATGGTGGCGTGTTGCCAGATTCCCGCTTTCACGGGTGTGATGCGGCCTGGGTGCGGGGATGACCGGTTAGCGAGGTCGCTGGATTGTCAGGGCATGCCGATCTTGGCGGTGTCGATCAGGCCGGCCTCGCGTTCGAATTTTTTCACCAGGATGCCTTCGTCACCGCAACAGTCGGCGGCACAGGACTTGACCGCGTTCAGGGCATTCGCATCGAGTTCCACCCAGGCCGACACCGGCGCGTTCTCGGTCGCGCAATCGCAGGAGATGTCGGTGTGCCCGTACACGCGGGTGAGGCCTGCAGCGCGCCCGGCCGCAGCTGCCTGATCGATAATGGCGTTCTCGGTCGCCGGCAGGTGCGATAGCTGGTAAGCCGGGAAAAATTTGGTCACGTGCCAGGGACTGTCCGCGCCCAGATTGTCACGAATCCACTCGGCGATGCCTGCTAGCTCTTCGATGTTATCGTTTTTGCTCGGGATTACGTTGGTGCGCGTTTCCACGTGAATGCCAAGTTCGGCGGCGCGGCGAATCGAGCCAAGCACCTGCTCGACCGTGCTCACCGGGCAGATGTCCTTGTAAAACTCGGCCGACAGGCTCTTGATATCGGAACAGAGCACGTCGATGTGCGGCGCCATTAGTTCCAGCGCTTCGTCGGTGACGAAGCTGTTGGAAACGTAAACCGTGAACAGGCCTGCCGCGTGCGCGAGTTTCGATACATCGAGCACGTATTCGAGCCAGACCGCGGGCTCAGAGTAGGTAAAAGCGATGCCGTCGACGCCGTGCTTGAGCGCGGTTTCGACCATTTGCTGCGGCGTGATAAAGGCTTCGGTGGACTGCCCGCGGGCGAGCTTGTCGAGCGCTTCGACGCCCCAGGAAATTTCCAGGTTGTGACAACCCTTGCAGCGGAAATTGCAGCCGTAGCTGCCGATGGACATGATCGTGCTGTCGGGGCGGTAGTGATACACCGGCTTGTTGCGGATCGACTCGACCTCGATTGCCGATACGATGCCGTATGACAGGTTGTAGAGCGTACCATTGCGATTCACGTGGGCCTGGCAGAAACCGCGCTGTCCGTGGCGCAGTCGGCAGCGCCAAAGACACAGGTTGCAGACCACGTCACCGTTATCGAGCGTTTCCTGCAACTGGGTTTCGATCAGCTGGTAGTTTTCGGGCATTGGGTACCGCGGTGTATGACGACAGGGACGCCCAGTTTAGTCGCTTGGCGTGACAAATCAACCGACTGAATGACATGCCCGGCCTGTTTCGCCGCTAGCCGCGGGACAGGAACTTTTCGGCGAACTCGTCCGCCGGCAGCGGCACCGAAATCAGGTTACCCTGGATTTTGTTGCAGCCGATACTCTTGCACAGTTCTTCGTGCCACTCGGTTTCGACACCCTCGGCGACGACGTCGAGGCCAAAACCGTGGCCGACC
>Ga0316188_10001369_pt1 | contig 11488 bp, 9 predicted proteins | sample Phiworburrow1_MG_FD_204933 | JGI IMG/M metagenome (GOLD analysis project Ga0316188, IMG submission 204933) | Coastal sediment microbial communities from Maine, United States - Phippsburg worm burrow 1 | ecosystem: Environmental > Aquatic > Marine > Coastal > Sediment | place: USA: Maine... | reverse complement strand
CGCGCAGCCGCCACGGCCGCGGCGCCACCAGCAAGGCCGCGCCCAGACGGCCGGCCGCGGCGGCCCAGGCCGGCGCGGCCGCCGCCGTCCAGACGGCGCCGGGCCAGGCCGCCAGGGCCGCCAGGACCGTCGTCAGCCCCTGCAACAAGGTCGCCGCCGCCAGCCACAGCGGCGCCCACAGCAGCCCCAGCATGGCCAGTGGCACGACGGCCAGCGTCACCAGCGGGATGGCCAGCAGGTTGGCCGCAAAACCCACCAGGGACACCTGCTGGAAGAACAGCAGGCTCAGCGGCGCCAGGCCGACGGTGGCCATGGCCTGGGTACGCAGCCCGGCCCCGGCGGCGGCGCGCAGACGAGCGCCCCAGCCGGTCCGTGCCGACAAGCCCCCTTCCCGTGGCGCGGACACCATCAGCAGCCCGACGGCCGCGAACGACAGCCAGAATCCGGGTTGCAGCAGGGCCCAGGGATCGATCAGCGTGACACCCACCGCCGCGACACCCAGCACCAGCGGCCCGGGCCAGCGCCAGCCCAGTGACCGCAAACCCACCACCACCGCGAGCATCACGACGGTGCGCTGTGCCGGCACACCCCATCCCGCCAGCAACGCATAGACCGCCGCCAGTGCCAGACCACCCCAGCGCGCCGCCTGCGGCGCCGGCAGCCACAGGCACAGTCCCGCCGAGCGCCGCCACAGGGCGTTCAGCAACGCCGCCGCCAGCCAGGCGAACATCGTGATGTGCAGGCCGCTGATGCTCATCAGGTGGGCAATGCCGGTGCGGCGGAACAGGTCCCAGTCGGGACGCTCGATGGCGGCCTGGTCTCCTACCGTCAATGCAGCCAGCACGCCCGCCATTCGCGGGTCGCGCACCTCGTCTTCGATCGCGTCGCGCCAGCCTTGCCGGGCACGCAACAGCCATGCCGCGGGGTCGGGCCCCAGGCGCTGCGGCGCCGGGGAGGCACGCACGTAGCCCGTGGCGCGCAGGCCGCGCTCGAACAGCCACAGTTCGTAGTCGAAGCCGTGCGGGTTCATGCTGCCGTGCGGCAGGCGCAGACGCACCGTGAGCCGCCAACGGTCGCCCGCCTTCAGGGGTGCGGTCGGTTCGGCCGCCGCGTCGGCCCACCAGCCCAGCGACACGCGCCGCGGCAAGGCCACCGGCTGACCCCCGCCAAATGCCTGCTCGACGCGGAACTCGAACCGCGTGCCCGCGGCGCCGCTGTCCGGCAACGAGCCGACGGTGCCGACGACTTCCAGGTCCTGGCCCTGCAGCGCCGCCGGCAGCGACTCGGACAGACGCTGACCGGCGCGCCAGCCGGTGCCGGCGAAGGCCAGCGCGCCGGCGGCAAGGCACCAGACGCCGAAGCGCTGGCGCTGCCATCCGGCCAGGACCAGCACCGCCACGCCCAGGCCAAGATAGGCCGCCGCGGGCCACAGCGCGGACTGCGACAGCTGCAGCGCCACACCGCCGACCCAGGCCGCAACGAGGCCCGCCAGACGCCCGCCGGTGAGCCTGCCGCCCCGCATGGCGACGCAGTGTAGGATGTCCGGCTGTCCTTGCCGAAGGTGCCGCCATGTCCGTCCAAGATCGCCTCGATGCCCTGGGGATCAAGCTGCCTCCGGTCGCGGTGCCCGCGGCCGCCTACGTGCCCTTTGTGCGCACGGGCTCGCTGGTGTTCCTGTCCGGCCACATCGCACGCAAGGACGGCAAGCCCTGGGTGGGCCAGCTCGGCCTGACCATGGCCACCGACGAGGGGCGCGCCGCGGCGCGTGCCATCGCGATCGACCTGCTCGGCACCTTGCAGGCCGCGGTGGGCGATCTGGACCAGGTGCGACGCATCGTCAAGCTCATGAGCCTGGTCAACAGCGGCCCGTCGTTCACGGAGCAGCATCTGGTCACCAACGGCTGTTCCGAGTTGCTGGGCGAGGTCTTCGGCCCGGAGGTCGGCGCCCATGCGCGCAGCGCCTTCGGGGTGGCGCAGATCCCGCTGGGGGCCTGCGTGGAGATCGAACTCATCGCCGAAGTGCGCTGAACGTGGCGGCGCGACGCTGGATGGCCGCGATGGCACTGCTGTCGCTGGCGGCGGTGGGTTCGGTCGTCTACATCCAGCACGCGCTGGACGTGCTGCCCTGCCCCTGGTGCGTGCTGCAGCGGCTGATCATGCTGGCCATCGCAGCCGCCTGCGCGCTGGGCTTGCTGCTGCCTCGCCTGGGGGCCGCGCTGGCGCTGCCCCTGGCCGGCTGCGGCGTCGCCGCGGCGCTGTGGCAGCATTTCGTGGCGGCCAGTGCCCAGTCCTGCGACCTGAGCCTGGCCGATCGCCTGATCGCCGCCACCGGTCTGGACGCGCGTTTCCCCGACGTGTTCATGGCGATGGCCTCGTGTGCCGACGCCAAGCCGCTGCTGCTGGGGCTGCCCTACGAGCTGTGGAGCCTGGCCCTGTTCGCGCTGCTGGCCGTGACCTCGGCCTGGATTCTGCTGCGCCGCCGGCGCTGAGGCGCGCTCATGACCGGCCGGCCCGCCCTGGGGCCGTGCGCTGCAGCTCCGGCACTCAGGCGCGGCGGCGGCCGAGCACCAACGCCGCCAGCGCGATGCCCGCGAGCGCCATGCTGCCGGGCTCGGGGATCCGCCCGTTGTCGTCCTGGTTGCCGATCGGCTCCCAGAACAGCTGGTCCTGGCGGTTGTTCGGCGGGCCGGAGTGCAGCAGGTACATGTACTGTGTCTGCGCCTGGCCCGCGTTGCCGGCCGCGGCCAGCAGGGTGTCGGCGTAGAGGTCGCTGGCCGTCGCCGTCGCGTCGTTGAAGCGGAAGCTGCCGCTGCTCACCGTCAGGTCGGTGTCGTAGACGATGTTCCACACCGCCAGCTGCATGGCCGTCGATTCGATCGCGCTGTCCACCCGCGTCGCATCCGCCGCCGCCCAGCTGAACATGCGCGCCAGCGCCAGCGCCTTGGTGCTGCCGAAGTAGGCCTCGGCGGTCGTGATCGTGTAGTCGGTGTACGACTGCCCAAAGCCGAAGTGCTGGTCGATCTCGGTGCAGTAGGTCAGCAAGGGGTTCCTGTCGTGGATGCCCGCGCCGGTCAGGCTGCCGGTGAAGGCGCCACCGCCACCGCCGCTGTACGTGCTGCTGCCGAAGGTCACGTTGACGCCGACCGACCCATAGGCCCAGTTGCTGAGCGTCAAGGTGCCGGCCTGGCTCGCGGCAGCGCAGGCCATCAGCGCCAGGCCCAGTGACGCGTGCTTCAACTTCGAGTGCTTCATGGTTCCATCCGGTTCAGGCCACACCACCCCTGCGGTGCCAGCTCTTGAAACAGAACGTTACCGGCGTGGCTCATCGCCCGCATCCCCGCACTTCGGGGCCCGGACCGCAGGGAACCGCGGCCAGTGCGCACAATCTCACGCCGCCGTCAGCACCCAGGGCGCCTTCATGCCCTCCAGCGGCTTGCCCCTGCGCGCACGCCGGCCGGCATAGGCAGCCAGCGCCGCACCCTTCAGCACCTCCTGCTTGGCACGGCCGCCGCGGCCGTGGCCTTGCACCGCCAGCGCGCCGGTGAACGCGGCCACGCTGGCCAGCGCGTCCTTGGCCTCCAGGTCGATCAACGTGAGGCCGCGTCCGCCCTTGGGCTGGTGCTTCAACTCCGATGCCGGGTAGACCAGCAGCCGCCCGGCCCGCGACAGGCAGGCCAACTGAACGTCGGCGGCGTCGCCGTCGGGCAACGGCGACGGCGGCAGCGGCAGTTCCTGGCCCTCGAGCGCGAGAAAAGTCTTGCCACCGCGCTGGCGCGCGACCAGGTCGGCCACGCGCGCGACGAGCCCGTAGCCCCCGGTGCCGGCCAGCACCAGCGCTCGCGACGGTTCGGCCGCGAAGTAGTGGCCCGGCTGCGTGCCCGCCTCCAGGTCGATGAGCGACGTGATCGGCTGGCCATCGCCGCGCCCTCCCGGCAACGTGGCGACCGGCACGCTGTACACGCGCCCGTTGCTGCCGAAGACGATCAGCGGGTCCACGCTGCGGCAGGCGAAGGTGCCGTAGAGCTGGTCGCCCGACTTGAACTGCAGCGACGCCGGGTCCACCTCGTGGCCCTTCAGCGCGCGCACCCAGCCCTTCAGGCTGACGACCACCGTCACCGGTTCGTCGACCACCTTGATCTCGGCGACCGCCTTCTTCTCCTCCTGCACCAGGGTCCGGCGGTCGTCGCCATGCGCCCTGGCGTCGGCCTCGATCTCCCGGATCAGCGTGCGCTTGAGCGCCGCCGGGCTGCCCAGGATCTCCTCCAGCTTCTTCTGCTCGCTGCGCAGCGCGGCGAGCTCCTGCTCGATCTTGATCGCTTCCAGCCGCGCGAGCTGGCGCAACCGGATCTCCAGGATGTCCTCGGCCTGCCGGTCGCTGAGCCGGAAACGGTCGATCAGCGCCGGCTTGGGCTCGTCGGCGTTGCGGATGATGCGGATCACCTCGTCGATGTTCAGCAGCACCAGCTGCCGGCCTTCGAGCACGTGGATGCGGTCCAGCACCTTGTCCAGCCGATGCCGCGTGCGGCGCGCCACGGTGGTCTGGCGGAAGGCGATCCACTCGACGAGCATCTGGCGCAACGACTTCTGCACCGGCCGGCCGTCGAGTCCGACCATCGTCAGGTTCAGCGGCGCGCTGGTCTCCAGGCTGGTGTGTGCCAGCAAGGTGGTGACCAGATCGGCCTGTTCCACCGTCCGGCTGCGCGGCTCGAACACCAGTCGCACCGCCGCTTCCTTGCCCGACTCGTCGCGCACCGCGTCCAGCACCCCGAGCACGCCCAGCTTGAGTTGCTGCTGATCGGCCGTCACTGCCTTCTTGCCGGCCTTGACCTTGGGGTTGGTCAGCTCCTCGATCTCCTCCAGCACGCGCTGGCTGCTGGTCCCGGGCGGCAGCTCGGTGACCACCAGTTGCCACTGGCCGCGCGCCAGGTCCTCGATCTTCCAGCGCGCGCGCACCTTCAGGCTGCCGCGGCCGCTGGCGTAGGCACCGCGAATGTCGGCCTGCGGGCTGATGATCTGGCCGCCGCCGGGGTAGTCGGGCGCCGGCAACAGCGCGAACAGTTCGTCGTCCGGCAGCCGCTCGTTGCGGATCAGCGCCACGGCTGCCGATGCCACCTCGCGCAGGTTGTGCGGCGGCACCTCGGTGGCCAGCCCGACCGCAATGCCGCTGGCGCCGTTCAGCAGCACGAACGGCAGCCGCGCCGGCAGCTGCCGCGGCTCCTCGGTGGAGCCGTCGTAGTTGGGCTGGAAGTCGACCGTGCCTTCGTCGATCTCGTCCAGCAGGAGCCGCGCGATCGGCGCCAGCCGGGCCTCGGTGTAACGCATGGCCGCCGCGCCGTCGCCGTCGCGGCTGCCGAAGTTGCCCTGGCCGTCGATCAGCGGGTAGCGCTGGCTGAAGCCCTGCGCCATGCGCACCAGCGCGTCGTACGCCGCCTGGTCGCCGTGCGGGTGGAAGCGGCCCAGCACGTCGCCCACCACGCGCGCGCTCTTGACCGGCTTGGGCGCGCCGCCGGCGCCGAAGCCCAGCCCCATGCGCTGCATCGAATACAGGATGCGGCGCTGGACCGGCTTGCAGCCGTCGCAGACGTCGGGCAGCGCGCGGCCCTTGACGACACTCAGCGCGTATTCGAGGTAGGCACGCTCGGCGTAGTGCGCCAGCGTGATGGCATCGGCGGGGCCGTCGGTCGCGCTGTCGGGCGGGACGTCGTCGAACAGGTCAGGCATCGGCGGGGACGAGGCGCGCTCGGCGCAGTGGGAAACCGCGCATTGTCGCGCAGCACCCGGCGCGCAGAGGTCCGCGGGCCGCCCGCCGGCCGGATCAGTGCGCCTGGTCCCAGTTGTCGCCCACGCCCACCTCGGCCAGCAGCGGTACCTTGAGGTCGGCCACGCCGGCCATCAGGCGCGGGATGGCCTCGCGTGCCCAGGACAGCTCGGCCCCGGGCACCTCGAAAACCAGTTCGTCGTGCACCTGCATGATCATCCTGCTGGCCCGGCCTTCGGCATCCAGTGCGTCCTGCACCGCCACCATCGCCAGCTTGATCAGGTCGGCCGCCGTGCCCTGCATCGGCGCGTTGATCGCCTGCCGCTCGGCGCCGGCACGGCGCGGGCCGTTGCCGCCCCGGATCTCCGGCAGGTAGATGCGCCGGCCGAAGTAGGTCTCGACGTAGCCGAGCTCGGCCGCGCGGGCCTTGGTCTCGTCCATGTAGCGCTTGACGCCGGCAAAGCGGGCGAAGTAGCGCTCGATGTAGTCGCGCGCGGCCTTCTGCTCGATGCCCAGGTTGCTCGCCAGCCCGAACGCGCCCATGCCGTAGATGAGGCCGAAGTTGATCACCTTGGCGTAGCGCCGCTGCTCGCTGCTGACCTGGTCCACCGCAACGTTGAAGACCTCGCTCGCGGTGGCCTTGTGCACGTCGATGCCTTCGGCGAAGGCATGCAGCAGGCCCGGGTCGCCGCTGATGTGGGCCATGATGCGCAGCTCGATCTGGCTGTAGTCGGCCGACACGATCTTGTGCCCCGGCGGCGCAACGAAGGCCTCGCGCACGCGCCGGCCCTCCGGCGTGCGGATCGGGATGTTCTGCAGGTTGGGGTCGTTGCTGGCCAGCCGGCCCGTCACCGCCACCGCCTGCGCGTAGTTCGTGTGCACGCGGCCGGTGTCCGGATTCACCATGCCCGGCAGCTTGTCGGTGTAGGTGCCCTTCAGCTTGGCCAGACTGCGGTGATCCAGGATGCGTGCCGGCAGCGGATAGTCGGCGGCCAGTTCCTGCAGCACGTCCTCGTTGGTCGAAGGCGCGCCGGTCTTGGCCGACTTGTGCTTCACCGGCAGCCCGAGCTTGCCGAACAGGATCTCGCCGATCTGCTTGGGGCTGCCCAGGTTGAAGGGCTGTCCGGCGATCTCGTAAGCCTGCTGCTCCAGCGCCACCATGCGCTCTGCAAGGTCCTTGCTCTGTGCGGCCAGCACGGCGGCATCGATCAGCACGCCGTGGCGCTCGATGCGCTGCAGCACGATCGCGGCCGGCATCTCGATCCGTTCGTAGACGAACTGCAGCTTCGGCTCGGCCTGCAGCTGCGGCCACAGCGTGCGGTGCACGTGCAGCGCCATTTCGCTGTCCTCGCCCGAGTACTCGGCGGCCTTGGCGACGTCGACCTGCGCAAACGGGATCTGGTGCGCGCCCTTGCCGCACAGGTCCTCGTAGCTCAGGCCGTGGCGGCCCAGGTGGCGCTCGGCCAGCTTTTCCAGGCTGTGGCCCAGGTGCGCCTCCAGCACGTAGCTCTGCAGCATGGTGTCGTGCACGAAGCCCTGGCAGCGGATGCCGTGGTTCTGGAACACGTGCAGGTCGTACTTGATGTTCTGGCCGAGCTTGGGCCGCCCGGCGTCCTCGAGCCAGGGTTTCAGCGCCGCAAGCACCTCGTCCAGCGGCAGCTGCGCCGGCGCATCGGGGCCGCTGTGGCCGGTGGGCACGTAGGCCGCGCGGCCCGGCTCGACGGCAAACGAGATGCCGACGATGCGTGCGCGCAGGGCGTCCAGCGAATCGGTCTCGGTGTCCACCGCGGCCAGCTCGGCGGCCATCAGGCGCGCGACCCAGGCCGCCAGGCGCGCGCGGTCGGTCACGGTCTCGTAGTCGCGGGCGATGTCGGCCGCCGCGGCGCCGGCGGGGGTCGCGGCGGGCGCCGGGTCCACGCCCAGGTCGGCCTCGAGCTCCTTGCGCCAGGTGCCGAAGCCCAGGCGCTGGTAGAAGTCCAGCAGCGGCGCGCGGTCGACCGGCCGCAGCGCCAGCGCGTCCAGCGCCGGCCAGCCCGGCACCTGCGCCGCCAGGTCGCAGTCGGTGACCACCGTGACCAGCCGGCGGCCGGTGGGCAGCCAGTCCAGCGCCTTGCGCAGATTCTCCCCGGCCACGCCCTTGATCTGGTCGGCCGCCGCCATCACGCCGTCCAGCGAGCCGTGCTCGGCGATCCATTTGGCAGCGGTCTTCGGGCCGACCTTCTCGACCCCCGGCACGTTGTCCACCGTGTCGCCCACCAGCGTCAGGTAGTCGACGATGCGTTCGGGCGGCACACCGAACTTGGCCTGCACCCCGGCTTGGTCCAGGCGCTCGTTGCTCATCGTGTTGATCAGCGTGACCTTCGGCGTCACCAGCTGCGCCAGGTCCTTGTCGCCGGTGGAGATGACGACGTCGTGCCCGGCCGCCGCCGCCACCCGGGCCAGCGTGCCGATGGCATCGTCCGCCTCGATGCCGGGCACTTCCAGCACCGGCCAGCCGAGCAGTCTCACGACTTCGTGGATGGGCTCGATCTGGCGCGACAGGTCCTCGGGCATCGGGGCGCGCTGCGCCTTGTACTGGTCGTACCAGCCGTCGCGAAAAGTCGGACCCTTGGCGTCGAACACGCAGGCCGCGTGCTCGGCCGGGAACTGCTCGCGCAGCCGCTTCATCATTGCCACCATGCCGTGGATGGCACCGGTGGGGAAGCCATCGGGCGACCGCAGGTCGGGCATCGCGTGATAGGCCCGGTACAGGTAGCTGGAGCCGTCGACCAGCAACAGGGTGGGATTGCTCATGCCGAGATTGTGGCGCGCACACCCGCAAGGGCGCGCGTGGCCCGTAAACTCGGGTGCATGAGACTCCGAACCCTCTGCCTGGGCCTGGCCTGGCTGGCCGGAAGCGCGCTGGCCGCGGAACCCCCTGCCGCGGCGCCCGCGAGCCCGGCGTCGGCCGCGTCGGCGGCCGGCAGGGACGACCCGACCGTGCAGCGCAAGGTGACCGAGGACGACAACGTGCGCATCGAGGAGCTGCGGGTGCGCGGCGTCACGACGCAGCTGGTCGTCAGGTCGAAGATCGAGGGTGTCAGGCCGTACGAGATCGAACCCCCCCAGCCCGGCCGCGACACCACGGCCGCGCGCGGCAGCAGCGGCCGCTCGGTCTGGCGCGTGCTGACCTACTGATCGTTCGCGTATGGCGGTCTACACCGTGGTGACGGAAGACGACGCACGCGCGCTGCTGGTGCGCCTGCGGCGTGGCGCGCTGACGCGGCTGCAGGGCATTCCCGCCGGGATCGAGAACACCAACTACTTCGTCGACAGCGACAGCGGCCGCTTCGTGCTGACAGTGTTCGAGCGGCTGACGGCCGACCAGCTGCCGTACTACCTCTTCCTGATGAAACACCTGGCCAGCCACGGCATCCCGGTGCCTGACCCGCAGGCCGACGCGTCGGGTGAGCTGCTGTTCGCCGTGCAGGGCAAGCCGGCGGCCCTGCTGACCCGCCTGCCTGGCAGCCACCGGCTGGCGCCCGACCTGGCCCACGCGCAGCAGGTGGCGGCGCTGCTGGCGCGCATGCACCGGGTGGGGCAGCAGTTTTCGCTCGATCAACCCCATCTGCGCGGGCTGGCCTGGTGGACCGAGACGGTGCCGGTGGTGCGCCCGGCCCTGGACGCCGACCGCGCAACCCTGCTGGCCGACGAACTCGCCTACCAGCAGGCGGTGGCCGCATCACCGGTCGGCCGCGGCCTGCCGCGCGGGCCGATCCATGCCGACCTGTTCCGCGACAACGCCCTGTTCGACGGTCCGCCCGGCCACGACACGCTCACGGGCGTGCTGGACTTCTTCTTCGCCGGCACCGACGCGCTGCTGTTCGACATCGCGGTATGCCTGAACGACTGGTGCACCGACCTGGACAGCGGCCGGCTCGACGAGACGCGCGCGCAGGCCTTCGTCGCCGCCTACGACCAGGAACGCCATCTGACCGTGGCCGAGTTGATGCTGATGCCGGCCATGCTGCGCGCCGCGGCATTCCGGTTCTGGCTGTCGCGTCTGTGGGACCTGCACCTGCCACGCGACGCCGCACTGCTGACTGCGCACGACCCGGGGCATTTCGAGCGCGTGCTGCGCGAACGCATCGCCACACCCTGGCACCCCGCGCGCTGAACCGCCATGGCACTGTCGCTCAAGTCCGTCCCCCCTGCCCGCGGCGCCGTCTGGGTCCGCGAGGCCTTCCGGCTGTTCGGGCGCCGTCCGCTCGGCTTCGTGGGCCTGTTCCTGGCGTTCCTGTTTGCCGCCCTGCTGACGCTGTTCGTGCCGCTGGCGGGGGCCCTGCTGCAGATGATGCTGCTGCCACTGCTGTCGCTGGGCTTCATGGTCGCCGCGCGCTCCGCGGCGCAGGGCGGGCCTGTGCAGCCGGGCCAGTTCTTCGAGCCCCTGGCGGCGGACCCGTCCCGGCGCATGGCGTTGCTGGCCCTGTGCCTTGGCTACGGCGTGGCCGCGATCGGACTGATGTGGTTCAGCGACTGGGTGGCCGACGGCAAGCTGATCGAGCTGCAGGCACTGCTGTCCAGCGGCCGCGCGCTGCCGCACGAGATCGACGCGCTGACCGCCGACCGCGGTGTGTTCCTGGGCACCATCGCGCTGCTGCTGGGCGCCACTGCCCTGTCGGTGCCGTTCTGGCACGCCCCTGCACTGGTCTACTGGGGACGGCAGAGCGCAGGCCATGCGCTGTTTTCCAGCACGCTGGCGGTGTGGCGCGCAAAGGGCGCCTTTCTCGTCTACGGCATGACCTGGACGATCCTGATTGCGGGGTTCGGCCTGACCACCGCAGTGCTGCTCGGGCTGTTGGGGATGCCGCAGCTGGCCGGCGTCATGGCCCTGCCGGCCGGGCTGCTCTTCTCGACCGTCTTCTACGTGTCACTGCTGTTCACGTTCGAGGACAGCTTCGGCGAGACGCCCGGCTGACGTGCCAGGGGCGCAAGGGCCGGCAGGCCAGTGCCCGCCAGACCCCTGTAGGTGCGACGAAGGGGCCGCCACCACGTGCAGATCGAGCCCCCCTGCCCAAGGCTCGTGCGCGGCGCTCTTTGTCAGCCCGGCCCGGGATGGGTCGGGAGCGTTCAGGCGACGGATCAGCCGCCCCCGCCGAACCGTGTCTTCGCCAGGGCCGCGCGTCAGCGGTAGCCCATCAGCCGGCCGGCGGCAATGACACCCAGCCACAGCAGCAGCGACATGCCCCCGGCGAACCGCCACGCCACCGGCGTGCCGGCGCCCCGCGCGCCAAGGCCGGGACGCCACGGCGGCGAGCGGCGCAGCGCGAGCGCATTCAGCACGGCTGCGCTCAGCAGGCCCATCTTCAGGCCGAACAGCCCGTCGCCGACGTAGTCCAGCGGCCGCGCCGCAAACAGCAGCGAACCGGTGGCGGCCGCCAGCAGCAGCCCGGTCACGGCCACCGGCACCAGGCATTGCGCCAGGGGTTCGGTCGAGACGCCCTTCCAGCATCCCAGCAGCCGCAGGTCGAGCGTCGCGATGGCGCCGAAGAGCAACGCGATGCCCACCACGTGGCCGGTGTTGACCAGCGGGTAGAGCCAGATCGACGCGCGCAGCGCCTGCGACAGCGCGGTCGCTTCCAGCGCCGCGCCCAGCGTCTCCATCAGCGGCATCGGCTGAGCACGCGGCCGACGCGGTCAGTCGCGGTCGGGGTAGAGGTCGAAGCGCTTGCCGTCGATGAAGACGCGCTC
>Ga0316188_10001368_pt1 | contig 11501 bp, 10 predicted proteins | sample Phiworburrow1_MG_FD_204933 | JGI IMG/M metagenome (GOLD analysis project Ga0316188, IMG submission 204933) | Coastal sediment microbial communities from Maine, United States - Phippsburg worm burrow 1 | ecosystem: Environmental > Aquatic > Marine > Coastal > Sediment | place: USA: Maine... | reverse complement strand
GTTTTGATATTGTTTGGAGCCAAAAAAGTACCTGAATTTATGAAGGGACTTGGGAAAGGTGTCAGAGAATTTAAAAGTGCTCTTTCTGATGTAAAAAAAGAGGTTGAAGATACTGCTGACAAGGCTGGTCATATAGAAGAAGGCAAGTAAGTATTGAAGTCTTATACTAAATATTCAGAGATAAATCGATATTTGAATCAGGGCACATTTTCCTGTTTCGACGTTGTTTCGTTTTATCTGAAAAATATTAAAGAAAAATCTCACCTTAATGCATTTTTGTCTGTGTATGAAGACGAAGCCTTAGCTAGGGCAAAAGAAATTGATGAAAAATTAAAAAATGGCACAGCCGGCAAGTTGGCTGGCCTCGTGGTAGGGTTAAAGGATGTAATTTCTTACAAGGGTCATCCTTTGCAGGCCGGAAGTAAAATCCTAGATAGTTATATTTCGCCATACAACGCAACGGTTGTTGAGCGTTTGCTTAAAGAAGATGCTATTATTATAGGCAGGCAGAATTGCGATGAATTTGCAATGGGTTCTTCCAATGAAAACTCTTCCTTTGGTCCTGTACTTAATCCCGTAAATGCTGAATGCGTACCCGGCGGATCATCCGGTGGGTCGGCGGTGGCAGTAGCATCAGATATGTGTCAAGTTGCTTTGGGCTCTGATACTGGTGGTTCCGTACGTCAACCTGCTGCTTTCTGTGGGGTGGTAGGGTTAAAACCAACTTATTCTAGGATATCTAGGCATGGCTTAATCGCCTATGGATCATCTTTTGATTGCATTGGCATTTTGGCTAAAAATGTTGAAGATATTTCACTTGTTTTAAGTGTTATAGCAGGACAAGACCAGTTTGATAGTACTGTGTCACACAAGCCGGTGCCGGAATACTTTTCTATGCTTAGAACGAAAAAAAAATTTAAAATTTGTTGCATTTCGAATATTAATGAGTCGCCGACCCTTCAAACAGAAATAAAAGTAGCTCTAAACAAATCAATCAAACAACTTATTGACAGTAACCACGAAATTCATTATTCCGATTTGCCACTCTTAGAATATGTTTTGCCTACCTACTATATATTGGCTACCGCTGAGGCAAGTTGTAACCTCTCCCGATTCGACGGGGTAAGATATGGTTATAGAAGTTCTAATACAAAGGATATTATGTCTATGTATTTCAAAACTAGGAGCGAGGGTTTTGGCGCGGAAGTGAAACGCAGAATTCTTTTGGGAACTTTTGTGTTGAGTTCAGACTATTATGATTCTTATTATTTGAAAGCCCAAAAAGTTAGGCAATTGATTCGTAATCAGGTCAAAGAATTGTTGAAAGACTATGATTTCATTTTGATGCCTACTACAACAACAACTGCCTTTAAATTAGGTGAACACAACACTAATCCTTTGGAGATGTACCTATCGGATCTTTATTCCGTACAAGCCAATGTTGCCGGACTTCCTGCTGTTTCTTTCCCTTATGGAAAAGATGATACCGGATTGCCTATAGGGTTGCAACTTCTTGCCGATGAGGATGAAGAAACAAAATTATTTCAGTTAACAAACCAGCTTATCGAAACATAATTACATGAAGCAATATTTTTGGATTTTGTTCTGCATAATCGTTGCGCCTATTTCTGTAGCACAGACTACCTTGGATACCGATTCAATTGAGGTGGCACAACAGGATAGTTTAATGATAGTAGATGCTTTTGATACTTTAGAATTTTCTACTGACCCCGTTCCTGAAAGTATTGTTAGTGTTACGCCTGACTTGCTGGCAGATCGACTTTCCTGTATTCAACAAGATATTCCATTGGAATACAATAAGATAGTTCAAGGGTTCATTAATTACTATGTAGAGCGGAATAGATATTATACTAGGTTAATGTTGTATAAAAAGAATATTTATTTCCCAATTTTAGAAAAACATTTGTCACAGTTTAATCTACCTACCGAGCTAAAATATTTAGCCATTGTAGAATCGGGGCTTAACCCACGAGCCAGATCCGGTGCTAGTGCCTCCGGCCTTTGGCAGTTTATGTATATGACCGGACGAACATACGGATTGTATAAAGACTGGTATTTTGACGATAGATACGATTCAGAAAAGGCAACGGTGGCTGCATGTAGGTATTTGGCAGAACTTTATTCAATGTTTAAAGATTGGAATTTGGCATTGGCTGCCTACAACTGTGGACCAAATAGAGTTCGTTTGGCTATTCGACGGTCAGGTAATAAGAATTCATTTTGGGAAATCTACAATTTTCTTCCGCGAGAAACCCGTTCCTATGTTCCGCAGTTTATTGCTGTTTATTACGCTTTGAGTTATTCCAAAGAGCACAATTTGAAGGAGATTGCATGTGAAGAAATTATTGCTCACGATACCCTCAATGTAAAAGGTTTTTTGCATTTGCCTACGCTTGCAAACCTAACCGGTGGTTGTATTGAGGAGTTGCGCTGGCTCAATCCGTCCATTTTGCATGACGCCATTCCCAACGGCAATTCATTCGTATTAAAAATGCCAATTGGCAGTAAATTGGAATTAGAAAAAAACAGAGGTCCTATCTTAGATTCAGCTTCTCGGGCTAGCCGAAAAGAGGTTGAGGATATGGCAAAAAAGGCGGGTGGCATTGACGGTCGAGACCTTGTCTTCTACAAAGTAAAAGGAGGCGACGTTTTAGGAATCATATCCCAACGGTTTCATGTTCGAGTGTCCGATATTCGCAGATGGAATAATTTGAGAAGTAATCTTATTAGAGTTGGGCAGAGGCTGAAAATATGGAGACCAAGCAGTAGTGATAGTCGAAATCTTGAAGCATCTTTGAATCCTAAAAAGGACTCAAATATTCAATAAGATAATTACACTAAATAATGTTGCTTTCCATTTAAAAAATAAATGATGATGATACAGGATATTATTATAACAATTGCTTTCATTTTGGCGATATTTTTTGTTGCCAAGATTATTTATTCAAGCGTAGGTGACAAAAAAAACTGCTCTTCAGGATGTGGCAAATGTTCGGAAAGCAAAAGCTCATTAATTGATTCAGAAAAAAATGTGCATAATGCTTAAGTGTTTCAGTTGTTTTAATATATACATATTTTAAGTATATGCTTATTCACAAATTGAATAAATTTCTCATACCAATTCTTGTCTTTGCATGGTTAAATGGCTATTGTCAATTTAATGAGTTATCGCCAAAAGCGGAAGTTTCTATAATTACTTTTGGTGTCGGTCAAGATGAATTATATGCAGCCTTTGGTCACAATGCAATTCGTGTGTATGACCCTGATAATGAGTTAGATGCTTGCTATAATTACGGGGCTTTTAATTTTAATCAACCCAACTTTTATTTAAATTATACTAAGGGGTTATTGAATTTTATGATAGCGGTGAATCAATATTCTGCTATGAGAGATGCATATATATTTGAAAATAGAAGCGTTGAGGAGCAGGTGTTAGACCTGACCCAAGTGCAAAAGCAGCGGGTGTTTGAGTTTTTGGTCGAGAATGCTCTTCCGGAAAATTCTGAATATAGGTATGATTATTTTTTTAACAACTGTGCTACCAAAGTCCGCGACGTGTTTGTCAATATTTTAAAAGACTCTATCAGACTGGATAGTACCTTTATTAAAACCGATTATTCTTTTCGGCAAATTGAATTGCTATATCTTCCGCAGCAACCTTGGGGAGACTTGGGAATTAATATTTGCCTAGGGAGTTTGATTGATAAAAAAATCACCAAATATCAGTACATGTTCATACCCGAGTATTTAAAATCATATTTTGACCTTGCCAGAATAAATAAGTCGGGAAAATGGGTGCCTCTCGTGAAAGAGAAAATAGCCGTTTATAACTCAGTGCCTGAAAGCCCAAGACCGATTTTTTTTCAACCTTGGACAGTATTTACTTCATTCCTGTTCATAACTATATTATTGACTTTCTACGATTGGAAAAGAAAAAGAATATCAAAATGGTTCGACCTAATTGTTTTCAGTGTCATGGGGATACTTGGAATCTTCCTATTGCTATTGTGGATGGCTACTGACCATTGGGCTACGGCCAAAAATTATAATCTGCTATGGGCATTGCCCACCAATATTTTTGTGTTTATGATTTTTGTTAAGCGTTTGAATAATTGGTCAAAAATCTATTTCTCAATAGTTGGAGCAATTTTGATATTCACTCTTGCATTTTGGTTTTTTCTACCTCAACAAATGAATAATTCATTGATTTTAATATTGTGTGCTTTGATAATGAGAGCATTTTTGATTGTCAATTTTATAAGCAAGGATGAATCAAGCAATGTAAAATTGTAATTTTTAGAAAGTGTAGGTCATTTTTTTATAATTTAAGTTAAAAATATTGTTAAAGTCTTCTTTTACACACAATTTATTGGAAGCTGGCTGCGATGAGGTTGGCCGTGGATGTTTGGCAGGCCCTGTTGTTGCGGGGGCGGTGGTGTTTCCAAAAAAGTATAGGAACAGGGAAATCAAGGATTCAAAGCAACTTTCAAAAAAGCGCAGAACGGAGCTATGTGAGGTTATTAAAAGAGACTCAATAGCATACTCTGTAGCCGAAGTCAGTAGCCAAGAAATAGACGAAATAAACATTTTAAATGCCTCTATCAAGGCTATGCATTTGGCTGTTAAGCAGTTGTCCCCACAGCCGGAGTTGTTGTTAATTGATGGAAACAGATTTTGGGTTTATAAATCAATTCCTCACAAATGTATTGTTGCCGGAGACACCAAATATTTGTCTATCGCCGCAGCCTCAATACTGGCCAAAACTTATCGCGATGAGTATATGCAAAATATGGCAATTCAATATCAACAATATCATTGGGAATCAAATATGGGTTATCCGACAAAAGCTCATAGAGAAGGAATAAAAAAATGGGGAATTTCTCCTTTACATAGAAGGTCATTTTCTCTTCTGAAAGCAGACACATAATGCCAACTAACAATTAAAAGCAATAAATATGTGCCTTGTATTTTTTTCCGTAAAGCAGCATCCCGACTATCCGCTTATAGTAGTGGCCAATCGCGACGAATTTTATAATCGAAGTACAAAGTCGGCGGGATATTGGCCTGCGTCACCGCAGGTATTAGGAGGGCTCGATCTTCAAGCCAACGGCACTTGGCTGGGGATAACCACGGAAGGGAAGATAGGCTGGCTTACTAACTTTAGAGACCCTAAAAATATCTCGCCACAGGCAACTTCGAGAGGATTGCTTGTTTCTGACTATCTTACGAGCAGTCAAAAGGCATTGAAGTATTTAAAAATGATTGAAAGGAAGGAAAATACCTACAATCCTTTTAATTTAATTGTAGGCACTATTGAGGAGCTGTATTATTTTTCGAATTATAAAAAGGGAATTGAAAAAATTGCACCCGGATTGTATGGGCTCAGCAATGCTTTTCTCGATACGCCATGGCCAAAAGTGAAATTAGGTAAAGAAAAATTGTCTGCGATTTTAAAAAAAGAAAAATTTGATACCGAAGAACTATTTGAGCTTCTCAGTGATAACAGTAGCCCACCCGATTATCAGCTACCCGATACCGGAATTGGCCTTGAACTGGAGAGAGCATTGTCTTCGATGTTTGTGAAAACTCAAAATTATGGAACCCGTTGTTCCACTATTATTATGGCAGACAATAACAATCGGATTTTCTTCTCCGAAAGAGTTTATGACCCCCAAAGCACCGACTTTATCACCAATACTTTTGAGCAGGAGGTTTATCTAGGACAAGCACTAAAATAATGGGATGAAAAAAAAAGATTACAGACCAACTTCAATTAAACTATTGCGCCTTGTTTTTCCAAAACTTGAACGCTATTTTCCATCTCTAGCTTTTTGGTTGTTTAGACAAGCATTTTTCGTTCCTATCGGTTTTCCCTTTCCGGAGGAGGAGAAAAAAATGATTGCTAAAGCTAATAAGTTTTCTTTTAAGGTGGCCAAAAAGAAAATTCAATGCTATTCATGGGGTGAAGAATCAGACCCCTATGTACTTTTTTTGCATGGTTGGGCAGGTAGGGCAACCCAATTCAGAAAATTTATCAGCCCATTTCAACAGCGGGGCTTTCGGCTAATTGGCGTAGATGGCCCTGCTCATGGAAAATCGGAAGGGATAAAAACCTCAATAACTGAGTTTGAGAGCACTCTAAAAAAATTAATCGAAATTAAAGGCAACCCCGAAATGATAATTGCTCATTCCTTTGGTGGGGCAGCAACCTTATTTTCAATCAGTAGGGGACTGCCAATAAAAAATGTTATTAATATTGCCAGCCCTTCCATTCAAGACGAAATAATAAAGTCGTTTTTAAATGGGGTTAACGGAACGTGGAAAACGGGAGAAAAGTTAAAAGGCTACATTCTGAAGGATACAGGAAAAAAATTTGTGGAATTTACAAGCCTATACACTGCCCGTTTCCTGCCCGCCGACTTGAATTTATTGCTTGTCCACGACGAAAATGATAATGAGGTTACATTGTCCCACGCACATTCATTTATTGAAGTGTATCCTAGGGCAGAGCTATTTGTGACCTCAGGATTGGGACATACCAGAATATTGAAAGATGAATCTGTTGTTGAGCGCTGCATTCAGTTTTTAGAAAATAATCTGCGGTCTGATTTGGCTATCCCAAAGATTGAATAATTGTTGGAATAAGGCGACGGTAATGCTTTTTTTACTTTATTTCAAACCCAAAGTCCATTATTTCGTTGAGTATTTACTAATTCTATTGACACAATTGCTTTCAAAACATTACTTTTGTGCTCACATACAGAGGAGTGGTAGAGTGGTTGATTGCACCGGTCTTGAAAACCGGCATCCCTTCGCGGGGATCGGGGGTTCGAATCCCTCCTCCTCTGCAATAACTAACAGGTCAACGTCTTTCTTAAATAACCGACCTGTTTTTTCTTTTTTAAAACTATCTTAAACTACTGCCTACACACCCGCCACACTCCAAATGCTACTTTGGCCGGCAATTTTCTTTTAGCAGGTTTTGAGTGGCAACGTTTGTGCCATGAATAATATCTTCTGCGTAGTTGGTAGCCGAACGGCAGTCTGTGAGGTTGTAAGCACGGTTTGTACTTGGCAACTTGTGTCTCGTTTCAACGACTGCCACTTAGAGGCAGATTCATACTTGGGGTGGCAGGTATGGCGGACTGTGGGTAGGTGAAACGGGCTTTACACTAGCACAAACAAAAAACCACCTCACTTGTGAGAGGTTGGGTTGGTGTTGGCTACCCACATGCCGATTGGATTAAACCGCTAATCTCATGGGGTGCAGTTGGTGAATTTCGGCTTATAATTGGAATTTGTCCATAAGGTTGCACTAGTTGAAAAATTATTGCAAACTGAGACTTTAGAAACATCCCAGCCACTGAGGTTTTGGTTGAATACTGTAGCGGATTTAAACATGTCAGTCATATTGGTAACCTGAGAAACATTCCATGTACTTATGTCCTGGTTGAAGGCTATAGCAAGACTAAACATAAAGCTCATATTCTGGACACTATTAACAACCCAGTTTCTGAGTTCTTGGTTGAAAGCTTTGGCATCATAAAACATGTAAGACATATCGGTAACTTTAGAAACATTCCATTGGCCGATTGGCTGGTTGAAAGATTTGGTATCATAAAACATGAAAGACATATTGGTGACCTGAGAAACATCCCAGATGCTTATATCCTTGTTGAAGGCCGAAGCACTACATATCATTTTAGACATATCAGTAACCTTAGAAACTCTCCATTTGCCAATAGGCTGGTTGAAAACCAAAGCATTCAAAAACATACTCGACATATTGGCAACATTCGAAACATCCCAATCGCCAATAGGCTGGTTGAAAGCTTTAGCGTCCTGAAACATTCCATTCATATTAGTAACGCCTGAAACATTCCAATTGCCGATAGGCTGGTTGAAAACCAAAGCATTTGAAAACATATCCGCCATATCGGTAACCTTAGAAACATTCCATTCGCCGATAGGCTGATTAAAAACTTTAGTGTCGCGAAACATTCCATTCATATTAGTAACGCTGGAAACATTCCATTTGCCAATGGGCTGGTTGAAAACTTTAGCGTTGCGAAACATTTCACTCATATCAGTAGCGTTGGAAACATTCCAACTACTTAAATCTTCATTGAAAGCATCAGTACTATAAAACATACCCGCCATATTTTCAACCTTAGAAACATCCCAGTTTTTAAGACCATTAGAAAGCCTAGTAGCATCCGAAAAGGCATCGTGCAGGTCGGTGGTAAACTTGCCTTTGTTGTTGCTTAAAAACGGAACATCGCTAGCTGTTATTATTATGTTTCTGCTTCCGGCAAACTGCCCCCCTTTGGTGTCGCCCATAAAAAAGTTCCCCCACTGCGAAATCTCAACTAAGTGAAGGTCATAAATATTAAGTCGCCAGCCGATGAAGGTGCCGGTAATTCTTACTTCGTAGGTGCCTGGGGAAAGAAACTTGTGTTTTGCGTTTGCAGATTGGTACTGAGTTATATGGTCGCTACTTCCGTCTCCCCAGTTAACGGAGAAGTCGTATTCTCCGTTTTCTACTAGAGGCAAGGTAATGGCTTCATCAGCAGTAGTTGTTGTCCATTTGCTAATAAATACTGCTGCATCGCCGGTTTTTAAAATTGCCTTTCCCGTCTTTGTAAGAGTTCCTACTATCCCAACTATGGCTACGTAAGTAACTGAGTTATTTAGCATATCGGTAACCGTGTAAACGACCTCACCGGCACTATCAAAATTTTGTGCTATGCCACTTGCTGGACTTATGCTTTTGCCGTTATGGACAATGGTGGGTTTTATACTTGTAACTGCTACGCCTGCCGGCACATGGACGATAATAGTTTTTGACACCTCATCAATTGTGCCCGCCACATCCGCTGAAAGAAAATTGTTGTCTGACTTTTTGAAAATAAAACTCGTTATTTGTTTATTTGTGGAGGGGGTAGTTACATCTTTACAAGAGTAAGATAAGACTAAAATGGATGCTACTATTGAAACGATTACTGATTTAATAACACGTTTCATTTTACGATTTAACTTAGCAGTGTTTTTCACATTTTTGATTTTTACCATGATTAAAGTTTTTCAATTAAGTGCTCAAGATACGGTTATTTACCACAAAAATGCAAGTACTAGGCCATAAAAAAATATTTTTTCCTTGCCTGATAAACAAATTTTTTACTTCAGCCCTGCTTTTTTTAAAAGTTCATCCTGACAGTTATGATTGATAAAATTCAAGACACCAAACTTATATTCAGGTTGAAGCTAAATCCTCCTTTGCAGGTAACGAACATGCTTACATTGAAATTAAAACTCACTACTTTCTTATCAGTGGAAGGAGGGGGAGTTGGTTTTTTACAGGAGTAAGTTAAAACCAGCAAGGAAGCAATTGTTGAAACAATCACTAACCTGATAGTACGTTTCATTTTGCGATTTAACTTAGCAGTGTTTTTCGTGTTTTTTGATTTTTGCTATGATTAAATTTTTTCAACTAAGCGACTAAGGTACAGTTATTTCCCCCACAAGCGCACGTATTTGGCCAAAAATTTTTTTCCACTTACCGGGTACTCAGCAAATTTTTTTTCTGTCCTGCATTTTCTAAAAGTTCATTCCAACTGTTTTAATTAGCAAAATTCAAGACATCAAACGTATCCTCCGGTTAAAGCTAAATCCTTCTTTGCAGGTAACGAACCTGACCAATGAGTTAATTTCATTTTTATGTTACTTAAAACTAGCAATTTTCTTTGGACTTAGTACTTCATGAAATAATTCAATTTGTCCCTTAAATCCTAACAGTAAGACCGTACCGATAACCAATTAGTCTTTCTTGTTGGCTTTGCAAGATTAAAATACTTTTTATCTTGCTTGTAAATCACCAAAAATACCGTTTATATTTACACATGATACACAAAAATATTCCAATAACTTAAAAATTAAAAAACATGAAAAATGCTATTAATTGGTTTGAGATTCCGGTTGAGAATTTCGACAGGGCGAAAAAATTTTATGAAACTGTAATAGGAGCCGAGATGAGCCCAATGGAAATGGAAGGAGTGAAATCTGCTTTTTTTCCGGCCGACAACCAAAACGGAATTGGCGGTTGCATCATAAAAGCTGATGGATATGTACCTTCTGAAAAGGGTGTTTTAGTCTATTTAAATGGTGGCGACGACTTAGCTGTTCCTTTATCGAGGGTAGCTAAAGCCGGAGGCAAAGTTGTTTTGCCCAAAACCTCTATCGGTCAACATGGCTTTATGGCTTATTTTATTGACTCTGAAGGAAACAGAATAGCTTTCCACTCAAGAAAATAGGTAATATCTTTTACACCTTCTCCAAACCTTATAGGGATAATAGAAATTTTTGATAGACCCCAGCCGTACTATTTTCCTTTGGTCATTGGCGGTTTATGTTGGAGTGCTTATCAAGTTTGAATGTTACTTTTTAGAATGAAAGTGACACGGCTATGTTTTTGGGGTTAGTGATTTTGTAAAATATGGTGGCTTGCATTGAAATCGGTAGTACATAAATCTTAAATCAAAATTTTAAAAAAGTATTATCTTGTGAATAATTACGGTTACAACCACAAAAAGGCAATCTAGTGAAAGAAAACCTTATATTTAATTGGAGTGGTGGCAAGGATTCTGCTTTGTGCTTGTATAAAATTATTCAGGCTCAGGGGAATGTTATGTGCCTGTTAACAAGTGTAAGCAGACAATATCAACGTATTTCAATGCATGGTGTGAGAGTGGAATTGTTGGAGGCTCAAGTAAAAAGCATTGGTTTGCCACTAGTTAAAGTTGAAATACCGGAGACGCCAACAATGGAAAATTACGAAAAGGTCATGTTTAAAGTTTTGACAAAATTAAAATCCAAAGGGGCAACGGCATCTGTCTTCGGTGATATTTTTCTTGAAAACTTGCGGAAATACAGAGAAAACAAATTGGCGGAATTAAATTTGAAAGGACTTTTTCCTTTGTGGAAAATCCCTACTGACAAACTAATCAGAGAATTTATTGATTTGGGCTTTAGGACTATAGTAACTTGTGTAAATGAAAAATACTTAGACAAAAGTTTTGCCGGTAGAATAATTGACAATGATTTCATAAATGACTTGCCCCGCAGTGTGGACCCTTGCGGTGAGAATGGCGAATTTCATACTTTTGTTTTTGACGGTCCCATCTTCAAAGAGCCTATCCGCTTCGAAAGGGGTGAAGTTGTTTATAGAAAATATATTGCCCCAAAACAAAAAGATAAGTCCACTTATGAATGTGATAGTACAGACAATAATTCCGTCAATCCTTTTGAGCATGGGTTTTGGTATTGCGACTTATTGGCACAGAAATTTTTGTAAGAAAAAAACCGCCTCAAAAGATTAAGACGGTTTTATACCGGTTTTGAAGAAGCAATAATTTACTTCTTTAACAATCCCTTTACAATACCTACAATTGCCATGATCACACCACCACCGACGCCACCTCCGG
>Ga0316188_10001367_pt1 | contig 11503 bp, 7 predicted proteins | sample Phiworburrow1_MG_FD_204933 | JGI IMG/M metagenome (GOLD analysis project Ga0316188, IMG submission 204933) | Coastal sediment microbial communities from Maine, United States - Phippsburg worm burrow 1 | ecosystem: Environmental > Aquatic > Marine > Coastal > Sediment | place: USA: Maine... | reverse complement strand
GGCGCCTACCATGCCACTGGCCTTGGGCTTGGACTTGGGCTTCGCGAGATTCCTTCATTTTTACCGAGCTGGGCAGGGGGGCATCAATTACGGGCTGCGTCGAAGCCCCGCCGGTGTCCAGGGGCGCTCATTCCACTTCGAGGCGCATAGCCAGCGGGGATTGCGCACGGCTCTGGTCCCGATAGCCGCCATTCCAGTCCAGCACGGAGACAATGGCTTCCGCTGAAGCCTGTCAGGCATCGCTGCATTAGCCGGCGGGCGGCGCCGGCCAGCGCAGGTCCAGCGTGTAGGGCGCGTCGGGATGGACGACCGCCGGCGCCACCGACAGGTTGCCCTGGGTAAAGCCATGGGGCCAGAAGCGCGCCACGCGGCGGGCCTCGGCCTCGTTGCCGTTGACCGGCAGCGTGTCGTAGTTGCGCCCGCCCGGGTGGGACACGTGGTAGGTGCAGCCGCCCACCGAGCGCTGGTGATAGGTATCGACGACATCGAACACCAGCGGCGTGTGCACGCCGATGGTGGGGTGCAGGGCGGAGTAAGGCGCCCACGCCTTGTAGCGCACGCCTGCGATATACTCGCCGCGCGTGCCCGTGCTGCGCAGCGGCAGGCGGCGGCCGTTGCAGCAGACCGCGTAGCGGTCGCCGGTCAGACCCTGCACCTTGACCTGCAGGCGCTCGACCGAGGAGTCGACGTAGCGCGAGGTGCCCTGCCCCGAGCTCTCTTCGCCCAGCACATGCCAGGGCTCGATGGCGCCGTGGAGTTCCAGCTGCAGGTCGCCGACGTGGATGGTGCCGTAGTGCGGAAAGCGGAAGCTGTGAAACGGCGCGAACCACTCCGGCCGGAAGGCATAACCGGCGCCTACCAGATCGTCGATGACGTGCCGGAAATCCTCCCAGACAAAATGCGGCAGCATGAATCGGTCGTGCAGCTCCGTGCCCCAGCGCACCAGCGGCAGGCGGCAGGGCTTGCGCCAGAAGCTGGCAACCAGGGCGCGCAGCAGCAGCATCTGCACGGCGCTCATCTGCGGGTGCGGGGGCATCTCGAAATTGCGGAACTCCACCAGTCCCAGGCGCCCTGCCGGCCCGTCCGGCGAGTACAGCTTGTCGATGCAGAACTCGGCGCGGTGGGTGTTGCCGGTCAGGTCGATGAGAAAGTTGCGCAGCACGCGGTCCACCAGCCAGGGCGTGCGGCACTCGCCCTCCGGCAGCAGGCCGAAGGCGATCTCCAGCTCGTACAGGTTGTCGTCGCGCGCCTCGTCGACCCGCGGCGCCTGGCTGGTGGGGCCGATGAACATGCCGGAGAACAGGTAGGACAGGCTGGGGTGATTCTGCCAGTAGCTGATGAGGCTGCGCAGCAGCTCGGGGCGCCGCAGAAACGGACTGTCGGCCGACTCGGCGGCGCCCAGCGTGACGTGATTGCCGCCGCCGGTGCCGGTGTGGCGGCCATCGAGCATGAACTTCTCGGTGCCCAGGCGGCACAGCCGGGCCTCTTCGTACAGCGTCTCGATGATGGAGACCAGTTGCGGCCAGTCGTGGGCCGGGTGGATATTGACCTCGATGACCCCGGGGTCGGGGGTGATCTGCAGCTTGTGGACGCGGTGATCCCGCGGCGGCTCATAGCCCTCGATGACCAGGGCAACGCCGCGCTCGCGCGCCACCGCCTCGATGGTGTTGAGCAGGCCCTGATAGACCTCGAAATGCTTCAGCGGCGGCATGAACACATGGACGTGCCCCTGCCGCAGCTCGACGCACAGCGCCGTGTGCAGCACGGTGTCGCTGATGCGCCCGGCTGCCGGTACGCCGCCATCGGCCGCGGGCGCATCGGGCGAACCGGCACGCCCGTCGAACGGATCCCGCTCCGGCTCCAGCTCGCGCTTTTCAGGCGGGTCCCACGGCAGGCTGTTGAGCGGCAGGCGCAGGCCCATGGGTGAATCGCCGGGCACGAGCAGCATCTTGCCGCGCTTGAAAGACCAGCGGCTGCTCTGCCAGTAGCCGCTGCTGCCGCCGCTGCTGCGCCACCCCAGCGGCAGGGCGTAACCGACGATCCGTTCGAGCCCGTCATCGAACACCCGGCGCAGGCGTGCCCGCTCCTGCGGGTCGACCAGCTGGTTGTCGTCAGGCTCCAGATTGACCGGCAGATTGCCCTCCTGCAGCAGATAGTGCAGGTCGTCCTCGTAGCCCGGCACCAGAAACTCGGCGCCGAGCCCCAGCTGTTCGCTCAGCGCCCGGGCGAACGCCGCCGCGTCGGCAGCGCTCTGCCCGCCCGCTGCGGGCGCATCCTGGCGGGCGAGCAGCGCGGCGTCACCCCACACCGGCTGGCCGTCCTCGCGCCAGAACACCGACAGGGCCCAGCGCGGCAGCGGCTCGCCGGGATACCACTTGCCCTGCCCGACATGGACCAGCCCTCCCGGGGCGAAGCGGCCGCGCAGGCGCTCCATCAGGTCGCCCGCCAGCTGCCGCTTGCGCGGGCTCAGCGCCGTGAAGTTCCACTCGGGGCCGTCCATGTCGTCGATGGCGATGAAGGTGGGCTCGCCGCCCATGGTGAGGCGCACGTCCTCGCGCTGCAGCTCGCGGTCCACCTGCTGTCCGAGCTGGTCGATAGCCTGCCACTGCACGCTGCTGTAGGGTTTGGTCACGCGCGGATCCTCGTGCACGCGCGTCACGGTGTTCTCGAAGCTGAAATCGACCTCGCAGGGATCGGTGGCACCGGTGACCGGCGCGGCGCTGCTCGGCTCCGGCGTGGCCGCCAGCGGGATGTGGCCCTCACCGGCAAACAGACCCGAGGTCGGGTCCAGCCCCACCCACCCTGCCCCGGGCAGGTAGAGCTCCGCCCAGGCATGCAGATCGGTGAAATCCTCGGCCGGACCGGCGGGGCCATCGACGCTCTTGATATCGGCGGTGAGTTGCACCAGATAGCCCGAGACGAAGCGGGCCGCCATGCCGAGGTGCCGCAGCACCTGCACCAGCAGCCAGGCCGTATCGCGGCAGGAGCCCAGCCGCAGCGTCAGCGTCTGCTCGCAGGCCTGGACGCCCGGCTCCATGCGCACGATGTAGCCGATGTGCTGCTGCAGCGCGAGATTGAGCGCCACCAGAAAATCGACCGTCGGGGTAGCCCCCCCCGCCAGACGCTCGCGCCAGGGTGCGAGCCACTGCATCAGCAGCGGGCCCCGCTCGACGATCTCCAGATAGGGCGCCAGGTCGCGCTGCAGCCCCTTGTCATAGGCGAAGGGAATGGCCTGCGCGCGCTCCTCCAGAAAAAAATCGAAGGGGTTGATCACCGTCATGTCGGCGATGACCTCGACGTCGATCAGCAGCGAGCGCGCCTTCTCGGGAAACACCAGCCGCGCCATGTAGTTGGCGAACGGGTCCTGCTGCCAGTTGATGAAGTGCCCCGCGGGCTCGACCTTGAGCGAATAGGCCTCGATCGGCGTGCGGCTGTGCGGGGCGGGCCGCAGCCGCACGATGTGCGGGGCGATGGCCACCGGGCGGTCGAAGCGGTATTCGGTGCGATGGCGGATAGCGACTTTAATACTCATGGGCGTCAACCGGGAGGAGAGTGATTCGTAACGGGGGCAGGGAGCCGTGCCGCCGCGCAGCAGGCAGCACCCAGGGGATAGTTTCCCCCGGTTGGCAGGCGGAGTAAAGGAGAGCTTGGATCGACGTCGCCGGTTGTCATGAGCGTGGCGCGATGCGCTGGCGGCGACCGCGCACGGCCTGGCGGGGGGTTAGCGTTTCTTCGGGGCCGGCCGGGGCGACGCGCTGGACAGCGGCGGCAGCTTGCTGAACGCGTCCAGCAGGCCCGCGGACCACTGCTTCTTGAGTGCGCGCAGATACGGGCTCTCGCTGTCGAAGCGCTCGTAGCGATCGAGTACGAAGCTGTCGGCCTGGTAGAGTTGCAGCTCGATGGGCGGGCCCACGCTGAGATTGCTGCGCATGGTCGAGTCCATGGAAACCAGCGCGCATAGCGCCGCGGTCTCCAGCGAGGTGTCATGATCCAGGATACGGTCCAGGATCGGCTTGCCGTACTTGCTCTCGCCGATCTGCAGGTACGGCGTGTCTTTGGAGGTGGTGATGTGATTGCCCTGGGCGTACACCAGATACAAGTGGGGTGATTCCCCCAGAATCTGTCCGCCGATGATGAAGGTGGCCTCATAGGTGTGACCACCGCCGGTCTTCTCCTGCTGCGCGCAATTCAGCTCGCCCAGGTAGTCGGCGGCCTCGCTCATGCTGGCGACGGTATCAAGACTGACCGGCGCGGCCGCCTTGATGTCCTTGCCCATCTGCGACACCACGCCCTGCGTCGTCGCCAGGTTGCCCGCACTCAGCACCACGAACTGGCGCTTGCCGGGGATACCGAACTTGTGCATCTTGCCGTAGGTGCTGACTTGATCCACGCCGGCGTTGGTGCGCGAATCGGAGCAGAACACCAGACCGGCTCGGCTGATCGTGGCCACGCAATAGGTCATAGGCTTGTCGTTAAGCTCGTCGGTGAAAGGGTGCAGGGTGCTGCAAGGGGCGCAAGAGTACGGTGCCCGGGTACACGCCGTCAAGCTCCGGGCGCTTTCTCCGGTAATATCCAGCTCTTTGTTTTACATAGCATTTCCACCAGGCTAAACGGATGGTCATAATTGCCTCCCCTGCCCCGGGCCGCGCGCGGGGGCCAAACCGGCGCCTCGCACCGCGACCGTCCTCAGAAAGGGTGATTGACCATGGCCCAGAGGTTGCTGCCCTCAGTCGAATGCGCCCAATCCAGGCGCACCACCAGGCCGCCGAACATGCCGCGCAACGCCAGCCCCCAGTCCGAGCGCCAGTCGGTGAGCAGCTCAGCGGCGGTGTAGCCGGCGCCGACCCTGCCGCCCTCGGCGAAGGCCACCGCCTGCAGCCAGTCCGCGGCCAGAAAGCGCAGCCAGGACACGTCGCGCAGCGGGTTCCAACGCAGGGTGTAGCGGTACTCCGCGGTGACATAGAGGGCGGCCTTGTCATGAAAGCGGTACTGATCGTAGCCGCGCAGGCGGTAGAACCCACCCAGGGCGGCGCCTTCCATGTAGGGCGGCGCATGCTCCACCCGGCTCCCGCCCTCGTCATTGTACTGCAGCTTCCAGCTGGGTGAATATCCGGTCCAGGCATTGAGGGCGATGACGCGCTGCAGGGCGCGAGGCGACGCCCCCAGCGAGAAGTATTTGCTGGCCTCCAGTTCCAGAAACAGCCACTGCTGCTGCGAATCCAGCCAGGCCGCGTCGTAGTGCACCGCCAGGTACTGGGAGCTGCCGCGCGAGGGATTGAGGGGAAAATCGGTATTGTCGTAGAGGATGCCCAGCTCCCAGGCGTGCACGGCGCCGCTGAGCGTCTGCTGCTCCAGCTCGAAGGTCTGATAGCGGTTGTACTGCCGCAGCAGCAGCACCGTGGCGCCGCTGTCGAGCGGGTTCCAGTGGTCACCGCCGGAGGGCTCGGACACCAGGATGCCCTGCGCGAGCCGATAGGGGATCATGCCGCGGTCTTCGGCGGCACCGATGGGCAGCGCATAGGCCAGCTGAACTTCCCACCAGTTGCTGGCGCCGCTGCTCTCCAGGGCCAGTTCGGGGGGCGAGTCATTGGAACCCGGCCGCGGCAGCTGGGCCGGCCAGTACCAGTCGCGCGGCGCGGCATACGCCCGCTGCCGCGGATAATAGCCCATCATGCCGTAAGCGCTGATAAACAACCGATCGGTACCGGGAAATCGCAGGTCCCACAGCCCAAGGCCGCCGCCGTGGGTTTCGGGACCCGCGTAGGCGGTGGCGCTAACCGCCATCTGATCCTGGTAGAAGCCCTTGCGCACGCCGCCCGCGCCGGCCGCGAACCCCATGCCCTCGGTGGAGAACGCATAGGGCAGCAGGACTTTCTGCCCGATCGAACCCGCGTTCTCCACCCGCGACACGGCCATCTTGACGGTGGCGCTCGGACGCGCCCACACGGCAGCGGTAAGTGACAACAGGCACGCGGCCAGCACCGTACGGGACATGAGCTTTCCTCAACCTGGAGCGGGCGGCGCCAGCGCCGCCACCAGGGCCGGCCCGCGCCGCCGACCGTACTCAGCTGGCCGGGCTCACCGCCTCGACCGCCCTGGCGCTGGCCCAGCGGTAATCGGGCTTGCCGCTGGGCGAGCGCACCATCTTGTCCACCAGGCGCAGCACCCGCGGCAGCTTGTAGCCGGCGATATGCTTGCGGCAGTGTTCCTGAATCGATTCCAGCGTCGGGGTAGCGCCCGGCCGGGGCTCGACCACGGCGGCCACGGTGCTGCCCCAGCGCTCATCCGGCACGCCCACCACGGTGACATCGAACACCTCGGGGTGCGATTTTACGGCCGACTCCACCTCTTCGGGAAATATTTTCTCGCCCCCCGAGTTGATGCATACCGAGCCCCGCCCCAGCACGGTCACGGTGCCATCCGCCTCGAGCAGGGCATGGTCGCCGGACAGGGCATAGCGGGCGCCGTCCGGGGCCGTCACGAAGGTCTCGGCGGTTTTCTTCTCGTCGTTGTAGTAGCCCAGGGGGATGTAGCCGGTGCGCGCCATCATGCCGACCTTGCCCGTGCCGGGCTGCAGCGGCGACAGCGTTTCGAGGTCGAGCACCACGCTGCCGGGGCCAGGCTTGACCGTGGGTCCGCCGCGCATCTCGGTCTTGCCCTTCTCGACCATGAGCACCCCGGTGCCGCCGGTCTCGGAGGAGCCCATGTTGTCGAGCATCATCAGGTTGGGAAACTGCGCCAGAAACTGGTCCTTGACCGACTGCGAAAACACCACGGCGCTGCTGACGACGAGAAACAGCGAGCTGACGTCGATGCTGCCGGGCGCGACCTGCTGCCACGCCTCGATCAGCGGACGCCCCATGGCATCGCCGGTGATGAAGATGCCGTTGATCTTCTCGCGCTCCACCAGGCGCCAGACCTCGGCGGCGTCGAACTGCCCCATCAGCACGATCTTGCGGCCCTCGAAGGCGCCACCCATCACCGCCCACTGCGAGGCGCCGTGCATCAGCGGCGCCGCCGGCAGCAGGCACATGCCGAAGGCCGCGCCGCGGTCCAGCACTTCCTGGGGGTGGCTGACGGCTTCGCCGGTCACCTGGTTGATGCCGCCGCCCAGGGCGAAGAAGACATCCTTGTGGCGCCACACCACGGCCTTGGGCATGCCGGTGGTGCCGCCGGTGTAGAGCATGTACAGATCGTCTCCCGAGCGCGGCGGAAAATCCCGCTCCGGGGAGCTGCCGGCCAGGGCCGCCTCGTACTCCAGGGTGGCGATGCCCACGTCGCCGGGGGCGCTGCCGTCTTCGATCACCAGGGCATGGCGCATCTGCGGCATGGCCTTCCTGACGTTGGCCACGCGCTCGGCGAAGCTGCGCTGAAAGATCAGGGCCTTGAGGTTGGCGTTGTCGAAGATATAGCTGAGCTCGTCCTCGACGTAGCGGTAGTTGATGTTGATCCACACCGCGCGCAGCTTGAACACGGCCCACAGCGTCTCCACCCACTCGATGCAGTTATAGGCGTAGATGCCGACGTGATCGCCCGGGCCGATGCCCTGCGCGGCCAGGTGGTGCGCCAGCCGGTTGGCGCGCTGATCCATCTGCGCATAGGTGCAGCGCTTGCCGTCGGCGACGATGTACTCCCGGTCGGCGAACTGATCGGCGGCAAGCTCGAAGATGGTGGCTAAATTGTATTCCATGGGGCACTACTCTCTGCTGTGATAAAAAAAGGGATGGTGGCCGGCAGCGCCCTGCGCCGGCCGCTAGCGGATGTGGCTGCTGTGCACGCTGTCGATGGTGGCGTTGGCCCTGGCTTTCCTGGCGTTGATGGAGGGCGAGAACATCTTCAGCAGGAACTGCTTGCGGGTTTCGCGGCTGGCATTGCCGCCGACCACCAGCTCGGACAGGACGATCTGAAACAGCCAGCGGGTGATATCCTCATAGCTCATGGTCAGATAGAGTTCGCCGCGCTGTTTGGCCTCCTCGAACAGCGGCTCCAGAAAAACCAGCAGAGTCTCGCGCACCGCGGCGGCGTTGTCCATGAACAAGCGGATTCCCTGCGAAAAGTTTTCGCCGGAATAGGAGTCGAGGCTCTTGCGGGCCCTGATCATCTCACAGGCCATGAGCACGCCGTCGATCAGCTGCTCGTCGAAGGGGGCCTCCTCGCGGTCGGACTGCAGCTCCGCGATGGCCTGCGCCAGGGCGCGGCTGCCCTCGATGATCACCGCATTGAGGATGGCCTGCTTGCTCGGAAAGTAGCGGTAGATGTTCTGCCGGCTGTAACCCAGGCGCTCACACAGCGCATCGACCCGGAAGCGGGAGAGCCCGTTCGCTTCGATCAACCCCGCGGCGACATCGATGATGCGCTGCCTTTCCCTGCCATGCCGCTGGGTACTCAAACCAACGCGACCCTCTGTTGACACAATTTTTGATCCGTCAACAAAATATCACTTCATTTGGGCTTTCACAAACCCATTTGCTTTACACCCGTTATATTTGTAAATAGTATTCCGACGGGCCTCAATGCCGTAACAATCGACCAGCGCGTTGCGTCGCGCTTCTTACGCCATCGTGCGATTCCCCTCAGGATGCCGCTTGCACCCATCCACCAGTCAATAATAACGCCCACAAGGAGTGACCCGATGACCAACAAGTGCCCCTTCCAGTTCGACCTGATGAACCCGTCGACATACCGCGAGCGCATCCCGTTCGAGTTCTTCAAGAGCCTGCGCGAGCAATGCCCGGTGTCCTATCAGGATGACCCGACCCACGGCGGCGGCTACTGGGCCATCACCAAACGCGAAGAGCTCGATTTTGTCTCCAAGCACCCCGAGCTGTTCTCCTCCAGCGAAAACCTCTCGCACCCGCACAGCGGCGGCGACGACCCCAATTCGCTGCTGATGATGCGCCAGCTGATCATCAACATGGACCCACCCGACCACATCAAGTACCGCCGCGTGGTCAAGAACGCCTTCACGGCCAAGGCGGTCGACGCGCTGGAGCCCCTGATGCGCGACTTCGCCCGCAGCATCATCGACAAGGTGGCCGCCCGTGGCGAGTGCGAATTCGTGGCCGAGGTGGCGGCGGAGATGCCGCTGTTCGTAATCTGCGCGCTCATGGAGATGCCGGCCGACAAGCGCCAGCGCTTCGCCGAGCTGGTCGACGTCATGATCGGCATGGACGACCCGGAGATGGATATCGCCCCCGCCGACGGCCAGCTGGCGGCCGCGCAGATCTTCGAGATCGCCATGGAGCTGGCCGCGAAGCACAAGGCCGCGCCCAAGGGCGGCACCGTGATCGACGCCCTGCTGCGCGGCGTGGTCGAGGGCGAATGTCTCGATGACTTCCAGTTCTGCACCTTTTTTCTCATTCTCATCGCCGGCGCGGTGGAAACCACCCGCACCGCCACCAGCCAGGGCATGCGCCTGCTGATGGAGCATCCGCAGCAGCTGCAGCAGCTGGTCGACGACCCCTCGCTGATCCCCGACGCGGTGGAGGAGATCCTGCGCTACTATCCTTCGTTCATTCACATGCAGCGCACGGCGACGCAGGATGTCAAAGTCGGAGACATGGACATCAAGCAGGGCGATCTGGTCAAGCTGTTCTATCCCTCGGTGAATCACGACCCCGAGCTGTTCGGCGACGACGCCGAGCGCTTCGACATCACCCGCGGCCGCCGCCAGCCGGACCTCAAGCACCAGCACCGCACCTTCGGCATCGGCGAACACTTCTGCCTGGGTTCGCACCTGGCGCGCAAGGAGTTGCGGATCATGTTCGAGGAGATGATTCCCCGCCTGCGCAACCCCCGGCTGGTCGGGTCGCCCCATTACCTGGTATCCAATTTCGTGCCCGGCATCAAGCAGATGCACATCCGCTTCGACCCGGAGCAATAACCCGGCACGGCGCCGCGCTGCCCGCCCCGGCCGGCAGCGACGCCGCACCGCGACGAGGTGGCGCATTGTCCGACACCCCTGCCAGGCCCTGGCGGCAACCGTGGCGCAGCACTCTCCCCGCCGGTACAGGGCATCCCACACACACGCAAACACCACGGAGATCGCAATGAAAGTACTGATTACCGGCGCCACGGGCTTCATCGGCAACCATGTGGCGCGCCTCTGCGTCGAACAGGGCGACGCCGTCCGCGTCATGGTGATGCCGGGCGAAGACCGCAGCCCGCTGGCCGGGCTCGACGTCGAATTCGTCGAGGGCAACCTGCTCGACCCGTCGTCCCTGCCGCGCTGCGTCGAGGGCATCGAGGGACTCTACCACCTGGCGGCCATCTACGCCGTGTGGACCAAGGACCCCACCCTGCAATACCGCGTCAATGTCGACGGCGCTCGCGCCATTCTGCGCGCCGCCATGCAGGCCGGCGTGGGCAAGGTGGTGTTCACCAGCAGCGTGGCGGCGCTGGGCGCGCCCGCACCCGGCCTGCTTGCCGACGAAAACACGGACTTCAACGGCTGGCACTACGCCAACGATTACGTGCTGTCGAAGTACATCAGCGAGCAGATGGTGCGCGGCCTGGTCGGCGACGGCCTGCCGGCGACGATCGTGCGGCCGGGCTTCCCCTTCGGCCCCGGCGACCGCATGCCCACGCCCACCGGCAAGCTGATCATCTCCATCCTCGAGGGCAAGATGAAGTACTACTTCGAGGGTGGCCTCAGCGCGGTGGACGTGCGGGACGTCGCCAGGGGGCACCTGCTGGCGATGGCAAAGGGCAGGATCGGCGACAGTTATATCCTGACCAACAAGGACGGCAACATGGAGCAGGCGGAGCTGGCCCGCCTGGTCGGCCGCGTCGCCGGCGTGGCGGACGTCGCCACCCAGGAAGTGCCGCGCTGGATGATGGGCCTCTCTGCCCGCGCCATGGAGGCCTGGGCCAACCTCACCGGCCGGCCGCCGATGACCACCTACAAGACCTCCATGTACGCCATGCAGAAGCTGTATTTCGACCCCGGCAAGGCGATCGCGGAGCTGGGCATGCCGCAGACGCCCATCGAGACCGCCATCAAGGACGCGGCGGCCTGGTTCAGGGAACACGGCTACGTCAAGGGCGCGTAACGCCGCCGCGGCAGCCGCCCTGGCGGCGCTGCACCTCCGGGGCGCCCCACCCCGGGCGCCGGAACGCCGGCCGCCGGATCGCCGGCCGCCGGAACGCCGGCCGCCGGAACGCCGGCCGCACTTTCCGCGACGGTCCGGGCCGGCATACCACCGGCGCCGTGGCGCGCCGCTAAGTGTCCGCCAGGCTGCCGGGCACCAGGTCGTCCCGGCCCAGCTCCGCATGCCTCCAGCGCTCGCGCAGCTTGTCCAGCGAGCTGGCGTGACACAGCACCACGGCCTCGTCCTCTTCCTTCAGCGCCGTGTCATCGTCCGGCAGAATGAATTTGTCACCCCGATACAGCAGCACCAGGCGGCAGTTCCGGGGCAGCGCCAGCTGGTCGACGCGCACCGCGTCCTGTCCGCCGACCACGAAGGAAAACAGGGCGGCGTCATTCTTGATCATGGCCGACATG